>Ga0182741_1000586_pt1 | contig 53388 bp, 58 predicted proteins | sample eDN5th37CBELigOP_FD_128874 | JGI IMG/M metagenome (GOLD analysis project Ga0182741, IMG submission 128874) | Enriched Organic Plus compost microbial communities from Emeryville, California, USA - eDNA 5th pass 37_C BE-Lig OP (version 2) (version 2) ... | reverse complement strand
GCGCCGTGATCTCGTCGCCGCCGCCGTGCACCACCACGAGCGCGCCCGGCGCGGCGCGCCAGGCCGCCGCGAGGCGCGCGGCGAGCGAGGGGTCGCCTTGTGGGCGACCCCCGACCTTCACGACCCGGATCGACTGCGCTCCCGTCACGTCCCTCTCCTCACTCCGGCAACCCGAGCGTCTCGTCCAGCCCGAGCATCAGATTCGCATTCTGCAGCGCCTGTCCCGCGGCGCCCTTCACCAGATTGTCGATCGCCGAGAACACCTGCAGCGTCGGCCGTCGCGTGCCCCCGAGCGGCGTCGCGTGGATGCGCACGACGTTGCGATGCGCGACTTCGCGCAGTGTCGGCGTCGCGTCGGCCAGCTCGACGAACGGCTCGCCGGCGTAGGCCTCACGCCACGGCGCCATCGCGTCGGTGAGGGGACGCGCGAGGGGTACGGTGATCGTCGACAGGATCCCGCGCACCACCGGCAGCAGGTGCGGCGTGAACACGAGATCGAGGTCGCCCCCCCACCCGCGCACCGTCTCGTTCATCTCGATGAGATGCCGGTGCGTGTTGCCCACCGCGTACGCCCGGAAGTCCTCGGCGATCTCGGCGAACAAGTTCTCGCGCTTGGGGGAGTTGCCCGCCCCGCTCACCCCGCTGGCCGAGGCGACGCTGACCAGCGCTCCCGGCTCGAGCAGCCCCTGCTGGACGAGCGGCGCCAGCGCGACGAGAATCGAGGTGGCGTAGCACCCCGGGTTCGCGACGACGCGCGCGTTCCGCACCTGATCGCGCGCGAGCTCGGTGAGCCCGTACGGGATCCCCTCGCCGCAGGGGTGGCCGGGGCGCAGGTCGCTCGACAGATCGACGACGCGGGCGCCCGCCTCGCGCGCCCGATCGACCCACTCCTTCGACGCGCCGTGCGGGAGGGCGCTGAACACGAGCTCCACCTGGCCGAGCGCCGCCTCCTCGGGCGCCGAGAAGACGAGCTCGCGGCCGCCCAGACGCACGCGCTGCCCGCGCTGATCGTTCGCGGTCGCGAAGGCCAGCTCGAGCGCCGGATGACGCAGGAGGAGAGCACAAAGCTCGCGGCCGGCGTATCCGCTGGCCCCGAGCACACCGACGGGGATGCGCTGCTGCATGGGACGATGTATAATAATGCAGCAAACGTGAGTCAATATGCAGCAGCCGGCAAATGTCCGTCGGGAGACGCCTCCCTCCCGATCGCGGCCCGGGCCGGCACCTCACCATCCGAAGGGTCATGGCATCCAAGCGCGAGCGACAGCAGGTCATTCTCGAGGTCATCGGCCAGCAGCCGATCGGCACCCAGGAGGAGCTTCGCCAGGCGCTCTCCCGTCGAGGCGTCGACGTCACCCAGGCCACCCTCTCGCGGGACCTCCGGGAGCTGGGGCTGGTGCGCGCCCCCGGGGAGGGGGGCGCGCGCTACGTGCTCCCCGAGCGGCTGGCGGCGGACGACACGCCGAGCCTCGAGTTCCTGCTCCCGGAGCTCTTCGCCGGTGTGGACGGCGTGGGCGAGCTCGTCGTCCTGCGCACCCTGGCCAGCGGCGCCCAGCCGATCGCCGAGGCGATCGACGCCGAGGAATGGTCGGAGGTGCTCGGGACGATCGGGGGCGAGAACACCGTCCTCATCATCTGCCGCGGCGCCGACGCCCGGACGGCGGTGATGGATCGGCTGCGGGGGCTGGCGGGCGCGTGAACGGCGGTTTGACGGTTTGCAAACCGTCGATCCATTCTCTTGACCCTCCCTTCGGCACAGACTATTTATTCACCCTCTCTGCATAATCTTTCGCACCCTGGAGTCGCCATGCCGCGCACCATCGCCCTCGCCTACTCCGGCGGGCTCGACACGTCGATCATCGTCCCCTGGCTCAAGGAGCAGTATCCCGGTGCCCGCGTCGTGTGCGTCGCCGCCGACATCGGACAGGGGGCGGGGGAGCTCGCCGGCGTGCGCGACAAGGCGCTCGCCTCCGGCGCCGACGAGTGCTACGTCGAGGACCTGCGCGAGGAGTTCGTCCGCGACTTCATCTTCCCGATGGTGCGCGCGGGCGCGATCTACAACCGCAAGTACCTGCTCGGCACCTCCATCGCTCGGCCGCTGATCGCGCGCCGCCAGGTCGAGGTCGCGCGCGCCGTCGGCGCCGACGCGCTCGCGCACGGATGCACCGGCAAGGGGAACGACCAGGTGCGCTTCGAGCTCACCTACGCCGCCTTCGCCCCCGAGCTCGAGGTCATCGCCCCCTGGCGCGTGTGGAACATCCGCAGCCGTGAGGACGCGATCGACTACGCCAAGGCGAAGGGGGTCCCCGTCGCCGCGACCAGGGCGAAGATCTACTCGCGCGACGCCAACATCTTCCACCTCTCGCACGAGGGGGGGATCCTCGAGGATCCGTCGCAGGGCGCGCCCGACGACCTCTATCAGCTCACCGCGCTCCCGAGCCAGGCGCCCGACGAGGCCGAGATCGTGACGATCGGCTTCGAGCGTGGCACCCCGGTGTCGGTGAACGGCGAGCGCCTCGGCCCCGTCGAGCTGCTCACGAAGCTCAACGCGATCGGCGGCAAGCACGGCGTCGGCGTGGTGGACCTCGTCGAGGATCGCCTCGTCGGCATGAAGTCGCGCGGCGTGTACGAGACGCCGGGGGGCTCGCTCCTCTACCTGGCGCACTCGGAGCTCGAGCAGCTCGTGCTCGACCGGCGTACCCTCGCCGCGAAGGACCTCATCGCCCCGCGCTACGCGGACCTCGTGTACGAGGGACGCTGGTGGACGACGGAGCGCGAGGCGTACGACGCCTTCGTCGGCGTCACGCAGGAGCGCATCACCGGCGAGGTGAAGCTCAAGCTGTACAAGGGGAGCATGCAGGTGTTCGGCCGCTCGAGCATCCACGCGCTGTACGACGAGCGCTTCGTCACCTTCGGCGAGGACGACGTCTACCAGCAGAGCGACGCGGGCGGCTTCATCCACCTCTTCGCCCTCCCGGCCCGCGTGCGCGCGCTCAAGGACCAGGAGCTCGCCGCGCAGCAGGAGGCGCAGTCGGACGCGAAGGCCGAGGCCGCGACGCTCGCGAAGACCTGAGCGGACGGCGTACGATGGGAAGCGCTCGCGAGTCGCAACCGTGCGCAGTGAGAAGAAGGAGCAGCCAATGACCGCCACGTCCATGTCGATCACGAGCGAGCACGGAACGCCGCAGCCACCGGCGGAGAAGCAGCATCGTCTCTGGGGGGGCCGCTTCGGCACCGGTCCCACGCCGGCCTTCGACGCGCTCAACGCGTCGATCGGCATCGACTTCCGCCTCTGGCCCTTCGACATCGAGCTCTCCAAGGCGTGGGCCGTCGCGCTCTGGGGGGCCGGCGTCCTCACCCTCGAGGAGAGCAAGGCGATGGAGTCGGGGCTCGAGGCGGTCGCGCAGCGCTTCCTCGCCGGCGAGCGTCCCATCCCTTCCGATGAGGACGTGCACACGATGATCGACCGCCTCCTGCATCAGGAGGTGGGGGACGTCGCCTCCAAGCTGCACACGGGGCGCAGCCGCAACGACCAGGTCGCGACCGCGTCGCGCCTCTGGGCGATGGACGCCTGCACGCGCCTCGACGAGGCGGTGCGCGCGCTCCAGCGCGTGCTGCTCGATCGCGCCCGCGAGGTCGAGCACGCGGTGATGCCGGGATACACGCACATGCAGCGCGCCATCCCCGTATCGGCGGCGCACTGGCTGCTCGCGCACTTCTGGCCGCTCGAGCGCGACCGCGCGCGCCTCAAGCAGGCGCGCCACGCCGCGGCCGTGCTCCCGCTGGGCTCCGGCGCGGTCGCGGGGTGCGCCTATCCCATCTCGCGCACCCTCCTCCAGGGCACCCTCGGCTTCGACGCGATCTCTCCCAACTCGATGGACGCGGTGAGCGATCGCGACTTCGTCGCCGAGCTGCTCTTCGTGGCGTCGATGGTCGGGACGCACCTCTCGCGCCTCGCCGAGGACCTGATCATCTACGGCTCGAGCGAGTTCGGCTTCGTGCAGTTCGGCGACGGGTTCACGAGCGGCTCGAGCATGATGCCGCAGAAGCGGAACCCCGACGCGCTCGAGCTCGCGCGCGGCAGCGCGGCCCGCATGCTCGGCAACCTCACGACGCTGCTCGCCACGCTGAAGGGGCTGCCGACCAGCTACAACAAGGACCTGCAGGACGACAAGCGGGCGCTGTTCGATTCCGTCGACACCCTGCTGCTCGTCCTCCCGGCGACGGCGGGGGCGATCGGCGAGCTGACCTTCCGCACCGATCGGATGTCGGCCGCCGTGTCGAGCGCGATGATGGCGACCGATCTCGCCGACTATCTCGTGCGCCGGGGCGCCACCTTCCGCGAGGCCCACGGCGCGGTCGGCCGGATCGTGCGCGAGGCCGAGGAGCACGGCGTCGAGATGAGCGCGCTGCCGCGGAGCTCGTTCACCGCCGCGCACCCGCTCTTCGGCGACGACGCCGCCGACGCCCTCGCCGCCGCGACCTCCCTCGCCCAGCGCGAAGTGGAGGGAGGGACGGGACCGGAGGCAATCCGGCAGCAGATCCGGGCGGCGGAGCAGGCGGTAGGGAAGGCAGCTTGACGGTTTGACAGTCTGACAGTGGTGAGAAACGGCGTCGTCGGAGGAGCTCTCTCCCGACGACGCCGTTCTCTGACTCCTGTCACGCTGTCAAGCTCTCAACAGCAGCGCCCTCGCTGCGCTCGGGGCGACGGCCGTTGCCGTCAATCCGCCCTCCTCACCGCACCCCCACCCGCACCCCCAGCCGGTACGTCCAGAAGTTCGTCACCGTCTCCTTCGGCGTGTAGGACACGGTGCCGTCGGGGTGATCCTGGATGTCGCCCTTGGTCAGGTAGCGCGTGACGCCGTTGTGCACGTAGCGCGCGCCCAGGTCGATGGCGACGGGGTTGCTCCGCACGCGGAGCGGGATGAGCAGTCCGCCTTCGCCACCGACGGCGAAGACGCCGTCGCCGGCGTGCTGCGTGCTGAAGTAGTTGCCGGCGTCGTAGTCGCTCGAGCCGCTGAGCGACGACGAGGTGGTGAAGTACGAGCCGCCGATGAATCCGTGCGCGTACGGCCGCACCGCGCCGCTCGGCGCCATGATCTGCGGGCCGACGGTGTAGAGGAAGATGTTGTTCGTCGTGTTCACGTCCACGCGCACGCGCGGGATCCCCGGGATCGCCACCCGCTGCGTCTCCGAGCCGTAGACGATGAAGCCCAGGTCGCCGCGGATCGAGAAGATCCGCTTGTCGTCCAGCGCGTAGGCGACGCCGGCCCCCATGCCGAAGCCGGCATCGACGAAGCGGCCGAAGTCACCCACCGGCTGCGCGACCGCGATCCCGGCGTTGATGGCGAAGCGCGAGGCCGTGCGCTCACGCGTGGACAGGTCGAGAAGCTGCGCCTCCGCCGAGGTGGCGAGAAGCACGAGGGCGCCGGCGGCGCCGATCGAGAACCGAATGCTGCGAGTCATGGGCATGCTCCGGAAAATCCGGTCGTTCGAGGATACACCCTCGCGTACGGTCCCCCGGCGCGACGGTTTCGCGCAATGTAGTCCGGCGGCCGGCGCGCGACCCTGGTCGATCGACCCGTCTCGGCCGCTCACCGACCCGGACTGCGTCGCCCCTCGAGCCTCCTACGCCCCCGAGCGTCGCCAGTTCCCGTCAGGCCGCGCCGCGCGTCCGGTCCATCGCGTCGAACAGCGCATCCGCGAGCCAGGCAGTGCTCGTGTGCAGATCGCGATCGACCGCCAGCGCGAGGTCGCTCCCCGCCAGGTGCAGGGTGTTCATCGCCTCTCCACCCAGGGCGTCGAGCACGTCGAGCATCTCGAGCGTGCCGTCGAGCGGCGTCGGCGCCACCGCGGGCGTGGCGTCACGGAGCGCGTCGCGCACGGCGGTCCGATCGAACAGGTCGAAGACGGCCGTCGGCAGGAGCGTGGGGCGGGCGATCCGGATGTGCTTGCGGCGCGACATGGCAGTGAGGGCTGAGGCGTCGGGTGTGGACTGCCTAACCCTGCGTGCGCGGGGAGGTCACCGAAGCGGACGTCAGCGTCGGGGCCCGCGCGCCGGTCGCGGAACAGCACGAAGGACGACACGTCGCTCGACGGTCGTCCTTCGTTCCATTCGATCCATGCCTGCGGTCGCGGCGTCGGCTCCGCGCCGCGCGCGAAGGCTCAGAAGCGCACGCCGAAGGTGATGGGGAGGAAGGTGATCCCGCCGCCGTCGGAGAACTGATGGTGGAAGCGCGCCTCGACGAAGGTGGAGAAGTCGGTGAGGTTGAAGCGCAACCCCGCGCCGCCGTTCAATCCGAGGTTGGTCTCGGAGAAGTCGTTGTCGTCGTCGAACTGGTTGTCGAAGTCGAAGTAGCTCCGGTAGACGCCGAGGCCACCGATCAGATAGAGGTTGCTCGACGGCGCCTGGTAGGTGGCGTTCGCGATCCCCGCGAAGTGGCGCCACTTGACGTCGGAGTGCTCGATCTCGTTCTCGTAGAAGTCGAGCTCGAGGCGGAAGCCCACCGGCGTGGTGCGCTTCCGGAACTCGCCGCCGATGCCGACGGTGTAGCCGAGATTGGTCGCGTCGCCGAAGTCGCCGATCGGCACGTTGGCGCCGAGCTTCACGACGAGGCTGGGGTTCCACTGCGCGCTGGCCGTCGTCGGCCGGGCGGCAAGCAGCATGGATGCAGCGCCGGCGAACAGCGCGGCGCGGACGAACGGGCGAAACATGGTCGAGTCTCCTTGAGATTGCGTTCCGAACCCGTTTCCAGTTCCGTGCCACCCGAGCGTGATCCGTGCGCCACCGGGCGAGGGCGCGAACGCGAACGGGCCGCCGAGGGGGATCGGCGGCCCGTTCGAGACTGCGGAGGTGCGCGGTGCGCTCAGTGCGCGGTCTTCACGACGTTCTGCGCGGCGAGTCCCTTCTCGCCCGTGACGAGATCGAACTCGACGGCCTCACCCTCGGCCAGGGACTTGAAGCCGCTGCCCTGGATGGCGCTGTAGTGCACGAAGGCATCCTTGTCGCCGCCGTCGGGGGTGATGAACCCGAAGCCCTTCGCGTCGTTGAACCACTTCACTTTGCCGGTCGTACGCATCTGCCACTCCTGAGTGTCTCGCGGCCGGCACCGGGCGCTCGCCCGATCACCGCCGTCACGCGCGGCGTCCCGTGCCCGCGCCCTCCACGGTCGAGCCCAACGCGCGCGCATGGCCAGCGGCTCCACGCACACGCGCGGGAACCATCAGTTCCCGCCCGACGGGGGCAAACCTAAAGACGACCGGGCGAGGCGGTCAATAGTGATCATCCTCACCGCGAGGGGGGCGGCGCGTCCGGTGACGACGCGGTCGGTGCCGATGACGGCGCACCGGACGGCAGCCGCGCCGGCGTCCCCGCGAGTGGACGCACACCGACCACGAAGTAGCGCGTGTCGCCGAAGCATCCGGTGGGCACGCCCTTGTGCTCCTCGTAGTCGAGCTGCACCTGCTGCCCCTGCAGCTCCTGGATGCGCCGCGCGATCGAATCGTCGCGCACCGAGAACTCCCACTTCTCGGGCACCACGCCCGTCACCGGCGCCATCGACAGCTCGCCCTCCCACGTCTTGCAGAGCCATCCGCGCCTGGAGAGCTTGAGCACGTTCCCGGCGCGCGTCCCCTCGTCGAACGCGTAGTTGAGCGTGATCGCGGCCCAGATCGCGAAGATCGTGAGTGGCGCGACGACGACGGAGACGAGCAGGATCCACGGCCACATGCGCCGACCACGGCGCGGCGGCTCGGGAGGCGGCACGTCGACGTCGCCACTCGTCGGGAGAAGATCGTCCTCGACCATGGTCGTGCTCGGAGCGAAGTTGCCTGAAGCTACTCGGCAACTCCCGGCTCGTCGATCATCCGGATGCGCCTGACGTGCCGCCCACCCTCGAACGGGGTGTCGAACCAGGTGCGCACGATGGGCTCCAGATCGTCCTCGGCGATCATGCGTTCGCCGAGCGAGAGCACGTTGGCGTCGTTGTGCAGCCGCGCGTAGCGGGCGCTCTCCACGTTCCAGCAGACGGTGCAGCGCACGCCGCGCACGCGGTTGGCGACGATCGCCTCGCCGTTCCCCGAGCCGCCGAGCACGATGCCGCGGTCGTACTCACCCCGCGCCACCGCCTCGGCGACGGGACGGACGTAGACGGGATAGTCGACCGACGCCTCGGAATGCGTGCCGAAGTCCCGGACCTCGTGCCCCCACCCGGCGAGAAGCACGCGCAACCGCTCCTTGTAGCGGAAGCCGGCGTGGTCGGAGCCGATCGCGATGCGCATCACACGCGCGGGCGGCGGCGCGCGTCCGGATGCTCGTCCTTGCGTTCGTCCGGCGATCCGGTGCGGATCGGCTCCCAGGCCGGGGGATCGCTCGCCGGGAAGCTCTCCTCCCCCGCCTCGTCCACCTCGTCGTACGGCCGTGGCTCACCCAGCCTCGGCGTCGGCTGTCGTCTCTCGTCGGTCATGCGTCGCCTCGTCGGAGTCGGGAGATGGACGGCAAGGGAGAGGCCACCCGCCGCGGCGCGCGCGACACCACTATCGCGACACCGTGATCGCCCTGATCGAATCGGGGACGATCCCGTCGCCGCGTCGCACGAGCAGCCAGTGGTAGACGACGACCGTGTGCGACCCCGGCTGGTCCCCGGCGATCGCGGAGCGCGGCACGTCGACGGTCCCGCGCGGGGGGACGGCGGGGCAGCTCGCCGGATCGAGGCACGGCACCCAATCGATCAGCGCGAGCGCCTCCGCGTCGGCCACGAAATAATGCACGGACCGACCGGTGAGGCCATGCAATCGCACGCCCCCCTCCGTCGTGGCGGTCGCGGTGATCAGGTCGCTCTCGACGGCGGTGATGTCGACGGCGTCGCAGGCCGAGGCGACGACGGTGGTGCACGCGAGCACCAGGGCGCTCGCGATGGCGCGCGCGAGGCGGCGCGTGACGCGCGACGGGACCATCGATGGGCTCCGGAGGGTGTACGCCCGCCGAACCCCGTGGACCGCCGGCGCGTCACGCGCCGCGACGGATCAGCGACGCGCGGTGGTGCGGCGCTTCCGCGCGGCGGTCGTCTTGCGCGCCGTGGCCTTGCGCGCCGTCTTCCGGCGCGAGCGCGCCATCGTGCGCTTGGCGGTGCGCTTCGCCGTCCCCACGCGCCGCGCGGTCTTCCGGCGCGCGCGCTTCGCGGTGCGTTTCGTGGTGCGCTTCGCCGCGCCCACCTTGCGGGCGGTCTTCCGGCGGGCGCGCTTCACCGTGCGCTTGGCCGTCGCCTTCCTCGTCACGCGCTTCCTGGTGCTCGAGGCCATCGCATCTCTCCCGGTACAGGTTCGAGCATGTGCTGTGTGGACGAGCACTGGCGGTCATGCACGAGGAGGGCCATCGGCGCGCTCGGCCGGCCGGGCGCCGGGGGGACGAAAGTCGGATTGCGCCCGGCGGGCGTGTCACCGCACGGCAGCGACGGCCTGGATCTCGATCAGACACCCCTTCCGCAGCGTGGGCACCGGCACGATGGCGCGCGCCGGCCGCGTGTCCCCCATGACGCGCGCGAAGGTCTCGTTCACCTGCGGCCAGAGCGCCACGTCCACGATGTAGACCGTCATCGACAGGACGCGATCGAGCCCGCTGTCCGCCGCCTCCAGGATCGCCTCGACGTTGCGCAGCGCGCGCTCCGTCTGCGCCTCGATCCCGCCCTCCACGAGCGCGCCGCTTCCGGGGTGGAGGGGGAGCTGTCCCGCGACGTGGACCGTCCCCGCGTGCACGACGGCCTGGGAGTAGTGACCGGCGGGGGTCGGAGCGGCGGTGGTGTGGATCGGACGCATGGGCGGAACGGATGTCGAGGTGAGCCGCGGCGGGTGGAGCGCGCAAGCTAACGCCGAGCGCCACCCTCGCGATCGCGCGCGGGCGTGCCAGCCTCGGCTGCCGTCGCGCGCGGTGCCGTGAGGACACTGGACGCTCGTCCCTCGTCCCGTCAGTTTCAGCGCATGACGACACCCACTGCGGAAACCCTGGCGCGCGTCGAGGTGCTGGCCGACCTGGAGGAGGTCGTGCACGACCTCATGGTCAAGCACGAGGCGAAGCGCGTGCTCTGGTTCCCGAGCGAGCTGCTCGCGCCTCCACCGGACACCGATCCGCTCCAGCACGTGCGCGCGCTGCGCGAGCGCGCGACGGGGATCAGCCTCCCCGCCCGCGTCGCCCTCGCCCTCAACCTCCTCACCGAGGAAGGGCTGCCGCACTTCCACCGCCTGCTCGCGACCTATCTCGGCGGCGACACCTTCTGGTCCAAGTGGACCAACCTCTGGACCGCGGAGGAGGACCGGCACGGCGCGATCCTGCACGACTACGCGCGCGACAGCCTGATTCTCGACAATCCGGTGCTCGAGCGGATGCAGTTCGAGTACCTCAAGGCCGGGTTCGAGCCGTCGTGGGACAAGGATCCGTATCGCGTCTTCGTGTACACGACGCTCCAGGAGCGGGCGACGCAGGTGAGCCACGCCAACACCGGCAAGCTCGCGAGCGAGTACGAGCCGACGATCGGGATCGTGCTGCAGAACGTCGCCAAGGAGGAGGCGCGGCACTACACCTTCTACCGCCAGATCTTCAAGGAAGTGCTCGTGCGCGACCCGAATCGTGCGCTCGCATCGGCCGCCGAGATCATGCCGAGCATCGACATGCCCGGCGTGAACATGCCGCACTTCCGCGAGATGGCCGACGTCATCCGCCGCGCCGGCATCTACGGCCCGCGCGACTACCTGCGGATCGTGGAGGAGCAGATCCGCTTCTGGGCGATCGAGACGCTCGACGGGCTCGACGAGATGGGCAAGAAGGCGCAGGAGAAGATCCTCGGCATCCCCTCGCGCCTCGCGCGCATCGCCGACGCGATGGAGACGCGCAGCCGCGCGAAGAGCTTCTCGTTCGCGGTGGCGTTCGGACGGGAGTTCTCGATGCAGTGACGCGAGCGGTGACGCTCAGGGCTCGGGGGGCGTCGCCAGCGCGCGGCCGATCAGATCGGCGCCATGGCGCGTCTCCGTGTCGTAGGCCGCCTGCCGCTCGCGAAGTGCCGCCACGCCGGCCGATCCACGCTCGTTCGCCTCGCGCCCCACGACGTCGCACGACGAGCGTGCCGGCGTGTCCGCGAGGTGCCGCGCCACGCGCTCGGCACCATCGATCGCGAGCCGCGCATGTCCGAGCTCGTGCTCGAGCAGCGCGGCGTGATACCGGCGCCACCAGGTCTTCGTGTCCTCGTCCGTCTCGCGGTCGGGGAGCCACTCCGGCATCGTGATCGTGATCGTCAGCTCGACGCGCGGGTCGAGCGTGCAGGCGAGTGTGCGCCGCTCGTAGCGGTACTGCCAGCGAATCGCCCAGTGCGTGCTCCCCGCGAATCGCCGCCCGGCGATCGCCTGCCCCTGCTGGGCGAGCATGGTGCGGATCTCCCGCAGCGTGGTCGCCGTGATCGGATAGGTGGCGTAGTCGTGAATCAGGGTGACGCGCGCGCTCGACGAGCGCAGGTCGAGGCGCGGCGCGTGCGTGGCCGGCCGCGGCGCGCGTGCGCAGGCCGCGAGCGCCAGCGGCAGCGCGAGCCGGCCGATCGGCGCGAGGCGCACGCTCAACGCCACCGCACCAGCACCGCGCCCAGCAGCACGAGCACGACACCGAGCACGCGCAGGAGCGTGACCGGATGCTGCCGCGTCTCGAGCCACCCCGTGTGCTCGAGCCAGAGCGCCGCGATCAGCTGGCCGGCGATCACCAGCACGGCGAAGTAGCCGAGGCCGATCCGCGGCGCGATCACGATCGAAGTCGCGATGAACACGGCGCCGAGCGCGCCGCCGATCCACCACCGGAGCGGGGTGGCCGCCATCGCCGCGCCCGTGGGGAGCGGGGCACGCACGACGAGGGCGATCACGAGGAGCAGCAGCAGCCCGACGATGAACGAGGCGACCGAGGCGACGATCGGGTGGCCGAGCTGCTGGCCGAGGCGGGCGTTGACCTGCGTCTGCACGGAGAGCGCGCCGCCGACCGCGAGGACGAGGAGGGCGTAGACGACCGGCAGCAGGGCACGCATCAAGCGCGGCGCTTCGCGCCCCGGCGCGCCCGCGGCGCGCCCTTCGTCGGCTTCGTCGCTCGCGCCACGCGCTTCGTCGCCGATTTCTTCGTCGCGGTTTTCTTCGTCGTCGTCCGCTTCGTCGTCCGCGTCTTCGCCGCCGACTTCTTCGCCGCCGACTTCTTCGCCGTCGTCTTCGCCGCCGACTTCCTCGTCGCAGCGGCCCGTGTCGCGCCACGCACCTTCGCCGGTGCCGCCGATGCCGCCGCGTCGAAGGCGGCGACGAGCCGCTTGGGCGCGGTGAGACGCCAGGCGTCGGCGAGCAGCTCCGGCAGCTCGTTCCAGTTCGCGGCCGCGTCGAGGTAGACTCCCACCCATCCGCTCGGGCCGACGTACGGCGGCACGAAGAACCGATGCGGGGCGTGCGCCACCATGAAGGGCTGGTTTCCCGGCGCCGCCTTGACCCACACGGAGGGCCGCCCCGCGCCGTGGTGGTTTCCGTCCGCCGCGTACATGGCGAACAGCTTGTTCCGGACGCGGAAGGTGGGCTCGCCCCACGCTTCCACCTCGTGCGCCTCGGGGAACGCGAGACAGAGCGCGCGCAGTCGGGAGAGCGGCGAGGCGCCGCTCGATCGCTTGCCGGTGGCCATGCGCCATAAGCTAACGGCGCACGGGCCGGTCAGCGCCCCGGTTCGCGCACCCCCGTGGCGTCGGCGACGCGATCCGCCGCGTGGTCGATCAGGTCGAGCGCGAGCTCCAGGGCGCGCAGCCAGGGGGCGCGCCGACGGAAGTGGCCGGGCGCGTGCCGTGTCGGCCGGCGCTGCGGCGGCGCCACGCGCACGGGGACGGCGTCGCTCGCCGAGGGGCGTGCATCCGACCCGGTGGGCTGCGGCGATTCCGGCGGTTCGGGCGACTGCGGCATGGACGGCTCCGACATGACGGCCTCGCGACTGGATGATCGCAGCGGATGAGAAACCTACGACGCGCGCCCCGGAAGGTGTCGTCGGTGCACGGCGATCAGGAGTCCTTCGCCGCCTCGCGCTCCCCCGGCAGGGCGATCCGCTCGCCGGTGCAGGGGAGCACGAGGAGCAATCGGCCGAGCGCGCGGATGGCGCGCGGCGCGGGGCTGCTGCGCGGCACCGGCGCGCTGGAGGTCGCGTCGCCACGGTCCGCCTCCCAGTCGATCGAGTGCAGCTGGTCGTTGCGAGCGTCCCAGACGAAGCCGCTCTGCAGCCCGTCGCGCGGACGACGCACGAGCTCGATGCGCGAGAGCGTGCCGGTCGCACGCTGTGCGCGCACGAAGAGCACGACGGTCGTGTCGTGCCGTTCGTCCACCTCGCCCAGGCGGAGGCGCAGCCGGCGGCGCTCCTCGGTGCGGCTCGGATGTCCCATCTCCTGACAGAGGGCGACGCTCGTGTCGCGCAGCCGCGCCGCCGTGAGGTACGCGCGCAGATCCAATTGCGCGCGAAGGCTCGGCGGCAGCGCGTCGAACGCCACCGAATCGGCGGCCGCGCTGTCGGCGAGGAGGGCGACGCGCCCCGTGACGGGGGCGACGGTGTCGGCGGCCCGACGGACGTCGTGCGAGGCGGACTCGCGGCAGGCGGCCGCGAGCCCGAGCGCGATCACCGCCACCATCCCCCGGGGCGAGCGAGCACCGTGCGACATCGAGATCGGTGACGGACGCGCCGCGTCGCCGGCTACTGCCCGCGACGGCCGGGCTTCGCGACCACGTTCGGCTTCACCACCTGGCGCGGCTGGGGCGGCCGCGCCGGACCGAGCGCACGGGCCGGCTGCGGCGTCCCGTGCTTGACGGACGGCGGGGCGGAGCGGGAGAAGTCGGGGATGTCGCGTGCGTGCTTCCTCTTCATCATGGCCTCCGCGCGACGGGACGACCGTGGGTTCGTCCCTTGAATCAGCGACCGGACCGCGTCGTCCGCAATGCCACCCGACGTCTTATCTTTCGGCATGCCGCAGCTTCTCTCCTCCGTCTTCGCGCCGCGCCGCCACACCGTCACCACCTGGGTCGGCAACGTCCCCGTCGGATCGGCACAGCCGGTCGTCGTGCAGTCGATGACCAACACCGACACCGCGGACCCCGAATCGACGGCGCGCCAGGTTGCGGCGCTCGCCGAGGCAGGGTCGCAGATCGTGCGCGTGACGGTGAACAACGACGAGGCCGCCGCAGCCGTCCCCGAGATGGTGCGCCGTCTCGCCGACCTCGGCGTGGACGTCCCGATCGTCGGCGACTTCCACTACAACGGGCACCTCCTCCTCGCGAAGTACCCGGAGACGGCGCGCGCGCTGGCGAAGTACCGCATCAACCCGGGGAACGTCGGCAGCAAGCGGCGCGACGAGAACTTCCGCACGATCGTCGGCATCGCGGCGGAGCACGGCAAGCCGGTGCGGATCGGCGTGAACTGGGGATCGCTCGACCAGGATCTGCTGACGGAGATGATGGACGCCAACGCGCGCGCCGAGGAATCGGTGCGGCGCGACGCCCGCGACGTCTACATCGAGGCGATGCTCGCGAGCGCGCTCCGTTCGGCGGAGCTGGCGGAGGAGGTAGGGCTCGCGCACGACCGCATCGTCATCTCCGCCAAGGTGTCGCAGGTGCGCGACCTCGTGGACGTCTACCGGCGGCTCGCGAAGCGGTGCGACTATCCGCTGCATCTCGGGCTCACGGAAGCGGGGATGGGGACGAAGGGGGTGGTCGCGAGCACCGCCGCCCTCTCGATCCTCCTGGCGGACGGGATCGGCGACACGATCCGCGTCTCGATCACCCCGAAGCCGGGTGGCGACCGGAGCGAGGAGGTGTACGTCGCGCAGCAGGTGCTGCAGTCGCTCGGGCTGCGGAGCTTCGCGCCGCAGGTGACGGCGTGCCCCGGGTGCGGACGCACCACCTCGACCTTCTTCCAGCGCATGGCGGAGGACATCACCGGCTACCTGCGCGAGCAGATGCCGGTGTGGCGCGCGCGCTATCCGGGGGTGGAGGAGATGACGGTCGCGGTGATGGGGTGCGTGGTGAACGGCCCCGGCGAGAGCAAGCACGCGAACATCGGGATCTCCCTCCCCGGCACCTTCGAGGAGCCGAAGGCGCCGGTGTACGTGGACGGCGCCCTCCGCACCACCCTCAAGGGCGAGTCGATCGTCAGCGAGTTCCTCCAGATCCTGGAGGACTACGTCGAGCAGCGCTACGGCGCCGGCGTCGGCGCGCGCTGACGCTCAGCGCGACTCGGCGTGCGGGTGGATGCTCTCCTCCACCCGCCGCGATCGCCTGACCTGCTCCGCGGACTCGAAGAGCGCCGCCAGCCCGCTCGCGTCGAGCGATTCCCACCCGCTGGGGATCGGCGCGAGGCGGCGCTTCTCGCGCCCGGAGTCGAAGCAGAGCCATCCGGACGCGTAGAGGGCGTCGATCCGGAGCGCGGCGTGCTCGGCGCGTTCGGCCGTGCCGTCTCCGAGCCTGGCATGTCGCGCGAGATCGAGATCGCGCTGGACGCGCGACGGGTGGACGTCCCACACGGTCCACAGCGTCCCGTGGGAGTCGAGGAACTGGCGATGGGGCATGGCGGCACACGGTCGAGGCAAGGATCGCGGCTCGCGAGTGCAGATCGTGAGCCAGATCACAGTCCCGGGGCTGGCCGACGCGACCGTCGCGCGAAGTTCTTCGAGACGGGCGAGCTCGTTGGACCGTGCCTTGCCTCTGGGAATGGCATGGCCAGCAGGAACTTCGAAGATTCGCGCGGCGTGTCGTGGCGGGTGTGGGCGACCATCCCGGTCCAGGCGACGGTGCTGAACAGCCAGTTCGCCAACGGGTGGCTCACCTTCGAGAACGACGCCGTGCTCAGACGGCTCGCGCCGATCCCGCCCGACTGGGAGCGGGTCGCCCCTGACCGTCTGGAGCTCTATTGCCGGGTGGCGAAGGAGGTGCCGCGCCACACGGGCCCCTTCGCGCGGCTCCGGCGCGACGACGACCTCGAGCGGGACGACCGGCGGACCAACTGAGGGGGAGCGAGCGCGGCGTCACTCCACCAGGCGCCGCGGCTCGCCGACGACGGTGGCGCGGGCGCAGAGCTCGGCGAGCGCCCGATCGTCGAGGTCGCTCCATCCCGGCGGGATGGGGACGAGGCGGCGACGCTCGTCCCGCGACTGGAAGGCGAGCCACCCCTGCGCGTACTCCTCGCGCACCTGGGCTCGCGGGCCGCCGTCCATCTGGCGGCGCTCCTCGCCTCCAGCCCACCCCCCGCGGCGGTGACGCCGCTCGAGGTGGCTCGGGAAGACGTCCCACGCCTCCCAGGCGACGCCGTGCTCGTCCACGAACTCGCGGTAGGCCATCCTCAGCGGGGGATCACGGCGCCGTGTCCCATCGGCAGGTGACCTTGTCCCCTTCCTTGGTCTCCTCGTAGCGCTTGGCGGTCACGATGCAGCGCGTTCCGTCGGCCGCAAGGAGGCTCGTCGGCGCCGCCTTGCCGACGACGACCTTGCGCGCCATGTGCGCGGACTTGGCCGGCTCTCGCTCGAGGGTGCGCTTCCGCCGAGGATCGAGGTCGTCGCCGCCGATCGTCCAGCGGCCGTCGCGCGAGGTCGGCGGCGTGATGCATCCGGCCGCGGCGAGCAGCGGGACGCAGACGACCGTCGCGATGCGGAGGTGGGGTCTCGTCTTTGGCATCGAAGCCTCCTGGCTTCCGGCCGGTGCGTTCGGCGGCACGCATCAAGCTACGCGTCTCGTACCCGATCGCGAAACAGGGCTTCCGTCCGCGTGGTCGTGCGGACATTCTAGTGAATACTCGATTGCATACCAAGCACGCCGCGATCATGTCGAACCCCGCCCTCGGCATCAGCGAAGGACTCCACCCTCCTCCCGACGACGAGCCGTACTACGTCCCGACCGGGCCGGAGGTCGACGTCTTCACCGAATGCCATCGCCGCGGCCTGGCGGTGATGCTCAAGGGGCCGACGGGGTGCGGGAAGACGCGCTTCGTCGAGCACATGGCGTGGCGGCTCGGCCGTCCGCTGGTGACGATCGCCTGCCACGACGATCTGTCGGCCAGCGACCTCACCGGGCGGTGGCTCATCCGGGGCAACGAGACGGTGTGGGCGGACGGCCCGCTCGCCACCGCCGCGCGCGCCGGCGCGATCTGCTACCTCGACGAGGTGGTCGAGGCGCGGCAGGACACCGTGGTGGTGATCCATCCGCTCGCCGACGACCGCCGGCTGCTCGCGATCGACAAGACCGGGGAGCTGATCGAGGCGGCGGAGGGGTTCCAGCTCGTCATCTCCTACAACCCCGGCTACCAGCACGCGATCAAGGATCTCAAGCCGAGCACGCGGCAGCGGTTCGTGACGCTGGAGTTCGACTACCCGAGCGCGTCGCTCGAGTCCGAGATCGTGAGCCACGAGGGGGGGGTCGACCGCACGGTGGCGAAGGAGCTGGTGGAGCTGGCGCGCAAGATCCGGCGGCTGCGCGACCAGGGGCTCGCGGAAGGGCCGGGGACGCGGCTGCTCGTGAGCACGGCGCGCCTCATCGCGAGCGGCATCACCCCGGCCGACGCCTGCCGGGCGGCGCTCGCGGGGCCGCTCACCGACGACCCCGATCTCGGCGGCGCGATCGCGGATCTCGTCGACGCGACGTTCTGAGGTGGTGCTGCGCCGGCCGACGTCGCTGGCGCGTCTCGCACAGTCGCTGCGCGAGACGAAGACGCGCCTCGTCGCGTGGCGGCGCGGCCCCGAGCCGCGCGTCCTCCCGCTCGACGCGGTGCGGCGACGGCTCGAGCTCTGGCTCGCGGCGCTCTACGGGCGCGAGATCTCGATCGAGCCGCTCGAGCCGCCCCCGCGCCGAGGGATGCTGGCGCGGCTGGTGATGCCCGGACAGGCGGCGACGCGCTCGCACGCCGGGATCGCGCAGTGCGACGCGCAGCTCATGCGGCTGCCGCCGTCGCTCGACGCCAGCGCGGGAGACGCGGAGGCGCTCGCGCACTACCGGCTGCTCGCGCTGCAGCAGGCGGTGCGCATCGTGCGCGGCACCGCGCTGCACACGCCCGGCGACGACCGACCGCTCGAGCGCGACCTCTTCCTCCTGCGCGAAGGGGTGAGCGTGGACGCGGCAATCGCGTCGACGGTGCGCGGACTGGGGGAGCGGCTCCAGCGTGAACGGGCGGCAGCGCTCGCGGCGCGGGTGGAGCGCCGGTCGGCACGTCCGCTCGAGCGCGAGATGGAAGCGCTCCTCCGCCGCGTGCTCGCCGCGCCGGCGGAGCGCCCGACGGCCGCCGTCCCGGCGAGCGACGACCCGGCGCAGTCGCTCGCCTGGGCGGAGGGGGAAGCGCAGCGGCTGCGGGCGCGCGGGTGGGCGCGCGAGCGCTATCGCGCCCTGCCGCCGGTCGCGCTGTGGGGGATCGTGCATCCGGCGGTGTTCGACGTCGCCGACGTCACGACGGTGCCCGAGACGCAGCGGGACGGCGGCGAGGCGGGGGCGGGGAGCGACCTGACGACCCGGCAGCGCGATCCGGTGCTGGACACGACGCGGCCGCCGGACGTGGCGCAGCGGTGGGAGGGCGCGACACGGGAGGCGGCGAACGAGCAGTTCGCCGCGACGCGGCTCGCGCCGAGCGGTGCGACGACGGACGTCGAGGACGAGCGGGGGGAGCAGTCGATCCGCACCGACGATCCGTCGCGGCTGCACGAGGACGACGCGGTGTCGGCGCCGGTGGACGTCGGCGATCCGAGCGATCCGGCCTGGCGCCTGCGGACCCTCGCGACCGTGCAGTATCCGGAGTGGAGCCATCGCGCGTCGCGACTCCTGCCGCGCGCGGTGACGGTGCGCGTCGTGCGGCCGCCGGACGGCGAGTCCGAGTGGGCGGCGCACGCGCTGCGCGAGCATGCTCCGCTGGTGCGTCTGGTGCGCCATCGCTTCGAGCGGCTGCGGGCGCGGCGCACACGGCTCTCCGCCCAGCGCGACGGCGAGGAGCTGGACGTCGGCGCCTGCGTGCGGGCGATCGTGGAGCGATCGGCGGGGGGGACGGACGACGACCGCCTGTACGTCGCCGTCCGTCCGGCACGCCGCCCGATCGCGATCCTGCTGCTCGTGGACGTGAGCGGATCGACCGACGCCCCGATCTCCAAGTCGCTCCGGATCGTGGACGTCGAGCGCACGGCGCTGCTGCTCGCCGGCGAGGCGCTGGAGGCGATGGGGGACGCGTACGCGATGGTCGCATTCTCCGGCCGCGGCGCCCACGACGTGCGCGTCTCGACGCTCAAGGACTTTCCCGAGCGCTACGGCGACGCGGTGCGCCGCCGCGTGAGCGCGCTCGAGCCGCGCGGCAACACGCGCCTGGGCGCCGCGATGCGGCACGCGACGGCGATGCTCGCGCGCCAGCCGGCCGGGCATCGCCTCCTCCTCCTGCTCAGCGACGGCCAACCCAACGACGCCGACGGCTATCAGGGCGACTACGGCGTCGAGGACTCGCGGCAGGCGGTGCACGAGGCGCGCGCCAAGGGCGTCTTCCCCTTCTGCCTCACCGTGGATCGCGAAGGGCCCGAATATCTCCCGCGCATCTTCGGCGCCGCGGGGCACACGATCCTGCGCCACCCGGAACAGCTCCCGACCGCGCTCCTGGACGTGGTGAAGGCGCTGGTGGCGGAGTGAGGGGGGGGATGGGAGGGGATAGGGGAGGATCGGTCCCGAACTCCTCGCCCTACTCCCGCCCCAGCACGTCGAACCCGAAGGGGCGGGTGAAGTAGTCGTCGCGCCAGGCGGGGGACGACGCGTCCAGCGCCAGGGCGAGCGCCGCGCCGACCGGGTAGACGGCGGTGCGGCGCGATGTGGCCAGCTGCGCGCCGCGTGCCTGGGCGACGATGCGCTCCCGCAGCTCGGCGGCGGCGACGGCGTAGGGGGTGACGTCGGGGAGGGCGGCGTAGGCCCCGGTCGGCCGGTGACGGCGCGCCGCGAGCGAGGCCACGGCGAGCTCGGTGTACCGCGCGACCCCTTCCTGCCAGAGCTGGAAGGCGAGATACCGCGCGTCGTCCTCGCCGATCCGGGCGCGCAGCTCGCGCCACGCGCGCGCGAGCGCGGTGGCGTCGGCCTCCGCCGCCGCGGCGACGTGCGCGAAGTCGGCGAACGCGCGCTGCACCGGCACGCTGTCGTACGGGAAGGGGTAGTTCAGCATCCACATCCCCGTCGTGTCGCCGCGCGCGAGATCGAGCGCGCGCACGCCGTCGAAGTAGCCCGGCTGCGCAGTCTGGAGCTGGTGGAGATGCTCGTGCAGCAGGGTGAGCACCCAGCCCGTCGAACGCTGGCCGGTGTGCGCCGGCTGTCCGACGACGATCGTCGAGAGCCCGCCGACCGCGGGAAAGGTGGCGAGCAGCGTCGGCGAGAAGACGCGCGGACGGACCGACACCTCGGCGCGCAGCAGCGAGTCGTAGCCGACGCGTGTGAACTCGGCGGACGGCCGCGGATGCCCGACGAGAAACTCGTGCGTCGGCGTGACCAGCAGCACGGCGAAGGGGACGCGCGACCATCCGCGCCACACGCTGTCGCCGACGCGCTGCGCGAGCGCGAACGCCTCGGCGATCCGCGCGCGATCGTCGTCGGGGAGCGCCGGCGTCTGCGCGTCGGCGGCGCGCGCGCCCATCAGCGAGGCGAGGAGGAGCGCCGCCGTCGCGACGGAGCGGCGGCGGCAGCGAACGAGGAGACGCATGGGCGGGTTCCGGTTCGAGTTCGAATCGCGCTGTGCATTCGACCCGCCGGCCCGGCCGCCGGTTGCCGCGGGGCTATCGCCCGGTCGTCGACTCCCCTTCGTCGCTGAAGATCGCGCTGCGCAGCGCGTCACCGGGATCGGTCCACCGCTCGAGCGCCTCGACCGCCTCGCGCAGCTCGAGGACGATCGGCTCGTCGAAGCCGAGCTCCACGAGGCGGTCGTGCACCGCGCGATACCAGCGCACCGTCCCTTCGCGGCCGGCGGCGAAGCGGCCCCACACGGTGTCGGGATCGACGGTGCGGCGCAGATCGGAGAGGATCGTGTTCGCGTTGTGGAGCTTGTCGGCGGCGCACACCCAGAGCGCGCGGTGGCTCGCCTTCGCGAGGCGGGCGAGATAGTCGTCGCGACGCTCCTCGGGGGAGAACTCGACGCCGTCCTCGTCGCGACGCCGGTTGGTCACGGAGAGGACGGTCTCGAGCACGTCCGCGCTGAACTTGGTGGCCACGCGCTGCTCCAGCATCTCGCGCGTGTAGTTCTCGCTCATGCAGTCCTCGACGACGTCGTGCAGGATGCCGGAGACGATGGTCGCCTCGTCCTGATCGTAGCGCGCCAGGATCACCGCGACGTTGGCCGGATGCGTGAGGTAGGGAAGCCGCGTTCCCTTGCGCACCTGCTGGTCGTGGTGCTTCGCCGCAAAGGCGAGGGCGTGATTGATCCGATCCGAGTATCCGCTCACCATCTCCCACTTCCTGCCGCGCACGGCGGCTGCTCGAGGGAAGTGAAGTTACCCCGGCACGCCGCGAATTGCACGAACGTCGCTCACGCGGCGCCCGCGCGGATCCGCGCGAAGCGGGCGACGAGGCGCTCGAGGGCCTCCCGGTCGGTCTCGTCGAAGGCCGCGAGCCGCTCGGAGTCGACGTCCAGCACGGCGATCAGCGCGTCGTCCGGGCCGACGACGGGGACGACGATCTCGGAGCGGGACCGGCCGTCGCAGGCGATGTGCCCCGGAAAGGCCTCGACGTCCTCGACCACCAGCGTCCGGCGCTCCGCGGCCGCGGTGCCGCAGACGCCGCGGCCGAAGGCGATCTCGAGACATCCCAACGTCCCCTGGTACGGTCCGACCCGCAGGAGGCGGTCGGGCTCCACGACCCGATAGAAGCCGGTCCAGAGGTGTCCGAAGGCATGATGCAGGAGGCAGGCGACGGTCGCCATCTCGGCGATCTCGTCGTCGATCCCGTCCAGGACGGCGTCGACGTGGGCGAGGAGCTGACGGTAGGCCTCGGCCTTCGGGACGTCGCGGAGGTCGAGGGTGATCTCGGACATGGGGGCGGGGGCGGGGGCTCGGACTCGGGCTCGGGGCGGCGAGGCTGGGGACTGCGCAGGAATGGTACTGAAAATCTGGCGTCTGGTGTTAGCCCCCAACCGGGGGGCTCGACGACCTCACGCCAGCATTCAGCCATCTACGTCCCATACCAGCGTCACTTTTACGTTCGTTCAGCCGTCGGTGCGTCCTCGCCCGTCCGAGGCGCGAACGCCCGCCGACCGAGCTGCCGTCAGCGCGCGATCGCTCCGGCCAGCATGAGGCTGAGGACCGCAACCGCGACGCCGTGGACCAGCACGGCCAGCCCCGCCCCGACGACCGAGAGCCGTCGGCCGAGCAGCCATCCGAGGAGCGAGACCGCCGCGCCGGCGAGGGCGAGGCCGCAGGCGAGACCGGCCGCGAACCAGGTGGTGCGATCGAGCCGCACCGCGCCCGCGTGATCGCGCATCCCCACCCCCACCCCCATCGCGCCGGCGACGGCGATCAGCAGCCCTCCCCAAGCGGCCAGCTGGAGCCCGAACGACGCCAGCAGCGTCCCCCGTCCTCGACGCCCGAGGAGCCACGACGCCACGCCGAGCAGCACGCTGAGCACCGCCCACATCGCCAGACGAACGAGGTGGGATCGCTCGGATTGGAAGAGAGTATCGGACCACACCGGCGTCAGCCTCGCGCCACCACGGCCATTTCCTGCGTGCGCTGCGGACGTGGTCCCGCGGTCAGCTCGGCCGGGGTGGGGAGCACGGCGGGGGCGGTGTCCCAGACGATCAGCCCGAGCGGGTTGGCGCCGGCGCGCCGGAGCGCGAGCACCGATTCGCGGAGCTCGCGGAGCCGGGAGTGGCCGACGCGCGCGCAGAAGAGCAGGTCGGGGCTGGGGAGGGAGGCCGGCAGCCCACCGATGGCGTGCTCGGACGACGTGACCACGAGGATGGTGTCGTACCGTCGGGAGAGCCGACCGACCTCCTTCTGCAGGACGGCCGCGATCTCGCTCGCATCGGGGAGCGGAACGCCGACGCCGCTCGGGAGGACGTCCACCACGGACGACCGTCCGACCGAGGCGGTCGTGATCGACTCGCCGATGGTCGCCTGGCGGTCGATCAGATCGACGAGCCCCGGTTCGGCGCGGGTGTGGAGCACCGCGGCGACGCCACACGCCGCCGCGTCGCCGTCGATCACCAGCGTGTGTCGGGCTTCGGAAGAGGAGATGGCGGCGAGGTTGGCCGCCACGACCGCCGGGACGGCCGCGTCGTCGCCGGTCACCGTCAGGATGAGGAGCCCCGGGCTCGCCGTCGCGACGTGCAGATAGACGAGCTGGTAGGCGTCCGCCGCCGGATCGAGCTGCGGCGGCGATTCGCGATCGGATTCGCGGCGCGCGCGTTCCGCCACCACCCTCCGCGGCTGTACGACGCCGAGCACGCGGAGGCCGGTCACGCGCTCGGCCTCGGCGGCGTCGGCGAGGCGCGGCTTGCGCACCTCGTCGAGGAAGGCGTAGCCGAACCCCAGGACGGCACCGAGGACGAGCGCCGCACCCAGGAGGGCGGTCGGCGGGACCGAGAACGAGAGCAGGCGCGCCGCGCGCTCCTCCCGGGCCTGGATGGCGAGCGCCTGCTGACGAAGTCGAGCGAGGCGGTTGGTGGCGAACGCCAGCTCGACGCGCGCCGAATCGCGCGCCGCGATCCGGGGGAGCGTGTCGGCGGTCTCGAGCAGCGCGGCGGGGATCGTCTCCACGCGCGGCGTGATGGCGGCGATCTGCTGCTGGAGCTGCGACCGGCGTCCTTCGGCGACGGCGACGATCTGACGCCCGATCTCGTTGGCGGACGACGTCAGCGCGACGAAGATCGGATCGGCGCTCCCCACCGCGCCGAAGGCCTCGCGCTCGCGCTCGATCTTCGTGAGCGAATCCATGAGGACGATCACGCGGGTGTCGCCGAACGCGGCGACCGCCTCCCCGAGCGCGCGGTACGAGGTGGGGAGCGGCGCGTTCTCGGCGCGGTCGATCAGCGCGCTGAGGTTGGCGGCGATCGCCTCGAGTGTGTCGCGGCGCGCGATGGTCGGCGGGCTCAGGGTATCCACGGCGACCGACTGAAATGCCGCCTGCGCCGCCCGCCGGCTGGCGTTCAGCGAATCGTCGGCGGCGCGCAGGCGGGCCCGTGCGAGCTCGAAGGCGGCGAGCGCCGAGAGCGTGTCGACGCGCTCGCTCGGCTGCGGCGCGACGCGGCGCGCGGCGCGCTGCATCTGCTGCGGCACGACGATGAGCGCGACCAGCGCCACGATGAAGGCGCCGATGCTGAGCGCGCCGATGAAGACGGGGCGGCGCATCGCGTTCTTGGCGCGTGCGGCCATCCAGGTCGCGCGCGACAGGGGGAGCGAGATGGGGAGCGCAGCGCGCCGTATCGCGCGGTTCGGCTTCGGCCGCTTGGGCATGCAGGTAATGATCTCAGCGAGCGTCGACGGGTGCCATCCCCAGCCAGCAGGAGCGAGCGCCGTGCCGGGGACGAGGGCGCCCCGCGCACGGGGGGCACGACGCACGGCGGGGGCGCCCCGAAGGACGCCCCCGCCGCTCGTACCGATCGAGGTCGCGAGAGCTTACTGGACCGTGACCGTGCCCTTCATCCCCATCGCGGTGTGCGGCTGGCAGACGAAGTTGTAGGTGCCCGGCTTCACGCCGGCGAACGAGATGACGTACTCCTCGTTCGGGTTCATCAGCATCTTGCCCGCGAGCTCGGCGACCTTCTCCGGCATGTTCGCATCGAGCTGCGCCTTCGCGTCGGCCGGCACGTCGGTGAACGCGACGTTGTGCGGCGCGCCGGAGACCATCACGAACTTGATCGCATCGCCCTGCTTCACGGTGATGTCGGCCGGGACGAACTTGTAGGTCGTCCCCTCCATCACCATGTTGACCGTGTGGGTCTGGCCGGTGGCCGGCATCGCCGCCACCGCACCCGCCGGCGCCGTCTCGGTCGTCGCGCCGGCGACCGGCGCCTGCTCGGCCGCCGAGCCAACCGTGGTCGCGCCCGCCGTCTCGTTCGTCTTGTCGCCGCCGCCGCAGGCGCCGACCAGCATCGCGCCCGCCAGGAGCGCAAGAGCGTTGAACCGCATCGTAGAGAGGCCTCCCAGTGCCTTTCCTGAACTGTTGCTCGAGATGAGTCCGCGGTCCCGCGGACGCTCGTGAACTTATTCACAAGCGCAGCGGGTGCCAACCCCAATCTCACAACGCGGGTCCGTCTCCCCCCGACACCGGCGTCCGGCGTTGACGGCGTTGACGATCCCGGCCGTCCCTCGCTAGCTTGGCCGGCATGATCTGCCAGCTCCGCGCCCACCACCATGCGCACCACCATCACGGCCCGACGGGTCGTGGCGGTCTGCGCGCGCGCGGATAGCGGAGCCCGATCGGCTCCTCCCTCCGCAGACGAACTCAGACGCCTCGGCCCGTCCAATCCGGACGGGCCGCTCGTTTTTCTGGCCGGCGCTCGGCCAGCGGCCCTCGGCCCTCGGCCGTTCAGACTTCCACCTGTCCGCTCCATGCTGCGTATCGCACTGCCCAACAAGGGACGACTCTCCGAGGAAGCCCGCGACCTGTTCAACGACGCGGGGCTCGAGGTCCGCGCGCGCGGCGACCGCGCCCTCACGGCGTCGCTCGGCGGGGAGTTCGAGGCGCTCTTCGTCCGGGCGCAGGACATCCCCGAGTTCGTCGCGGACGGGGCCGCGGATGCGGGGATCACGGGGTGGGACCTGATCTGCGAGTCGTCCCGCGCGCTCACGCCGCTGGCCGACCTGGAGTTCGGGCGGTGCCGCCTGGCGGTCGCCGCACGGGAGGAGAGCGGCGTCGCGTCGCTGGAGGACATCCCGGCGGGGCTGCGCGTGGCGACCGCCTTTCCCCGACTCGCCCAGGAGTTCTTCGAGGCACGCGGCTGCCCGGTGGAGATCGTCCCCGTCAGCGGCGCGGCCGAGATCGCGCCGCACATCGGGATCGCCGACGTGATCGTCGATCTCGTGTCCACCGGCTCCACCCTGCGGGTCAACGGGCTGCGCGAGGTGGCGACGGTGCTCGAATCGACCGCCCGCCTCGTCGTGGCGCGGGAGACGATGACGGCCACGAGCGCCGACGGACGGGCGCGGGCCCGCACGATCGAGGAGCTGGTGGCGGCGCTCCAGAGCGTGATCCGCGCGCGCGGCAAGCGCTACGTGATGGCCAACGTGCCGCGCACCGCGCTCGACGAGGTGAAGCGCGTCCTCCCCGGGCTCACCGGACCGACGGTCATCGACATTCTGAACGGCGGCTCGCACGTCGCGGTGCACGCGGTCGCCGATGCGCGCAGCATCTATCGCACGGTGGCCGAGCTCAAGGCGCTCGGCGCGGAGGGGATCCTGGTGACGCGCATCGAGAGGCTGATGGCATGAGCGGCGAGACGCGGGTAGCAGAAGGCGCGGGACGGGAGACGGAAGTCGAGCTGCGGTTCGTCGGCGCCGTCTCCGCCCTGACCGACGCGCAGCGGCGGGCCCTGTTCGACCGCTCGACGTCGGTGGACGACGCGGTGCGCGAGCGGACGGCGGCGGTGATCGCGCGCGTGCGCCGGGATGGCGACGCCGCGCTCCGCGCGATGGCGCGCGAGCTCGACGGCGTGTCGCTCGACGCGCTGGAGGTCGCACGCGCCGACTGCACGCGCGCGCTCGACCAGCTCGACGGTGCGCTCCGCCGCGCCATGGAGCGCGCGCTGGCGAACGTCACGGCGACGCACCGCGCCTTCCTCCCGGTCGCGCAGGAGACGTCGCCGGAGCCGGGGATCGTGATCGGCCGCCGCCCCGATCCGCTGGGGCGCGTGGGCGTGTACGCGCCGGGCGGGCGCGCGGCGTATCCGAGCAGCGTGATCATGGGGGTCGCGCCGGCGCGCGTGGCCGGCGTCGGCGAGGTGATCCTCTGCTCGCCGCCGCAGCGGGAGACGGGACGTCCTGCCGAGATCGTGCTCGCGGCGGCGGCGCTGTGCGGCGTCGATCGCGTCTTCGCCCTCGGCGGCGCGGGCGCCATCGCCGCGATGGCGCACGGCACGGCGTCGGTGCCGCGCGTCGATCGCATCGTCGGCCCCGGGAACGCCTACGTGGCCGAAGCGAAGCTGCAGCTCTCCGGGGTGGTCGCGATCGACTCGCCGGCGGGGCCGAGCGAGCTGCTCGTGATCGCCGATGCCGATGCGGACGCCGGGATCGTGGCGCGCGAGCTCGTGGCGCAGGCGGAGCACGATCCGCTCGCGTGCGTGGTCGCCGTGGTCGTCGGCGAGGCGCTGGCGGCGGAGGTGCAGGACGCGCTCACCCGGTACGCGGCGGCGGCCCCACGGGCGGCGATCGTGCGCGAGGCGCTGGCGGGACAGGGGGCGGTGCTCGCGTGCGGCGGGCTCCACGAGGCGGTCGCGTTCGCGAACGCGTACGCGCCGGAGCACCTGCTGCTCTGCATCCGCGACGCGGGCGCGCGCGACGACACGCTGCGCGCGGTGCGCAACGCGGGAACGGTGTTCGTGGGCGAGACGGCGTCCGTCGCGTTCGGCGACTACATGAGCGGCGCGAACCACGTGCTGCCGACCGGGGGGCTCGCGCGCGCCTACTCGGGGCTCTCGACGCTCGACTTCGTGCGGTGGACGACCTACCAGCGGATCTCGCCGCCGGCGGCGGCCGCGCTGGCGGCGGAGGTGGGGACGTTCGCGGAGGCGGAGGGGCTGCCGGGACATGCGGCGGCGGCGCGGGCGTGGGTGGGGGCGAGCGCGGAGGTCGACGGGGCGGCGCGCGCGACGGGTGACTACCTATGGGGGCCCCCCCCCAACAACGACGATCGCGACGCGCTGGCCGCGGAGCACAATCGGTCGAGCGCCGGCATCGGCCGATCCGTGCGCCCGAGCGTGCGCACGCTGCCGCGCTATCGTCCCGACGAGGGGGACTGCGACGTCGACGTCAGCGACAACACGAACCTCTGGGGCGCGCCCCCGGCGGCGCAGCGCGCCGTCGCGCAGGTCGCGACCGCGCCGGCGCGCTACCCCTCGCTCTACGGCGGGCCGCTGGTCGAGCGGCTCCGTCGCTACCTGGAGCTCTCCGACGATCGGGTGGACGTCGTCACCGGCTGCGGCTCCGATGACGTGCTGGATGCGGCGATGCGGGCCTTCGGCGATCCCGGCGACGCCATCGGCTTCTCGACGCCGACCTTCACCATGATCCCGCACTTCGCGTCGCTCAACGGGCTCGAGACGCGCGGTGTCCCGCTCGCCGCCGACTACGACGTGGACGCGGACCGTCTCCTGGCGACGAACGCGAGGATCCTCTATCTCTGCGCGCCGAACAACCCGACGGCGACCGGCGTGTCCCGTGCCGCCGTGGAGCGCGTGCTCGAGCGCGCCCGCGGACTGGTGATCGTGGACGAGGCGTACGCGGAGTTCGCCGACTGGAGCGCGCTCGAACTGGTGCCGCGCTGCGATCGGCTTCTCGTCACGCGCACCTTCTCCAAGGCGTTCGGGCTCGCGGGACTCCGCGTTGGATACGGCGTCGCGCATCGCGACGTCGTCTCCATGATCGAGCGGGCGCGCGGCCCCTACAAGGTGAGCGTGACGGCCGAGCGGGCCGCGATGGCCGCGCTCGACGACACGGACGACGCGCTGAGGTGGGTGCGTCGCCATGCGCTGCTGGCGCGCGACGTTCGCGAGCGCGTCGCACGCGAGCTCGCGTCGATCGGCCTCGCCCCGCTCCCGTCGCAGGCGAACTTCCTCTTCGTGCCGGTGCGCGATGCGCGGGCGCTGGGCGCGCGGCTGCGCGACCGCGGTGTCCTCGTGCGCACGCAGGTCGGCCTCCCCACCGAGCTCGCGGCGCTGCGCGCGAGCGGCGGCGAGGCGCTCCGCATCGGCGTGGGTCCCTGGGACACGATGACGCGCGTCCTCGACGCGTTGCGCGCGGAGCTCGCATCGTGACCCGCCCACGCCGCCTCGTCCTGTTCGACTACGGCGCCGGCAACCTCCACTCGCTCGCCAAGGCGCTCGCCGCGCCGGACGTGGAGGTGCGCGTCGACCGTGATCCGCAGCGCCTGCTCGACGGGGACGCGCTCGTGCTCCCGGGCGTCGGCGCCTTCACCCCCGCCGCCGAGCGGCTCGCCGCGGGGCGCGAGGCGATCGGGGCAGCGCTGCGAACGGGCCATCCCGCGATCGGCATCTGCCTGGGGATGCAGCTGCTGTTCGACGGGAGCGAGGAGGGACCCGGCGAGGGGCTCGGCATCATCCCGGGCCGCGTCACGCGCCTCGCGGCACGCCAGGTCCCGCAGATCGGTTGGAACGCGATCGAGGGGGCGGACGATCCGCTGTTCGCCGCCGCGCCGCTGGCGACGGCGTATTACGCGAACAGCTTCGTCTGTCGCCCGACCGACGCCGGCGCAGTGGTGGCGTGGAGCGAGCACGATGGGGATCGCTTTCCCGCCGCCGTGCGCGCGGGGCACACCGTCGGTGTCCAGTTCCACCCGGAGAAGAGCTCGGCCCCCGGCGTGCGCTTCCTGCGCGCGTTCGTTCGATCCGTACGGTGAGGCCGACGCGACAACGACTTACGCGCGTCGACTCTGACCCCACTCTGACCCCACCCCGGCCCCACCCTCATGCTAGCCATCCCAGCCATCGACCTCCGAGACGGGGCCTGCGTGCAGCTCGTCGGCGGATCCTACGCCAACGAGCGCGTGCGCCGCGATGATCCCATCGAGGTCGCGCGCGAGTGGGCGCGCCACGGCTTCCGGCGGCTCCACGTCGTGGACCTCGACGCGGCGACGCGCCGCGGCTCCAACCGCGCCGTCATCGACGACCTCCTGCACGACGCGAGCGCCGCGATGCAGGTCGGCGGCGGCGTGCGCGACGGCGACCAGATCGACGACCTCCTGCAGCTCGGCGCGTCCGCCGTCGTCGTCGGCACCCGCGCGATCGAGGAGCCCGAGTGGCTCGCCGAGGTCGCGCACCGCTACCCCGGCCTCCTCGTCGTCGCCGCGGACGTGCGCGACCGCAAGGTCGTCTCGCAGGGGTGGGCGCGCACCCTCCCCCTCGACGTGCTCGACGTCGTGGAGGAGCTCAACGCGCTCCCCCTCGCCGGTCTCCTCGTGACGGCGGTGCATCGCGAAGGGCTGATGCAGGGGGCCGACCTTGCGCTCATGGAGGACGTCGCCGACGCGAGCCACTGCCCGGTGATCGCGTCGGGGGGGATCGCGACGATGAACGATCTGCGCGCGCTCGAGCACCGCGGCGTCTCGGCCGCGGTGCTCGGCATGGCGCTGTACACGGGCGCCCTCGATCCGCGAGCGGTCGCCGACGAGTTCGCGACCTGGGGACGTGGAGAGGGCGCATGAGCATCGTGACGAGAGAGACGCGCGAGACGACGATCCGCGTCGAGCTGACGCGCGGGACGGGCACGGCGACGATCGGGACGGGGATCCCCTTCCTCGACCACATGCTGGCGACGCTCGCGCGCTACTCGGGGCTCGACCTCGCCGTGCAGGCGTCGGGCGACCTCACCCATCACACGCTCGAGGACGTGGCGATCTGCGTCGGGGCGGCGGTGGCCGCGCTCGCGCCGGCGTCGGCCGCCCGCTTCGGCGACCGCACGATCCCGATGGACGACGCGCTCGTGCACTGCGCCCTCGACCTCGGCGGCCGCGTCTACTACGAGGGGCCGCTCCCCAGCACGCTCTACGACCACTGGATGCGCTCCTTCGCCGAGCACGCGCGCGCGACGCTGCACCTGCGCGTGCTGCGCGGGCGCGACCGGCACCACGTCGTCGAAGCGGCCTTCAAGGCGCTGGGGCTCGCGCTGCGCGAGGCGCTGGTCGAGAACGGGGACGCCGTCTTCTCGACCAAGGGCGGCGTCGCGCTGCAGGTCGAGCCATGATGCGCCGTGCGGAGATCGCGCGCTCGAACCGCGGAGCCGTCGCATCGGCTGGGGAGGCGCGATGCTGACGCGGCGGCTCGTGGTCTGCCTCGACGTGAAGGGCGGGCGCGTCGTGAAGGGGACGCAGTTCGTCGACCTGCGCGACGTCGGCGACCCGGTGGCGCTCGCGGAGCGCTACGAGCGCGAGGGCGCGGACGAGATGGTCTTTCTCGACATCTCGGCCAGCGCCGAGGAGCGCGCGACGTTGTGGGCGGTGGTGCAGCGGACCGCCGAGCGGCTGTTCATCCCGCTCACCGTCGGCGGCGGCGTCCGCACCGCCGACGACGTGGGACGCGCGCTCCGCTCGGGGGCGGACAAGGTCAGCATCAACACCGCGGCCGTCGAGCGCCCGGAGGTGCTCACCGAGAGCGCGCACCGCTTCGGCGCGCAGTGCGTGGTCGCGAGCATCGACGCGAAGCACGATGCGGCGCTCGGCGGGTGGCGCGTGTACACGAAGGGCGGGCGAGTGCCGACCGCGCTCGAGGCGGTCGCCTGGGCGCGCGAGTGCGTCGCACGCGGCGCGGGGGAGATCCTCCTCACGAGCATCGACCGCGACGGCGCGCGGACCGGGTACGACATGGCGTTGACGCAGGCGGTGGCCGCCGCGGTGCCGGTGCCGGTGGTGGCATCCGGGGGCGCGGGGAGCGGAGCGCACGTGTGCGACGTGCTGCGAGAGGCCGGCGCCGACGCGGCACTGGTCGCGGGGATCCTTCACGACGGAGTCACGACGGTGCACGCGATCAAGGACGAGATGCGGCGAGCGGGGCTCGCGGTGCGGGGGGCGGCATGAGTCGGGGCGCGAGCGAGACGAGCGGCGCGCTGCTGCTCGAGGCGGTGAGCGAGGTCGCGCGCCTCGCCGGCGACGTCGCGCTGGGCTTCTATCGACAGGGGATCGCCGTCGAGACGAAGACCGACGGCTCGCCGGTGACGGCGGCCGACCGCGCCGCCGAGCGAGTAGCGCGCGAGTGGATCGAGGCCCGCTTCCCCGACGACGGCATCCTCGGCGAGGAGTTCGGCGAGACGCGCCCCGAGGCGCGCCGCCGCTGGGTCATGGACCCCATCGACGGCACGAAGACCTTCGTGCGCCGCGTGCCGCTCTGGGGGACGCTCGTCGCCCTCTGCGAGGGGGAACGGGTCCTCGCCGGCGCCGCCTACTTCCCCGCCGTCGCGGAGCTCGTCGCCGCCGCGCCGGGTGAGGGCGCCTGGTGGAACGGCGTTCGCTGTCGCGTCTCCGACGTCGCGCAGCTCTCGCAGGCGACGATCCTCACGACCGACGAGCGGATGCACGGGCAGCGCGCGCGCCGCACGGCGTGGCAGTCGCTCGCCGACGACGCGCTCGTCGCGCGGAGCTGGGGCGACTGCTACGGCTACCTCCTCGTCGCGACGGGGCGGGCGGAGGTGATGGTGGATCCGGTGATGAATCCGTGGGACGCCTGCGCGCTGCAGCCGGTGATCGAGGAATCGGGCGGCGTGTTCACCGACTGGCGCGGCGCGCGCACCGCGTTCGGCGGCGACGTGATCGCCACCAACGCCGCGCTCGCGGGGGTGGTGCGCACCGCGCTGACCGCGGGCAGGGAGGGGGACGATGTCTGATGCCACGCACGCGACCGAGGCTCCGCGGCTCGACCTCGACGCGCTCGACTTCGCGAAGGGGGGCGGACTCGTCACCGTCGTCGCGCAGGACGCGCGCAGCGGCGCCGTGCTCATGATCGCGCACGCCGACCGCGAGGCGCTCGAGCGCACGATCGCCACCGGCGAGATGCACTATCGCTCGCGCACGCGCGGGCCGTGGCACAAGGGGGCGACGAGCGGCAACGTCCAGCGCGTCGTGTCGTTGCACGCCGACTGCGACGGCGACGCGGTGCTCGCGCGCGTCCGCCCGGCGGGACCGGCGTGCCACAGCGGCGCCACGACCTGCTTCGGCGAGCACGTGCCTGCCGACGCCTTCGGCATGCTCGACGCGACGCTCGCCCGGCGACAGCACGAGTCGCCCCCTGCAGACCAGCGCCCCAGCTACACGCGCCGCCTCCTCGGCGACCGCAACCTGCGCCTCAAGAAGCTCGGCGAGGAAGCCGCGGAGCTCGTCCTCGCCTGCGCCGACGAGGATCGCGAGCGCGCGACCTCCGAAGCGGTGGATCTGCTGTACCACACCCTGGTGGCGCTGCGGGCGCTGGGCGTGGGCGTGGCGGAGGTGCGGACGGAGGTGGAACGGAGAGGAGCGGTTTGACAGCTTGACAGCGGCGGCTGTCGTCCCGACCCTGAGCGCCGCAAAGGGGAGGGATCTGCTGTTGAGAGCTTGACCGCGTGACAGAGGTGAGAAGAGGCGTCCGCGGGCGGTGATTCCCTTGCGGACGCCTCTTCTCGCCTCTGTCAAACTGTTGCTCTGTCAAACAGCTCACGGCAGATCCCTCGCATCCGCTCGGGATGACCGCCCTGTCGTCGATCCGTCTTCAGAACCGCTCCAACGCTTCCCGCCGGACCCTCGTCGTGTCTCCCAGGTACGCGAACCGGAAGTCCTTCATGTACGCCCGCGCCACGCGCTGCAGGTCTTCCGGCGTCACGCGCCGGAGGGCGTCCACGAACCGGCTCGCTTCGCGGTAGTCGCCCTGGTAGACCGCCGAGCGCGCGAGGAAGGTCGCCTGGTCGGCGTTCGTCTCGTTCTTGAGGAAGTAGTCGGTGATGAAGCGCTGCACGAGGCGGCGGAGGGCGAGCGGATCGAGCAGCTCCGTCTGGAGCATCGACAGCTCGCGGCGCATGAGTACGAGCGTCGTGTCGGGAGCGACCGTCGTGACGTACACGCCGCCGGTGGCGATGGCGCGCTCGAGGAAGGGCGCGTCCACGGCGTAGGTGAGGTTGCGCCGCGAGCGGATCTCGCTGAACAGGCTGCCGGCGAGCACCGCCGACGCCACGCGCAGCGCGGCGTAGTCACGGCTCGACGCCACGGGGCCGACGTAGTAGCCCAGGATGTAGTTGGTCGGGAGCCGGCGCGGGATCAGCACCGACGCTCCCGCCTCCGCGCTCGGCGCTGCCGGCGCGTGCCACCGGTAGCTTCCCGCCGGCAGCGTGGCGAGGGTGCCGCGCACGAGCCGCTCCACGCGCCGCCGATCGACATTGCCCACGACGACGACCAGCATGCGCGACTTCACGAACTGCGACGCATGGTAGCTGCGGAGCTGCGCGCGCGTGATCGACGCGATCGACTCCTCCGTGCCCTGCGGATCGATCGAGTACGAATGCCCCGCGAAGCGCACGCTGTCGGCGAGGAAGGCGACGTAGGCGTCGGGGTCGGAGCGCCGCTGCTGCGCCGCCGCCAGGAACTGCTCGCGCACCTGCTCGACGTCGCTGCTGTCGAGCTGCGGCGCCACGAACTGGTCGGCGAAGGCGGCCCAGCTCGAGTCGAAGGCGTCGCGCAGGGTGCGCAGGCCGACGAGCGTCCAGTCCTCCGTCGCCTCGACCTCGACCGCGCTGCCGAAGCGCGCGAGCGCGCGGCGGAGCGCGTCCTTCGGGAACTGCTTCGTCCCCCGCTCCGCGACGGCGAGCAGGAAGGGCTCGATCCCCGCCGTCCGCGCCGTCACCTGCTGCGTGCCGCCGAGCAGGTACACGTTGGCGGCGACCACGTCGTTCGCCGTGTTGTTGCGCAGGATCACGCGGACGCCGTTGACGTCGAACTCGGTCGTCGCCGTGTCGAGCGAGGCCGGCGTGCGCGCGCGCGAGCCCAGCGTGTCGACCGCGCGGGCGCGGAAGACCGCCCTGGGCGGCGACACGGTGGACTCCTCCTGCGCGAGCAGCGCGGCCGACGGTGCCGCGAGCGCCAGCGCGAGCGCCGCCACCCACGCTCTCGGCCGGAGCGTCCCGATCCCTCGCGCGAGGCGGGCTCGCATCGCGTGCCGAGAGCCGCTCATGGCGCCACCTCCCGCGTCGTCAGATCGCTCGTCGTCAGCCCCAGGCCTCGCCGCACCTCCGGCGAGAGGAGCACCCCGGTCACGCGCGGCTTGCCGACGATGTACCGGCGCGCGTAGGCGCGCAGGTCGTCGGGGGACTGGGCCGCCATCGCGTCCACGTAGCCGAGGAAGTAGTCCAGCCCCGTCACGCTCCACCAGAAGCCGAGTTGATGGGCGAAGCCGGAGGCGCGCTCGAGCCCCATGAGGGTGCCGACGACGCGCTGCCGCTTCACCGCGTCCAGCTCTTCCTGCGTGAAGTAGCCCGGCTCCAGCACCCGTGCCAGCTCCGTCTCGAGGGCGGCGAGCGCCGCCTTGAGCTTGCCGGGGGACGTCTGGCCGCTCACGGTGATCGGTCCGACCTGGTTGAGGGTGTAGTAGTTCACGTGCACCCCCTGGAACAGCCCGCTCTCCACCAGCCGGCGCTGGAAGCGGGAGCCCGGCTGGTTCATCGCGTCGGAGAAGACGTCGGCGGCGTAGGTGGCGGCGACGTCGCTGCGCGCCCCCGGCCCCTGCCACTGGAGCATCAGCACCACCGCATTGCCGATCGGCTGCTCGACGATCACCGCCGTGTCCCGCGCCAGCGGGGCGATCGGCGGGATCGGGTCGGTCTCGAACGGGTTCTCGCTCCGCGGCCAGTCGCCGAACACCTCCTCCGCGAGGGCGAACGCCCGCTCCGGCGCGACGTCGCCGGTGACGATGACCGCCGTGTTGTTCGGGACGTAGTACTTGCGCTGGATCTCCCGCATCTGCGTCGGCGACGCGCGCAGGATCACCGCGCGCTCGCCGAGCGCGTTCTTCCGGTCCCAGGCGTTCCCCCACAGCACCCGCCCCATCGCCGTCGAGAGGTGATAGAAGGGATCGGATTCGTTGCGATCGTACTCGCCGATCACGACCTGCCGCTCCCGTTCCAGCTCGTCGGTGCGGAAGGCGGGGGAGCGGAGCGCGGTGCCGAGCACGCGGAGCCCCCCTTCGAGGCTGTCGGAGGGGAGGGTGAGGTAGTAGTTCACCCGCTCCTCGCTCGTGGTGCCGTTGTAGTCGGCGCCCAGCTCGGAGAGCCGCGCGAGATAGTCCCCCGCCCGCGGGTAGGTGGAGTTGGCGGCGAAGAACATGTGCTCGTACAGGTGCGCGAGGCCGGTCGTCTCGGCGGTCTGCACGAACGAGCCGTTCCGAACGTTCGCCTCGATCGTCACGAGGGGCACGCCGCGGTTCTCGACGACGATGACCTCGAGCCCGTTCTGGAGCGTCCGCCGCTGGATGCGCCGCTCGAGCTCCGCGCGCTGCCCCTGTGCGGGCGCCGCGGCGAGGAGCAGCGGCGCGAGGGCGGCCAGGGCGAGCCCGGTCCGCCGCACCCCGCGTCCGGCACGGCGCACGAATGCTGCAAGAGTACCCGCTCGCGCAGCCGAATTACCTTTCGATATGAACAGTCCGTCCAGCACGTCGTCGTCCTCCGGCGAGTCCGTCACTGCTACCCCACACTCCCCCGATCGCCCCATGGACCGGTTGGCGGACCAACTGAGCGGGCCCCACCTGCGTCGGGACGTCCCGCTCGGACCTTATACCACCTTCAAGATCGGCGGGCCAGCCGACCTCTTCTTCGAGGCGACCTCCGCCGACGACCTCGTCCGTGCGGTACGCGCCGCGCGCGCCCTGCAGGTCCCGCACTTCGTGCTCGGACTGGGTGCCAACATCCTCGTAGGAGACGGGGGGTTCCGGGGATTGGTCATTCGGAACACTTCCCGGCATTTCCGGTTCGAGGACGACGGCAGGCTCTGGGTGGAGAGCGGGATGGCGATCGCCCCCGACCTGATCTACGAGGCGGTTCAGCGCGGGTGGTCCGGTCTCGAGCACTACGTCGGCATCCCCAGCACGGTGGGGGGCGCGCTCTGGCAGAATCTCCACTTCCTCTCGCCGGCGCCAGAGCGCGAGCGCACGATGTTCATCGCGGAAGTGTTCGAATCCTGCGAGATCCTGAGCGAGGAGGGGGAGCGGACGGTGGTCGGGCCGGAGTACGTCCGGTTCGGCTACGACGACAGCATCTTCCACCACCGCCGCGACGTCATCCTGAGCGCGACCTTCCGCCTGACGCGCGGCGACCAGGGGGTGATGCACCGCATCATGCAGGAAAACCTGAGCTGGCGCGGGAGCAAGCACCCGTGGCTGCAGTACCACCCGAGCGCGGGCTCGATCTTCAAGAAGATCGAAGGGGTGGGGGCGGGGCGGCTCATCGATCAGTGCGGGCTCAAGGGCTTCCGCGTCGGCGACGCGCAGATCTCCCACATCCACGCCAACATCCTCGTCAACCTCGGCCACGCCACGGCGAAGGACGTGCGCGAGCTGATCGCCGTCGCGCAACAGGCGGTGCGGGAGAAGTTCCAGCAGGAGCTGGAGCCGGAGATCGGGTTCGTCGGGGAGTTCTAGAGGCGGCCTTCGGCGATCGGCCCTCGGCCCTCGGCCCTCGGCCGCACTGAATGCGATACGGCGTCGTCCTGAGGCGATCCTCGAGACGACGCCGTATCGCTTTCCGAATGGCCGAGGGCCGACAGCCGATCGCCGATTGCCACCGACTGCTACATCGACGGCGGCGGTGTCTCGGCGGTCCGGTCGATCACCAGGTAGCTCGGCGTCGGCTGCTGGGTGGCGGGGACGATGTTCTGGTTCGCGCGGAAGAAGTTGTCCCCGTCGTACTTCGCCTTGATCGCCGCCAGCCGCTCGTAGTTGGTGCCGTAGGCGGCGCGTACCCGCTCCTGCTCGTCCGCCGTCATGAAGTTGACGTACGCCCCCGCGCTCGCGAACGGCGCCGTGGCCCGGTGGACGGCGCGCGCCCAGCCGACCACCCGCTCGTCCTCGTCGGGTGACTCCCAGCGCCCGTGCACGTTCATCACGAACTGCGCGTCGCGACCCGTGTACGCCGTGGCGTCGTCGGAGCGACGGCTCACCGCGCCGCCGAGGTTGGCGAGGAAGATCTCGCACATCGGACCGGGAAGCTGGTGCACCTGCGCGACCAGCTGGTCGATCAGCTCGTCGTGCAGCGTCGAGAAGTTGTGCGTCTTCCAGTAGTTGCGGGCGCCGGGGGTGAGCAGCGGATCGAAGGCGCTCTGGAAGGCGACGTAGGGGGTCGGCGCGACGACGTCGGCGATCGGCTGGCCGATGGCGCGCAGCGGGCGCAGCGCCTCCTCCGCCTCCGTGGACGGGCCGCTGAAGCAGACGGCGAGCACCAGGACCTCGCGTCCATGCACCGCGGTGGGGAGGAAGGGGAGCGGGGGCGCCTTGCGCATCACCACCCACGCCGAGAGCGACTCCGGCGCGTCGGCCATCACGTCGCGATAGCGGCGGAGCAGCGTGGCCGCGTCGTCGAACGGATGGATGATGAGTCCCGCCTGCACGGTGGGACCGACCGGATGGAGGGCGTAGTCGAAGCGTGTGACGATGCCGAAGTTCCCGCCGCCGCCGCGCAGCGCCCAGAAGAGGTCGGAGTTCTCGCGCTCGCTCGCGCTGAGGAGGTCGCCCTCGGCGGTCACCACCTGGACCGCGCGGAGGTTGTCGATCGTCAGCCCGTGCGCGCGCGACAGCCAGCCGTATCCTCCGCCGAGCGTGAGCCCGGCGATCCCGGTCGTCGAGTTGATGCCGAGCGGCGTCGCGAGGCCGTACTCCTGCGTGTGGCGGTCGAATCCCCCGAGGGTGAGCCCCGGCTCCGCACGCGCGGTGCGCTGGATCGAGTCCACGTGGATGTCGCGCATCGCCGAGAGATCGATGACGAGCCCGTCGTCCACGAGGGCGCTGCCGGCGATGTTGTGCCCACCGCCGCGCACGGAGACGAGCAGGTCGAGCTCGCGCGCGAACAGGACGGTGTGCAGCACGTCGTCGGTGGCGCGGCAGCGCACGATCAACGCGGGGCGGCGATCGATCATCGCGTTCCAGATGGTGCGCGCCTCGTCGTAGCCCGGCGTGTCACGGGTGAAGAGCGTCCCCTGGACCGCCGTGCCGAGCCGGCTCACGGCCGCCGACGAGACCGTCCTCGTGTCACCGCGCCGGTTTCGGATGGCGAGATCGCTCATGTGCTCTCCTCCAGGCTCAGGTGGACGTCGAAACAACAACCGGCCGAGCGCGAGCTGCACTCAGCCGGTATCGCGATTCGCTCCACCCCGCGCATGGGCGACCCGTGCGGCGCGCGAGGCTTCACAGCATCTGAGAGTGGCTCGATAATGGGAGCGCGGGTGTGCGTGTCAAGCAGACGGGACGAGGGTGGACTCGCTCCGCAACCGCGCGCCCACCGGGCAGCTCTCGTCGTGCGCGCCGGGGAGGTAGCCGGTGCTCACGAGGAACTCGTTCACGATCTCGCCGCCGGTGAAGACGAACGTGCGCTTGAAGAGCCGGCGCCACGAATCGCGGTCGCGCAGTCGCCCCGTCTCGTCGCGCACGTTCGCGTCGAGCCAGTCGGCGAACCCGCCGTGCGCGGCGCGCAGCGCGAGGATGCGGCGCGCGTTCTCGATCGCCGCGTTCACCTTGAGCCGGTTGCGCACGATCCCGGCGTCGGCCAGGAGCCGCGCGCGCTCCGCGTCGTCGTACGACGCGACCCGCTCGACGGAGAAACCGTCGTACGCCGCACGAAACGCGTCGCGCTTCTTGAGGATCGTGAGCCACGACAGCCCCGCCTGGTTGATCTCGAGCACGAGCCGCTCGAACAGCGCATCGTCACCGCGCAGCGGGAACCCGTACTCGGTGTCGTGATAGGGCCCGTGAATCGGGTGACCGCGTGCGACGGAGCAGTAGGACATGGAGGATGGGGGTGCGTCGTGCGAACTGAGAACTGCTGCGACCTTCGTCCTGCGTCCTGCGTCCTGCGACCTGCGTCCTGCGTCAGGGGCGTCCCGAGGGGGTGACGACGCAGGACGAAGCCCGCAGGACGCAGCCGTCCGCCTCAGAACGCCTGCCCGATCAACCACACGAAGCGCCATCGGTCGGCGCGGTCGATCGCGCGAGCGATGCCGATGCTCGCGGCGCCGCTGAAGAAGGTGAGTCGGAGGTCGGCGGAGGCGCGGATGCCGTCGGTGGGGCGCGACAGCGGGACGAGCGCGCCGGTGAGCGAGTCGGTGCGGGCGCCGAGGGCGAGGAGCGCGCGGCGCGCGCTCTCGCTGGAGGCTTCCGCCCACCCGCCCTGCACGCCGATCGAGAGTCCGGGGGAGAGTCCGGGGAGGATGAGCCGGCTGGGCAGCATGAGCGGCGAGCGGAGGATCGGGAAGTCGTAGGAGAGCATCGTACGGGCGATCGCCGCGCGGTCGCCGCCGAACTCCTTGTACTCGTACGACGTGAGCCCTTCGTCGCGGCCGATCTCGAACATCGCCTGCGGCACCGCGGCGCCGAGCAGCATCCCTCCTTCGACGCGGCTCAGCACCCGGAAGGGCCCGACCTCGCGCCGCGCGGAGATCCGCCCCTCCAGCCGCTGCCAGCGGAGCCCGCCGTCGGCGCGCTCGTAGCGCAGCCGCCCGCCGACCCCGCGCTCGAGGAAGAAGGCGCTGACCTGGGGATTCCACTCCAGCGTCGCGACCGATCGCAGATAGTCGCCGGGCTCGATCCCGCGCACGGCGCGGAAGCCGGAATCGCTCTCGAAGATCCCGCGCGAAACGTGCGGCGAGACGGCACGGTCGCTCGCCGGACCGATCTCGAGCCGCACCAGTCCGCGCCGCTCGGCGCCGAGGGCGCGCTGCACGGCGGCGGACGCGCTCCAGCGATCGAGGTAGTCGAAGTCGTCCTCGCTCCCGAGCAGCGCGGCGACGGTCGCCGTGGTCGCGAGCGGCGGGCGAAAATCGTTCGTGGTGGCGAGCGTCCGCTCGAACCGCAGGCCGCTGGTCCACCGGCCGCGCTGCAGCCCCCCCTCGAGCGAGCCGCGCGCCGTGCGCTCCGCCCACGCCCACCCGGCGTTCGCGCGCACCAGGGCGCCGGGGACGCGGTCGCGAAAGTCGTACTCGGCCGACGCGCCGGTGAAGACGCCCTCGACGCGGTTGAAGCGGAAGAGATCGGCGATCGCGCGCGGCCGGAAGCGGAGGCGCGGCGCTCCGGTCGGCCGCCAGCTCTCGGGTGCGACGTCCTCGAAGTCGGTGGCGCGCGCGTCCCCGCTCAGCGTCCCGATCGGCGTGCGCCAGTCGTCGAACCGCGACAGGCTGTCCGTCGCCGCGAAGACGAGGCTGTGCCGCAGGCGCCCGGGGGGTGCGGTGTCCGGGGGCGTCGTCCACACCGAGTCGTTGACGCGGTGGTCCCGGAAGCGGGAGATGAGGCGCACCATCGTCCGGAGGTCGCCGAACAGGGCGAAGTTGGCCTGGAACTCGGTGCGCTGCACGGCGGGGAGCCAGTACATCCCGTCCACTTCCACGTTCACCAGCTCGACGAACGACGCCGCGCTCGCGCCGGGAAAGCGGCCGCCGGCGCTGATCGTCTGCTTCCCCTCGCGCACCTCGATCATCCGCCCGCGCATGCGGACGACCTGCTTCCGGTCGGCGTCGAGATCGACCTCGCCGGCGAAGAGGACGGCGCTCCCGGCGATCGCGTCGCGCGGCTCGACGAGGAGCCGGACGATGGGGATGCGGCGCGTCCGCGTCTGCAGGGTCGTGACGGTGTCGCCGCCGGCGAACCGATAGTAGGCGTCGCGCCCCTCGGCGAGGGGGTGGACGGCGAGGGCCAGGTCGCGCGCCCCCCGGGACCGCGTGGCGCGGGTGGAGACGGGGGTGACACCGAGGCGGAGGCGATTGCCGTAGAGCACCGGCGTCGTCCAGCCGCCGAAGACGCTGAGCATGGAGAAGGTCGGCCCGACGGTCTGGCTGCGATAGCCGACGACGCGCTGTGCGTAGCGATCCGGCGCCCGCCAGCGGACCTCGCTCGCGATCTGCTCGAGCTGCGTGGTGCGCTCGTGGGCCGAGGAATCGCGGAGGAGCACCGACATCTCGGTCTCCACCTCGGCGGCGTACCCGCGCAACCCTTCGGGGAGGCGTGCGTTGGCGCGCACCGCTTCGGCGACCAGTCGCTGGAGCGCCGGACTGGCGTAGTTCGGCGCCCGAGCGGCGATGGACGCGCTATCCTGTGCTGATGCTGTCGCGGAAAGGACGGCGGAGATCGCGATCGCGACGGAGCGCAGCCGCCACGAGGCGCGGGGGTCCCCCCCCGACATCAAGATCGCGCGAGCACGCCACAGAACCGTCATCGAGTCGTCCCCCATCTCGTCGAATCCGCGCCCGTCGCTCACCGCCGCTGCCCGCCACCGCTTCAGCCGCCGCTCGCGGCGCGCATCGCCTCCAGCGATTCCATCGCCTGCTCCCACGCCTCGAAGGCCCGTTCCAGCGAGCTCCGAGCCCCGTCCAGCTCCGCGCCCAATCGTGTCGCCTTCGCGACACCATCGGGCGACGTGTAGAGGTCGGGGTCTTCGAGCGCCTTCGTCAGCGCCTCGACCTTCGCCTCCCACGTCGCGACCGCTTGCTCCGCCTCCGCCATCGCCCGTTCGGCGCGGCGGATCGCCTTCCGGGAGTCCTCGGTCGCCAGCTCCTTACGGGCGACCTTCTGACGTTCCTTCACGCGACGGAGCGCCTCCTCTTCCTCCGCCTGTACCCGCGCCGCGTGCTCGCGCTCCTCGCTCACCACCTCCCACTCGGCGAAGCTCCCGTCGAAGACGGTCAGGTGCCCCTCGTGCAGCACCCAGACCTTCGTCGCCGACGCCCGTAGCAGCGCGCGGTCGTGGCTCACGAGGAGGATCGTCCCCTCGTACCGCTCCATCGCGTCCTCGAGCGCCTCGATCGACTCGACGTCGAGATGGTTCGTCGGCTCGTCGAGGATGAGGAGATTGGCGCGCTGGAGCATCAGCATCGCCAGCGCGACGCGCGCCCGCTCGCCGCCGGAGAGGGTGTCCGCCTTCCGCTGCACCTCGTCGCCGGAGAAGCCGAAGCGGCCGAGGTGCCCCTGGACGAGCCGGCGCTCCCAGTGCGGACGCAGCTCGGCGATCGTGTCGTAGAGCGTCTTGTCGAGCGGGACCTGCGCCAGGTCCTGGCGATAGTAGGCCACCGAGGTCGAGGCTCCCAGCCGCACGACGCCGCTCGCCGGCTCGCGCTCCCCCATCATCGTGCGGAGCAGGGTGGACTTGCCGGCGCCGTTCGGCCCCACGAGCCCGACCCGGTCGCCACGGAGGAGCCGCGCCTGCGCGTTGCGGAGGAGGGTGCGCCCGCCGATCTCGATGCTCACGCGGTCGAGCACCGCGACCTGGTCGCCCCCGCGCTCCGACGCCTCGAAGCGCACGGCCATCGCCGCCTCGTCGCCGACCGGCGGGCTGAGACGGGGGAGCCGCTCCAGGCGCTTGCGGCGCCCCTTCGCCTGCTTGCTGTTCTGGCCGGCGATGTTGCGGCGGATGTAATCCTCCTCGGCTGCGATCTTCCTCGCCTGCTGCTCGAACTGCCGCTGCTGCGTCGTGCGCGCGAGGGTGCGCTGCTCGACGAAGGACTCGTACCCGCCGGTGTAGGGGGTCGCGCTGTTCCCCTCGAAGTGCAGGATGCGGTCGGCGACGGCGGCGAGAAAGGCGCGGTCGTGGCTGACGAGGAGGATCGTCCGGTCGGTCGTCGCGAGATGGCGCTCGAGCCAGCGGGTCGTCTCGAGGTCGAGATGGTTCGTCGGCTCGTCGAGGAGGAGGATGTCGCTCGGGCTCACGAGCTGGCGCGCGAGGCCGACGCGCCCGCGCTCCCCGCCGCTCAGCTGCTCGAGCCCCTGCGTGCGCGCCGCCACCGGATCGAAGCCGAGGCCGTGCAGGACGGCATCGACCTGCGGAGCGAAGGTGTATCCCCCCTCGCGCTCGAAGCGTTCGAGGTCCCGCGCGTAGCGGGCGAGGGGCTGCTCGCTCGCGTCGGCGGCGAGCGCGGCGGCCTGCTCGGCGAGCGACTGCTCGAGGGCGACGAGATGCGCGAACTGTCCGGCGGCCGCCTCCCAGACGGTCGTGGCGCCACCGAAGTCGCGGTGCTGCTCCAGCATCGTGACACGGATGCCGGGCTGGCGCGCGATGGTGCCGCGCGATGGCTCGAGGGCGCCGGTGAGGAGCTTGAAGAGGGTCGTCTTGCCGGTGCCGTTGCGGCCGACGATTCCCCAGCGTTCGCCGGCGGCGACGGTGAAGGTGACGTCCTGAAAGAGCGTCGTCGCCCCGAACTCGACGGCGACGCCGGCGACGGAAAGCTGGGTCATGGGCTCGTCCGGTGGTGGGCGAGCGCCACGCGCGCCGTATCGTCGTTGTCGGGGGGGGCCCCCCAATGGTAGTGTCGCGCCGACCTCACTTCGCCGTCCACGTCTTCCACTCCGTCTCCGCCTCGCCCACCGTCAGCCCACTCCCCCCACCGACCTGCCGCACGAGCGGCATCCGCAGCAGCAGCGGCTCCATCATCAGCTTCTCCAGCCACCGCGCCTCGCTCATCGTCGCGTGCCGGAGCCCCAGCTCCGCGAACCGCTTCGACTCGCGATCGAGGATCCGCTCGAGTCCGAACTTCTGCGCGAACCGCTTGAGCTCACCCGCCGACGCCGGACGTTCCGTCAGGTCGACGAAGTGCGTCTTGATGCGTCGCTCGGCGAAGAACCGGAGCGCCTTTCGCGTGTCGGCGCTCTTCTTCACGCCGAAGATCTGTACTTCCATATGGATCGGTCGGTTTCCGGGGCGCGCTGCACGAGCGGAGAAGTCTAAGCGGCTTCGATGCACCGTTGGAGACATCGGCCGAGCGCGCCATTGACGGCGCGACCCGGCACCGCCTGTTTCGGGTCGATCCAGTCGCGCACCGATTCATGTTCCTCTGCCCCAACTGCAATACCCCGCTCGGCGAGCTGCGGCGCGGTGGCGTCTTCGAGGAGATCTGCGCGAAGTGCCGCTACAAGTTTCAGGTCCTCGTCGGCCGGCTCGCCGCGCGGAACGTCCGCTCCGTGACCCGGCGCGCCCCCACGGCCCAGGACCCGGGGCGCCACACCCGCGCGTACGAGCTTCGTCTCGAGCTGTCCCCGACCAACCACGAGTCGGTGGACTTCGAGGTGCCGGAGCGGGACGACACGCTCGTCCACGTCGAGCAGGGCGATACGGTCGCGGTCGTGTACGCGATGCGCGACTGGCGGCGCGACGAGCTGCTGCAGGTCAGGAACTACACCACCGGGGAGATCTTCGAGCTCGCCCGCCCCGGCGCGAACGCCCGCAACCGCGCGGGGTGCGCCGCGACCGGCGCCGGGCTGCTCACCTTCATCGCGCTCGTACAGGTCGCGCCCCCGTCTCCCGTCCTCGTCATCACCCCGCTCGCCGTCACCTGGGGCGCCTACGCACTCCTCGCGCGGCTGTTCGAGCCCACGCACCGGTGGGCGGCGACGCGCGAGCCCGCGAACGGCGCGGCACCGACGCTGCTCGAGCAGATTCACGCACTCGCCGAACAGCGGGTCGCCGTCGCGGCCGACCGCGAGGAGAAGCTCGCGCTGCGGGAGCGGCTGGTCGCCCTGCAGCGGAGGATGCGCGAGGTGGACCTCCCCGCCTACGCGCCGCGCATCGCCGCGCTCGATCGCGCGGTCGCCGCCGTGGACGAGCAGATCGCGCTCGACGAGCGGCTCCGCGACGGATACGACCGGAGCATCAAGATCCTCGAGATCGAGCACGAGTCGGGAGCGACCACCGAGCGGCTCTCCGCCGACGTGAGCACCACGATGCAAACGAAGCTCGACGAGCTGCGCCTGCTCGAGGAGCAGCACGCCGAGCTCGGCCGACTGCTGGAGGCGAACGCGGAGCTGGAGCGATTCCTCCGCGACGGCCGCGCGTGACCGGGCGCTAACTTCCTCGCGATGTCCGAGCGCCATCGCTATCGCCCCGCCTGGTGGGTCCCCGGCCCGCACCTCCGCACGCTCTGGGGGCGGATCACCCGTCGGCCGCTCCGCGTCGCGACCCGCCGCGAGCAGTGGACGACTCCCGACGACGACCTCCTCGAGCTGCGTCGCCTCGACCCGCCGCCGCACGCGCCGCCGGCGACGCCCCGCTTCGTGCTGCTGCACGGGCTCGAGGGAGGGATCCAGTCGCACTACGTCGGCAACTTCTTTCGCGAGGCATCGCGGCGCGGGTGGGGGATGGATCTCATCCTCTTTCGCGGGTGCAACGGGGAGCCGAATCGCGCGCGCCGCTTCTACCACTCCGGCGAGACGGAGGATCTCGCCTTCGCGCTCGAGCGGATCGCCGCCGAGCGTCCGGGGACGCCGCTCGTGCTCGCGGGGGTCTCGCTCGGGGGCAACGTCCTGCTCAAGTACCTCGGCGAGCGGGGCGACGACGTGCCGGCGGCGGTGCGCGCCGCCGCCGCCGTCTCCGTGCCGTACGATCTCGCGCGGGGATGCCGCCACATCTCGCGCGGGTTCTCGCGCGTCTACGAGACGCACTTCCTCGCGTCGCTGCGCGTCAAGGCGCTCGAGAAGCTGGAGCGCTATCCGGACCTCTTCGATCGCGCGAAGCTCGAACGCGCGCGCACCCTGTGGGATTTCGACGACGCCGTGACGGCGCCGGTGCACGGCTTCCGCGACGCCGCCGACTACTACGCGCGCTCGAGCTCGATCCACTATCTCGAGGGCATCCGCGTCCCGACGCTGCTGCTGAGCGCCGAGGACGATCCCTTCCTCCCGCGCGAGGTGCTGGACGAGGTGCGCGCGATCGCGCGCGGCACCCCGGCGCTCACCGTGGAGTTCGTGCCGCGCGGCGGTCACGTGGGCTTCGTCAGCGGGCATCTCCCGTGGAAGCCGCACTGGTACGCCGAGTGGCGGGTGCTCGACTTCCTGTCGTCCCGCCTCGAGCGCCGCTGACGCGACGCGCCGGAACGCGACGTCGCCCGAATGCGTTCATCGGTCGACGTCCCACGCCTGTCACCGGCCGGCGCCGAGCTTGCGAGGGGCTCGCCCGCCGACACATTCTCGACGACCGCGCCCACGCGACGGCGATGTGCCGCATCCGCAGCGTCCCGACCTTCCCATTCGCTGATTGGAGGAACTCCATGCCATCTCTGGCCGCCCGCCGCGCGCTCCCGCTCGTCCTCGCCGTCGCGATCGGCGGCGCCTGCAGCAGCGCCCCCCGCTCCGCCTCCGAGGATGCCCGCATCGCGCCCGCCGGCACCGAGGCGTCGGCGCGCATCGCCGCGTCGCCGCGGCACGCCGAGTGGGTCACGATCGGCGCCGGCACCCCGGACAGCGTGCGCGCGTGGGTCGTCTACCCGGAGCGCTCCGACAAGGCGCCCGTCGTCGTCGTGGTCCACGAGATCTTCGGCTACGCCGACTGGATCGGGAGCGTCGCCGACCAGCTCGCGGCGGCCGGCTTCATCGCCATCGCCCCCGACTTCCTCACCGGCAAGGTCCCGGCGGGGGCCGCCGACAGCGTGAAGCGCCGCGTCAACTCGCAGCTCGACCAGGCGACGGTGCAGCGCCAGGTCGCCGCGGCGGGCGCCTACGGGATCCGGCTCCCGGCGGCCCAGTCGAAGTGGGGGGTCGTCGGCTTCTGCTGGGGCGGCTCGGTCTCCTTCAACACCGCCGTCGCCAACCCGCCCGGGCTCGGCGCCGCGGTCGTCTACTACGGCACCTCGCCGCAGTCCGACCGTCTCGCCTCGGTGACCGTCCCCGTCCTCGGTCTCTACGGCGGCGACGACGCCCGCGTCAACGCCACCATCCCGCCGGCCGACTCGACGATGCGCGCGATGGGGAAGTCGTTCAAGTACAATATCTACGAGGGCGCCGGCCACGGATTCCTGCGACAGCAGGACGGTCGAGAGGGCGCCAATCTCCGCGCGGCGCAGCAGGCCTGGCCGGCCACCGTCGCCTTCTTCCGGCAGCATCTGGGAACATGACGTCGCTCTTCCTGCTCACCTTCATCGTCGGACTGATTCTCGGCGTGCGCGCGATGCTCTACGGCGTCGAGCGCGGCGGCGACCAGGCCTTCACCGTCGCCCCCGACCAGATCGGACGCACCCACACTCCCCCGACGCCGACGGTGAGTTGGGCGCTTCCTCTCGTCGCCGCCTTCCTCACCGGGTTCGGCGTCGCGGGGTACGTCTCGGTCCGCCGGGCGCTCGACACGGGCGTGGCTGTTGCGGTGGGAGTGGGGACCGGTGCGCTGCTCGCGCTCGTCGTCTCGCGGCTCGTGCGCCGCGCCCAGTCGTTCGTGCCGGAGCACGACCCCGACGATCCGCGCTACGTGCTCCAGGGACACGTGGCGCGGGTCACGGCGCCGATCGCGCCGAGGGGCGACGGTGAGATCGCCTATACCGTCCAGGGGGCGAGCCACGTCGTTCGGGCACGCACGATCGACGGCGGCGAGGTCACCGCGGGGACCGAGGTCGTGATCGAGCGCATCGAGGAAGGGGTCGCGTACGTCGAGCCCTGGTCCGAGGTGGAGCAGCGGCTCTGAGCCGTCGGCGCTGACGCGCCCGGACAGACCAGCGCGGCGGCCGGTTCGGGGAGCCGGCGCCGCGCGCAGCACGGAGCAGCAGGATGTCCGAAGGCGTGCTGTTCGCGATCATCTTCGTCGGCTTCTTCGTGCTGCGCGGCATCGCGGCGACGGTCGTCTTCTACTTCCTCCTCCCCGACGGCGACCGCTGTCCGATGTGCGACACGCCGACGCTGCACGTGCACTCGCGCTTCTGGCGTCGCGCGCTCCCGGGGCTGCGACCGAGCTGGTGTCCGGCCTGCCGGTGGGAAGGGATGCTGCGCCGCCCACGCTCCCCCGACGTCCCGTCGCTCCCGACGGCGCGCAACTCGTCGGAGTCGCGGAGCCCGCGCTGACCACGCGCCGCGACGCGGGCGACGTGCGTCGCCGCGTCCGGCCGCGCCGGCCTCACTCGTCCGCCGCCGCGTGCACGCGCAGCCACTCGGGCCAGTTGCCGCTCAGCTCGAAGAAGTCGTCGAAGTAGACGAGCCCCACCCCCTCGAGCTCCTCGATCAGCTCCGCCACGACATCCGGCTCGACGAGCGGCCCGATCGCGACGAGCCCGCGCTCCACGCGGAACTCGTCGGGGGTGAGGTTGAGGCGGTCGTCGATCGCCGCGCGCGTCAGCCCCGCGCGCTCGAACGCCGCGCGACGGACGAGGAGGGTGGGGGCGGTGGAGGAGATGGAGAGAGGCATGGGAGAGAGGCTGGAAGCTCTACAAGATATCTTTCCTCGCATGACTCGGAATGAAGCGGACTTCGACGTCGTCGTCGTCGGAGGCGGGCACGCGGGGACGGAAGCGGCGGTCGCGGCGGCGCGCACGGGCGCGCGCGTCGGGCTCGTGACGAGCGCGCTCGAGACCATCGGCCAGATGTCGTGCAACCCGGCCATCGGCGGCGTCGCCAAGGGGACGGTCGTGCGCGAGGTCGACGCGCTCGGCGGGATCATGGGGCGGGCGACCGATCGCGCCACGATCCAGTTCCGGATGCTCAACCGGAGCAAGGGTCCCGCCGTGTGGGCGCCGCGCGCGCAGTGCGACCGCGCCGAGTATCGCCGCGCCGTGCGCGCGCTCGTGGAAGAGCACGCGTCGCTGCAGACGATCCAGGGCACCGTCGCGCGCCTCCAGCTCGCGGACGGACGCGTCGCGGGGATCGAGACGCTCGAAGGACGTCGCTTCGGCGCGCGCGCGGTGGTCATCACCACCGGCACCTTCCTGCGCGGTCGCATCCACATCGGCACGACGACGAGCTTCGGCGGCGGACGCGCGGGCGAGGGGGCGGCGACGCATCTGGCCGAGCAGCTGGAGCAGGTCGGCCTGGAGGTCGCGCGCTTCAAGACGGGGACGCCGCCGCGCATCGACGGCCGCTCGGTGGACTTCTCGCGCCTCGAGCGCCAGGAGAGCGAGCTCGCGCAGTTCGGCTACCGCTGGAGTCACTTCCTATCGGCCGTCGGCCACCTCCCCCAACTTCCCTGCTGGATCACGTATCTCGAGGCGGAGGGGAAGGCGATCATCACGCGCCACATCGCCGAGAGCGCGATGTACGGCGGCGCGATCGCGTCGCGCGGTCCGCGCTACTGCCCGTCGGTCGAGGACAAGATCGTGAAGTTCCCTGACGCGGCGCGACATCAGCTCTTCCTCGAGCCGGAAGGGCACGACACGTCGGAGCTCTACGTCAACGGGCTCTCGACGTCGCTCCCCGCGGCGGTGCAGCTCGAGATCCTGCGCAGCGTCGCGGGGCTCGAGTCGGTGCGGATGACGCGTGCGGGCTACGCGATCGAGTACGACTACTATCCGCCGACGCAGCTCGATGCGTCGTTGCAGGTGCGCGCGCTCCCGGGGCTCTACTTCGCGGGGCAGATCAACGGCACCACCGGCTACGAGGAAGCGGCCGGGCAGGGAGTGATGGCGGGGCTCAACGCGGCGCGCGCCGTGCGCGGCGAATCGCCGATCGTCCTCGGACGCGAGACGTCGTACATCGGCGTGCTGATCGACGATCTCGTGACGCGCGGCGTGGACGAGCCGTATCGTCTCTTCACCTCGCGCTCCGAGTTCCGACTGACGGTGCGACAGGACAACGCGCTGCGGCGGCTCGCGCCGATCGCGCGCGACGCGGGGCTCTACACGGAGCACGAGCGGCGCATCGCCGACGCACGCCTCGCGGCGGAGGACGAAGCGCGCACGCTCGCCGAGCAGACGAGCATCGCGCCCGACGTCGCCGCGCCGCTGCTGGCGCGCGCGGGGAGCAGCGCGCTCCCGCACGCGGTGCGCATCGCCGAAGTGGTGAAGCGGCAGCAGCTCACCCTGGCCGAGCTGTTCGCCGCCGCCGGCGTCGGCGCCGTGCTCGATCCCGAAGCGGTGGTGACCGCGGAGCTCGAGCTCAAGTACGCGGGCTACTTCGAGCGCGAGCGGATGCAGGCGGAACGCATGCGGCGCATGGGCGACTTCGCGCTGAGCGATTCGCTGCCGTACGAGTCGATGCAGTCGCTGTCGTTCGAAGCGCGCCAGAAGCTGGCGGCGCGACGTCCCGCCACGCTGGCGCAGGCATCGCGTATCCCCGGCGTCAGCCCCACCGATCTGCAGAACCTGGTGATCGAGATCGCCAAGCGGGGCCACTGAGGGGCACTGAGGGGCGCTGAGGGGCACTGACGGGCCGCTGAGTGGCACTGAGGGGCACGGCGAAAGGACGGGCCACGGAGGGGCGCGGAGAGGCTCGGACGGACACGGAGGGACTCGAGCAAGCGGGCTGGTCGGTCGCGGATTGCCACGTTCGACCAGCTTCCTTTCTCTTCCAGCGTCCGGTGCCGCTCGGTGATGCTCGGCGTCGCCGTCGTTCCCTCCGTACACCTCTGTGCCATTCAGTGCCCCTCCGTGGCATGTGGTGATGGAGTGATGGCTTGATACAGTCGCTATTATGGCGCACGAGGCGTGGCAATCGAGTGCGCTGTTGATGTGGCTCCGTGGTCGCGGCCGGGGTTGTGCAAGTCGCGATGCGCGGGGCGTCTCCAGGGAGGAGGCGCCCGCGGTCGTTTCGCGCCTCGAACCCGAACATTGCCGGAGGCTGCACCATGCGCACTGTCTCGTCCGTCCTCGCCGCGCTCGCGGCGTTCCCCTTCGTGCTCGCGGCGCAGCAGCCGCAGCCCGCGCCCGCCACCACGCTCGCCCTCGAGCCGCCGACGATCGTCGCGAGCGGGACGGGGGAGGCGCGCACCTCGCCCGACCGGGCGCTCATCCAGCTCGGGGTCCAGTCGCGCGCCGCGACGGCGGCAGCGGCCTCGGCAGCCAACAACGTCCGCCAGCGGGCGATCATCGACACCCTCATCGCGCTGGGGATCCCGCGTGAGCAGATCGCCACCACGCAGTTCAACGTCTACCCCGAGATGCGCGCGGACCCGACGGGGCGCGAGCCGCGCGTCTCCGGCTACGTCGTGTCGAACGTCGTGCGGGTGGAGCTGCGGCGCATCGACCAGGTGAGCGCCGCGATCGACGCCGCGCTGGCGAAGGGGGCGAACCAGATCAACTCGCTGAATTTCCATGCATCCAACACCGACGAGCCGCGCCGCCAGGCGCTGGCGCAGGCGGTCCAGCGGGCCCGTGCGGACGCGGAAGCCATGGCGCGCGCCGCTGGCGGCTCGCTCGGCGAGCTGGTGGAGCTGAGCACCGGGCAGACGGTGCGCCCGCTCCCCGTCGAGCGGTTCGCGGTGGCGCGGTCGGCGGTGGCGGCCGACGTCCCGACCCCGATCGAGCCGGGGGAGGAGGTGCTCCGGGCCCAGGTGACCGCCCGCTGGCGCTTCGTCTCGTCGCGCTGATCGCATCCACAGGGGGCACAGGGGGCCTCCCGTTGCCGGTGTTCCACGTGGAACACGACCACTACGGCCTCGTCGGACTGTTCCACGTGGAACGTCGCTGGGTGGCGGACTGATCCGGGTTCCACGTGGAACATGGTGACCTCGCCCCTGTTCCCCGGGGAGGAAGGCGAGCTAGCTTGTCGCTGTCCGCACCCCGCGCCCGCGGCTCGACCGTCGCGGAGCGCTCCCGCCCCCGCACCCGCAGAATCCAGCGTGGCCCGCGTCATCGCGATCGCGAACCAGAAGGGTGGCGTCGGCAAGACGACCACCGCCGTGAATCTCGCCGCCAGCCTGGCGGTCGCCGAGCAGCGCACCCTCCTCATCGACGGGGACCCGCAGGGGAACGCGACGAGTGGAATCGGCCTCGACCGGGACACACTCGGCGCCACCGTCTACGACGTCCTGATCGGCGATGCCTCGATCACCGAGGCGCGCGTGCGCGAGGTGCAGTTCGCGCATCTCGACATCGTCCCCGCGACCCCCGACCTGGCCGGCGCAGAGGTCGAGCTCGTCGACCGGGAAGGGCGCGACACCCGGATGCGCCAGGGGCTCCAGCCGGTCCTCGACGAGTACGACTACGTCCTCATCGACTGCCCGCCGTCGCTCGGGCTCATCACCCTCAACATGCTCGCGGCGGCGGATGCGCTCCTCATCCCCCTCCAGTGCGAGTACTACGCCCTCGAGGGGATCTCGCAGCTGCTCAATACCGTGCACCTGGTGCAGCGGAGCGTGAACGAGCAGCTGTCGATCGACGGGGTGCTCCTGACCATGTACGACCACCGGCTCAACCTCTCCCGCCAGGTCGCCACCGACGCGCGGGAGTACTTCGGCGCGAAGGTCTTCCAGACGGTCGTCCCCCGCAACGTCCGCCTCGCCGAGGCCCCGAGCTTCGGGAAGCCGATCATCCTGTACGACGTCCTCTCCGTCGGCGCCCAGGCCTACATGAGCGTCGCCCGCGAGCTGCTCGAACGTCACCGGCAACCGCAGGCCGCCGAACCGCTGGCCCTGGAGGGTGAACGATGAGCGCCGACAAGCCCCGCCGCCTCGGTCGCGGCCTCGAAGCGCTCCTCGCGGCGCGCGAGCCTGCCCCCACCGCCGGCGCCGCCTCTGCGGCGGAGGGCGGCGTGCAGCGCCTGCCGATCGCCCGCATCCGCCCCAACCCCTACCAGCCGCGACGGGAGTTCGCGCCCGGGGAGCTCAGCGACCT
>Ga0182741_1000585_pt1 | contig 53413 bp, 48 predicted proteins | sample eDN5th37CBELigOP_FD_128874 | JGI IMG/M metagenome (GOLD analysis project Ga0182741, IMG submission 128874) | Enriched Organic Plus compost microbial communities from Emeryville, California, USA - eDNA 5th pass 37_C BE-Lig OP (version 2) (version 2) ... | reverse complement strand
GCCCAGGCGCAGATCGGGCAAGTCGGCCAGCATGGCCTCGTAGGTGTCCACCGCGGTCTGCAATTGCAGGGCCTCGCTTTCCTCGACCAGCGGGCATACCCAGTAGGCCTGCCGGCCTTCGCGGACGGCGCTGGCAATGTGGGCGATGACCTCGTCGCGGCGGCTGTCCGACACCAGCTTGGTGACCACCGGCGTGCGGCCCGGCGGCAGCTCGTCGATGACGGACACGTCCAGGTCGGCGAAGAAAGTCATGGCGAGCGTGCGCGGGATGGGCGTGGCGCTCATGTTGAGCTGGTGCGGCACGGTCTGGCCGTGGGGAACCTCGCCTTTGCGGGTCAGCGCCAGGCGCTGCCCGACGCCGAAGCGATGCTGCTCGTCGACGATGGACAGGCCCAGCCGGTGGAATTCGACGTGGTCCTGGATCAGCGCCTGCGTCCCGACCACGAGTTGCACGCTGCCGTCGGCGGCGCTCGCGGCGGCCTGGCGGCGCGCCTTGGCCGTCTGGCTGCCGCTCAGCCAGGCGACATTGACGCCCAGCGGCTGCAGCCACGCCACCAGCTTGTGGAAATGCTGCTCGGCGAGGATCTCGGTGGGCGCCATCAACGCCACCTGGGCGCCGCAGGCAATCGCCTGCGCCGCCGCGATGGCGGCGACCACGGTCTTGCCGCTGCCGACGTCGCCTTGCAGCAGCCGGTGCATGGGATACGGCTTGGCCAGGTCGGCGGCGATCTCCTCGACGACGCGCTGCTGGGCGCCCGTCAGCTTGAACGGCAGCGCCTGGTACAGGCGCTCCACCAGGCCGCCCGGACCGCCCTGCCGGGGCAGCGGCTCGGCCTGGATGCTGCGGCGGGCCGCCCGGGCCGCCGCCAGCGACAGTTGCTGGGCCAGCAGTTCGTCGAACTTGATGCGGCGCCAGGCGGGATGCCCGCGCTCGACCAGGTCCTGCTCGGACACGCCGGGCGGCGGGGCATGCAGCAGGCGGATGGCGGGTTCGAACGGCATCAGCCCGTAGCGCTGCAGCGCCTGCGGCGGCAGCGTGTCGCTCAGGTCGGCCTGCTGCAGCGCCTGGGCGATGGCCTTGCGCAAGGATGGCTGCGACAGGCCCTCGGTGCTGGGGTAGACCGGGGTGAGCGCCTCGGGCAGCGCCGCGTCGGCGCTGCTCATGCGCGGATGGACCATCTCGCGGCCGAACAAGCCGCCGCGCACTTCGCCGCGCGCGCGCAGACGCCGTCCGATGGCCAGCTGCTTTTGTTGGCTGGGGTAGAAATTCAGCCAGCGCAGCTGCAGCTCGCCGGTGCCGTCGCCCATGACCGCGGTCAATTGGCGGCGCGGCCGGTACAGGACTTCACTGCGCAGGATCTCGCCCTCGACCTGGGCCAACAGGCCGGGCCGCAGCGAGGCGATCGGCACGACACGGGTTTCGTCTTCGTAGCGCAGCGGCAGGTGCAGGATGCAGTCGCCGGGCGTCGCCAGCCCCAGGCTGTGCAGCTTGCGCTGCACATCCGTCAGCGGGCGGCTGGCGTCCGGCGCGACGCCCTGCCCCTTGCGTGCCGCGGCGGTGGCCGGCATGGCGCGACAGACCCGTATATCCGATACCGCTCGCCTACAGGACCAGTATCGCCTCGACCTCGAACTGGGCGCCCTTGGGCAGGCTGGCCACGCCCACGGTGGAGCGCGCCGGGAACGGCTGCGGGATGATCTCGGCCATGATGGCGTTGGCCGCCGTGAACTTGTTGAGGTCGGTCAGGAACAAAGTCAGCTTGACGATGTTGTCGAGGGTGCCGCCCGCCTCTTCGACGACGGCCTTCATGTTGGCGAAAGCCTGGCGCACCTGGGCGTCGAAGTTCTCCGAGACCAGGTCGCCGGTGCCGGGTTCGAGGCCGATCTGTCCGGACAAGTAGACCGTCTTGCCGCCGGTGACAGCTACCGCTTGCGAGTAAGGGCCGACGGCGGCCGGGGCGGCGTCGGTATGGATGATTTGCTTGCTCATGGGCCGTATCCTTGGGGGAGATCAGTCGCAATAGACTGGACTATTGAAGTTTAAACAGCAATAGGCATCCGCGAAAGCGAGGAGTTCCCGGCCCTACGCCTCGCCTATCCGTTCCCGGTGCTCCAGCAGCAGGTCGTACAGCGCCTGCGCGGCGCTGGACAGGGTGCGCCCCTGGCGCCGGACCAGGTACAGCGGGCGGGTCAGGGGCCGGCCGGCCAGCGGCTTGATGACCAGCTCCTCGCGCCGGAAGTGAAACAGGGTCATTGCCGGGACCACGCTGATCCCCAGCCCGGCGCATACCAGCCCGGTGACGGTGGCCAGGTGCTCGACCTCCAGTAGCGGCGCCGCCCCGCCCGCCCCCAGGGCTTCGTCGAGGTGGCGGCGCACGCTGCTGCCGCGCGCGAGCTGGATGAGGGGCCAGCGCGCCAGGTCGCGCAAGCGCACCTGGGCCCGGCCGGCCAGCGGGTGATCCTGGCGGCACACCAGGAAGAAGCGGTCGGCGTGCAGGAACTCGCTGTCCAGGTCGGTCATGTCGGCGCGCCGCGCCGCCACCGCGAAATCGGCCGCGCCGCTCTGCACCATGTCCAGGCACGGGTCGAGCAAGGCGTCGCGCAATTGCAGCGTGATGCCGGGGTACTCCTTGTGATAGCGCGCCAGCAGGCCGGGCAGCCAGCCGGCGGCCAGCGACGGCAGCGCCGCCACGGTGACGCGGCCGCGGCGCCGGGCGGCATGGTCGCGCAGGTCTTCCATGGCCAGTTCCAGGTCGCCCAGCAGCCGGCGCGCGGAGGCGTCGAGCACGCGGCCTTCGGCTGTCAGCTCGACGTGCCGGGTGCTGCGGTCGAACAGCCGCACGCCGGCGGTGTCTTCCAGCGCGCGGATCAGCGCGCTGAACGCCGGCTGCGTCAGGTGGCAGCGCTGGGCGGCGCGGGTGAAGTGCTTCTCGTCGGCGAGTGCCACGAAAGCGCGCAGTTGGCGGGCCGATATATTCATAGATATCTTGGATGAATCGATCTTATATTTCTATTTCAATTATCAAGCAAGCCTGCCTATAGTGACCGAGATCGCGGCGCACTCCGGCGCCCTGCTCCATGGATCACGATGGCGATTCCTCCTTTACTTGTCGGCTGTGCCAGCGGTTTTTCGGGCGACCGCACCGACGGCGCCCGGGCCGTGGTCGATACGCTGGCCGCGCGCGGCGGCGGCACGTTGATCTTCGAGACCCTGGCCGAGCGCACCCTGGCGCTGGCGCAGCTGGCGCGCAATGCCGATCCCGCCGCCGGCTACGAACCGCTGCTGGACGACCTGGTCGGGCCCGTGCTGGGCGATTGCCTGCGCCGCGACATCCGTATCGTCGGCAATTTCGGCGCGGCCAATCCGCCCGCCGCGGCGCGCCGCATCGGCGAGCTAGCGCGCGCCCAGGGCCTGCCCGCCCCGCGCATCGCGGTGATCCACGGCGACGCCCTGGCCAGCCCGGCGCAGCGGGCCCTGCTGCGCGAGCGGCTGGGGCCGCGCCTGGACGACATGGACGTCGTCAGCGCCAACGTGTACCTGGGCGCGGGCGAGATCGCCGGCGCGCTGCGCGCCGGCGCCCAGGTGGTGGTGGCCGGGCGGGTGTCCGACCCCTCGCTGACAGTTGGACCGGTGCTGGCGCACTATGGCTGGGCCATGGACGACTGGGCGCGGCTCGGGCGCGCGACCATGGCGGGCCACATGCTGGAATGCGGCACCCAGGTGACCGGCGGCTACTTCTGCGTGCCCGGACTGAAGGACGTGCCCGATGTGCACGACGCGGGCTACCCCATCGCCGAGATCGACGCCGACGGCGAATTCGTGATCGGCAAGGCGGACGGGACGGGCGGCGCGGTAGACGCGCGCACGGTGAAAGAACAACTGCTGTATGAGGTCCATGATCCGGCGCGCTACCTGACCCCCGACGTGGTCGCCGACCTGAGCGCCGCTGCCGTGCAGGTGCTGAGCCCGGACCGCGTGGCGGTGCGCGGCATCACCGGCCACGCGCGCCCGGATGAACTCAAGGTGAACGTCTGCTACCGCGGCGGCTGGCTGGCCGAAGCGGAGATCTCGTACGCGGGCGTGCAGGCCGAGGCGCGTGCCCGCCTGGCCGCCGACATGGTGCGCCGCCGGCTCGGGCCGGCCCTGGCGCCGCGCGTCGACCTGATCGGCGTGCTGAGCATTCTGGGCGACGATGGCGGCGCCATGCTGGAAAGTCGCCAGCCGGGCCATGGCCGCGACGTGCGTTTGCGCCTGGCCGCCGAACACGACGACCGCCGCATCGCCGAACGACTGCTGCGCGAAGTCACGGCCCTGTATACCTGCGGACCGGCAGGCGGCGGCGGCGTGCGCACGTCGTTACGGCCGCGCCTGAACATGGTGTCCTGCACCATCCCGCGCGACGCGGTGGACAGCGGCTGGACCATGATGGAGGAGCAGACGCCATGAGCGCCGGACCGATGCTGGTAAACGTGCCCCTCTACCGCCTGGCGCACAGCCGTTCGGGCGACAAGGGCGACATCTCCAACCTGAGCCTGATCGCCTGGGACCCCGCATGCTACGAAGTGCTGGCCGCCCAGGTCACCGAGGCGCGCGTGGCGGAATGGTTCGGCTATCGCCGGCCCAGCCGCGTCACGCGCTATTTGATCCCCAGCCTGCATGCCATGAATTTCGTGCTGGAAGGCGTGCTGGACGGTGGCGTGAACGACGCGCTCAACCTGGATACCCACGGCAAGAGCCTGTCGTTCCATTTGCTGGACCTGCGGGTGGACGTCCCGCCCGCGCTGGCCGAGCGCCTGCCCGACGTGCCGGGCGACGCCGCCGGCAGACCCTGACGGGCGCGGCTTGCCCGATACCAACATCCCAATACAAACCAGACGATACACGGAGACTCCGATGCGCTTTCCCGCCCCGCTACGCCTGCTTGCCAGCCTGTGCGCCGCCCTGCCCCTGGCCGCGGCCGCCCAGGACTTCCCCGCCAAACCCATCACCTTCATCGTGCCCTTCGCAGCGGGCAGCGCCACCGACCAGCTGGGCCGGGCCATCGGCCAGGGCGTCGCGGGACAGACCGGCCAGTCGGTGGTGATCGAGAACAAGCCCGGCGCCAGCGCCATGATCGGCGCGCAGAGCGCGGCCCGTGCCGAACCGGACGGCTATACGGTGCTGATCACCACCAACACCACGCACGCGGCCAACGAGCACCTGTACAAATCCCTGCCATACGACCCCGTGCGGGACTTCGCACCGATCACGCTGCTGGGCAAGGGCGGGCAGATCATGGTGATCAACCCGTCGTCTTCGGCCCAGAGCGTGCAGGACTTCCTGGCACTTGCCAAGCAGTCGCCCGGCAAGCTCAGCTTCGGCAGCGGCAGTTCCAGCAGCCGCATCGCCGGCGAGTTGCTGCAGCAGATGGCGGACGTGAAGCTGCTGCACGTGCCCTACAAGAGCAACCCGCTGGCGGTCACCGACCTGCTGGGCGGCCAGATCGACATGATGATCACCGACACGGCCACCGGGCTGCCGCAGGTCAAGTCGGGCAAGCTGCGCGCCCTGGGCTTTACCGGCAAGGAACGCTCGCCCCTGGCGCCGGAGGTGCCGACCATCGACGAGGCCGGCGTGCCGGGCTATGAGATGGGCTATTGGTTCGGCGCCTACGTGCCGGCCGGCACGCCCGACAAGGTGGTGGCGCGCCTGCACGAGCTGCTCACCAAGGCCACCGAGAGCGCCGCGGCCAAGCAGTTCTACCAGTCCACCGGCACGGCGCCGGCGATCTCTTCGCCGCAGGAACTGGCCGACTTCCAGCGTAGCGAATCGCAGAAGTGGGGCGATATCATTAAGAAGGCGGGCATCCAACCCGAGTAGCAGCCAGGGCGGCCGGGACCGCTCCCCGCGCCTGCCGGCGCGGGCTGGTTATATAGCGCGCCCCCGACGAGGGGCGCTTTTTCGTTCATTGCCGGATACGGCGGAAGGAGGAGATAGTTGGCCAACACGCAGCACACCAACCTGAAAGGCGGCCTGAAGTCCCGCCACCTGACGATGATGTCGATCGCCGGGGTCATCGGGGCCGCCCTGTTCGTCGGCTCCGGCAAGCAGATCGCCCTGGCCGGGCCGGCGGTGATCCTGGCCTACGCGGGCGGCGGCCTGCTGGTCATCCTGGTCATGCGCATGCTGGGCGAAATGGCCGTCGCCCAGCCCGACACCGGCTCGTTCTCGACCTATGCCGACCGCGCGATCGGCCGCTGGGCCGGCTTCACCATCGGCTGGCTGTACTGGTACTTCTGGGCGCTGCTCATGGGCTGGGAAGCCTATGTGGCCGGCCAGATCCTGCACGACTGGTTCCCTTTCATCCCCGACTGGGGCTACGCACTGCTGGTCACGCTATCGCTGGTCGCCGTCAACTTCATGAATGTGCGCAACTACGGCGAGTTCGAGTTCTGGTTCGCCCTGATCAAGGTGGGCGCCATCGTGTTGTTCCTGGTGATCGGCAGCCTGGCGATCATGCACCTGTGGCCATGGGGCGAGGCGCGCGGCGTCTCGCAGCTCACCGCGCAAGGCTTCATGCCGAACGGCGCCAAATCGGTGGTGGTCGCGCTGCTGGGCGTCATGTTCGCCTTCATCGGCGCGGAGATCGTCACAGTGGCGGCGGCCGAATCGGCCAATCCCAGCCAGGAAATCGTCAGGACCATCAAATCCGTGGTCTGGCGCATCTGCCTGTTCTACGTCGGCTCGATCTTCATCGTCGTCTGCCTGGTGCCCTACAACGAACCCACGCTGGCGCAGCCGACGCACGGCAGCTATAACGTCGCCCTGAATGTGCTGGGCATTCCCCACGCCCAGGCGATCGTCAATTTCGTCGTGCTGACTTCGGTCTGCAGTTGCTTCAACTCGGCGCTCTACACTGCCTCGCGCATGCTGTATTCGCTGTCGCGACGCGGCGATGCGCACCGCATCATGCAGACCACCGGCCGCCGCACCGGCGCGCCGTACGTCGGGGTGCTGGTTTCGAGTGTGTTCGCGTTCGCCGCGGTCTGGCTCATGGCGACTTCCCAGATGGACCTCTACGACGTGCTGATGCAGGCCACCGGCACGATCGCGCTGTTCGTCTACCTGGTGATCGCCTGCTCGCAACTGCGCATGCGCTACCGCCTGCAGGCCGACGGCGTGGAGCTCCGGTTCAAGATGTGGCTGTTCCCGTGGCTGACGTACGCCGTGATCGTGTGCATCATCGCCGCGCTGGCGACCATGATCGTCGAAGGCACCTATCGCACCGAAGTGACGTACACCTCGGCCCTGGCCGGCGCGATCGTGATCATGGGTATCGTGGCGCAGCGCCTTGGCATCGGCAAGCGCGCGCACCAGGAAAACACGACGGCGCCGCAGGGCGCCGCCATGGGGCAGTCGCGGGCCTGAGCGGCCCGCCGCCATGACCGCCGCCCCGCGAGGCGGCGGCGGGTCATTTTTCGACGAAGGCCCGTTCGACCACGTAGTCGCCCGGTTCGCCCACGCCGGGCGACACCTGGAAGCCCCGCGCGTCGAGCATGGCGCTGATATCGGCCAGCATGTGCGGGCTGCCGCAAAGCATGGCGCGGTCGGTTTCGGGGTTGATCTGCGGCAGGCCGATGTCCTGGCACAGCTTGCCGCTTTCGATGAGCTCCGTGATACGGCCCCGGTTACGGAACGGCTCGCGCGTGACCGTGGGGTAGTAGATCAGCTTTTCGCGCACCACGTCGCCGAAGAACTCGTTGTTGGGCAGTTCCTTTTCGATGAAATCCGCGTAGGCCAGTTCGCTGACCCAGCGCACGCCATGCACCAGCACGACCTTCTCGAAGCGCTCGTAGACGTCCGGGTCCTTGATGATGCTCATGAAGGGCGCCAGGCCGGTGCCGGTGCCGAACAGGAACAGGTGCTTGCCGGGCTTGAGATCGTCGACCACCAGCGTGCCGACCGGCTTGCGGCTGACCAGGATGGTGTCGCCTTCCTTCAGGTGCTGCAGGCGCGAGGTGAGCGGGCCGTTCTGCACCTTGATGCTGAGGAATTCCAGGTTTTCTTCGTAGTTGGCGCTGGCGATGCTGTAGGCTCGCATCAGGGGCTTGCCTTCGACTTCCAGGCCGATCATGACGAAGTGGCCGTTGTGGAACCGCAACGCGGCGTCGCGCGTGGTGGTGAAGGAAAAAAGCGTATCGTTCCAGTGATGCACGCTCAGTACGCGCTCGGTGTTGAAAGCTGCCATGTCCGTTGAGAAAGAATCAACGCACCACGTGCGCCGAGTGGGATTCCACGCCGTGCAAAAGGCGGGCGCGGGCTTAAGGGTTTTCCCTATTTTACCGCGACTGCTTGATAACCGCTCTCATTAATCCGTAATGCCCTTATAACCTTTTGATAGAAATCACGGGGTCCGTCACCACAACTGACGGTAAGTTGAACGGTCTGCGGCTTCCTGGTATTGTCGCATCCACTTGATAATCATTTTCGTTAACGGATGCATCCGCAGCCCCGTTCGGGCCGGCGCATCCCTGCTGCAACGCACTGGAGCCCCGCCCCTATGTCGACCCGACGCTCTTCCCTGACCCCGCTGCTGGGCGCGCTGGCGCTGGCCGGCGCCACCCTGGCCGCCCCGGCCATGGCTGCCGACGAAGTCAGCCTTTACACCACCCGCGAACCGAAGCTGATCCAGCCCATGCTGGATGCCTTCACCAAGGAAAGCGGCATCAAGGTCAACACCGTCTTCATCAAGGACGGCCTGCTCGAACGCGTCAAGGCCGAAGGCGCGCAGTCGCCGGCCGACGTCCTGATGACGGTCGACATCGGCAACCTGATCGACCTGGTCGACGGCGGCATCACCCAGTCGATCCAGTCCGAGACGCTGAATTCGGTCATTCCCGCCAACCTGCGCGGGGCCGACGGCAAATGGTACAGCCTGTCGCTGCGCGACCGGGTGCTGTACGTGGCCAACGAAGTGAAGCTCGACAGCTTCCACTACGAAGACCTGGCCGACCCCAAGTGGAAGAACAAGGTCTGCATCCGCTCGGGCCAGCACCCGTACAACACCGCCCTGGTGGCGGCCATGATCGCGCATGACGGCGCCGAAGCCACCGAGAAGTGGCTGCGCGGCGTCAAGGCCAACCTGGCCCGCAAGGCCGCCGGCGGCGACCGCGACGTGGCGCGCGACATCCTCGGCGGCATCTGCGATATCGGCATTGCCAACGCCTACTATGTGGGCCACATGAAGAACGCCGAGCCCGGCACCGACGCCCGCAAGTGGGGCGACGCCATCAAGGTGGTGCGCCCCACCTTCAAGAACGGCGGTTCGGGCACGCACGTGAACATCAGCGGCGCCGCGGTGGCCGCGCACGCGCCCAACAAGGAAAACGCCGTCAAGCTGCTGGAATTCCTGGTGTCCGAGCCGGCCCAGGCGCTGTACGCCCGCGCCAACTACGAGTACCCGATCCGCAAGGGTGTCCAGCTCGACCCGGTGGTGGCCAGCTTCGGCGAACTGAAGGTCGACGCGCTGCCCGTGGCCGAAATCGCCAAGTACCGCAAGCAGGCCAGCGAGCTGGTCGACAAGGTCGGCTTCGACCAGTGATCGCCATGCCGCCCGCGCAGGGCGGCCGCCGCGCCTGGATGTCAGGCTCCGCGAGGAGCCTGACATCGGCTTTTTCGGCGCGGGCTTTTCTGGTGGGTCCGCGATGGCCCACGCTACGTTGTTGAAGCATGCCTACTGACACCTTGCCCCGCCCATGGCGCCCGCGCGGCCTCGAACGCGGCGTCGGCTGGCTGACGGGCGCCGCGCTGATCGCGCTGGCCGTCCTGCTGCCCCTGGGCGCGCTGGCCTGGGAAGCCCTGCACGCCAATCTGTCGCACTGGACCCACCTGGCCAGCTACGTGCTGCCGCAGGCCCTTGCCAACACGGCCATGCTGCTGGCCGGGGTCGGCATTCTGGTTACCTGCCTGGGGACCGGCGCGGCCTGGCTGGTGACCGCCTACGAGTTCCCCACCCGCCGGATGCTGACCTGGGCGCTGCTGCTGCCGCTGGCGGTGCCGACCTACATCATCGCCTTCGCCTACCTGGACCTGCTGCACCCCATCGGGCCGATCCAGACGGCCATACGCGAATTGCTGGGCTATGACAGCCCGCGCCAGTTCCGCCTGCCCGACCTGCGCTCGATCTACGGCGCCATTTTCGTGTTGGGCTTCGTCCTGTATCCCTACGTCTACCTGAGCACCCGGGTCATGTTCATGACGCAGGCCGCCAGCCTGCTGGAAGCGGCGCGCACGCTCGGCGCCGGGCGCGTCGGCGTATTCGTGCGCGTGGCGCTGCCGCTGGCGCGGCCGGCCATCGCGGTCGGCGCCAGCCTGGCGCTGCTCGAGACGCTGAACGACATCGGCGCCTCGGAATTCCTCGGGGTGCAGACCCTGACCGTCTCCGTGTACACGACCTGGATCACCCGCTCGGACCTGGCCAGCGCCGCCCAGATCGCGCTGACCATGCTGGCCATCGTGGTCGGGCTGATCCTGCTGGAACGCCATGGCCGCAAGCGCCAGCGCTATGCCAACACCCAGCGCATGCGCCCCATGCAGCCGCGCCGCCTGCGCGGCGGCGCGGCCCTGCTGGCGGTAGTGCTGGGCTGGATTCCGGTGCTGCTGGGTTTCGTGGCGCCGGCCTGGTACCTGGTGGTCGAAACCTATAAGCGCCTGCACCTGGTGGGCGGCGTATCCGACCAGTTGCTCGACGGCCTGGCCAACACGCTGTCCATCGCCTTCGTCGCCACGCTGGTCACGCTGGGGTGCGGCCTGGTGGTGGCCTGGGCGGGGCGCACGCTGCGCGAGAGCGCCCGCTTCAATCCGGGCCGCGCCTGCGCGCGCATCGCCAGCCTGGGCTATGCCGTGCCTGGCACGGTGCTGGCCATCGGCCTGCTGATGCCGTTCACCTGGATCGACCGGCAGCTGGGCTCGGTGTTCGGCACCAGCGGCCTGCTGCTGATGGGTTCGTCCGGGGCGCTGGTCTGCGCCTACACGATGCGCTTCCTGGCCGTCTCGGTGGGCGGCGTCGAGGCCGGGCTGGCGCGCATTCCGGCGTCGCTCGAACAGGCCTCGCGGCTGCTGGGCGAGACCGCCGGCGGCACGCTGCGCCGCGTGCACCTGCCCCTGTTGCGCCCGGCCCTAGCGGCCAGCGCCCTGCTGGTGTTCGTCGACACCATGAAGGAGCTGCCCGCCACCCTGCTGCTGCGGCCCCTGAACTTCGAGACCCTGGCCACCTGGCTGTATGCCGAAGCCGCGCGCGGCACTTACGAAGAAGGCGCCGTCGCGGCGCTGGCCATCGTGCTCGCCGGCCTGCTGCCGGTCATCCTGCTGGCCCGCACCAATCTGAAAATGGGACATTGATATCGTGCCCGACCTGCTTGAACTCGACCATATCCACCTGGCCTACGACACGCCGCAAGGGCTGCGGCCGGTGGTGCGCGACCTCTCGCTGGCCCTGCCGGCCGGCCATATCGGCTGCCTGCTGGGCGAATCCGGCTGCGGCAAGACCACCATCCTGCGCGCCATTGCCGGCTTCGAGCCGGTGCGCGCCGGCCATATCGCGCTCGATGGCAACATCATTTCCTCTCCTGCCGTGCAGGTCGCGCCCGAGCTGCGGCGCGTAGGCATGATGTTCCAGGACTATGCCCTGTTCCCGCACCTGACCGCGGCCGAGAACGTCGCCTTCGGGCTGCGCAAGCTGGGCCGCGCCGAACGCGCCGCCCGGGTGCGCGAGATGCTGGACATGGTGAGCCTGTCGGCCTCGGCGGACAGCTACCCGCACGAGATCTCCGGCGGCCAGCAACAGCGCGTGGCACTGGCCCGCGCACTGGCGCCGTCGCCCGACCTGCTGCTGCTGGACGAGCCGTTCTCGAACCTGGACGTCGATACACGCGAGCGGTTGGCCTTCGAGGTGCGCGACATCCTCAAGTCCACCGGCCACACCGCCATCCTGGTGACGCACAACCAGGCCGAGGCGTTCGCCATCGCCGACCGCATCGGCGTCATGAGCGAAGGCCGGGTCGTGCAGTGGGACACGCCCTACAACCTGCACCATCATCCGGCCGATGGTTTCGTGCGCGACTTCGTGCGGCGCGAGGCGCTGGTGGCCCAGCGCCAGCAGGCCTACGCGCGCGGCATGTAAGGCTCAGGAGCGCGGCGCCGGCAGCGGGATGTATTCCGTCTCGTCGCCCGGCACCACCTGGCCGAAGCGGTCGCGCTGCCAGTCCTGCTTGGCCTGCTCGATGCGGTCCTTGCGGCTGGAGACGAAGTTCCACCACACGAAGCGCGGGCCTTCCAGCGGTTCGCCACCCAGCACCGCCAGGCGCGCGGCCTCGACCGCCCGGACGGTGACCGGCCGGCCGGCGGCGAACACCAGCAACTGGCCCGGCTGATAGACCTGCCCGTCCACCTCCACCGCGCCACGACTCAGGTAAGCGGCGCGCTCTTCGTATTCCGGCGGCACGACCACCGTGGCCCCCGCCTGCAGGACGATGTCGCCGAAGAACAGCGGCGACAAGGTCCGGACCGCCGAGGTCTGGCCGAACAGCGAACCGGCCACTACCTGCGCGCGCACGCCCTCGCCTTCGACCACCGGCTGGGCGTCCAGCCCGTAGTGCACGAAGCCGGGATCGGTTTCCTCGTGACTGGCCGGCAGCCCCACCCACAATTGCAGCCCGGCCAGTTGCTGGCCCGCCTGCCGCTGGGTGTCCGGAGTGCGTTCGGAATGCACGATGCCGCGGCCGGCCGTCATCCAGTTCACTTCGCCGGGCCGGATTTCCTGCACATGGCCGGCCCCGTCGCGGTGCATCATGGCCCCTTCGTACAGGTAGGTGACCGTCGACAGGCCGATGTGCGGGTGCGGGCGCACGTCCACGCCTGCGCCCGGCGCGAACAGCGCCGGCCCCATTTCGTCGAGAAAGACGAACGGGCCCACCGTGCGGCGCTGGGCCGACGGCAGCGCGCGGCGCACCTCCAGGCCGCCGCCCAGGTCGCTGGTGCGGGGAATGACGAGAGTTTCGACAAGGGACATGATGAGCTCCTGGTTGACGGGGCAGCGCCTGCCCTGCCGATGTTCTGGAAGTTGTCGGCGCCGGCGCCAGGCCCACAGGCCCGGCGCCGACCACAGTTGCGCCAAGATAGCGCTTACGCCAGGTCGAAGACCAGCACTTCGGCCTGTTCGCCGTCGCGGATCGTGACCGCGGCCTCGTCGGTCAGGGCCAGTCCATCGCCGGCGGCCAGCACCTGGCCGTTGACCACGGCCTTGCCGCGCGCCATGTGCACCCAGGCGCGCCGGCCGGCCGCCAGCGGCAGTTCGGCCTGCTCCGCGCCGTCGAACAGCCCGGCATATACCCGCGCATCCTGGTGTATGCGCATCGAGCCGTCGGCGCCGTCCGGCGAGGCCACCTGGCGCAGGCGCCCGCGTTTTTCCGCCTCGGGCACGCTGAGCTCCTCGTATTCGGGCGCAATGCCGGTCACGTCGGGCTCGATCCAGATCTGCAGCAGGTGCGTGGCCTGGTCGTCCAGCGGATTGAACTCGGAATGCAGCACCCCGCGGCCCGCGCTCATGCGCTGCACATTGCCGGGCTCGATGGTCGAACCGCTGCCCATGCTGTCCTTGTGGGCCACGGCGCCTTCCAGCACGTAGGTGATGATTTCCATGTCGCGGTGCCCGTGCGTGCCGAAGCCGCGGCCGGCGGCGATGCGGTCGTCGTTGATCACGCGCAGCGGACCGAAGCCCATGTGCGCCGGATCGTAGTAATTGGCGAAGGAAAAGGTGTGGTGGGTGTCGAGCCAGCCGTGATTGGCGTGGCCGCGTTCGTGACTACGGCGCAGGGTCAGCATGATGAGCTCCTTGCAAATAAGTTGAAGTGGTTGCGGTGGCATGTGTCGTGTTGCGTACCACCAATGAAGGCATTGTGCGCTGCGGCAGCGATATTGAGGCTGAAGCGTTTTGATGAGATCATTCAATTTATTTGAATGAGTGCGCGCGCCATGCAAGCCATCACGCCCGAATTGCTATACATGGTCGACGCCATTGCGCGTCACGGCAGCTTCGCCAAGGCCGCGCGGGAGCTCGACAAAGTGCCGTCGGCAGTGACCTATGCGGTGCGCAAGCTGGAAGACGCGCTCGATGTGCTGCTGTTCGACCGCAGCGGACACCGCGCCCGCTTGACGCCGGCGGGGGAAACCCTGCTGCATGACGGCCGCCAGGTGCTGCAATCGCTGGACGCCTTGGCCGGCCGGGTCAAGCGGGTGGCAACCGGCTGGGAGCTGGAGCTGCGCGTGGCCGCCAGCGCCGTGTTGCCGCGGGCGCCGCTGTACGACCTGGTCGAGGGGTTCCGGGAGATGGCGGCCGTCACCACGCTGCGCCTGTCCACCGAAGTGCTCAGCGGCAACTGGGACGCGCTGGCTTCCGGCCGTGCCGACCTGGTGATAGGCGCGGACGCTGCCGGCGCGCCTTCGGGGGCCTATCATTCGCAGCCCATGGGGCAGATGCAGTTCGCATTCTGCGTGGCGCCGCACCACCCGCTGGCGGCGCTGCGCCGTCCGTTGGCGGCCGCCGACATTGCGGCCTATTGCGCCGTCGTGGTGGCCGACACCTCGCGCGACCTGCCGCCGCGCACGCGCGGCCTGCTCAGCGAGCAGCCGCTGATCGTCATGCCCGACATGCAGGCGAAGATCGACGCGCAGGTGCGCGGCCTGGGCTGCGGTTATCTGCCGCTGACGCTGGCCGCGCCATACATCACCCGGGGCGAGCTGGTGCAATGCGCCACGGACGACGCGGTGCCGATCACCGAGCAGCTGGTCTACGCCTGGCGCGACCGGGCGCCCGGGCAGGCGCTCAAATGGTGGCTGCAGAAACTGCGCTCGCCGCGCTTGTGCGCCAGTTTGTTGGGGGCTTGATAGCTCCCAGTTGCCTTGGCAGTTTCGCGCGGTATTGGGCTCTTGAGACGCCCGCGCCTGCCGGTGGGGCCCGGTCGGCCACGTCGCTCGGCTCGGGCGCGCCACCAGGCGCCCTCGGCCCCCTGCGGGGGCTGCCCTCACTCCAACTGGCCGCCCAGGCCCCACCGGCAGGCGCGGGCTCACAGTGTCTCTGGGCGAGACATCGACGCTTCACGGTGGTGTCAGACACCCCGTGCACGTCGTCTCGTCAAGAGCAGGCTGTACGCAAGGGGTGTCTGACACCTGGGTGTGATAGCGTCTCTGATAGTAAAGCCGGCATGACGACACGGCGCAGCTCCCCCAATTTGCCGACAGCGCGCCAGCGGACCGGGGCATGCCGCTGCTGTGAGTCCTGGGCGGGGTCGGGGCGTGCGGGCCGGTCAGTTGGAGCGAGGGCAGCCCCCGCAGGGGGCCGAGGGCGCCTGGTGGCGCGCCCGAGCCGAGCGACGTGACCGGCCCGCACGCCCCGACCCCGCCCAGGACGCCCCACGCACACGCCCCTCCCCCCATGCCCCCTGGGCCTCCTCACCGCGAGTCAGTGCAATACGCCATCACATCGAACAACGCCCGGTCCCGGTCGGCCAGCGGCTCGACGATGAATTCCGCCATGCGGCCCGCCTGCCAGGTCGGCTTCAGGTGGTTCTCGATCACGTGGTAGTACGGCCGGATGAAATAGTCGTCGAACAGCACGATGCAGCCCGGCTTGGCCATCAGGACCGACATCAGGAAGGCCGCCACGCGGAAGCGGCCGTCGATGAGGATCAGGTCCGGCTCATCGCCGGCCTGCCGCAGCTTGCGCCACGGTTCCGCACAATAGCGCGGCCACAGGGTGGCGTGCTTGCTGTTCTTGGGCCGGCCCCACGCGCCCGTCGCACCGATGTTGGCATAGACCGGCACAAAACGCCGGCGCGGCACGCCTTCGGCCAGCAGCCGCTGCCGCACCGCCTGCAGGAACTGCTTGTCGGTATCCACCGAATAGATGCGCCGCACATCCGCCTTGGCCGCCATCAGCGAGCTGCCGCCGGAGCCATACTCGAGATAGGTGCGCACCCGCGCCAGGCGCTCCCGCAGCAGCGCCAGCCCCGCCTCCTCCATGTACGGAACAGTAGGAATGGAGTCGGGCGACCACGCCGCCTGGGGCGCGGCCGTCGCGGGTTCCTGGGTCGCCTGGCTGTCGGGCACGGGCATCCTCCTGCGAACAATGGAGGACCTATTGCACCATACCCGCGGCGCCGGCCGCCACCCTACTCCTCGATACCCAGTTCGCGCAGCTTGCGCGTGATGGTATTGCGTCCGATGCCCAGGCGCGCGGCCGCCTCGACCCGCCTGCCGCGGCTGGCATCCAGCGCGCTCTGCAGCAGGATGCGCTCGAACTGGCGCGTCAGCGTGGCCATCACGGCCGGTTCGCCGCGTTCGAGCCGGTGCTGCGCCTCGTGCAGCAAGGCGGCCTGCCAATCCGTCCCGCCGGCCGCGCCGGGGGCCGCGGACGCAGTTCCCACGGGTGACGGCAATGCGTTGCCGGCCACCTGCACGGGCGCGCCCGTCGGCGCCTGCGCCTGGAACTCCATGGCGCGGATCTCCGGCGGCAAGTCCGCCCGCTCGATGACCTGGCCCGGCGCCATCACCGTCAGCCAATGGCAGAAGTTTTCCAGCTGGCGCACATTGCCGGGAAAATCGAAGCGCGTCAGCACGGCCACCGCATCCGGCGTCAGGCGCTTGACCGGCACCCCCAGCGAACGCGCGCTGGCTGCCAGGAAATGGTTCGCCAGCGCGGGAATATCCTCGACTCGCTCGCGCAGCGGCGGCAGGCGCAGGCGAATCACATTCAGCCGATGGAATAGGTCCTCGCGGAACAGCCCCTGCTCCACGCGCTGCTCCAGCGGCTGGTGGGTGGCGGCCACGATGCGCACATCGACCCGCACCGGCTGGGCGCCACCGACGCGGTAGAAACTGCCCTCGGCCAGTACGCGCAGCAGGCGCGTCTGCAGCTCGATCGGCATGTCGCCGATTTCATCCAGGAACAGCGTGCCGCCGTGCGCTTCCTCGAAGCGCCCGCGCCGCAGCGTATTGGCGCCGGTGAAGGCGCCGCGCTCATGGCCGAACAGCTCGGCCTCGAGCAGGTCGCGCGGGATGGCGGCCGCGTTCAGCGCCACGAACGGCCCGCCGGCGCGCGCGCCGTGGCCATGCAGCGCCCGCGCCACCAGTTCCTTGCCGGTGCCCGATTCGCCGGTGATCAGCACGGTGACCTTGGATTGCGCCAGGCGGCCGATCGCCCGGAACACCTCCTGCATCGCGGTGGAAGACGACTGCGTCATCATCCAGCGCTCGTTGTTCTGTACCGGCTCGGCGCCCGCGTCGCCGGCGCCGGCCTGCTCGGGATCGCCTTCCTGCACGGCGCGCTCGATCAGCGCCACCGCCTCGTTGACGTCGAACGGCTTGGCCAGGTAATCAAAGGCGCCGCCCTGGAACGCCGACACCGTGCTGTCCAGGTCGGCGAACGCCGTCATGACGATGACCGGCAGGCGCGGATGGCGCTCCTTGATCTGGCGCAAGAGGCTCAGGCCGTCGCCGCCCGGCATGCGGATATCGGATACCAGCGCGGCCGGCGCGCCGGCGGCCAGCGCATCCAGCACGTCGGCCGCCTGCGCGAAGCTGCGCGTGGGCACGCCGGCGCGGGCCAGCGCTTTTTCCAGGACCCAGCGAATGGCCTGGTCATCATCCACGATCCAAACTGGCTTGCTCACAGTGGCTGCTCCATCGGTAACACCAGACGGAATTCAGTGTGCCTGGGGCGGGATTCGAATTCGATAATGCCTCCGTGCTGCTGCACGAAATCCTGGGCCAGGCTCAGGCCCAGGCCGGTGCCGCCGGGCCTGGCGGTGACCAGCGGATGGAATATGCGGTCGCGGATCGACTCCGGCACGCCGGGACCGTTGTCGATGATGGCCAGCACCAGCGCCAGCCGGTGCTGGCGGTGCGCCAACAGCACCTGCCGCGCCACCCGCGTGCGCAGCGTGATCTGCGGCGGCGGCACATCGGCGCCCGGCTGCTGCAGGGCAAGCTCCTGCGCGGCATTGCGCGCCACGTTCAGCACCGCCTGCATCAGCCGCGCGGCGTCGCCCTGCAGGTCCGGCACCGAAGCGTCGTAGTCGCGCACCAGCGCCACCTTGTCGCGAAATTCCGCCTGGATCAGCGCGCACACGCGCTCGCAGATCTCGTGGATGTTGACCGGGCGCGCGGCCAGCGGCACGCGCTGCGGGCCGCTCAGGCGATCCACCAGCACCTGCAGGCGATCAGCCTCGGAAATGATGACCTGGGTGTATTCGGCCAGGGCGGCGTCGGGCAGCTCGGCTTCCAGCAACTGGGCCGCGCCGCGCAGGCCGCCCAGGGGATTCTTGACCTCGTGCGCGAGGTTGCGCAGCAGTTCGCGGTGCGCCTCTATTTCCTCGACCAGGCGGTGATTGCGGTCGGCCAGCACGCGCTGTTCGATTTCGCGCGCCTCGATCAGCACCGGCCAGGGCTGCCCGGACAGCGATACCGTGGTCACGGTGACCTCCACCGATTCGCCGGCCCGGCGCAGCGAGGACAATTGCCGCACATCGGCGAACCGGCCCGCCACCGCGCGATCGATGGAGGACTGCAGCGCCTCCGGGTGGCCGAACAGGGTGGCCGCCGACAAGCCGCGCAATTGCTTGCGGGACCGTCCGAACAAGTCTTCCGCCGCGGCGTTGGCCTGTTCGATATGCCCTCGCTCGTTCAGCAGCAAGACGGATGTCGCCAGTAAATCAAACGCGTCTACATTCATCATTTGCAGCACCGGGGCAGGACGGGCCGGCGGACCGGCCCGCCCGCCCCCGCCAGAACCCGCCGCGGCCGGAAGCCGCCGGCGGACCTGGCTGACAACATCACAGGCTGTAGTACATGTCGAACTCGACCGGGTGGGTGGTCATGCGCAGACGCTGCACTTCGCCTTCCTTCAGGGCCAGGTAGGCATCGATCATGTCGTTGCTGAACACGCCGCCGCGGGTCAGGAACTCGCGGTCCTTGTCCAGCGCCTCGAGCGCCTGGTCCAGCGACGCGCACACGGTCGGGATCTTGGCGTCTTCTTCCGGCGGCAGGTCGTACAGGTTCTTGTCGGCCGGATCGCCGGGGTGGATCTTGTTCTGCACGCCGTCCAGGCCGGCCATCATCAGGGCCGAGAACGCCAGGTACGGGTTGGCCAGGGGATCCGGGAAGCGCGTCTCGACGCGGCGGGCCTTCGGGTTGCCGACGTACGGGATGCGGATCGACGCCGAGCGGTTGCGCGCCGAGTAGGCCAGCTTGACCGGGGCCTCGAAGTGCGGGACGAGGCGCTTGTACGAGTTGGTGCCGGGGTTGGTGATGGCGTTGAGCGCGCGGGCATGCTTGATGATGCCGCCGATGTAGTACATGGCGAACTCGGACAGGCCGGCGTAGCCATTGCCGGCGAACAGGTTCTGGCCGTCCTTCCAGATGGACTGGTGCACGTGCATGCCGGAGCCGTTGTCGCCGACGATGGGCTTGGGCATGAAGGTGGCGGTCTTGCCATAGGCGTGCGCCACGTTGTGCACGACGTACTTCAGGATCTGGGTCCAGTCGGCGCGCTTGACCAGCGTGCTGAACTTGGTGCCGATCTCCAGCTGGCCCGGGCCCGCCACCTCATGGTGGTGCACTTCCACCGGCACGCCCATCTGCTCCAGCAGCAGGCACATTTCGGAACGCATGTCCTGGAAGGAATCGACCGGCGGCACGGGGAAATAGCCGCCCTTGACGGCCGGACGATGGCCCATGTTGCCGCCTTCGAACTCCATCGCCGACGACCACGAGGCTTCTTCGGACTTGATCTTCACGAAGGTGCCGGACATGTCGGTGTTCCAGGTCACGCCGTCGAACACGAAGAACTCGGGTTCCGGGCCGAAGTAGGCGGTGTCGCCCAGGCCGGAGGACTTCAGGTACGCCTCGGCGCGCTTGGCCAGCGAGCGCGGGTCGCGGTCGTAGCCCTTCAGGTCGGAAGGCTCGACCACGTCGCAGCTGAGGATCAGCGTGGGCTCTTCGCGGAACGGATCGAGGTTGGCCGTATCCAGGTCGGGGATGAGCAGCATGTCGGAGGCTTCGATGCCCTTCCAGCCCGGAATCGACGAACCGTCGAACGCCTGGCCGCTTTCCAGCTTGTCCTCGTCGACGGCGGTCGTCGGCACGGACACGTGGTGTTCGCGGCCGACCGTATCGGTGAAACGGAAGTCCACGAACTTGACTTCGTTGTCGGCGATCTGTTTCAGGATGTCTTTCGGGCTTGCCATGTCATCTCCATGTGATAAAAGCGCCGGGGGCTACGCCCAGGTCCGGCTGGCATAAACAGACGAAAGCAATATGCGTGCCAAGTTCCAACACGGGGCATCGCCGCCCCATGCACGCCATGGAGGGGCATCGAGGCACCATAATAGTGCAAAACATGGCGCATCAAGGCACCATTATGGTGCAACAGGAATTACAGGAACATTTCCTGCAGGTCGTTGAGGAACCGCCAGCCCAGCGCGGTAGCCCGCAAGCGGGTCGGGTCGGGGTCGAGCAGGCCGCGCGCGCTGGCGGCCTGCAGGGCGGGCGCGATGGCCGCCAGCGACAGCCCGGTGCGCTCGCTGAACGAGGCAGCGGGCACGCCGTCCTTCAGGCGCAGCGCGTTCAGCATGAACTCGAACGGCAGTTCATCGGCCCCCACGGTGCGCGTCTCGGCGATATGGCTGCCGTCGCGGGCCTGGGCGCGGGCCATCCATGATTCCGGATTGCGCAGGCGCGCCTCGCGCACGATGCGGTCGTGGAACGACAGCTTGCCGTGCGCACCCGGCCCCAGCCCGAGATAGTCGCCGAATTCCCAGTAATTGAGATTGTGGCGGCAGCGCGCGCCCGTGCGGGCATACGCGGAAACCTCGTAGCGATGCAGCCCCGCCTCTTCCAGGCGTGTCTCGATGGCGTCCTGCATGGCGGCGCTGGCGTCGTCGTCCGGCAGTTGCGGCGGGTACTTGGCGAAGACCGTGTTCGGCTCCAGCGTCAGGTGATAGAGCGACAGGTGCTCGGTGCCATGCGACAGCGCCTGCCGCAGGTCGTCGAGGCAGTCGTCCATGTCCTGGCCCGGCAGCGCGAACATCAGGTCGAGGTTGACCCGCGCCACGGCGCGCTGCGCCATGTCGATGGCGGCGCGCGCCTGGGCCGCGTCGTGGATGCGGCCGAGCTTGGCAAGCTGCGCGTCGTCGAAACTCTGGATGCCCAGCGACAGCCGGTTGACGCCGCTGGCCGCGTAGTCGCGAAACCGCCCTGCCTCGGCCGTGCCAGGATTGGCCTCCATGGTGATCTCGGCATCGGGCAGCAGGTTGAGACAGGCCCGCAGCATGGCCAGCAATTCGTCCAACCCGGCGGCCGACAGCAGGCTGGGCGTGCCCCCGCCGATGAATACGGAAATCACCTGGCGGCCCCAGACCGAGGGCAGCGCCTGCTCCAGGTCGGCGCGCAAGGCATCCAGGTAGGCGCGCTCGGGCAGCTCGGCCGGCACTGCGTGCGAATTGAAATCGCAATACGGGCACTTGCGCACGCACCATGGCACATGCACGTAGACCGACAACGGCGGCAGGCTGGTAAGCGCCGCGCCGGCCGGCGTGACCACGCGGGCCCGGGACCCGGCGCCCGCCTGGTGGATGGGTATGGTTATTGCCACGATGAAAACGCCGCGCCGGGGATCAGGACTGGGCGAACTTGTCGAGCAACTGGCGCAGCGCACGGGCGCGATGGCTGGTCCGGTTCTTCTCGGCCGGCTCCAGTTCGGCGGCGGTGCGGCCCAGCTCGGGCAGCAGGAAGTGCGGATCGTAGCCGAAGCCGTTTTCGCCGCGCGGCGCGTCGACGATCTCGCCCTGCCACAGGCCTTCGCCGATGAGCGGCTGCGGATCATCGTGGGCGCGCACCAGCACCAGCAGCGCCACGTACCAGGCGCGCCGGTCGGCGACGCCCGCCAGCTTGCTGACCAGCAACGCGTTGTTGGCGGAATCGCTGCGCGCCGCGGCCGGGTTGCCGAGCTGCGCATAGCGGGCGGAATACACGCCCGGCGCGCCATCGAGCGCGGCCACGCACAGGCCGGAATCATCGGCCAGCGCCGGCAGGCCGGTCAACCGGCTGGCATGGCGCGCCTTGGCCAGCGCGTTCTCGACAAAGGTGACGTGAGGCTCCTCGGCCTCGGGCACGCCCAGTTCGCCTTGCGGCACCAGTTCGATGCCCAGCGGCGCGAACAAGGCGGAAAACTCGCGCAACTTGCCAGGGTTGTTCGAGGCCAGCACGACCCGGCCGACGGCGGTTTGGAGATTGGTCGATGTCATGCCGCCATTGTAGACGCGCGGATGCCTCAACCCGGCGCCGCCGCCAGCCGCAGGGGCGCGGCCGACGGATGCGGCGCGGCGCCGGCCGGGGGCTGGACGCCGCCCGCCAGCTTGAACACCGCCACGGCGTCCTGCAGTGCCGCGGCCTGGTCTTCCAGGCCGGCCGCCGCCGCGGCGGTCTGTTCAACCATGGCCGCATTTTCCTGGGTGGCGCGCTCGAACCGGGCCACCGCGTCGTTGACCGACTCGATGCCCGCCGCCTGCTTGGCCGCGGCTTCGGTAATCCCGGACACCAGCCCGGTCACCCGGCCCGCCGAGGCGACCGCCTCGCGCACCGCGTCGCCCGCCGTCCCGGCCTGGCGCACGCCATCTCTCACCCCTTGCGCCGCCGCCTGGATCAGGGCGCGGATCTCGTTGGCCGCCTGCGCACTGCGTTGCGCCAGCAGGCGTACCTCGCCGGCCACCACCGCGAAGCCCCTGCCCTGCTCGCCGGCATGCGCCGCCTCGACAGCGGCGTTCAAGGCCAGGATGTTGGTACGGAAGGCGATGCTGTCGACCACCTCGACGATGGCTTCGATGCGGCGCGTATCAGCGGCGATGTTCTCCATGGCGCCGATGACGGTTGTCATGGCCAGGCCGCCGCGCTCGGCCAGGCGGGCGGCTTCAGCGGCCTCGCCGCGCGCCTGGTCGGCCTGCTCGGCGGTGTGGCGCACCATGGCGGCCAGGGTCGCCATATTGGCGGCCGTCTCCTGCAGGGCGCCAGCCTGTCGCGCGATACGGTCGGACACCTGGCCGTTGCCGGCCGCGATCTCGCGCGCGCCGACGTGGATTTCCTCGACACCGCGCCGCACTGCCGCGACGGCCGCGGTCAGGCCCGCCTGCATGCGGCGCATGGCCGAATACAGCACGCCGATCTCGTTGGCGCCGCGCGCCGCGATGGCGGCGCTCAGGTCGCCATCGGCGATGCGGTCGAAATGGGTCCCGGCCTGCACCAGCGGCCGCAGCAAGACCCGCCGGAATGCCAGCCCGAACCCCAGCCCAAGGGCCGCAACCAGGCCCAGCAGCGCCACCGCCGCCGCGATCGCCCGGTCGAGCGCGCGCCCGGAGCGCGCCACCGCCGCCTGGCCCTGGGCGCGCGCGTACGCCTGGAATGCCTCGACGGCGTCCAGGTAGGCCGCGCTGCGCGCCGGCAGCGCCTGCTCGACGATGCGATTGGCCTCGATGCCGTTCCAGCCCTGTATCGCCTGCTGCAACGGCAGCAGCGCCTCGCCGGCCAGGCCCTTGTAGGCTGCCTGCACCGCCTCGAACAGCGCGCCGCCCTGTGCGCTGGTGTCGGGGTTGGCGCGCAGGCGTTCATGGCTGGCGGCGGCCTGCTCGAGCAGCGCCTGTGAACGGGCCAGCGCCTCGTCGCGCTGTTCTTCCAGGCCGCCTTCCATATAGGTCTTGGCGTCGGTCAGCCAGGCGCGCGCCTGGAACAGCCGGCTGCCCAGGTCGCTGAGGTCGCCGGCCCGCTCGATGTTGCCGCGGCCCAGCGCCTCGATATCGGCACGGTTGTCGCGCAGCAACCCGATGCCGCCGGCGGCCGCGGCCACGAACAATGCCACGAAAACCGCCAGCATCGCCGACAGCGCCAGGTTCACACTCAGATTTCTGCGCATACGCCCACACGGAATTGCCGCCGCCAGGGTGGCGGGGTGCGGCGATTATGCGGGGCGAACTTGGCAGATTCTTGACATTCAGGCGGCGCCGTCCGCGCCGCTCTCGCGCTGGTCCGCCGGAATATCGGCCACCAGCATGTCGACCAGTTCGCGCGCGAAAGCCGGCAGCGCGTCGAGGTCGCGCACGCAGATCTGCAGCTTGCGCAGCGCCCAGTCATCCACCAGCGGCACGATGGCGACCTGCAGCGCGCGGGCATAGCGCGCCGCCACGGACTCGGGAATGACGCCGATGCCCACGCCGGTCTCGATCATGCGGCACACGGCCTCGAAATTGCCGACCTCGACGCGGAACTTGAACGTGCGCCCCAGCGCGGCGGCCGCCTGCACCAGGAATGGATGGATGGCGCTCCATTCCGACAGGCCGACGTAGTCGTTGCTGAGCGTATCGGCGAAGGCCACGGCGGATTCGCGGGCCAGCGGGTGGCCGGCGGCGGTCACCAGCACCAGCCGGTCCTTGCGGTAGGGAATGAACTGCAGGTTCTGGTCCGTGGTATGGCCGGCCACGATGCCGAGATCGGCCGACCCTTCGGCCACCGCCCGCACGATCAGGTAGCTCAGGCGTTCGCGCAGTTCGACGTTGACGTCCGGATGGGCCGCCAGGAAGCGCCCCAGCACCGCCGGCATGAATTCGGTCATGGCGGTGGTGTTGGCCAGCACCCGCACGTGGCCCTTCACGCCCCGGGCGAATTCCTGCATGTCGCCGCGCAACTGCTCGACCTGGCGCATGACCGTGCGCGCGTGGCGGGTCAGCGCCTCGCCCGCCGGGGTCAGCGTCACCCCCTGGCTGGTCCGATACAGCAATTGCGTGCCGAAATGCTCTTCCAGGTTCTTGATGCGCGTGCTGGCCGCCGGCAGCGACAGGTGGGTTTTCTCCGCGGCGCGCGTCAGGCTGTGCCAGTCGCCTATGTGTACGATGAGCTGTAGATCGGTGAGATCGAAATGTCCCGCCATTGAGTCCTCTGGAACCTGTTCTTCGGCAATTGCTAAGCCGGTATTAAGCAATCATAAATTGGCAAGGCGCCCCGCCTTGGGGCAAAGTGCCGGATTATTTGCCAGCATCATCATAGAGCCCCAGCCATGCCAGACTCCAATCATTCCTACCAGGACATCCGCGAAGCGGTGCGGGACCTGTGCGCCCAGTTCCCCGGCGAGTACTTCCGCAAGGTCGACGAAGCGCGCGGTTACCCGGACGAATTCGTGCGCGCCCTGACCGAGGCCGGCTGGCTGGCCGCGCTGATTCCGCAGGAATACGGCGGCTCCGGCCTGGGGTTGACCGAGGCTTCGGTCATCATGGAGGAAATCAACCGCAGTGGCGGCAACTCCGGCGCCTGCCACGGCCAGATGTACAACATGGGCACCCTGCTGCGCCATGGCTCGGAAGCCCAGAAGCGCGAATACCTGCCCCGCATCGCCAGCGGCGAACTGCGCCTGCAGTCCATGGGCGTGACCGAGCCCACCACCGGCACCGACACCACCAAGATCAAGACCACGGCGGTGCGGCGCGGCGACCGCTACGTGATCAACGGGCAGAAGGTCTGGATCTCGCGCGTGCAGCACTCCGACCTGATGATCCTGCTGGCGCGCACCACGCCGCTCGACCAGGTGACCCGCAAATCCGAGGGCATGTCGATTTTCCTGGTCGACCTGCACCATGCCGTCAAGCACGGGATGCAGGTGCGCCCCATTCCGAACATGGTCAACCACGAGACCAACGAGCTGTTCTTCGACAATCTCGAAATCCCGGCGGAGAACCTGATCGGCGAGGAAGGCAAGGGCTTCAAGTACATCCTCGACGGCCTGAATGCCGAACGCACGCTGATCGCGGCCGAATGCATCGGCGACGGCTACTGGTTCGTCGACAAGGTCGCCGCCTACGCCAAGGAACGCATCGTGTTCGGCCGCCCCATCGGCCAGAACCAGGGCGTGCAGTTCCCCATCGCGCGCGCCTATATCAACGTCGAGGCCGCCAGCCTGATGCGCTTCGAGGCCTGCCGCCTGTTCGACGCGCACCAGCCGTGCGGCGCGCAGGCCAACATGGCCAAGCTGCTGGCCGCCGATGCGTCCTGGGAAGCCGCCAACGCCTGCCTGCAGTTCCACGGCGGCTTCGGCTTCGCCAACGAGTACGACGTCGAGCGCAAGTTCCGCGAAACCCGCCTGTACCAGGTGGCGCCCATTTCCACCAACCTCATTCTTTCGTACGTGGCCGAGCACATCCTGGGCCTGCCGCGTTCGTTCTGACGACCCGCCATGACCGCACCCGCCCACCCCCATCCCAGCGCCGCCCTGGCCGAATTCGCCGCCAGCCTGCGCTTCGAGGACATCCCCGCGCCGGTCTTGCGGCGTGCCGAAGACCTGCTGCTCGACACCCTGGGCTCGATCCTGGCCGGCGCCAATGCCCGGCCGGTCCAGGCCATCGAGCGCTACGCCGCGGCCATGGGTCCGGCCCAGGGCGCGGCCCAGGTGCTGATCACGCGGCGCCAGACCTCGCCGCTGTTCGCCGCCATGGTCAATGCCGCCGCGGCCCACGTGGTCGAGCAGGACGACGTGCACAACGGCTCGGTATTCCACCCGGCGGCGGTGGTGTTCCCGCCGGCCCTGGCCGTGGCCCAGGCGCTGGAGCGCTCGGGCAAGGACCTGCTGGTGGCCGCCGTGGCGGGCTACGAAGTGGGCATCCGCGTCGGCGAATACCTGGGCCGCTCGCACTACAAGATTTTCCATACCACCGGCACCGTCGGCACGCTCGCCGCCGCCGTCACGGTAGGCCGCCTGTTGCGGCTGGACGCCGGGCAAATGCTGCATGCGCTAGGCTCGGCCGGCACCCAGGCCGCCGGCCTGTGGGAATTCCTGCGCGACGCGGCGGATTCCAAGCAGCTGCACACCGCCAAGGCGGCCGCAGACGGCCTGACCGCGGCCTACCTGGCGCGGGAAGGCTTCACCGGCGCGCAGCGCATCCTGGAAGGTGCCCAGGGCATGGCGGCCGGCATGTCGCGCGATGCCGATCCCGCCCGCCTGGTCGACCGCCTGGGCGAGCGCTGGGCCCTGTCGGAAACCTCGTTCAAGTACCACGCCTCGTGCCGCCACACGCACCCGGCGGCCGATGCCCTGCAGCAGGCCATGCACGAATACAAGCTGCGCGAAAGCGACTTGGCGGAGGTAGTCGCGCACGTGCACCAGGGCGCCATCGACGTGCTCGGGCCGGTGGTCGACCCCAAGACGGTGCACCAATCGAAATTTTCCATGGGGACGGTACTGGCCCTGATCGCCCGCAGCGGACGCGCCGGCCTGGCCGAGTTCGATGCCGCCCTGGGCGATCCGGCCGTGGCCGGCCTGCGCGGCAAGTTCCGCATGGAACTCGATCCCGAAGTGGACGCCGCGTATCCCGAGCGCTGGATCGGCAAGGTGACCGTGCGCACTACCGACGGCCGGGTGCTGCACGCCCGCGTGGACGAACCCAAGGGCGATCCCGGCAACACCCTCAGCCGGGCCGAGATCGAGGCCAAGGCGCTGCAACTGGGCGTCTACGCGCAGGCCGCCAGCGAGGCCGAAGTGCGCGGCCTGATCGACACGGTCTGGAACCTGGAAAAGCTGCCGCGCGTGGGCGCGCTGCTGCCGGCCCGATAGCGGCGCGGCGCTCGCGCTTCCAGGTCTTTCCGGTGTCAGATACCCTTGGGTATCTGACACCTACCGCCATTACCCTCCTTCAGGTCTCCAGGTGTCAGACACCCGAAGGTGTCTGACACCTCCGTACCCGCCGAGGCAGCCGGCCCTCAGGCCAGTGCCGCGCGCTGCGCCTGCACCAGTTGCGCGATGCCGCGCTCGGCCAGGCCCAGCATGGCGTCCAGTTCGGCGCGGGTGAAGGTGGCGCCTTCGCCCGTCCCCTGCACCTCGACGAACGCGCCCGAGCCGGTCATGACCACGTTCACGTCGGCGTCGCAGGCCGAATCCTCCTGGTAGTCCAGGTCGAGCACCGGCCGGCCGGCCACCAGCCCCACCGACACCGCCGCCACCGCATCGCGGATCGGATTCTGCGCCAGGTCCCCGCGCCGCATCAGCAGCGCCACGGCGTCGGCGGCCGCGACCCAGGCCCCCGTGATACTGGCGCAGCGCGTCCCGCCGTCGGCCTGCAGCACATCGCAATCCAGGTGCAGGGTCCGTTCTCCCAGGGCGCGCAGGTCGAACACCGCCCGCAGGCTGCGGCCGATCAGGCGCTGGATTTCCTGGGTGCGGCCGCTTTGCTTGCCGCGCGCGGCCTCGCGATCGCCGCGCGTGTGCGTGGCGCGCGGCAACATGCCGTATTCCGCCGTCACCCAGCCCTCGCCGCGCCCCTTCAGGAACGGCGGGACCTTGTCCAGCACGCTGGCGGTGCACAGCACATGCGTGTCGCCGGCCTGCACCAGCACCGACCCTTCGGCATAGCGGGTGTAGCCGCGCTGCAGGCGGAACGGGCGCAGTTGATCGACGGCGCGGCCGGACGGACGCGCGGCGGTGGAAGCGGAAGATGAGGACACGGACGGGCTCCAGGTGAATTCGGATACACCGCCGCATTGTACGGGCCGTCAACGTGATGCCCCGGGGCTTGAGGTATCCTGCCGGAAACAGCCATTTTTGCCCCCTGATCCAGGGGGCGCATCTTTCATCAGGACACGCCCATGATCCGCAGCATGACCGCCTTCGGCAATGCCCGCGCCGACCTCGAGCAAGGCACCCTGGCGCTGGAACTGCGCAGCGTCAACAGCCGCTATCTCGACCTGTACTTCCGCCTGCCGGACGAACTGCGGCACGTCGAGACACCGCTGCGCGAGCTGCTCACCGCCAGCCTGGGCCGCGGCAAGGTCGAGGTCCGCGCCTCGTACACCCGCGCCGCCGGGGCCGAACTCGCCAGCCTGGATCCGGCCTGGCTGCAGCACCTGGCCGAACAACTGCAGGCGGCCCGCGCGGTGCTGCCCGACGTCGCGCCGCCGCGCCTGGCCGAGCTGTTCAACTGGCCGGGCCAGCGCGGCAACGACACGCTGGATCCTCAAGCCTGGGGCGCCGCCTGCCTGCAGGCGGCCCGCCAGGCGCTGGCCCAGTTGCAGGAAGGCCGCGAGCGCGAAGGCCAGCGCCTGGCCGCGGCCATGCTCGAATGCGCCGAGGGCGTGGCCCGCATCGTCGAATCGGTCGAGGCCCACCTGCCCCAATTGCTGGCGGATCACCGCGAGAAACTGGCCACCAAGCTGCGCGAATCGGTCGAGGCCGCCTTTCCGGGCGGGTTCGCCCATATCTCCGGCCCCGAACTGTCCGAGCGCCTGTCCCAGGAAGCCAATCTGTTCGCGCTGCGCATCGACGTAGCCGAGGAACTGGCGCGCCTGCGTTCGCACCTGGAAGAGCTGCGCCACCTGCTGGCCGGCGGCGAGGCCGGCGGCAAGGGCAAGGACGCCAAGCGCGGCGGCGGCAGCGCCGGCAAGCGGCTCGACTTCCTGTTCCAGGAAATGAACCGCGAAGCCAACACGCTGGGCTCCAAGGCCGGCAGCATGGAGGTCACCCGCGCCGCCATGGACCTGAAGCTGCTGATCGAGCAGATGCGCGAGCAGGCGCAGAACATCGAGTAGGCCCGCCCAGCCGGCGGCAACGCCGCGCTACGCCAGGTCGATCGTATCGGGCGAAGACGGATTGGGCGCCTGCGGCGTGCCCGGGATCCGGTCAGGGTCGTACGGCGGCCGGTCCGACCCCGGCTTGGGCTCTTCGGGCCTGGGCTCACCAGGCCAGGCCGGGTCTTCAGGCGGCACTTCGGGCGGGCCGACCGGTTCGCGATGCGGAAAGGCAAGCATGGGATTCTCCGTGCCAGGCATGGACGCCACCCGCAGCAAGGCGCATGCCCGCCTCAGCGGCCGCCGCCATGCTTGTGGCCGCCGGAGCCGGCGCGCCCGCCGGGAACCGTCGAGCCGGCCGGCGCGTCCGGGCGGTGCGGCTCGACTGTCCCCTGTCCGCGCGGCATCGGCCCGGGCGCCGAGGCGCCGCCCTGCCCCGGCTGGCGGTTGTCCGCGCCATTGGGCGTGGGGGCGCGCTCGCCGGGACTGGCGCTGGGACGGTCGGGGTTCGAATCGGTCTGCCCGCGGGTCGTCGAACTGCCGTCGGGCGCACGGCTGCTCTCGGGGCGCGGGCTCGAGCCGGGCTGCTCTTGCGCCCGGCCTTCGTTTTGCACCGGCTGAGCCCACAGGACGGGCGCGGCCACGGCCGGCAGCGCGGCCAGCACCGCGCAGCGGATGGAAACAAGCAGATAACGGGACATGGTCGCCTCCATGGGGCATGAATCCGCTATCCCAGCAAACGCCGTACCGCGCGCTACTCGCGGGCGCGCACCGCCTTGGCGAGCCGCCGATAGCGTTCGGCGATCTCGTTGAGCTCTTCCTCGTCCAGGTCCTCGATATCGACGAGTTTTTCGCTGGCGCCCTTCAGGGCCATGAGCAGTTCATCGAGCTTGACGTGCAGCGCGCGGCTGTCCTTGTTCTGGTTCTGCTGGATCAGGAACACCATCAGGAAGGTGATGATGGTGGTTCCGGTGTTGACCACCAGTTGCCACACTTCCGAAAAGCCTGCCCACGGACCGGCGGCCGCCCACAACAGGATGATGAGGACCGCGCAGCCGAACGCCACGGGCGAACCGGTGGCCCGGGCCACTGTCGTGGCGAAGCGGTCGAACATGCGGGCCATGCGCGACCCGCGGCGCCCCTGCGCGTGCCGGGCGGCTTCGCGCCGGGGCTCCTTGTCGGGCCCCTGCCCCTGCCCATGGCGTGGACGCTGCCTGGCGTTGCGGGCATGACTGTGATCGCCGGTATTGGTATGGTGGCTCATGGCATTCTCCTAGATGACGATCGCTGGCGTGGCATCGGCGCGCGGCTACAGGCCGAGCGCCGACAACATCAGGAAGGTGGCGAACAGGGCGAAATGGGTCATGCCCTCGATCGCGTTGGTCTGGCCGTCGTTCAGGTTGATCGCGGTGACCACCAGCGTGACCAGCACCATCATGGTCTGCACGGGCGTCATGGCCATCTCGAAGGGCTGGCCGGTGTACAGCGCCAGCGCCTCCATGATCGGCACCGTCAGGATCACGGTCGACAGCGACGCGCCCAGGGCGATGTTGACCACCGATTGCATGCGGTTGGCCAGCGCGGCCCGCAAGGCGGTGAGGATTTCCGGGCTGGCCGAGATCAGCGCCACCACGATGCCCGGCAGCACGGCCGGCACGGCCACGTGCTCGAGCGACACATTGAGCGTGGACGCCATGACCTCGGAGAGCGCGCCAATCAGTACTACGCCGGCGATCAGCAGCGCCACCGAGAACCCCGTCGAGCGCTTGCGGCCCTGCGGCGCGACCGGGCGCCGGCGCTTCTCGGGGTAGCTATAACTGAAGAAATAGCTGTGCGGCCCGGTCTGCATGCGCAGGAACACCGCGTACAGCATCACCATCACGAATATCGTAAAGCCGGAATAGAGGTGCCAGCGGTCGCGCGGGATGAACTCCGGCACGATCATGGAAATGGCCATGGCGGTCAGGATCATGACCGTATAGGTGCGGGCCGAATCGTCGTTGTAGGCTTGTTCGCCATGCTTGAGCCCGCCCATCAAGGCCGCCAGCCCCAGGATGCCGTTGATGTCGAGCATGACCGCGGCATAGATGGTGTCTCGCACCAGCGTGGGCGACGGCTCGTGCGAGATGACGATGCCCAGGACCACGACTTCGACCAGCACGGCCGACAGCGTCAGCACCATGGTGCCGTAGGGATCGCCCAGGCGATGGGCCAGTTGCTCGGCATGGAATGCGACCCGCTGCGATGCGCAGATGATCGCCATCACCAGCACAACGGTGGCGGCCACCGCGATATCGAGTCCGCTGCCGGTCAGCCGGCCGGCGGCGCCGTACGCGGCGATCGCAATCGCCAGCGCCAGCAACAACAATGCTTCCTGCTTCAACACCGCTTGCATGCGCGCTCTCCTGGAACGGACGAGCCGCCTGCCGCTAACCCATCGCGATCAGCGCGACGGCAAGCGCGGCCATGGCCAGCCCGGCCACTTGCAATGGCGCCAGGCGCTCGCGCAACACGTAGACGCCCAACAGCGCCGGCACTACAGGATACAGCGAGGAAATCGCCACGGCCGTGCTCATCAGGCCCAGGCGGGCGGCGTGCAGGTACAGGGCCAGCGACACTACCGCGGCCGCGCCGAGCGCCAGCGCGGGCCGGGCGAGAGCGGAACGCCATGACAGCGGCAGATGCAGCGACCTGGCCAGTATTGCGACGGTGCACATGGCGGCCAGGCGGTTGGCGGCCAACGGCCAATAGCCGGCCGCGTCGCCGGGCATGAAGACGGCGGTCGACTGGAGCGCGAAGCCCACCCCCGCGATCGCGCCTTCCAGGGCGCCGCCGGTCTGCAGGGCGGCCCGCAGCCGGTCGCCGCAGGAAACCAGCCACAGCGCCGTCGCCGCGGCGACGATGCCGATGTAAACCTGCGCCGAGGGACGCTCGCCCAGGAACAAGACGCCTGCCAGCGCCGGCAGGGCGATGGCGGCGACGGCGCTGACTGGCACCACCACGCAAAGCTGGCCGCGCCGCATGCCCAGGTACAGGAACATGATGCCGACGCCCGTGCCGATGCCCGACAAGGCGCCCCACCCCAGCGTGGCCGCGGCCGGCATGCCGGCGCTGACGGATATCGCCACGGGCAAGGCGAGCAGCAAGCCGCCCAGCTGCACCAGCGCCGCGATGGACGCCGCGCCGCCGCGGCGCGCCAGCAGCGCGGCGGCGAAGTCGATCAGGCCGAAAATCAGCGCCGAGCATAGCGCCAGTAGCGTAGCCAATGTGCCTCCCGTGCAAGCATTGGCTGGCAGCAAGCCATATGCCGCGCGGCATCGCGGTGACCGGCATGGCCGCGCTCAGTCGTCGCCCGCCACGGCCAGCTCTGCCTCCTGGCTGCTCACCCCCAGCCCGTGATACTTGCGTCCCAGGTCCACGGTGGCCTGGAAGAACCCCGCTTTGCTGCCGCAGTCATAGCGCACGCCCTCGTACTGATAGCCGTAGACGCCGCGGCTGGCGAGCAGGCCGGCAATGCCGTCGGTGAGCTGGATCTCGCCCCCCACGCCCGCCTGGGTGGCGCGCAGTTGGTCGAATATCTGCGGCTCGAGCACATAGCGGCCCACCACCGCCAGCGTGGTCGGGGCATCGGCCGGCGCCGGTTTTTCCACGATGCCGCTCAGCCGGGCGGTGCGCGCATCGACGCGGCGGCCCGAGATGATGCCGTATTTGTCGGTCTGGTCGCGCGCCACGCTCTGGATGGCCACCACGCTGCCATCGTGGCGGCGCGCGGCTTCGATCAACTGTGCGGTGGCCGGTATGTCGGAATCGATCAGGTCGTCGGCCAGCAGCACGGCGAACGGCTCGTCGCCCACGATGGGGGCGGCGCACAGCACCGCGTGGCCCAGCCCGAGCGGCGCCGCCTGGCGCGTATAGATGCAGTTGACGTGGGCGGGAATGACGTTGCGCACCGCGTCGAGCAGCTTGGTCTTGTGCTTGGCTTCCAGGCCCGCCTCCAGTTCCGGCACGCTATCGAAATGGTCCTCGATGGCGCGCTTGTTGCGCCCCGTGATGAAAATCAGTTCGGTGATCCCCGCCTCCACCGCTTCCTCCACGGCATATTGGATGAGCGGCTTGTCGACGATGGGCAGCATTTCTTTCGGCATGGCCTTGGTGGCGGGCAGGAACCGGGTGCCCATGCCGGCGACGGGAAACACGGCTTTGCGAATCGGCTTCATGATGTTCTCGGCAGTTATTGGTGCCGCAGCCGTAGCAAGCGGCGTGCCGCCCTTGCAACAAAAAGCCCGCCGAAGCGGGCCCGAAGACAGGATTGAAGGTTCAGTGCTTGGCTGGGAAGTCGCTGGGCCACTTCATGTAGTCTTCGCGTTCCCCGCGTGACGTGTATGTCATAGTGGTCTCCTGTGGCGTGAAATACGCCTGTTTGGGTGAGACCGTTTTTGTGGCGAAAAGTTCCGGTTGTATGCCTTCTTTACCGTAATGACCGGATCATGGGATGAGACTGCAAATGCGCCAGCAGGTTCTGCCGCTGGCGCGCGGTCAGGGCCGACCTGGCGATCAGGTCGGGCCACTGCGCCGCGGCTGTCCTGACGCAATCGGCGACGGCTTTGGCCGCCGGTTTCTCGGGAATGCCCAGGCCGGCGCAGAACGCCCGCACCATCGCGGGCGACAAGGCCGGCTTGGCGCCGGCGGCCTGCTGCGCGGCGGACCGGCGCGGCTCCAGGGCGGCGGGCACGATGCGCAGCGCATGGCCCTGGCAGGCATGGTAGGCGGCGTAGCCCACGATGTCGTAGGCCGGCGCCAGGCGCGGCGTCCTGCCGTCGGGGTACACCAGCCCGAGATTCTTCAAGTGCATGTCCGGGTTGCCGAGCATTTCGTTGACGACCATGCGCCGGAGCAGTTCATGCACCGCCGGTTCGCCCAGCGTGTCGAAAGCCATCAATACCGCCGCCACATCCAGATAGGTGGCGGCGCGGTATTTCTCTTCCGGCATGGCGCCCAGGATTTGCGCGAAATCTTCGCAATGGGTGCGGCGGCCGGGCTGGCGGTCGTAGCGCACCACCGCCAGGAACTGGGTGCGCGCATCGACGTCGCCCAGGTCGTAGCCATGCTCGGCCGAGAGCTTGTCGAGCGGTTCGAGATAGGCGCGGCAGACCTCGACGCCCGCCGCGCTGGCCAATCGCAGCGACAGCGCTTCGAGTTCCGGCAACAGCGGCTGTCCCACCACCGGCAGCTTGGCGATGATGTGCGTGTCGTGGTCGCGGGTGCGTCCCACATAGCGCTCGCCCTGCTTGATGACCCCCAGCTTGGGTTGCACGCCGGATAGCGATACGCCCTGCTCCATCGGGTCGGCCGTCACGGTCATTTCCAGCGCGTCCTGGTCTTGCGTGACGTAATGCGCCAGCTCGTCGCGCGACAGCTCCACCGGGCGGGCGTATACATTGCCGGGCAGGTCCGCGCCGCAGGCCGCCAGCATCTCGAAATGATCCTTCGGATCGCAGCCGCGGATGCGCGCGACATGGTCGCGGAACACGCCTTCGGGCAGGAGGTTCTGGAAGAACGCCGGCAACAGCCAGCCATTGTGCGGCGAATGACGGCCATTGAGCGGTTCGCTGCGCACATCGGCCCAGAAGGCCGCCTGATCCTGGGGCGAATCGGTCAGGTACGCGGCCGACAGGACGGCGGCGTCGGCCTGCCGCGCGAAAGCCTCGTCGGCGACGAAGCGGGTCACGACCTCCGCCCCCGGCATGCTGTACTGGAACAGCACGCCGACGCGCTCGGGACCGATGAAGATGGCCAGCGCCTTGACGTTCACCGGGGCTCTCCCGGGATTTTCTTGCGGGCGACCTGGATGCGGGTGGGCACCACCGGCTTGGACGGCGCGGCGGCGTCGAAAGCCGGGGCGGCGCCCTTGGGCACCAGCAGCACTTCCAGCCCCAGCCGGTCGGCCAGGGCCAGCAGCGTGCTGACCTTGAAATCCTGTTCGCCGCTGAGCACGTTGGTGAGCGTGCGTTGCGCCACCCCAGCGGCTTCGCGCAGCGAGGCCTGGGTCTGGCCGCGTTCGCGCAGGCGCTGTCGCAGCACGGCCGCAATGGCTGATAAGGTCTTCATGGCAATAAAGTAGTCTGAAAGCGAATATGACTACTATAGTGCCATATTTTCCCACATCAATGGCATCAAAGTAGTATTTATCCAAAAAATACTACTTTGATGCTATAAAACTACTGGAATGCCGTTTCCATGAAGGTGCGCAGCTTGCGCGAGTGCAGGCGCTCCGGCGGCATCTCGCGCAAGCGCTCCAGCGCCCGGATGCCGATTTCCAGGTGCTGGTTCACCTGCCCGCGATAAAAGGCGCTGGCCATGCCGGGCAGTTTGAGCTCGCCATGCAGGGGCTTGTCCGATACGCACAGCAAGGTGCCATACGGCACCCGGAAGCGGAACCCGTTGGCGGCAATGGTGGCGGACTCCATGTCCAGGGCGATCGCGCGCGACTGGGTGAAACGCTCCACCAGTTCGGTGTGGTCGCGCAGTTCCCAATTGCGGTTGTCGATACTGGCGACCGTGCCGGTGCGCATGATGCGCTTGAGCTCCCAGCCCGACAGCCCCGCCACTTCCTCGACCGCCTGTTCGAGCGCGACCTGCACTTCCGCCAGCGGCGGCACCGGCACCCAGGTCGGCAGATCGTGATCGAGCACGTGGTCGTCGCGCACATAGCCGTGCGCCAGCACATAGTCGCCCAGGCGCTGTGAATCGCGCAGTCCGGCGCAATGGCCCAGCATCAGCCAGGCATGGGGGCGCAGCACGGCGATGTGGTCGGTGATGGTCTTGGCGTTGGAGGGACCGACGCCGATATTGACCAGCGTAATGCCTGAATGGTTGGGCCGCACCAGATGGTAGGCGGGCATCTGCGGCAAGCGCACGCCCCCGGCCGGCGCGGGCGGCGGGGCATTATCGCCGCGGCGCGTGATCCGGTTGCCCGGCTCGACCAGCGCATCGTAGTCGCTGTTGCCGCTGGCCATCAGCGCGCGGGCGCGGGCGCAGAACTCATCGACATAGAACTGGTAATTGGTGAACAGGACGAAGTTCTGGAAATACGCGGGCGCCGTGGCCGTGTAGTGCTGCAGGCGATGCAGCGAGTAATCGACGCGCGGCGCGGTGAACGGCGCCAGCGGCCGCGGCTCGCCCTCGCGCCCGCGCCACGAACCGTTGACGATCGCGTCGTCGGTCACGGCCAGGTCCGGCACATCGAACAGGTCGCGCAGCGGCCGCCGCATGCCTTCCAGGCGCTCGCCCTCTACATAGGCGCCGTCCGGGAAGGCGAAATGCAGCGGAATGGGCGAGTCGGACTCGCCGATCTCCACCGCCACCCGGTGGTTCTGCAGCAGCAGGCCGATCTGCTCGATGAAATAGTCGCGGAACAGGGCCGGTTGCGTCACCGTGGTCTGGTAGACGCCGGGTTCGGCGACATGGCCGAATGACAGGCGGGTATCGATGGGGTCATACGTATCGACGGCCAGGCGGATGGCCGGATAGCAGGCCCGCACCGGCCCGGGCAGGTCGCGCCCATTGACCACGTCCTGGAAGGCGGCGCGTATGAACGCGGTATTGCGCCCATAGATCTCGGCCAACCGGTCCACGGCCGCCTGCGCCTGGTCGAACCGCTGGAACTCGATGGGGTCGGGACGACGAACAGCAGAGATGGAAAAGTCAATAGTCATGAGGCGATTTCCGGAAGACAGCATGCCGGCGGCGCGGCTGCCGGGATTATGCCGCAACCGCACGACCCCGCTTGCGCTCGCGCAAGCCACCTGCATCTGTCTGCATCATCCTAGTAATAACCCGTAAATGCAAAGAAACATCAATCCGTTAAAATACCGCTGGCTGCGTTGTATACGCGCCACACTCGTCGCCGGCTTGACGTAGTCAGCCATCCCGCCCGCTCCGATTTCTGAAGTGTCGCAATGACTCCACCGACGCGAAAAGTCCGTCCTGCCCTATCCGCCTTTCCCGCATTCCTGGCCGCCCCCCTCCTGGCGCTCGGTCTGTCCTGGCTCCCCCTCTCTCCCGCCCATGCGTCGCTCTCGCCCGAAGCCCTGGCTTCGCTCAAGGGCCTGCGCCTGGTCGATCCGCTCACGGTGCCGTCGCTGTCCGACATGGTGGTGCGCGCCGGGCTGGACACCCTCGGCACGCCCTACGTCTGGGGCGGCGAAGATCCGGACGGCGGCTTCGATTGCAGCGGCCTGACGCAATTCGTGTACCGCGAGATCGCCGGCGTGGAACTGCCGCGCACCGCCCGCGAGCAGCGCCGCGCCGGCAAGTCGGTCAACAAGAAGCAGCTCAAGCCGGGCGACCTGGTCTTCTTCGCCACCCGCCGCCGCGGCGGCGTGTCGCACGTGGGCATCTACATCGGCCAGAACCAATTCGTGCACGCCCCCACGCGCGGCTCCAAGGTGCGCATCGACAGCCTGGACAACAGCTACTGGTCGCGCCATTACGTCACCGCGCGGCGCTATCTCGATACGGCCCCGGACACCGCCCCGGCCGGCCACCTGATCGCCAAGGCCGATACCTCCACGCCTTGAACCGGGCCCGCCGGCCTGGAACAAAAAAAGCGCCCGTTCACGGGCGCTTTTTTCATGGTCGTGCGCGGGCTCAGCCGCGCCCCACGAACGGCATGTTGGTGGCCATGATGGTCATGAACTGTACATTGGCGTCGAGCGGCAACTTGGCCATGGACACGACGGCATGCGCCACGTGCGCCACGTCCATGCGCGGCTCGGCGCGGCGGCTGCCATCGGCCTGCAGGATGCCGGCGGCCATGCGCTCGGTCATGTCGGTGGCGGCATTGCCGATGTCGATCTGGCCGCAGGCGATGCCGTAGGGACGGCAGTCCAGCGAAATCGACTTGGTCAGACCGGTGACGGCGTGCTTGGTGGCGGTATAGGCGATCGACATGGGGCGCGGCGCGTGCGCCGAGATCGAGCCGTTGTTGATGATGCGCCCGCCGCCAGGCTGCTGCGCCTTCATCAGGCGGATGGCGGCCTGGGCGCACAGGAACATGCCGGTCAGGTTGATATCCACCACTTCGCGCCACAGGTCGACCGGCAGGTCCTCGATGGGCACCGCCGGCGTATTGCGGCCGGCATTGTTGAACAGGACGTCGAGCCGGCCGTAGGCGCGCTGGGTTTCGTCGAACAGGCTGCGCACGGCTTGCTCATCGGAAACGTCGGTCGGCACCACCAGCGCCCGCACGCCGTCTTCGCCGGCGGCGGTGCGGGTTTGTTCCAGCATCTCGCGGCGCCGGCCGGCCAGCACCACACGATAGCCCTGCGCCAGGAATTCGAGCGCCACCGCCCGGCCTATGCCTGTCCCGGCTCCGGTCACCAGCGCAACCTGGGCGCCGGGTTGGTCTTTCGCATGCATCCGAATCTCCATCTGATTGAACCGCAAAATCCTAACGCAATCGGCACGCAGGGGTTGCAAGTAGCAGTGACGAGGACGCGCGCCGGCTTACAAGGAATATATAATTATTCCTAATTTGCTTATTTCCATTAGAAATTAAGCAAGACCAGCCTCAGGCTGAATCCAGTCGAAGTATGCACCTTTTCTATCGAAAGGTTGCGCTCTTTGTTTCTCCTGCTGCAATGACCCTGTTCCGATTTTCCTGTCCTGCCTCACGCCCCGCGCCATGGCCCGCCGCCGTGGCGCTGGCCTTGTCATTGGCGGCCGGCCCGGCGCCGGCCCAATCCGTCGACCCGGCCCGCATCGCCGCCAGCGGCGCCAACGGCGCGGCGGCCTGCGCCACCTGCCATGGCGGGCGCGGCGAAGGCAACCCCGCCGCGAACTTCCCGCGCCTGGCCGGACTCGGCAGCGACTACCTGCGCGAACAACTGGACGCGCTGGCCAACGGCTCCCGGCCCAATCCCGTGATGGCGCCGATTGCCGCGGCGCTGAGCGCCGAGCAGCGCGCCGCGCTGGCCAGCTATTACGCCGGCCTGCCGGCTCCGCTGGATGCCGACCGCCTGGCGGCGACGCGCGGCGCCGCCATCACGCCGGCCGACACCGGCGCCTGGCTGGCGAACCGCGGCGCCTGGGAGCGCAACATTCCCGCCTGCAGCCAGTGCCACGGGCCGGGCGGCATCGGCGTGGGCGCCGCTTTCCCCGCCCTGGCGGGCCAGTCCGCCGCCTACATCGCGGCGCAACTGCGCGCCTGGCGCGAGGGGCGCCGCCCGCCGGGGCCGCTGGCCCTCATGCCGGCAGTGGCCACGCGCCTGTCGGACCAGGAAATCGACGCTGTTGCCGCCTATTACGGCGACCTGCCCAAAGCCGCGCAGGACCAGGCCGGCCAACCTGCGGGAGGCCGCCAATGAAACTCCGCCGCCGTCTTTCCGCCCCCGCCCTGGCCGCCCTGGCATGCGCGTTCGCCATGCAAGCGGCCGCGCAACTGCGCGCCGCCGAGGCCCCGCCGCCGTTCACGCCGCCCGCGCCCGGCAGCATTCCCGATACGCCGTTCGGCGAGGTGGTGCGCCAGGGCGAGCAGTTGTTCATCAATACGCCCGCCCACGCCGCCAAGTTCGTCGGCAACGACCTGAATTGCGCCAGCTGCCACCTGGATGCCGGTCGGCGGCCCGATTCGGCGCCGATGTGGGCGGCCTATGTGCTGTACCCGGCCTACCGGGCCAAGAACGGCCACGTCAATACCCTGGCCGAACGCCTGCAGGGCTGCTTCCGCTACAGCATGAACGGCAAGCCGCCGGCGGCCGACGACCCGGTGATCGTCGCGCTGGAAAGCTATATGTTCTGGCTGGCCAGCAAGGCCCCGACCGGCGTCAAGCTGGCGGGCCAGGGCTACCGCAAGCTGCCGCCGCCGGCCGCCAAGCCGGACTACCTGCGCGGCCAGGAGGTGTACGGCCAGTATTGCGCGGTATGCCACGGGGCGGAGGGCCAGGGCCAGAAAAACGGCAAGCACTGGGTGTTCCCGGCGCTGTGGGGCGACGCGTCGTATAACTGGGGCGCGGGCATGCACCAACTGAGCAATGCGGCGGCATTCATCCACGCCAACATGCCGCTCGGCCAGGCGGGCCTGCTCAGCGAACAGCAGGCCTGGGACGTGGCCTACTTCATGAACGCGCACGAGCGTCCCCAGGACCCCCGCTACACCGGGTCGGTGGCCGACACCCGCGCCAAGTACCACGACACGGAGGACTCGCTGTACGGGCTGGAAGTCCAGGGCCATCTGCTGGGCAGCGCCGCGCCGCCGTCCGGCGGCAAGCTGCGCGCCGGCCGCTAGCCACAGGGGCTCCGCGACGGCCGCCGCCCCATGGCGGCGGCCGATTTGCTATTCTTCGCGTCTTACCCTGTACGTCCCGTCCGATTCATGTCCGACCACCCTCCCGGCAATGTTTTCATGATCGTCGCGCCCAGCGGCGCCGGCAAATCCAGCCTGGTCAAGGCCCTGCTCGACCAGGACAAGTCGCTGGTGCTCTCGGTGTCGTGCACCACCCGCGCGCCGCGCAAGGGCGAAGTCGACGGGCGCGAATACCGCTTCATCACCCCCGAGCAATTCGACGAGCTGCGCAAGAGCCAGGCCTTGCTCGAATGGGCCGAGGTGCACGGCAATTTCTACGGCACGCCGCGCGACCTCATCGACCAGGCCACCCGCGACGCCCGCGACGTGCTGCTGGAGATCGACTGGCAGGGCGCGCGCCAGGTCAAGCAGCGCTATCCGGACGCCATCGGCATCTTCATCCTGCCGCCCTCCATCGACGAACTCGAGCACCGGCTCAAGGCGCGCGGCCAGGATGCGCCCCAGGTGATCGCGCGCCGGCTGCTGGCCGCGGGCGGCGAGATCGCGCACGCGCCGGAATGCGAATATGTTATTATTAATCAAGAATTTAGCGTAGCCTTGGCGGAATTGGTGCAAATCATCAGCGCTGCCCGGCTGCGTTTTTCGTCTCAGGCCGTCCGCCACGCGCCCTTGTTCGCGCAACTGGGCATTCCGGCGGCGCACTGACACGGTTTTCGCCCCTTTTCAACATTCCTTCCAGGTATCTCATGGCCCGTATTACCGTCGAAGACTGTCTGACCCAAGTCCCCAACCGCTTCAAGCTCACGCTGGCCGCCACCTATCGCGCCCGCGAGCTGGCGCAGGGTCACGCGCCGCGCATCGACAGCAAGGACAAGCCCACGGTGACCGCCCTGCGCGAGATCGCCGGCGGCCACACCGGCCTGGAAATGCTGCGCAAAGTCCCCACCTGATCCGGGCCTGGGGGCGGCAACATGGCTTTTCCCCGGCTGAAGTACGCTTCCACCGGGCTGCTCGCCGCCTTGCGCGCGGGCTCCCGCCTGGGACGCCGCCCCGGCAAGAAGGGTTCCCCCGCCCAATTGGCCGCGCCGGCCGACGCCGCCGACGCGCCGCCCTCGCCGGTCGCTTCGCTGGCGCCGCTGACCGAAATCATCGGCAGCTACCTCGATAAGAAAGACGTCGAACGCGTGCGCGAAGCCTATCGCTTCGCCGACCAGGCGCACCTGGGCCAGTTCCGCGCAAGCGGCTCGCCCTACATTTCGCACCCCATCGCGGTCACGGAGATCTGCGCCGCCTGGAAGCTCGACGCCAATGCGCTGTCGGCCGCCCTGCTGCACGACGTGATCGAGGACCAGGGCATCGCCAAGCACGAGCTGGCCGAGAAATTCGGCACCGAAGTCGCCGAGCTGGTCGACGGGCTCTCCAAACTGGACCGCCTCGACTTCGCCACCAAGGCCGAACAGCAGGCCGAGAGTTTCCGCAAGATGCTGCTGGCCATGGCGCGCGACGTGCGGGTCATCCTGATCAAGCTGGCGGACCGCCTGCACAACATGCGCACGCTCGACGCGGTCAGCCCCGAGAAGCGCCGCCGCATCGCCCGCGAAACGCTCGACATCTACGCGCCCATCGCGCATCGCCTGGGCCTCAACGTACTGTTTCGCGAGCTGCAGGACCTCTGCTTCGCGGCGATGTTCCCCAACCGCTATGAAGTCCTGTACCGGGCCGTGCTGGCCGCGCGCGGCAACCGCCGCGAAGTGATCGGCAAGATCGGCGACGCGGTGCGGGCCGCCCTGCCCGCCGCGGGCATCGAAGCCGAAGTCTCCGGCCGCGAAAAGACGCTCTACGGCATCTACACCAAGATGGTCGAGCAGAAGAAGTCGTTCTCCGAGGTGCTCGACATCTACGGCTTTCGCGTCATCGTGCACACGCTGCCGGAATGCTACCTGGCGCTGGGCACGCTGCACCAGCTCTACCGGCCGGTGCCGGGCAAGTTCAAGGACTACATCGCCATCCCGAAGGTCAATGGCTACCAGTCGCTGCACACCACGCTGGTGGGGCCGTACGGCACGCCGGTCGAGTTCCAGTTCCGTACGCGCGACATGCACCACATCGCCGAGGAAGGCGTCGCGTCGCACTGGCTGTACAAGGGCGCCGACGTCTCGCTGAACGACCTGCAGAAGCGCACCCACCAGTGGCTGCAGTCGCTGCTGGACATCCAGAGCCAGACCGGCGATTCCGGCGAATTCCTGGAGCACGTCAAGGTCGACCTGTTCCCGGACGCGGTGTATGTCTTCACCCCGCGCGGCAAGATCATTTCGCTGCCGCGCGGCGCCACACCGGTCGACTTCGCCTACGCCATCCACACCGATATCGGCAACCAGGCGGTGGCGGCCAAGGTCAACAACGAGTTCGTGCCGCTGCGCACCGAACTGAGCAGCGGCGACACCGTCGAGATCATCACCTCGCCGGCCTCGCGGCCCAACGCGCAATGGCTCAACTACGTGCGCACCGGCCGCGCGCGCTCGGAAATCCGCCATTACCTGCGCACGGTCAAGTACGAAGAGTCGGTGGCGTTCGGCGAGCGGCTGCTGGAGCAGGCGCTGCAGGAACTGCACCTGTCCCTGCCGGCGTCCGACGATCCCGCCTGGCAGAAGCTGGCCCGCAGCACGGGCGCCAGCTCGCGCGAGGAAATCCTGGCCGACATCGGGCTGGGCAAGCGCCTGGCCGCCGTGGTGGCGCGCCGCTTTGCGCCCGAGCATCAACTGGTGGCCACCACCGCCGCCGCCGTGGACGAGATCACCTCGGCCCGCAGCGCGCCCATCCTGATCCAGGGCAACGAAGGCCAGGCGGTGCAGCTGGCGCCATGCTGCGGCCCGCTGCCCGGCGACCCCATCGTGGCCGGGCTGCGGCTCGGCCAGGGACTGGTGGTGCATACCGCCGACTGCCCGATCGCGGTGCGCCAGCGCGCCCGCGAGCCCGAGCGCTGGGTCAACGTGGCCTGGGACGCGCAGACCGCCAAGCACCTATCGACCCGGCTCGACGTCATCACGCGCAATGAGCGCGGCGTGCTGGGCCGGCTGGCCGCGGAAGTGACGGCGGCCGACGCCAACATCGTGCAGATCACCATGCACGACGACGCGGTCTCCACCGTGTCGCTGCACCTGACCATACAAGTCGACAGCCGCAAGCACCTGGCGCAGGTCATACGGGCCATCCGCCACGTGCCGCAGGTGCAAAAGATCGTGCGGGTCAAGGGCTGAAGCCAGGCGCCGCAGGGCGGCCTGGCACATGGCCGCTAACCCGCGGCGTCAGATCACTCCACCTTGCCGATGCGCTGCACCGCCCGCGCCATGGACTGGGCATCGGCGCGCCAGTAGTCGGCGAATTCGGGCGCATCCATGTACTGTACCGGGCTGCCGGCCGCCAGGATCGTCTGCCGCACCTTGGGGTCGTTGGCGACCTTGCGGGCCGCGGCGCGCAGGCGTTCGACCACCGGCGCCGGCGTGCCGGCCGGCACGAAGATGGCCGACCACTGCACGAACTTCACGTCGTAGCCCTGTGAAACCAGCGTCGGCACCTGCGGCAACGCCGCCAGCTGCGCATCGCCCCAGTGGGCCAGCGCCCGCAGCTTGCCGGCCTGGATGTGCTGCACCACGCTGGAGGGCCCGCTGGAGATCGCGTCGACCTGCCCTCCCAGCAACGCCGCCACCGCCGGCCCGGCGCCCGTGAAAGGCACGTGCGTCAACTTGATGCCGGCGGCTGCGGCGAACATCTCCATCGGCACATGCATCGACCCGTAGATGCCGGAGCTGCCGTAGTTCAGCGCGCCGGGGCGGCGCCGCGCGTCGGCCACGAACTCCTGCACGGTCTGCCATGGCGCATCGGCGCGCACCACCAGCGCGGTGGGGTCGGCAGTGATGCGCGCGATGGGCGCGAACTGGTCGATCTGGAAGGCGGCGTTGCGGCCGAGGATCTTGTCGGCTTCGGGCAGGATCGAAATCGACGACAGGCTCATCAGCACCGTGTAGCCGTCCGGCGCGGCGCGCGCGGCCTGGCCGATGCCCACCGAACCGCCGGCGCCCGCCTTGTTCTCGATCACGACGCTTTGCCCCAGCTCGCGCGACAGCGCTTCGGCCACGGGCCGCGCCACCGTGTCGGCCACCCCGCCGGGCGGGAACGGCACGATCATCGTGATGGCGCGCTCTGGATACTGGGCATGCCCCCAGGCCGCCGCGAGCGCCAGCACGGCGCCGCTCAACCACTTCCCCGCGGATGGAACAGCCATGTCTCCTGCCCTCCTTTTGATGTGGGTACGGGCGGGTGCGCGGGCGGGCCGGCGACTGGATGTGGCTAAACCAATTGGACCAATTATTTGCCACAACCAGAACCAACCTGCCTACCGCCGCCATTGACTGACGGCCAACTCTAGAGCCATATCGGCGCCAGCGCAAGCATTCGCGCGTAGCAGAGTTGACCAATTGGTTCAACTCCGCTAGGGTGGCGATGCGATAGGAGGACAGACATGGAAGACGCCGTTGCGGGCAGCGCCTTGCGCGCCCAGGGGGCCAAGGCGCTGGCGCGCTCGCTGCTGGAGGCGATGGCCAGCGGCCGCTTGCGCGAGGGCATGCGGCTGCCGCCGGAACGCGCCTTGAGCGAGCGCTTTGGCGCCTCGCGCGGCTCGGTGCGGCGCGTGCTGGCGGAACTGCGCGAACGCGGCCTGATCGTCCAGGCGGTGGGCAGCGGTACTTTCGTGGCGGCGGGCGCCCATGCCCTGGCGCCGGCCGGATCGCCGGCGACGCCGCTCACCAGCCCGGCCGAACTGATGCAGGCGCGGCTGCTGATCGAGCCGCTGCTGCCGGCCCTGGTCGCGCGCAACGCCACGGCCGCCGATTTCGCCCGCATGGAGGAATGTCTGGAGCGTTCCGAGGCCGCCCGCGGCATCGAGGACTTCGAGCTGTGGGATGGCGAATTGCACAAGGCCTTTGCCGTCGCCACGCACAACACGTTGTTCCTGCAGGTCCTGGAGCTGGCCACCCGCGTGCGCGAGCAAGGCGAATGGGGGCGCCTCAAGCGCAATTCGCTGACGCCGCAGCGGCGCGGCCAGTACGAGCGGCAGCACCGCGCCATCGTGGCCGCGCTGAAAGACCGCGACGCGGCGCGGGCACGGACGCTGATGGCGCAGCACCTGGAGCAGATCCAGCAGAATCTGTTCGGGACCTAGAAAAGGACAAGGTGTCAGGCACCCTGCGGGAGCCTGACACCTGGCTAGCGCATTCAGCAGGATTCGCCCGGCAGCCGGCTCGATGGGGTGTCAGGCTCGCGCAGGGTACCCGACACCGGCTACGGGCGCCGCCGTCGCGGCGGCTACGCCACGTGCTGCAGGAAGTCGCGCAGCCGCTGGCTGGGCGGATTCGACAGCAATTCGGCGGGCGGCCCGTCATGCGCCACTTTGCCGGCATCGATGAAGATCAGGCGGCTGCCCACCTTGCGCGCGAATTCCATTTCATGGGTGACCACCACCATGGTCATGCCCTCCTCGGCCAGGTCGCGCATGACTTTCAGGACTTCGTGGCGCAGTTCCGGGTCGAGCGCCGAGGTGGGCTCGTCGAACAGCATCAGCTTGGGCTTGATGGCCAGCGCCCGGGCGATGGCGACCCGCTGCTGCTGCCCGCCCGACAGCTCGGACGGGTAATGCTGCATGCGTTCGGCCAGGCCCACCTTGCCCAGCAGTTCCTCGGCCTGCCCGCGCGCCTCCTGGCGGCTCGCGCCGCGGGTGTGGATGGGCCCGAACATGACATTCTCGAGCGCGGTCATCTGCGGGAACAGATTGAACTGCTGGAACACCATGCCGGCTTCGCGCCGGATTTCGCGTACCTGCGCGGGCGAGCCCTTCACGCTCTGGCCGTCGACCAGCAGGTCGCCGCCGTCGATCGTCTCCAGCACGTTGATGCAGCGCAGGAAGGTAGATTTGCCCGATCCCGAGGGCCCCACCACCACTACGACCTCGCCGGCGTCGATGTTGAGCGAGATGCCGTCCAGCACGGTGGAATCGCCGAAGCGCTTGGTGACATTGTGGAACTCGACCATGCTCATAGTATGCGCATCCGCTTTTCGGCCAGTCGCAGCCCGAGGGCCAGCGCGCCGGTAAGAATCAGGTAGATGATGGCCACCGCCGACCAGATTTCCACGGCCCGGAAGTTGCTGGCCATGATTTCCTGGCCCTGGCGCGTCAGCTCGGCCACGCCGATCACGATGAACAGGGATGAATCCTTCAGGCTGATGATGCACTGGTTGCCCAGCGGCGGGATCATGCGGCGGAATGCCACCGGCCCGATGATGTGGACCAGGATCTTGTGAAACGGCAGGCCCATCGCCTGCCCGGCCTCCTTCAGCCCCTTGTGCACTGACAGCAGCGAGCCGCGCACGATCTCGGCGATGTACGCGCCGGAATTGATGATGAGCGTCGCAATGGCCGCCCAGATGGCGTCCACCCGCATGCCCGGCACCAGCAACGGCAGCGCGAAGTAAATGAACATGACCTGCACCACGATGGGCGTGCCGCGGATCACCGCGATATACACCTGCGCGATGGCGGACAGGACCTTGGGGCCGTAGGCGCGGGCCACGCCGGCCAATGCGCCCAGCACGAAGCCGCCCACCAGGCCCCAGAAAGTGATCTTGACGGTCATCAGCGTGCCGTCGAGCAGATTGGGCAAGGCTGCCCAGATGACTGACCAGTCGAATTCCACGGTTCCCCCTTATGTCATACCTGCGGCGCCAGCGCGGCGCGAACCGCGGAAACGGCGCGGGCGGATGCCCGCGCCAGCCCGGCAGCGCCGCTGCGCGCGCGCGATCAGGGCTGCTTGCCGAACCACTTGGTGTAGATGGCGTCGTACTGGCCGTTCGACTTCAGCGTGGCCAGGGCCTGGTTCACCTTGGGCACCAGGTCGCTGCCCTTCGGGAAGGCGATGCCGTAGAAGTCGCCGCTCTTGACCTTGCCGACCACCTTGACGCGACCCTTGCCGGCCGTGTTGGCGTAGTACTGCACATTGGGCGTGTCGTGCACCGCCGCGTCGACCCGGCCGGTGGCCAGTTCGAGGTAGGCGTTGTCGATATTGGGGAACAGCTTCAACTTGGCGCCCGGCACTTCCTTCTTCATGAAGTCGACCGTGGCCGTGCCGGTCTTGACCGCCACGCTCTTGCCGCTGAGATCCTGCGCCGTCTTGATGGCGTCATTGTCGTTGGATACCAGAATGGCCAGGCCGCTTTCGTAGTAGGGATCGGAGAAGTCGATGACTTTCTTGCGGTCGTCGCGGATCGTGATGCCGGCCAGCGCGACGTCGATGTTGCGGGTCTGCAGGCCCGGAATGATGCCGTTGAAGTCCATGGGCTGCAGCTTGTACTTCAGGTTCAGTTCCTTGGCGATGGCCGCCCACAGGTCGATGTCGAACCCTGTATAGGTGCTGCCCTGCTTGAACTCGAACGGGACGAACGCAGTGTCGGTGGCTACGACCAGCTCCTTGTCCTGGGCGACGGCGGTGGCAGTGGCGCCGATCAGGCTCAGACCCACCAGCGCGGCGGCGATTTTGCGCTTAATCATCGAAATTCTCCTGTAGAGACAACGAACCCCGGTGTCGGCCCGGGACAATCAACCGGCGCGCCAAGGCGGATGGCCGGCACGCTCGCGGGGCCATCTTAACGCATCCGTCCCCATGTGCGCCCCGCCCCCGGGAAATTACAATCGGATCAACTCCGGAGATATCCATGCCGTTCAAACCCGTACGTATCACAGGCAACCGGCGCCAGGTCGGCCTGGCGCTGGGCAAGCTGGGCCGCCCCCTGATGGCGTCCTACCTGGACCAGAGCGCGGCGTGGGCGGCGCTGCGCCCCTGGCGCGGCCATGCCTACCTGCAGGAACTGGCGGGCCATGCGCAGGAAGCCCTGCCGGCCGTCTGGGAGGAATTCGAAGGGCTGGCGGAGGGCTTGCGCATGCCGGTCGCCGACCTGCTGCTGTGGAACTGCCGCGGCGACTTGCTGCACAAGACCAGCGACGGCTGCACCTCGGTGGCCCTGCACGCGGCGAACGGCACGCGCTGGATCGCCCACAATGAAGATGGCGACCCCTACCTGTACGGCCGCTGCCATGTGGTGGACGTGCAGCCCGACGACGCGCCGGGATACGTCAGTTTCTACTATCCGGGCTCGCTGCCCGGACATACCTTCGCCGCCAATCGCGCCGGCCTGGTGCAGACCATCAACAACCTGCGCACCCGCGCCCGCCGCGCCGGCGTGCCGCGCATGTTCCTGGCCCGCGCGGTGCTCGACTGCGCCACGCTGGACCAGGCCGTCGAACTGCTGGCGCACATGCCGCGCGCGGGCGCCTTCCACCACACCCTGGGCGCGGCCGGCGACGCGCGCCTGCTCAGCGTCGAGGCCACGCCGGGCGCCTGCTCGGCGGAAACCGTCGCGCGCCGCTACGGCCACGCCAACCACCTGATCCACCAGGGTACGCGGGACATTGCGCAGATCATCACCGACTCGTCGCGGGCGCGCCAGAACCGCATCGACCGGCTGGTCGATACCTGGAGCGAAGCCACCGGCGAAACCGAGCTGGTGGCGGCACTGCACGACACCGAGGGCGACTTGCCCATCCTGCGCCAGGCGGCGGACGATCCGGACGAGGAAAACACCCTGGCCACGGCCGTGTTCGAACTGGACGAGCAGCATGTGGCCCTGCGCATCTACGACCGCAAGGGCCGCATCGCGCAGGACATCGCCGTCAAATAGCCCGCCGGGGCCTGAGCCGCGGCGGGCCAGAGGCAGGCGGCGCCTGCCCGGGGCAACGGGCGCCGCGGCTACGCCTGCCCGTAGCCGCCGCCTCCCGGCGTCTCGACCACGAATATATCGCCGGCGCGCAGCGTCGCGCTGTCCTGCGGGCCGAGTTCCTCGATGCTGCCGTCGGCGCGCTCGATGTAGTTGCGGCCCGGCTGGCCGGCGCCGCCGCCGGCCAGGCCGAACGGCGCATACACGCGATTGTTCGAGAGGATCGCCGCCGTCATGTCTTCCAGGAACCGCACCCGCCGCACGCCGCCGTCGCCGCCGCGGTAGCGGCCCGCGCCGCCGGAGCCATGGCGGATCTCGTATGACTCCAGCCGCACCGGGAAGCGCAGCTCCAGCACTTCGGGATCGGTCAGGCGCGAATTGGTCATGTGCGCCTGGACCACCGACGCGCCGGCGAAGCCCTCATCCCGCGGGCCGGCCGCATCGATGCGCAGCGGGCCGGCGCCGGTGCCGCCGGAGATGGTTTCGTAGTACTGGTAGCGCGCGTTGCCGAAGGTGAAATTGTTCATGGTTCCCTGGCTGGCGGCCAGCACCCCCAGGGCGCCGTACAGCGCGTTGACCACGCACATGGAGGTCTCGACGTTGCCCGCCACCACCGACGCGGGCGGATCGGGACGCAGCATCGAGCCTTCGGGCAGGATGATCTCCAGCGGCTTCAGGCAACCCGCATTGAGCGGGATGTCGTCGTCCACCATGGTGCGGAATACATAGAGCACCGCCGCCACGGCGACCGCGCTGGGCGCATTGAAGTTGTTGTCCAGCTGCGCCGAGGTGCCGGTGAAATCGACCACCGCGCTGCGGGCCTGGCGATCTACCCGCACCGCCACCCGGATCACCGCGCCGTTGTCCAGCGGGTACTCGTACCGCCCGTCCTTCAGCACCGAGATGACCCGGCGCACGGCTTCTTCGGCGTTGTCCTGCACGTGTCCCATGTAGGCGCGCACCACGTCCAGGCCGAAGTGGTCGCACATGCGCAGCAGTTCCTGCACACCTTTTTCGTTGGCGGCGATCTGCGCGTGCAGGTCGGCGATGTTCTGGTCCGGATTGCGCGCCGGCCAGCGTCCGGAAGCGAGGATCTCGCGCGCGGCCTGGTCGCGGAATTCGCCGTCGCGCACCAGTTGGAAGTTGGTGAACAGCACCCCTTCGTCTTCCACTGTCCTGGAATCGGGCGGCATCGAGCCGGGCGTGGTGCCGCCGATATCGGCGTGGTGGCCGCGCGACCCGACATAGAACAGGATCTCGCGCCCGTCGCGGTCGAATACCGGCGTGATGACGGTGACGTCCGGCAAGTGCGTGCCGCCATGGTAGGGATCGTTGACCACGTAGGCGTCGCCCGGCCGCATGCGGCCGGCGTTGGCGTGCATGACGGTCTTGATCGACTCGCCCATGGACCCGAGGTGCACCGGCATGTGCGGCGCGTTGGCGATCAGGTTGCCCTCGGCATCGAAAATGGCGCAGGAGAAATCCAGGCGCTCCTTGATGTTGACCGAGTAGGCGGTGTTCTGCAGCCGGTAGCCCATCTGTTCGGCGATGGACATGAACAGGTTGTTGAAGACCTCCAGCATGACGGGGTCGGCCTGCGTGCCGACGGCACGGCGCTCGGGGCGCGCCTCGACCCGCTTGAGCACGATGTGGTCCAGCCGGGTCAGCTCGGCCTGCCAGCCCGCTTCCACCACCGTGGTCTGGTTGGGCTCGGAAATGATGACCGGCCCGGCCAGCACGTCGCCCGGCGCCAGGTCGGCGCGCACATACAGCGGCGTGTCGCGCCAGGCGCCCTGCCCGTACATCTGGACGATCTGGCGCGGCTGCGGCGCGCCCTCGCGCCGGCGCTCGACCGGAGCCTCGACGGCCGCCTCGCCGCCGCCGGTGGCTTCCACCGAGATCGTCTCGACCACCAGTTCGCGGCCGGGCATCAGGAAGGAATAGCGTTGGCGATAGGCGGCCTCGAAATCGCGGCGCACCTGCGCCAGGTCGCCGAACGGCACTTCCAGCGCCGTATCGGTGCCGCGATACTTCAGGTGCAGGCGGCGCTGCACCTGGATGACATCCTGCGGCACGTGCTGGCGACGCAACTCGCCCACGGCCTGGGCGGCCAATTCGTCGAGCTCGCCCTGCAATTGCGGCATCAAGCCGTCATCCAGCACCTGTTCGACCGTCTTCTGGCGCATGTCGGTCTGGTCGGCCAGGCCCATGCCGTAGGCCGACAGCACCCCGCCCAGCGGATGCGCGAACACCGTGGTCATGCCCAGCGCGTCGGCCACCAGGCAAGCGTGCTGTCCGCCCGCCCCGCCGAATACGGTGAGGGCATACTCGGTGACGTCATGGCCACGCTGCACCGAAATGCGCTTGATGGCCTCCGCCATGTTGCCCACGGCGATCTCGAGAAAGCCCTCGGCCAACTGCTCGGCTGTCATGGCGCGGCCGGTGGCGGCGCGGACCTCGGCGGCCATCGCCTCGAAGCGCTGCCGGACCACCTCGCGGTCCAGCGGCTGGTCGGCCCCGGGGCCGAACACGCGCGGGAAGAAATCCGGCTGGATCTTGCCCAGCAGCACATTGCAGTCAGTCACCGCCAGCGGGCCGCCGCGGCGGTAGCAGGCCGGGCCGGGGTTGGCGCCGGCCGAATCGGGCCCCACGCGCAGGCGCGCGCCGTCGAAATGCAGGATCGAGCCGCCGCCGGCCGCCACCGTGTGGATGCTCATCATGGGCGCGCGCATGCGCACCCCGGCCACCAGGGTCTCGAATTCGCGCTCGAATTCGCCGGCGTAGTGCGAGACATCGGTGGAAGTGCCGCCCATGTCGAAGCCGATCACGCGCCGGAACCCCGCCAGCTCGCTGGTGCGCACCATGCCGACGATGCCGCCGGCCGGGCCGGACAGGATGGCGTCCTTGCCGCGAAAGCGGTGCGCATCGGTCAGCCCGCCGCTGGACTGCATGAACATCAGGCGGATGCCCGGCAGTTCGGCCGCCACCTGGTCCACGTAGCGTTTCAGGATGGGCGACAGATAGGCGTCGACCACGGTAGTGTCGCCGCGCGACACGTACTTGATCAGCGGGCTGACCTCGTGCGAGGCGGAGACCTGGGTGAAGCCCAGTTCGCGGGCGATGGCCGCGGCGCGCTGCTCGTGCGCGGGTGCGTGCCAGGCATGCATGAACACCACGGCCACGGCGCGGATGCCGCTCGCGTAGGCCTGCTGCAATTGCGCGCGCAGGGCGGCTTCGTCCAGCGGGCGCACCACGCCGCCGGCGGCGTCGATGCGCTCGTCGGCTTCCACCACTGCCTCGTAGAGCATCTCGGGCAGCACCACGTTGCGGTCGAACAGGCGCGGGCGGTTCTGGTAGGCAATCCGCAGGCCGTCGCGGAAACCGCGGGTCGTGACCAGCAGCGTGCGTTCGCCCTTGCGTTCCAGCAGCGCGTTGGTGGCCACGGTGGTGCCCATTTTCACGCACTCGACGCGTTCGGCCGGCACCGGCTCGCCCGGGGCCAGGCCCAGCAGCTGGCGAATGCCCGCCACGGCGGCGTCCCGGTACTGCTCGGGGTTCTCCGACAGCAGCTTGGCGGTCGCGGTGGCGCCGTCGGGGCGGCGCGCCACGATGTCGGTGAACGTGCCCCCACGGTCAATCCAGAATTGCCACTTCATAGTGTCCTC
>Ga0182741_1000584_pt1 | contig 53430 bp, 31 predicted proteins | sample eDN5th37CBELigOP_FD_128874 | JGI IMG/M metagenome (GOLD analysis project Ga0182741, IMG submission 128874) | Enriched Organic Plus compost microbial communities from Emeryville, California, USA - eDNA 5th pass 37_C BE-Lig OP (version 2) (version 2) ... | reverse complement strand
TGGGAGTCGCACGCAACGTGCGACGTTAGAACCAAAAAAGTATAATTATGGCAAAAGAGATTACCGGCTACGTAAAGCTACAGGTAAAGGGAGGCCAGGCAAATCCGGCTCCCCCCGTAGGTCCTGCGCTGGGTTCCAAGGGTATCAACATCATGGAATTTTGCAAGCAGTTCAATGCGCGCACGCAGGATAAAATGGGAAAAGTACTTCCCGTCTTAATCACTGTTTACTCCGACAAGTCTTTCGATTTCGTCATCAAAACTCCTCCCGCTGCTGTTCAGTTAATGGAAGCTGCCAAGCTGCAAAGTGGTTCCAAGGAGCCCAACCGCAGTAAGGTAGGCAAGGTGAGCTGGGCCCAGGTAGAGGCTATCGCCAAAGACAAAATGCCCGACCTGAATTGTTTTACCCTGGAAAGCGCCATGAAAATGGTGGCCGGTACAGCTCGCAGCATGGGTATTACTGTAGAAGGTCAGGCCCCCTGGGAAAATTAATTGTTCATTGCTTTCCTGCCTGGGCAGGGAACCTTTAAACTGAATGACAATGGGAAGAATTTCCAAAAAAAGAAAAGCTGTAGAAGCTAAAGTAGATAAAAACAAGGTGTACTCGCTGAAGGAAGCCTCTGCGCTGGTGAAAACTGTAAATACCACCAAATTCGATGCTTCCGTAGACCTCCACATCCGTTTGGGCGTTGACCCCAAAAAAGCCGACCAGGCTATCCGCGGCACGGTAACCCTTCCGCATGGTACCGGTAAAACCAAACGTGTACTGGTATTGTGTACGCCCGATAAGGAAGCTGAAGCAAAAGCTGCCGGCGCCGACTATGTAGGACTGGATGAATTTGTACAAAAAATAGAAGGCGGCTGGGTAGATGTAGATGTAATTGTGGCTACGCCCGCCGTGATGCCGCGCATCGGTAAGCTGGGTAAAATACTTGGTCCCCGCAACCTGATGCCCAACCCCAAAACCGGTACCGTAACCAACGACGTGGCAGCGGCTGTAACAGAAGTAAAAGGTGGCAAAATCGCCTTTAAAGTTGACAAGGCTGGTATCATCCATGCATCTATCGGAAGGGTAAGTTTCCCGCCCGAGAAAATTGCGGAGAACGGCCACGAGCTGATCAACGCCATTATCAAAGCAAAACCCGCTACTGCAAAAGGTACCTACCTGCGCAGTGTGTTCATGGCAAGTTCCATGAGCCCCGGTATTGCCATCGACACCAAATTATTAATGAACTAATTTTTTATAACGCGATGATGTAGCCAACGTTCCGGCGGAACCAGGCGAAACCATCCAAAAATTTGCGTTATGACCAAACAGGAAAAGAATGAAGTGATTGAAGTATTGAAGGAAAAATTCTCTCAATACAGCAACTTCTATGTTACCAATACAGAAGCGCTGACGGTTGAGCAGGTGGGCAAATTGCGCAGGGTATGCTTCGATAAGAAAGTTGAAATGAAGGTGGCTAAAAACACCCTGATCCGTAAAGCTCTGGAAAGCCTGGACAAAGATCGTTATGCCCCCATGTTCGATGCATTGCATGGCGTAACTGCTCTTATGTTCAGCGAAAACCCCAAAGAACCGGCGCTGATCATCAGCGGCTTCCGCAAGGAAAGCAACCTGGAAAAACCGGTGCTGAAAGCCGCATTTATCGACGGCGATGTATTTGCCGGCGATAACCAACTGGCAACGCTCACTACGCTGAAGAGCAAACAGGACCTCATTGGTGAAATCATCGGCCTGTTGCAATCTCCGGCGAAGAACGTTATCAGCGGCCTGAATGCAGGCAGCAAACTGGCCAGCCTGGTAAAAGCACTGGAAGAACGTGCAAGCTAATCCGGCAAATCAGCAAGTGTGAAAATGAACCGGCTCTGCCTCTTCATTTGTTGATTATCACATTTGCTCATTTTCATATTAAAACAACCCGGGCCTGAGGGTAAAACAAAAAGGCAAATTTTTTTAAACCTCCGCCGGAGTATCGGAAATCCTGCAGCAAACAGGAGAGATGCTATGAAGGCGGGAAAAATTTAAACATTATGGCAGACTTAAAAGCATTTGCAGAACAGTTGGTAAACCTGACTGTGAAAGAAGTTAATGAACTGGCCAAAATTCTGAAAGAAGAATATGGCATTGAACCCGCAGCTGCTGCTGTAGCTGTTGCTGCTGGACCTGCTGGTGCCGCTGCACCCGCTGCTGAAGAAAAAACTTCCTTCAATGTTATCCTGAAGAATGGTGGCGCCAACAAACTGAACGTAGTGAAAATCGTTAAAGAACTCACCGGCCTGGGACTGAAAGAAGCAAAAGATCTGGTAGACGGTGCTCCCAAACCTGTTAAGGAAGGTATTAGCAAAGCCGACGCTGATGCGCTGGTTGCTAAACTGAAAGAAGCAGGTGCAGAAGTGGAAGTTCAATAATGCATTGCATTACTGTAGCATACAGTTACCCCCGCTTTGCGGGGGTTTTTTGTTATGGCAACAGTTACCAACCCCAAAATCATCCCCTCCTTTTCCTGATAACCCCGTTTATCCCATTTTTGGAGAATTCCTTGAACTTTTGCAGCGAAAAGTATGATCCTGATGTCTTTAGGTTTTGATAAATTCGTACTTTGTTGACAAAAATCAGATAAGGCCGGGATGCGTAGCCAATGCGGACAAAAGATGCACAGCGAATGGTGCTGAAGGAGAGGTGCAACTAAACCGTTTTGACTATAGCCCTGGAACAGCAGCGATTTTCCGGTTTCAATCGGATTTTTTTTAGCCTTGATAGCTAAAACGTTTTAGTCTGCTCTCCGTAGGAAAGCCTGCATGCCGGGAGGGGCATGCCATGCTTGGTTTACCAATTACCCAACTATAAAAGGTTTACTTATGAAAAAGCTATGTACATTCCTGGCAAGGGGAGGCTTGCCAGTATTACTGCTACTGCTTACTTACACCACAAGCTATGCACAAACCAAAACGATTACGGGGACCGTTACCGGCTCGCCGGATGGTACGCCGTTAGCGGGGGTAACGGTTACGGCGAAAGGAACCACTACAGCTGTTCAAACTGATGCGAGCGGAAAATTCAGCATCACCGTTCCTTCGAACGTTACTACGCTTGTCTTTACCTCTGTTGGCTATCAAATGCAGGAAGTTGCCATCGGCAGCAATACGGATTTGCAGGTAACGCTTACCACCAGCGCCAGTTCGCTGGAAGATGTGGTGGTAGTAGGTTACGGTACGCAAAAACGTAAGGAAGTAACCGCTGCGGTTGCCACGGTGAAAGCGGAAGAGTTCAACCAGGGTGGCGTGCGTTCTCCGCTGGACCTGATCCAGGGAAAGGTTGCCGGTTTGACCATCACACGTACACAGGGCAACAACCCCAACTCGGGAGCGGATATTCAGCTCCGTGGGGTAACGTCGCTGTCTGGCAGCAGAGCGCCATTGATTGTTATTGACGGTATTCCCGGCGGTAACCTGGACCTGCTGCAACAAGACGATATAGAATCGTTCGACGTTTTGAAAGACGGTTCGGCCGCCGCTATCTATGGTACCCGCGCCAATGGTGGTGTGATCATCATCACTACCAAAAAAGGACGTAGCGGCGAACCCCGCTATGACTACAACCTGTATGTGCAGCGGGAAGTGGTAGCCAAAAAACCCGATGTGCTCAGTCCCGAAGAATACCTGCAAATGCCCCTTGCCAAAGACTATGGCAGCCGTACCAATGTGTACGATATGCTGATTGATAAAAGCAATCTCAGCCATTACCACAATTTTGCCGCATCAGGGGGCAACGCAAAGGCAAACTACCGCGCATCCGTATACTACAACCAGGCCAACCCGATTGCGATCCGCAACGGCCGTACGCAATACGGTGGCAGGTTGAACATTAACCAGCGCGGATTGCAGGACCGCCTGCAACTGCAGGTGAATCTTGCTACCAACTTCAACAAAGCTGATTTGCTGGGTGGCAACGGCGGCGACTTTGAACAGGCCATCCAGCGCAACCCCACAGCGCCGATATTCAATCCCGACGGCACTTACCTGGAAACCGATGCGTTTAACAACTATAATCCCATTGCCCGTCTTAACCAGGAATTGAATGAACGCGACCAGCAAACGCTCTCGGGCGATGCAAGGGCTACGCTCACCCTGATCGACGGGCTGCGTGTTTCTGCTTTCGGCGCATTGGTGCGTAATACGTATAACGATCGTACGTACAGGTTGAAAGCATCAAGATCATCACAGCAATCTTACCAGGGAGGCGGGTATGCATCGAAGAGCAATTATTTGTCGCTGGACAGAATCTTTGAAACTACCGTTGACTATGAACGCCGGATAGGTGAACACAGCCTGAATGCCATTGCAGGCTACAGCTATCAGTACGGCACCGTGGAAACTTTCGGCGTGAGCAACAATGGTTTCCTGACTGATGCCTTCCTGGACTGGAACATGGGTGCAGGCAATGCCATTCGCAATACGCTGCTCCCGGCCCCCGGCATCAGCAGTTTCAAAGAAGACAATACGCTGATTGCTTTCTTCGGCAGAATCAATTATGCCTTCAAACAAAAATATATGGCCCAGTTTGTATTGCGCCACGAAGGTTCTTCACGTTTCGGCGCCAATAACAAATGGGGTAATTTCCCTGCCGTATCGGTGGGCTGGATGATCAGCGAGGAGCCTTTTATGCAGCAATATCAATGGATCAACAGCCTGAAGCTGCGTGCAGGTTATGGTGTAACCGGTAACCAGGGCATCCCCAATTACCAGTCGCTGGTAACCCTGAGCACCGGTGGATTTTACCTGCAGGATGGGGTATGGTTCCAGACCTATGGCCCCTCGCGCAACCCCAACCCCGACCTGCGCTGGGAAAAGAAAAAGGAATGGAACATTGGTGTAGACTTTTCAGTGCTGGGCAACCGGCTCGGTGGCGCCATTGATGTGTACACGCGCAGAACGGAAGACCTGTTGTCGAACTACAACGCACAACAACCGCCGTTTGTGCTCACCACACTGTTCACCAACGTAGGTACCATTACCAGCAGGGGGGTGGAAGTATTGCTGACTGCTGTGCCGGTACGCACCAAGGATTTCTCCTGGAACATAGACCTTACCTGGAACTCGCAGTACAATGAACTTACTTCCATTTCAAACGACCTGTATAAAATAGACAGGCTGGAATTTGGTGGTTTGCCTTCGCCGGGTAACCTTGGCAACTCTATCAGGGTGGTGGAAGGCGGCCGCATCGGCGACTTCTATGGAAAACGTTTTGCCGGATTTACCGATGATGGCAAATGGCTGTTTTACAAAAAAGACGGTACCAAAGCAACAGCCGGCCAGATGAACAATGAAGATTTGACGGTGATCGGTAATGGTGTGCCCCGTTATATGGCATCGCTCACCAGCAATTTTAAATACAAAAACTTTGACCTCACCCTGTTCTTCCGCGGCAAGTTCGATTACGATATCCTGAATACGCAGGAATTGTATTTCGGTAACAAGGGCTGGTCGCCGAACAATATGCTGCGCACAGTATTGACGCGCCATGCTCAACTGAACGATGCGCCGCAGTACAGCGACTACTACCTGGAGCCCGGCGGATTTGTGAAGCTTGACAATATAACTCTCGGCTATGCCATTCCGGTAAAAACCGTATATATCCGCAATTTGCGCGTATACGCTACCGGTAGAAACGTGGCCACCTTTACCCGTTATTCAGGGCTGGACCCTGAATTGCAGGATACAGGTTTCAACACCGGCATTGACAGTCGCGGATTCTATCCCCGCACCTTATCACTCACATTCGGTCTTCAAGTAGGATTCTAAATTATTGAAGTATGAAAAAGCTACAACCAATTCGCATAATCGGGTTACTGACTGCCCTGTTTGCATTCAGCACCTGTACCAAACTGGACGAAAAAATTTACAGCGCGGTAAGTCAGACCAATTTCTATAATAACCGCCAGGAAGTAATGGCTGCCGTATTGCGTCCGTTTACGCATGCGCGCGCCTGGGCAACCATGCAGGACCGTCACGGTTACTGGCGCCTGCAGGAATTGACTGCCGACCAGCAGGCCTGGCCGCAGAAAGGACGTCACGGATATGACGGCGCTCAATGGATCAGGCAGCATTATCATGAATGGACGGTTACCGACCGGGCCATTGAAGAGCCATGGGAACTGATCTACTGGGGCATTGGTTTCTGTAACAATACCATTCGTGACCTGACTGATCTTGACTTTACACGGATAGGGATGACCGAAGAAGAAAAGGCATCCATCATTGCAGAAACCAAAGTGATCAGGGCATGGCATTATCTCAAGCTGATGGACCTGTATGGCAATATTCCCATCGTTACTACGGTAGGTGAACCGGCAAATCCGCCCACAAGGCCGCGGGCAGAGGTTTTTGCGTTCATAGAACAGGAACTGAAAGACAATGTAGACCTGTTGCCGAACCTGGAGCCTTCGCTGGTTGGACGCGTGTCGAAAGCCGCCGGGTATGCCATGCTGGCCGAATTGTACCTCAATGCCGAAGTATGGACCGGTACGCCCCGCTGGGACGATTGCATAGCTGCCTGCGACAAGATCATCAACGGTGAATGTGGTGGCTTGAACGGACCGCCCGCACTGGATACTTCCATCCTGGCGCCGTTCAGTGTAACCAACCACAAGTCAACCGAAAACCTGTTCCAGATCGCCTACGATTACCGCGCCAGCGGCGATGCGCCGGGTTATCCTGCCGTATTCTGGCACTACCGGCAACGCCAGATCTATAATGCCGATCGCGATGGCAACAATGAATGGGTAGTTACGCCCAATGCTTTCGACTCGTACAAAGACAATGACCTGCGCAAACAGGAGTGGTTCCTTATTGGTTTACAGAAAAAACATCCTGCCCTGCGCGATCCCAATAATCCGGCAGACAGCATTGTGCTGGGTACGGAAGAATATGCCAACCAGCCGCTCGTTTTCGTAAACAATATCCGCCGCAACAGTGAAGGTGAAAACGGCGAAGGCGGTATGACGCGCGGTGAAGAGAACAGCGGCGCCCGCTTCAACAAATATCGTCCGGGCCAGGTTACCGATCCCGATTACCTGGGTAACGATTTCGTGGTATACCGTTTAACTGAAATCTATTTCAATAAAGCGGAAGCGCTGATGCGCAAAAACAACGGCGTGGCTACACAGGAGGCCGTGGACCTGATCAATGCCTGCCGCAAACGCGCATTTACCGATGCCGACTGGCCAACCGAAGCTTATACTACCAGCACGCTTACCATGGAAGAATTGCTGGCAGAACGTGGCCGCGAATTCATTTTTGAAGGAAAGCGTCGCTCGGACATGATCCGGTTTGGTACCTTTACCACGGCATCCTGGTGGGACCATCAGCCCAGCAACCCGGATAAAGCGCTTTTCCCCATTCCGCAGAAACAGCTTGCTATCAATCCTGCATTGAAGCAGAACAAGGGGTATGACTAACCGTACTCCCGGTCTTAACCCGGGCATCCCTTATCAGCTTTGTAGCAAAAAAGCGGTGAAGATGCACGCAGGATAGGGGTACATGATATAACAGCTGAAAGGTCAGATGGCATGGCTATCTGACCTTTCAAGCTGTTAGGCAGTTAGCCAGTAAACAATGCTGCCATCCTGGCTTAACGCGCCATTTTTATGACCTGTTTAATAAAAACGCCCTTAATTTTCTTAGTTTAGCAGAAGCGGCCTTATTTAATGCGCTCTCTGATATGAAAAAAGTTTCACTGAAAGATATTGCCAGGCTCGTAGGGGTATCGCCTTCCACGGTCTCTTTTGTACTGAATGGCAAAGCAAAGCAAATGCGAATCAGCAATACTTTGGCCGAAAAGATCATTGAAGTGGCGCGTAAAGAAGGATATCACCCCAACCAGGTAGCGGTAAGTTTACGCACAGGAAAATCGCACATGCTGGGACTGGTGGTGGAAAGCATGTCGGGTAATTTTTTCGCTGCCTTTGCCCGCGTCATTGAAGAAGAAGCGGCCATCCACGGATACAAGGTGGTGTATTGCAGTACTGAAAACGAAAAACAGAAAGCGCATGAGTTGATCCGTATGCTGGGCCACCAGCAGGTAGATGGGTATATCATTACGCCCACTCCCGGCATGGAAGATGACATCCGCGAACTGGCCGAGGCGCAAAAGCCGGTGGTGCTGATGGACAGCTATTTTCCCGACATCGATGTACCGTATGTGCTGGTAGATAATTTTGGCGGCGTTTGCCAGGGTATGGAGCATTTGAGAGAGAGGGGATACAAGCGCATTGCCTTTGTAACGGTGAACCTTGATCTTATCCAGATGCAACAGCGCAAGGACGCCTATATTTACTGCCTGCAGCAGTTCAATACCGAGCATTCCGATCCCATTATACTTACGCTTAATTACCGGCACAAGCGCGAAGAAGCATTGGAGCGCATCAGCCTGTTTTTACAGGAGCAAAAACCCGATGCCGTATTTTTTGCCACCAACTACCTCGGCATTACAGGGCTCGAATGTATTACCAAAGCCGGCTGGCGCATACCGCAGGATATGGCCATGATTTGTTTCGACGATCATGAAGTGTTCCGGTTGCTGAACCCGGGGGTGACCTGCATTGAACAGCCTGTAGAAAATATTGCCCGCAAGGCTTTCCGGTTGTTGCTGGAACAATTGAGTAAAAATGCTGCTGCGCTGAAGGATGGCCACCAGGTGCAGTTCCCGGCCCGTTTGATTACCCGGGGGACCACGTGAGGGGGCCACCACTTGCCATCAAACCATCCGGGCATTACATTTGTTAGACATCATGTTTTTTGCGTACCGGACACGCCTTGAATTTCCGGCCTGCCTTTTGCAGGAATAAATGTTTGGTTTTTAAGCATTATTCGTTACCTTTGCCGTCCATTTTTCACAATCTAATTCGAAAGAGGTACGTTGCTGCATGGCCATTATCACATAACTGCCTCACACTTAGTCTGTTGGGAATTTATTCTCAGGTAATATCCATATTGCCAGGGGGATAGAATTTCCACGGATTATTATTGTCTGTAGGTTGTGGATTCAATTGTGCAGACAAGCAATTGAAGGAAGAACAACTAAAAACCGGTTTTAATCAATATGTCTTCAACAAAACTGCAAAACAGGATCAACTTCGGTAAAATCAAAAATTTGGCTGAAGCTCCTGACCTTCTGGAAGTCCAGATCCAATCTTTCAAAGAGTTTTTCCAGCTTGAAACTACGCCCGATAAGCGCAATATCGAAGGTTTGTTCAAGGTGTTCAAGGAGAACTTTCCGATCACGGATACCAGGAACATCTTTGTGCTGGAATTTCTTGATTATTTCATCGATCCCCCGCGCTATACCATTGAAGAATGTATGGAAAGGGGGCTTACATATGCCGTGCCTTTGAAAGCCAAACTTCGTTTGAGCTGTAATGATGAAGAGCACGTAGACTTCCAAACGATCGTGCAGGACGTGTTCCTGGGCAACATCCCGTACATGACCCCGCGCGGTACGTTTGTTATTAACGGTGCTGAACGTGTGGTGGTATCGCAACTGCATCGTTCGCCCGGTGTGTTCTTCGGTCAGTCCATTCACCCCAACGGTACCAAAATCTATTCTGCCCGTGTAATCCCCTTCAAAGGTGCGTGGATGGAGTTTGCTACCGACATCAACAACGTGATGTACGCATACATCGACCGTAAGAAGAAATTCCCGGTTACTACGTTGTTGCGTTCCATCGGTTATGAAACCGACAAGGACATCCTGGAACTGTTCGGTATGGCCGATGAAGTGAAAGGCGATAAAAAATCGCTCCAGAAATATATAGGCAAACGCCTGGCTGCCCGCGTGCTGCGCACCTGGGTGGAAGACTTTGTGGACGAAGATACCGGCGAGGTGGTTTCCATTGAAAGAAACGAAGTGGTGCTGGAGCGCGATACCGTGCTGGACGAGGAAGCCATCGACATGATTGCCGATATGGACGTGAAGAGCGTGTTCATCCAGAAAGAAGATGTGGGCGGCGATTTTGCCATTATCTATAATACTTTGAACAAAGACACTTCCAACAGTGAGCTGGAAGCTGTTCAACATATTTACCGTCAATTGCGTGGCGCTGATGCCCCGGACGATGAAACCGCCCGTGGTATCATCGACAAGTTGTTCTTCAGCGACAAGCGTTACGATCTGGGCGAAGTTGGTCGTTACAAGATCAACCGCAAACTGGGCCTCAACCAGCCGCTCGACCAGAAAACGCTCACCAAGGAAGACATTATCGAGATCATCAAATACCTCGTGCGTCTTACCAACGGTAAAGCTGAAATTGACGATATCGACCACCTGAGCAACCGCCGTGTACGTACCGTAGGCGAGCAGCTGTATGCTCAGTTTGGCGTAGGTCTGGCACGTATGGCGCGTACCATTCGCGAAAGAATGAACGTGCGCGACAATGAGGTATTTACCCCGGTAGACCTGATCAATGCCAGAACGCTTTCTTCAGTAATCAACTCTTTCTTTGGTACTTCCCAGTTGTCGCAGTTCCTGGACCAGACTAACCCCCTGAGCGAGATCACGCACAAGCGCCGTATCTCTGCGCTGGGTCCCGGTGGTCTGAGCCGCGAAAGGGCAGGTTTCGAGGTGCGCGACGTACACTACAGCCACTATGGCCGCCTGTGTACCATCGAAACGCCGGAAGGTCCCAACATCGGTCTGATCTCTACACTGTGCGTACATGCCAAGATCAATGAAATGGGCTTTATTGAAACGCCCTATCATAAAGTGGAGAACGGAAGGGTAGACCTGAAAAAACTCACCTTCCTCAGTGCTGAAGAAGAAGATGTGGCCAAGATTGCGCAGGCAAGCGCGCCGATTGACGATAAAGGAAACTTCCTTGAAGATAAAATCACTTCGCGCCAGACCGGCGACTTCCCCGTACTGGAGAAGAACGAAGTAGAATATATGGACGTGGCGCCCAACCAGATTGTTGGTTTGAGCGCTTCACTGATTCCGTTCCTCGAACACGACGACGCCAACCGTGCGCTGATGGGATCGAACATGCAACGCCAGGCTGTACCGCTCATCAGGCCCGAAAACCCCATCGTGGGTACTGGTCTGGAAGGTAAAGCTGCGCGCGATGCGCGTGTGCAGATCCTGGCCGAAGGCGATGGTGTGGTAGAATATGTAGACGGCAGTGAAATTCACGTTCGTTACGACCGCACGGAAGCGGAAAGGCTGGTAAGCTTTGAAGACGACCTGCGCATATACAAACTCACCAAGTTTATCAAGACCAACCAGGAAACCTGTATTAACCATAAACCGGCAGTGAAGAAAGGACAACGCGTGAAGAAAGGCGATTTCCTCACCGAAGGATATGCCGTACAGGCCGGTGAACTGGCGCTGGGCCGCAACCTGAAAGTGGCCTTCATGCCCTGGAAAGGATACAACTTTGAAGACGCCATTGTGATCAACGAACGCGTGGTGCGCGAAGACCTGTTCACTTCCATTCATATTTCCGAATATGAACTGGAAGTGCGTGATACCAAGCTGGGTGAAGAGGAGCTGACGCCGGATATTCCGAATGTATCCGAAGAAGCTACCAAAGACCTGGATGAAAACGGTATCATTCGCCTGGGAGCTGCCATCAAGGAAGGCGATATCCTGATTGGTAAAATAACGCCGAAAGGTGAAAGCGATCCTACACCGGAAGAAAAACTGTTGCGCGCCATTTTCGGCGACAAGGCCGGTGATGCCAAGGACGCTTCGCTGAAAGCACCCAATGGCGTGGAAGGTGTAGTGATTGGTAAAAAACTTTTCCAGCGCGCCAAGAAAGACAAGAACGCAAAGATTCGCGAAAAGGCCGCCCTGGAAAAACTGGAAAAAATACACGAGAAAAATGTAGAAGAGCTGAAAGCATTGTTGCTTGACAAACTGCAGACACTGTTGAAAGACAAAACTTCTGCAGGCGTTAACAACAACTTCGGCGAAGTGCAGATTGGTAAAGGTGCCAAGTTCAATGCCAAGAACCTGGCCGCTATCGATTACCAGAATGTGAACCCGTTGAACTGGACCGGTGATCCCACCGTTGACGACCAGATCAACATTCTGCTGCACAACTACAACATCAAGTATAACGAAGAACTGGGCCGTTACAAGAGAGAGAAGTTCAACATCTCTATCGGTGACGAATTGCCTGCCGGTGTATTGAAGCTCGCCAAGGTATACCTGGCTGTGAAGCGCAAGCTGAAAGTGGGTGATAAAATGGCCGGCCGCCACGGTAACAAGGGTATTGTGGCAAAGATTGTGCGTGCTGAAGACATGCCTTTCCTGGAAGACGGAACGCCGGTTGACATTGTACTGAACCCGCTGGGCGTACCGAGCCGTATGAACCTGGGCCAGATTTACGAAACCGTACTGGGCTGGGCCGGTGAAAAGCTGGGCGTTCGTTTCGCTACCCCCATCTTCGACGGTGCTACTACAGAAGAAATAGCAGAATATATCGACAAGGCCGGGTTGCCGAGCTTCGGTCATACATACCTGTATGACGGTGAAACAGGTGAGCGCTTCCACCAGAAAGCAACGGTGGGTGTGATCTACATGATCAAACTGCACCACATGGTGGACGACAAGATGCACGCCCGTAGCATCGGCCCCTACAGTCTTATTACGCAGCAGCCGCTCGGTGGTAAGGCACAGTTCGGTGGTCAGCGTTTCGGTGAAATGGAGGTGTGGGCGCTTGAAGCTTATGGCGCTTCCAACATTCTGCAGGAACTGCTTACCATCAAGTCTGATGATATCATCGGTCGTGCGAAGACGTACGAAGCGATTGTGAAGGGTGATAATATTCCGAGAGCTGGTATACCTGAATCGTTCAATGTGTTGGTGCATGAGTTGAGAGGGTTGGGATTGGATTTGAAGTTTGAGTAGACCCACCCCCGACCCCTCCCGGGAGGGGAGGCCTGCCGCACAACCGCCGGAGGCCAGGACACACAAAAAAATATCACATACAAACGTCAATCAAAATATGGCTATTAAAAAAGATAATCGTCCTAGAGCCACATTTTCAAAAATCACCATCGGTCTGGCTTCGCCCGACTCCATACTGGAACGCAGCTATGGAGAGGTATTGAAGCCGGAAACGATCAACTACCGGACCTACAAACCGGAACGCGATGGTTTATTCTGTGAGCGCATATTCGGTCCCGTTAAGGACTATGAGTGCGCTTGTGGAAAGTACAAGCGTATCCGGTATAAAGGCATCGTGTGCGACCGTTGCGGTGTGGAAGTAACTGAGAAGAAGGTGCGTCGCGAACGCATGGGCCATATCAAACTGGTAGTACCGGTGGTACATATCTGGTACTTCAAAAGCCTTCCGAATAAAATTGGTTACCTGTTGGGCGTAAGCTCCAAGAAACTGGAAACCATCATATACTACGAACGCTTTGTGGTGATTCAACCCGGTATCCGCGAGGAGCATGGTTTAAAAACCGGCGACCTGCTGACCGAGGAAGAATACCTCGATATACTGGAACAACTCCCGAAAGAGAATCAATACCTGCCTGATGATGATCCGCAGAAGTTCATTGCCAAAATGGGCGCTGAAGCGGTGCATGACCTGTTGCAGCGCATTGATCTCGACTCGCTCTCTTTTGAACTGCGCAATGCCGCCGCTACGGAAACATCGCAGCAGCGTAAAGCCGATGCGTTGAAAAGGCTGAGCGTGGTGGAAGCGTTCCGTGATGCCAACAATCGTATTACCAACCGTCCTGAATGGATGGTGATGCAATACATACCGGTGATTCCGCCCGAGTTGCGCCCGCTGGTGCCCCTGGACGGTGGCCGGTTTGCCTCTTCGGACCTGAACGACCTGTACCGGCGTGTGATCATCCGTAACAACCGCTTGAAACGCCTGCTGGAGATCAAGGCGCCTGAAGTGATCCTGCGCAACGAAAAACGTATGTTGCAGGAAGCCGTGGACTCGCTATTCGACAACTCCCGTAAATCGAATGCGGTGAAGGCAGAAGGCGGACGTGCGCTGAAATCGCTGTCGGACGTGCTGAAAGGTAAGCAAGGCCGTTTCCGTCAGAACCTGCTGGGTAAACGTGTTGACTACAGTGGCCGTTCTGTAATTGTGGTAGGCCCTGAGCTGAAACTGCATGAGTGCGGTCTGCCCAAGGATATGGCTGCCGAGTTGTTCAAGCCGTTCATCATTCGCAAACTGATTGAAAGAGGTATCGTAAAAACGGTTAAGTCTGCCCGTAAGCTGGTAGACCGCAAGGAAGCCGTTGTTTGGGATATCCTTGAAAATATTCTGAAAGGTCACCCGGTATTGCTCAACCGTGCCCCGACACTGCACCGGTTGTCGATCCAGGCCTTCCAGCCCAAACTGATCGAGGGTAAGGCCATTCAGCTGCACCCGCTCGTATGTTCTGCGTTCAACGCCGACTTCGACGGTGACCAGATGGCCGTACACGTACCGCTGAGCAATGCAGCGATACTGGAAGCACAGCTGCTGATGTTGTCTTCGCACAACATTCTCAACCCGCAGAACGGTGCGCCCATTACACTGCCTTCGCAAGACATGGTACTCGGTCTGTACTACATTACCAAAGGCAGGAAGTCCACTGAAACGGAAAAGGTAAAAGGTGAAGGCAAAGCCTTCTACAGCCCTGAAGAGGTGATCATTGCTTACAATGAGAACCAGGTGGAGCTGCATGCCTACATCAAGGTGAAAGTGGATGTAAGGCAGGAAAATGGCGAGCTGAAGAAGCAACTGATAGAAACTACAGTAGGCCGCGTCATCTTTAATGAATACGTGCCGAAAGAGGTTGGTTTTATCAATGCCTTGCTGACCAAAAAGAACCTGCGCGAGATCATTGGCGATATCATCAATATCACCAACGTACCGAAAGCTGCGAAGTTCCTGGACGATATCAAGCAACTCGGTTTCCGCATGGCATTCCGCGGTGGCTTGTCGTTCAACATCAATGACCTCATTATTCCTTCCATCAAGGAAGATGTGCTGGAACAAGCCAAAGCCGAGGTAGCGGAAGTATGGGACAACTACGATATGGGTCTTATTACCAACAACGAGCGTTATAACCAGATTGTAGACATCTGGTCGCGCGTAGACACCCGTATCACGGAAACGCTCATACGTGAACTGAGTAACGACAAACAAGGCTTCAACTCTGTATACATGATGCTTGACTCCGGGGCCCGTGGTTCCAAACAACAGATCAAGCAGCTTTGTGGTATCAGGGGTCTGATGGCGAAGCCGAGGAAATCAGGTTCCACCGGTAGTGAGATCATTGAGAACCCGATCCTGTCGAACTTCAAAGGCGGACTGAACGTATTGGATTACTTTATCTCTACGCACGGTGCCCGTAAGGGTCTGGCGGATACGGCCCTTAAAACGGCTGACGCCGGTTACCTCACCCGCCGTCTGGTAGACGTAGCGCAGGATGTGGTGATCACTGAAGAAGACTGTGGTACGCTGCGTGGTATTGCGATCAGTGCGCTGAAAGACAACGAAGAAATTGTAGAGCCGCTGCTGGACCGCATTGTGGGCCGCACGTCGCTGCACAATATATATCATCCGCAAACCGATGAGCTGATTTGCAATGCCGGCGATGAAATTACCGAAAGCATTGCCAAGGCCATCGAAGAAGCGGGTATTGAAACGGTTGAAATCCGCTCCGTGCTCACCTGTGAAAGCAAACGCGGTGTGTGCGTGAAGTGTTATGGCAAGAACCTGGCAACCGGGAACATGGCGCAAAAAGGTGATGCGGTTGGTATCATCGCTGCCCAGTCGATCGGTGAGCCTGGTACACAGCTGACCCTGCGTACCTTCCACGTGGGTGGTGTTGCCGGATCGGCATCTGTAGAAAGCTCCATTACTGCCAAGTTCGACGGCACCATGCAGTTCGATGGTTTGCGTACGGTAACCACCCGCAATAACGAAGGCAATGAAGTGCAGGTAGTAATCGGCCGTACGGGTGAAATCCGCAATATGGACGTGAAGAATGACCGCCTGCTCAACGTGGTGAACATTCCTTACGGTTCTACCCTGTACGTGAAAGACGGTCAACAGGTGAAGAAAGGTGATTTGATCTGTACCTGGGACCCGTTCAATAACGTAATAGTAGCGGAAATTGCCGGTCAGATACGTTTTGAAAATGTGATTGAAGGCGTGACGTATCGCGAAGAAGCAGACGAACAGACCGGTCACCGCGAAAAAGTGGTTATTGAAACGAAAGACAAAACCAAGATACCTACGCTGATTGTGGAAGGCAAGGAGGTGAAGCAATACAACCTGCCGGTAGGTTCGCATATTGTAGTGGATGAAGGTGAAGACGTGAATGCCGGCCAGGTACTGGTGAAAATACCGCGTACGCTTCGTATGCAGCGCGACATCACCGGTGGTCTGCCCCGTGTAACGGAATTGTTCGAAGCACGTAACCCGGGCAACCCCGCTATTGTGTGCGAAATTGACGGTGTGGTATCCTTCGGCGCCATCAAACGTGGTAACCGCGAAATTGTAGTGGAAGCCAAGGATGGCGTAGTGAAGAAATACCTGGTGCCGCTGACCCGCCAGATCCTGGTACAGGACGGCGACTTCATCAAGGCCGGTGCGCCGCTGTCTGACGGACAGGTTTCTCCGGGCGATATCCTCGCCATCAAAGGGCCTTTCGCAGTACAGGAATATGTGGTGAATGAAATCCAGGAAGTGTATCGTTTGCAGGGTGTGAAGATCAACGACAAGCATATTGAAGTGATCGTGCGCCAGATGATGAAGAAGGTGGAAATTGTGGACCCGGGTGATACCCGCTTCCTCGAAGAAGACCTGGTAGACCGTTTCGAGTTCAATGAAGAAAACGACTGGATATTCGATAAGAAAGTGGTAACTGATCCCGGCGACAGCACCAAGCTGCGTGCAGGACAGATCGTTAGCCTGAGAGAAATCAGGGAAGAAAACTCGCTGCTCCGCCGCAACGACAAGAAGCTGGTTGAGTACCGCGACGCCAACCCTGCCACCTCTCACCCGGTATTGCTGGGTATTACCAAGGCTTCACTGGGTACGCAGAGCTGGATATCGGCCGCTTCGTTCCAGGAAACGACCAAGGTGCTTTCTTCAGCTGCCATCCAGGGTAAAACCGATGAAATGCTCGGCCTGAAGGAAAACGTAATCACGGGTCATCCGATACCGGCTGGTACCGGTTTGCGCGACTTCGAGAACATGATTGTGGGCAGCAAGGAAGAATATGAATTGCTGCAAACCACACGCGAAGCGATGAGTTTTGACGAAGAAGAATAACGCAGCCAATAAACGTGCAATTCATTCATAGGATGAAAGTAGGAAGTAACCCTTCCTACTTTTTTTATTGCTGCACTTCACGTTCTTTATTTGCACTACATGCGCATTGTTAAAAGTTTTAACAATTTTCTTTTATACCAACCTCTTATCTTCTTTATATTGCAAAAAAGGTGTTGATGAAAAATCTTGCTATTGCTCTTAGTATTTTATCGCTGGTGCTGACAGGTGCGCTGTATTACCTGCATTTTTCCAGCCAGCATAAAATTGAAAAAGTGTCCGTTGCAACCCAGAAAACGCCCGCTACTGATTTCCGGATTGCCTATTTTGATATAGATTCCCTGCAGGCCAATTATGAGCATTACAAGGATGCGCTGGAGGAAATGAAGAAAACAGAAAAGTCCATGAATGCCGAACTGCAGAACCTGAAAGAACGGTTCCAGCGCCGCATAGGTGAATTGCAACAGAAAGGCCCCACCATGACGCAGCAAGAAGGGGAAGAAGCGCAGCGGGAAATGATGATGATGGAAAATACTTACCGTAAGCGCGAAGCGCAACTCCAGGACGATCTGCAGGAAAAACAGATGAAAATCATGAAGGCGCTGAAGCAGGAGATAGAATCGTACCTGGAAGAGTACAATAAAGAAAAAGAATACGCCTATATCTTCTCCTACGAACCTGGCTTTATGCTCTATTACAGGGATTCTGCCTACAACATTACCACCGATGTGGTGAACGGGCTCAACGAGCGCTACAGGAAGAATAAAACTAAGAAACAGTAGCAGGGAAAAATATTATCTTCAGCCAAAAATTATTTCCCTCTCGATGACCACCCAGGGCAGTAAAAACGGAGGGAAAGCAGCTTATGAACAGAACTGATTTCGATAGCCTGTTTTCATCATTTGCAGGAATAAAAATTGGCGTGATCGGCGATGTGATGCTGGATACCTACTGGTGGGGACATGTAGACAGAATTTCGCCGGAAGCGCCGGTGCCGGTGGTAGCGCTTGATAAAAAAGAATATCGTATAGGCGGCGCCGGTAATGTGGCGCTGAACCTGGCCAGCCTGGGCGCCAACGTTTCGCTGCTGTCCGTGGCCGGGGCCGATGAAAACAGCGAAGTGCTGAAGAAACTGCTTACCGATAACCACATCCATGGGGATAAACTGCTGCAGCTGCCTTCGAGGATCACGACTACCAAAACCCGCATTATCAGTCGTAATCAGCAAATGCTGCGACTCGATTCGGAAATCACCCGCGACCTTAGTGCTGATGAAGAGCAGGCGCTGCTCAATGCGGTAACAAACTACATCGGCCAGGAAAAGCCCCAGGCCATCATTTTTGAAGATTATAACAAAGGCGTACTCACCGAAAGACTGATTAAATCGGTGATTGAGTTGTGCCGGAAAAATAAGGTAGTTACCGCCGTAGACCCCAAGCGCAAGAATTTCTTCAGTTATACCGGCGTTGATATTTTTAAACCCAATCTCAAGGAAGTGAAAGACGGGCTCAACCTGCTAACGGAAGAAATTTCCGAGCCCGTGCTGAAAGATATTCATCAGCGGCTGCATGCGCAGTTGAAACACAATATCTCTTTTATTACACTCTCTGAAAAAGGCGTATACTACCAGAATGCAACTGCCGGCCGCATTATTCCCTCTCACCTCCGCAATATTGCCGATGTGTCGGGCGCAGGCGATACGGTGATAGCCGTGGCCTCACTGGTGTATGCATCTACCGGGGATATTGACCTGATGGCGGAAATTGCCAATATTGCGGGTGGGCTTGTATGTGAGGAGGTAGGTACGGTGGCCGTAAAGAAAGAACGGTTGTTGCAGGAATGTAAATTGTTGCTGAAGAAGTAACAGCATTTTTCAACGCTGTCCTGCACCAGGGCAGGGCATAAGGAGTAGCCAATTGACATGATTTCTTCTGCTGTTCAGCAAATGGTGATCGGGGCGCTTCGCCAGGCAACGGGCACGGCTGTTACTGCTGTACAATTTTCTCCCGTAGGCGGCGGATCGATCAATCAAACCTTTCGGGTGCATACCAATACCCAGGCACAGTATTTCTGTAAGCTGAATTCAGCCAAAAAATTTCCCGGGCTGTTTCGTTGTGAACAGCAGGGGCTGGAACTGCTCGGTAAACAGCAGGTGATGCGCGTGCCGGCAGTGATTGCCTGCATGGAAACCGGCGAACACCAGGTGTTGCTGCTGGAATGGATTGAGCAGGGCATAAAAACCGAAGCTTTCTGGCGGCTTTTTGGTAAAGAGCTGGCGGCCCTGCACCAGGTAACCAGTGACCAGTTTGGGTTAAACAGCAACAATTACATGGGCGCACTGCCCCAGCATAACCATCCTTCCGATAACTGGTGTAATTTTTTTGCCACCCGGCGGCTGGAACCGCAGGTGCGTATGGCGGTAGACAGCGGCCTGTTACCTACCACATATATTCCCCGTTTTGATAATTTATACTGCAAACTTCCCGTTATATTCCCAGTGGAGCCGCCGGCCCTGTTGCATGGTGATTTGTGGAGCGGCAATTACCTGTGCGACGCGCAGGGGCGACCGGTACTGATTGACCCGGCTGTGTATTATGGACATAGTAGTGTGGATATGGCCATGACCACCTTGTTTGGCGGTTTTGACGAGCCGTTTTACGAGGCGTACCGGTATTACCGGCCATTGCCTGCCAATTACCGGGAGCAGTGGGAAATAGCCAATTTATATCCACTGCTGATTCATCTCAATTTATTCGGCGCCGGTTACCTGGCAGATATTGTGCATACCCTGCGCAGGTTTTAAAGGGCTTTCCTTTATGGGGAAAATTCTTTCTTTATATGCCCGGCCCTGCAGGTGTGCAAAAGCCAATGATTTGTATTATTTTGCCGGCATAAAGAATTATTGCTGTAGCATTTATGGTCGTAAATTAAATACTTGAAAATGTTAGCGGTCACCATACTGGGGAACAACTCTGCCCTGCCGGCCTTCGATCGTCATCCGACGGCCCAGGTGGTGACGTTGGACGACCATCTGTTCCTGGTTGACTGCGGTGAAGGCACGCAGCAGCAACTGGCCCGGTACCGCATCCGCTGGTCGCGCATCAATTACATTTTTATTTCTCACCTGCACGGCGATCATTATTTCGGTTTATCGGGACTGTTACACAGCATGGGCCTGCTGCACCGCGAACATGAACTGCATTTGTTTGCGCCGGCCCCGCTGAAAGAAATACTGGACCTGCAATTGAAAGCGGCCGACAACCAGTTGCCTTATGAATTGCATTTTCACCCATTGGAAGGAGAAAAACTGCTGGTGCAGCACGACAAATTCAAAATAAGTTGTTTTACTACCCGTCACCGCATTCCCTGCTGGGGTTTCCGTTTTGAACAGGTACGTGCGCCGCGCCGGGTGAACCCTGAAAAAGCTATTGAACACGGCGTGCCCGCTGCATTTTTCGACCGGTTGAAATGGGGAGAAGATTATACTACCAAATCGGGCGAACTGATCAGGAATGAGTGGGTAACCACTGCAGCGCCCAAACCCAAAAGTTATGTATACAGTGCCGATACGCTGTACGATGAATCGCTGATTGAAAAATGCAGAAACGTTGACCTGTTATACCACGAAGCTACTTACCTGAAAGACCTGGAGAAAAGGGCAGCGCTCCGTTTTCACTCCACTACAACGCAGGCTGCCTGTATAGCCAAACGCGCCAATGTAGGCCGGTTGCTTATTGGCCATTTCAGTTCCAAATACGATAAACTGGACCTGTTTGAGCAGGAAGCATGCGAAGTGTTTCCCAATACAAGTTTGGCATTGGAAGGGGTAACCTATACAGCATAGCTGTGCTGCTGTTTATTCTTTCCAGGCGGAACGATCCCGGCAACCTGATGATTATATTATTTTTTCGCTGCATTGGCATGCCGCACCATATATTGTTTCACTTTTTCCGTCCATCCTTCGCTCAGCGGCACCATAGGTAAGCGCAGGTAGTTGCCGATCAGGTTCATTTCCGTTAAGAAGGCTTTTACGCCGGCGGGATTGTTTTCGGCAAACATGTAATCATATGCATCGATGAGCGGGTCGTTGTATTTTTTTGCTTCGGCAAAATTTCCCTTCAGGCAGCAGCGTACCATTTCTGAAAAGTTTTTGGGAAAAGCATTGGCGGCTACGCTGATCACGCCGTCCATACCGCAGGCAATTTGCGGCAGGGTGAGCGCATCGTCGCCACTCACTACGAGGAAATGATCGGGGCGGTCGCGGAGTATTTGCATGCATTGCGCCATATCGCCACTGGCTTCCTTGATGCCCGCAATATTGGGTACTTCTTTAGCCAGGCGAAGGGTAGTAGCTGCCGTCATATTTCTTCCCGTACGCCCGGGAACGTTATACAATAATATGGGTTTAGGCGCTACGGCCGCTATTGCCTGGTAGTGCCGGAACAATCCTTCCTGTGAAGGTTTATTATAGTATGGGCTGGCGCTGAGGATGGCTACTGCTTTATCGAGCGGGAGTAATTCCAGTTCTTTGATCAGTTCCTGTGTATTGTTGCCGCCGGCGCCTACTACTACCGGCACGCGGCCATTTACCTTTTCGTATGTATACTGGATGATGGCCACCTTTTCTTCCCTGCTGAGGGTGGGCGTTTCACCAGTTGTTCCCAGCGTTACTACATATTCCACGCCTCCTGCAATTACATGATCTATCACCTTGCCCAATGCGTCGAGGTCTACTTCTGCATTGGGTTTAAAAGGAGTGATGAGGGCTACCCCTGTGCCGGAAAGTGTTTGACGAAGCGACATGTGTTCTTGATAGTTTAGTGCTCTTGCTGCTGTGATTAAATAAAAAAACCTTCCTCTGATGGGAAGGCCTGGTGATATCATGCATACAAAACGTCAATCAACCTTCCCGGAATATGGAATGTTTCTTTATGCGCTTTGTATGTTTCTTTATCCATTTCATTTGAGGGGCCAAAAATAGGGAGATTTATGGTGCAACCAAATTTTTGCTGCGGGAAAATGCGGAGAGAACTATTTTATTTCTCTTCCACTTCTTCCCAGAATCCCATCTTGCAGAATTTTTCGATTCGCATTCTTATGCGTTCTTCAGGGTCTATTTGTTTCAGTTCATTGATGGCTTTGATAAGCCAGGGTTTCAGCAGGTTGGCCGCTTCGGTATAATCCCAGTGTGCGCCGCCAACAGGTTCGGGAATGATGCCATCGATCAATCCGAAATTATACATATGGTCGGCGGTGAGTTTCAGTTGCTCGGCGGCTTTTTCTTTCTGGTCCCAGCTTCTCCACAAGATGGAGCTGCAGCTTTCGGGTGAAATAACCGTATACCAGGTATTTTCCAGCATGTACACGCGGTCGCCCACACCGATACCGAGCGCGCCACCGGAAGCGCCTTCGCCGATGATGACGCACACCACCGGTACTTTGAGGCGGATCATTTCATAAATATTGCGTGCAATGGCTTCGCCCTGGCCGCGCTCTTCGGCTTCGAGGCCCGGGTATGCCCCCGGCGTATCAATGAGGGTGATGATGGGTTTATTGAATTTTTCAGCCAGCTTCATGAGGCGCAATGCCTTGCGGTAGCCTTCAGGATTGGCCATACCAAAATTGCGCAGCTGGCGGGCCTTGGTGTTGATACCCTTTTGCTGACCGATGATCATAACGGTCTGGCCGTCCAGGGAAGCAAATCCGCCCACCATGGCCTTATCGTCCCGAACATTCCGGTCGCCGAATAATTCCACGAAGTCGGTAGTCATTTTTGAAATGTACTTCATGGTATAGGGCCGGTCAGGGTGACGGCTTAACTGCACCTTTTGCCAGGGAGTGAGGTGCTGGGTAATGGCCTTGCGGGTTTCCAGTACTCGCTCTTCCAGCTTGCGGATCGGATCGCTCAGGTCTATCTTGCTTTTTTCAGCCTTCTGTTTGAGTTGTTCGATATCATCAAACAATTCTTTGATAGGCTTCTCAAACTCAAGGAACTGGCGGTTTTTATCTTGCGGCATAGGCGGTTGTCAATAGGGTGTAAAATTAAGGGATGGATGTTTTTCTGTAAAAGTTTTCTGGAAAGTGGTTCCGGGGCGGGAATATTCCCCGGGCTCCCAAACCTTTGCAGGTACAATTCACTACCTATATCATCCGGTTCACGATAGATTTTTTTCGGATTACCAAAACATTTCTCATTTTTATTGCCGGCAATCCGAAAGCTGGTATTAGATGACAGAACAAAGCATAGCACTGGTAAGGAAAACATGGAAGGTGTTTTGCGACATTGATCCTGTATTGATTGGCGATGTTTTTTATACCAGGTTATTTACAGGTCACCCTGCATTGCGGAAAATGTTTCCAAAAGACATGAAGGAACAATATACCAAGCTCATGAGCATGTTGACCACCATTGTGTCGCGCCTTGACCGGCTGGAAGAAATTTCGCGGGAAATTGCCGACATGGGCCGCAGGCATGTGGCTTATGGCGTAAAGCCATCGCATTATAAACTGGTAGGGGATGCCTTGCTCTGGACATTGAAACATGGCCTGGGAAAAGACTGGACGCCGGAAGTGGAAGCTGCCTGGAGGGAATGTTATACCACCTTGTCAAAAACAATGATCGCGGCTGCAGGCGAACAGTCCTGATGCGTACGCTTCATTTGATTTTTCCCACGCTTCATTTAAAAAAATGCCCGCTCCTGAGCCAATAGTTTTTATTTTGAACAATCATGTTCCGATCTGCGCTCCTCTTGCTGCTGCTTGTAACCCGGTTTATGCAGCATTGCCCGGCTATTTTTACTGCTGCGTACGATGAATATGCATCCGCGCCTGCGAGGTGAGCTACACGAAAATTAAAGCTCACCCTTACGTTACACCTCAACGGTATGGTACAGGAGGTAAGTTGCGAAAAGGTGCCTCCATTTAAAAACCTGCATTTAAAAAATGGTTCGACCGGTAAGGGAATAAAAACTTTTTTGCCAAAGAAATAAAAAAGGTCGTCTCCGAAGGAGACGACCTGAATGCCGTAATACGATGTATTAACAGCGTTTATTTCCGAAGGGTTCCATAGAAAAATGAGGTTGCATCTGCCACCCTGTACAGACCACCGAGGCCGGTAACGCTCGGGTCGGTGCTTGTTACATAATCCACTCTGAACGGACCTCCTGATTCGAAGTAGTTCTGTATATCTATGAGTTGCGCAACACGCGCCGTCCAGTTACCATCATAGCTCGGGTTGCTCAACGTGATCACACCATTATCATATGTGTAATCGTAGGTGGCATTGGCGGTATAGGTAGTAGTACCGTTGCTGTTCCTGATAGTCACCGTTGCCTTGGTAGAGTTGGTGAGTATAAACCGGATGTCAACCAGTGTACGGGTGGGGTTCATAGCTGCAAACTTGGTAACCGAAGCATTGTACACTGCATTCCATCCGGAGGTAACACCGGGCGCCAGGCTGCTGCCGATATACAGCTCTTTGTAGGTGCCGTTATAGGCAAAGAGCATGGACATGGGCAGAATGGGGTTGGGACTCTGGTTGACGATATACTTGGTGCCATCTGCAGCGTACAGCACAAATTTTCCATCTTCCAGTTTACCTTTTACAAACGTAACGCCACCCAAAGTAAAGCCAGCGGCGAAATTGACACCTACATCTTCAAAATTGTATTTGCCACTCACCTGTTTCACATTGTCTTCGTTGTCTACATACTGGAACTTCACGGTTTTGGTGGACTTGTCGAATACAAGTTCCACTTTGTTGTTAAGGCCGGGGAGCTCGATGTAGTTGTTCGAATTATTGGTGAAGAAATCGTTGATGGCTTCGATATTATCCTTATAGGCGTTGCTCAGATAGCGGTTTTTCTCTTCAGCTGTTGCTTTCACCAGGATGAAGTAATTCCTGTATTTGAAACCGCGGAGCACTATGGTATCGCCATTGCTGTACTGGTATTCAAACTCCACATCGCTTTGCAGGCCAGAACCGGCATTGCCGCCATAAGTAGCGGGCGTGGGGTCCTGCAACATGGCGATGTAGTTGTAAGTGTCGAATATCAGCGTAGGATACATTACCCATTTTATGCGCCAGGTAGAGGATTGGGGTTGTGTGGCTGTAGTTTCATTTAAATCGCCTACCATGGTTACTTCTGTGGGACTAAACTGCATGTAGAAGCCATAGCCGCCTTTGGCAGACGTAGTGAGATGTGCCTTCCAGCCGTTAGGAGCGCTCAGCAAACCGGTTTTGAGTTCGCTGATGCGGGCCGCCATTCTGTCGTCCGGCGACTCTTCAAAGAAATGGGGAACTTCCTTTTTACAACCGGCAAACAGGAAAGCAGTGGCAATGAGATATATTAATTGTTTCATGAGCTTCATTTTAGTATTTGCCATAGAAATAATTGTCTGGTTCATCTTTTACCGAAAACCCGGCAAATTTGTTGTAGGTGTTGGTGGTACCCTGATAATTCATCCATGAGAGATTGAATACATTCTCATTAAAATAATTGATCAGTGGGGTAGCACCGGTCTTTACCGCGGAGTTCCTTCCGTTAGAGTATGCTGTTGCGGTATTACCGTCGTCGAAGTAGGTAAGGGTGACGTCGCCGTCACTATTGATGTTCATATTGAAGTCGTACCAGGCTTCCAGGCCTGAAGAGGTTGTACTATTGTAAACGAACTGCAGCGTCATTACGTTGCTGCTTTTAAACTCTATCCTGAAGTACAGGGGAACGCGACCGCTGGCTCCAAAGCTGGTCATCACATCATTCCATACTTCATCAAATTTGGCAGACTTGCCATATTCGTCATAGTGAAGACCATTTGCGAAATCCACTATCAGCGGTTGGAGTATCTGCCCTTTCTTCAGGTATTCAATGAAAGATTTGTCGGCGTTATAAACCGTTTCCAGCACCCGGGCCACCTCATGTTGCAAACTGCGAAAATCAATATTGAAATACTGCTTGAAGTAATCTACTACCAGCGCCTCTTTTCTTTTCAATTTGGCGCCTCCATCAGCTCCCGCTGCTTTGGCCCAGGCATCATACCAATGCTGGCCCTCAATGAGCAGGTGAGCGGTTACTTCTGCAAAATCCTCGGTATACTGGCTTCTTGCATATCTCGAAACGAAGCCCATGCTGCGGGCCAGCGCTTCGGTGTTGTTGGCATTGGTCCAGTCTTCATCATAATCGCCTTTGGATACCTGGCGGAATTCCGGCGGAATGGCGATCATCTGGTTCAGGATATGCGTAAACTCGTGGTGAATGGTACGCATCTTGCGACTTACCTGCGCAGCATTGCTGAAATCGAGATCATTCAGTTCATACAGTACCACGCGGCGTCCGCCATCGGCTGTACCCAGCGTGATGGAGCCGTTGGAGTTGTAAGAAGGAGAACCATACAGTACAAACTGTTTTGGAGTATACGTTTTGATAAACGCAGCTCCGGCCACCTTTTCATATGCCTTGAGGAATATGTTGAGAATGGCCTCCGCTGTGGGCTTCACTTTCTCCAATTTGATAGGAGCGATGTCTTTGCCCTGATCGGTCAGGTTTCTGTCGAAACGGTATACCAGTTCAATATTGTACGGGTTGGTAAGGTTCTGCGTGATCCAGTTATCCAACTCCGTTTTCTCAGGTAAATCTGCAAGGTATTTTGACATGTCTACGTCCAGGCTTTCAGACTTCCTGCAAGAAGTTGCCTGTGCGAGCATGAGGCCGGACAAACCGGCTATAAATAGAGTCTTTAGTTTCATGATTAACGTGGATTTAAGGGTAAACCAGAAAGAGATACTTCTTGCGGCAACTGGAACACTCTGCGCGGATCGCCATGGGGCAATTCGGTAAATGTTTCGGTGCCGGTGGCATCAATATGGTTGTGCCTTACAGTTATTTTGTGACGTAAAATATCCATCCAGCGAAGGCCTTCCCAGATGAATGCCCGCTTCTTGCTGTCGAGCAGGGCGGCCAGCAGCGCTTCTTCGTCGTCGTCCTTGCCGGTGAAAGATTTTGCTTTTGCGATGGTGAGACCATGTGTGTTCTGCGAATAATTCACGATACGAGACCGTGCAAAAGTGTTGAGGTCTTCAATCGCCAGCGTATAATTGTGTTTGCGGATGTAGGCTTCTGCGCGGTTGAGCAATGCTTCATCCACGGTAAACAGCGGCATCATGATGTAGGGATAACCAATACCCTGGGCTACGTTGGTATAGTGGAAGTACTCATTGAATTTACCCGGGTTATAGTTGGGAGCGCCCCAGCTGAACAGGCGTGTACGGAAGGATGCGCCAAACACCGTAGTGCCGGCGTAGTGGTTCTTAACCTGTTCGCCAAATCCATAGCGGTTACCGCCGGAACCGGAGCTGCGGTGGTACACCGAATAGGTATTTGCCAGCAACAGGTTGAAGGGCATTTCCGCTTTTGTATAATTCTGCCTGTGTTCGTCGGAAGTATAGTTGTACATGTAACCTGCATACTGCCGGAGGTTGTCGTAGAAATTGTTTTCGGGCAATATGGCATTCACATGTTCTATTACTTTGTCCCATTCACCTTTGAACAGATAGAAGCGTGCTGCAAAGGCGTTGGCAGCCTGCGGATTGAAGTGGTATTTGGGCACTTTCCACACGCCACCTTTCAACAATCTCAAACCTTCTTTCAGGTCTGCTTCGATCTTTTCATACACGCCTGCTACGGTGCCACGGTCATATTCCTTGAACACTACAGTTTCCGGTTCTGTTACATAGGGAATGCCCATGCCGTCGTTGGGTTTTCCGATTTCATATGCGGGCGCAAAGAGCGTAACCAGCATATGGTGTGCATAGGCGCGGGCAATCAAAGCTTCCGCTTTATAGGGATCTGCTTTTTCGCCCATTTTATGATCTTCAATGGCCTTCAGCGCATGGTTGGCAGCCGCTATGGCCGCATAACAGGCGTTCCAGTATTCAGCCGGTGTGCTGTTGCCGGAGCCGGAAGGATCTCTCCAGAAATACAGGTCAACGTAGGGCTGCGACTGGTTCAATGCAAGTGCGGCCGTTTTGTCTTCCACATTGTCTGAGGCGGTTTCGGTAAACAGGTAATGTCTTTGCGGATAGGCAGACACGAGCAAGCCTGCTACCTTTTCCACCGTGTTGATTTCCGCGCGGTTGTCGGGGTTCTCTTCCAGGTACTTGTTGCAGGAAGTGAATGCCAGCAACAATACCAGGCCCACTGTCGCTATGTTGGTTTTCTTTCTCATTTGTTCAAAATGCATTTTCAATTCTTGTTTTGGTTTAGTCCTTTCCCGCTTAGATACCCAGTTTGATGGCTACTGTATACTGGCGGGGGATCGGCATGGCAACACCACCGTTGTTAAAGAACTCGGGATCGGCGCCATACAGGTGCTTGTCTGAATACAGCAGGGCAATGTTGTTGCCTACCAGTGAAATCTGTGCAGACCGCAGTTTGAAAACTGAAATCCACCTGGCCGGCAGGTCATAATCAATCGACACACGTTTCAGGCGGATGAAATCGCCCTTGGCCACTGATTCAGTAGAATAGTTGTATGCATTATAGGGGTACACGCCGCTAACCACCTGGTTGTTGTCGTTGTTGCGGATTGCATAATTCACATGGTACACACCGGCCAGTGACGGAATATTAGTGCGTTTTTCATCACCGGGGTTCAACCAGCGGTTGTACATACGGTTACTCATCGTGTACATATCAGAGTAAGAAGCAGCAAAAGCAGGCTGCAACCTTATGTAGTTACCGGACGCAAAGGTGAACAATGCCGATACAGAGATGCCTTTGAACGAGAAATGGTTATAGAAGCCACCGGTGAGTGTAGGATCGGTGGGACCATGGTAGATAGTGTAATTGTCGTCAGCATCCTGCAGACGGATATAGGAAGTGGTGGATTTGCCATCCGGGGTGTGATAGGTGGGATAGCCATACACGGGATCGAGACCGGCAAACGGAATCGAATACAAACCGCGCTGGGGATATCCTTTTCTCATACCACCTTCTGCACGCACGTTCTGCCAGATGTTGGGATTGATTTCAAGATTGGTGATCTCGTTTTTATTGATCGCAAAATTGAATTGTGTTCTCCAGCGGAATCCTTTGGGCTGATTGATGGGATTGCCGGCGATGGTGAATTCAAAGCCTTTGGCTTTCATGTCGGCATAGTTGGCCACTTTTACAAACTGGCCGCCAATACCGGAAGTGTTCAGAGAGCCGATCAGGTCGAATGATTTACGCTTGTACCAGTCGATGGTCACATTGATTTTATTCCACAATGCCAGGTCGGTACCGATGTTGAGTTCGTACATTTTTTCCCAGGTCAGTTCAGAGTTTTCCAGACCGCTCAGGAAAATGCCCGATTCTTTTTCATTATCGTAGGGGCGATAGGTCACCTGGTTGTAGAATACGGCTGAAGAGTTGCGGGCGTTACCGATGCTGGCGGTCATACCATAGGTAGCACGCAGGGTAGCGCCGGTAATGATATCAGCCACTTTACCACCATAGAAATCTTCGTGGTCAATATGCCATGCACCGGAAACGTTCCAGGTGGGCAGCCATCTTGCCACTTTTGATTTACCCATTTTGTTGGAACCATCGTAACGGGCGGTAGCGTTAACGCTGTATTTATCGTTGAAAGAATACGCTGCTCTTCCCATGAAAGCTACGAAGCGCTCTTTACCGTACGACATGCCGAAGTAGGGGTCGCCACCTTCGATCATTTTTTTGAAGAAGCGGTAATTGGGGTTTACCAGTCCGCCGTTCTCATATTGGTAGCCGATACCTTCATAGCTGGAGTTCTGACGGTCGGTGCTGCGCACTTCCATAGAACCGAAGAAGTTGAACCGGTGAACGTCGTTGAACGTGGTGTTGTATTCCAGGTTCTGACGGAAGTACAGGTTCTTCAGGTTATCTATGGTAGTGTTGAAGAATCCACCTTCTGGCAGTACTACCACGGGCAAACTGTTGGGGTCATCAGGGTCGGTATAGAGGTTGATATTGTTTGCTGCGATGGTAGCATCATAGTCGGCGCGGAACGCTTCGGCCATGTTGGAGCCTTCCATTACGCGGTGCTCGCGGGTAGTGTTGGCATAGCGGTAAGCGAAGTCAACAGAGTATTCCAGATCGCGCAGCACTTTGTATTTGAGACCGAGCTGTACCTGGAGGTCAATACCTTTCAGGGTGAGATAGTTAGTGTTCAGCTCGTTGATGATATTGAATGGCGCATAGTTCCGCACAAAATATTCCAGGTCGCCGTTCTCATCGTAGGCCGTCATGAGGCGGCTGGTGTTAAGGGCGTAGGAATAGGGGTTAATATCGAAGTCGCGGGAGTATACGCCGTATACGGGATCAGAATTTCGTGTAAGCGTGCCCGGTGTACGCTGGTCCCTGATTGAACCGTTCACCAGGAATTCAGCTCTTAACCGGTCGCTGAGACGGAGGTTGTTGCGGAACTTGGCGGTGTAGCGGCTTACATTGTCGCCCAACGTCATACCGTTGTCCTTCATCATAGAGGTTGAGAAATAGGTTTGCGAGTTGGCCGAACCGGAAGTCACGCTCAGTGAATGTTCCTGCAACAGCGAATTGCGGAAGAGGATGTCGAACCAGTCGGTGTTGGCTTTTGCATAGCGCTCGAGGAATTTCAAACGATCTTCATCCGAATTCTTCAGCGTGTACGTGTCTGTAACGGGGTCATACTCGTACATCTGGTTGTACATTTTATAGTAGATACCACCGTCTTTGCTGCGCGATGCGTTGCTATGCAGGTAATAGCCTTTACGTTCCAGTTCGATCAATACATTAAGCTGGTCAGCAGAGTTCATGATGTCGAACTGGTTGTAGGAGGGCTTCAGGTAAGTGGTGAACGTGCCGGTATAATTGATCTGGGGTTTACCGTTGGTATTACGGCCTTTTTTGGTATTCACCACAATTACGCCGTTCATGGCGCGGGCGCCGTACATAGCGGTAGCGGCAGCGTCTTTCAGGATGGTGAAAGATTCTATATCGTCGGGGTTAAGTCCGGCTACGGAAGAGCCGATCAGCGTGTTGGCGTCGCCGGTAGACAATGCTTCGTTGGAAATGTTCACCACATCTTCCAGGATGATACCGTCTACCACCCAGAGGGGTTTGTTTTCACCGGAAAGAGAAGTAGCGCCGCGTACGCGGATTTTGGGAGCGGCACCGAAGGTACCGGACACGTTTTGTACCGATACACCGGCTACCTGCCCTTCGAGCATACGGGAGATATCAGGCACCCCGTTGCGTTCTGCTTCCTTGGCATTTACCTTGGAAGAAGCACCGGTAAACAATTTTCTGTCGATGGTCTGATAACCTGTTACCACCACTTCTTCCATTTTTTCTTCGGCCGGTTGTAGCACGATGTTGAGTGTGGTGGTGGTGGCGCTCAATTTCACTTCACGGGGAGCAAAACCTACACTACTGAAAACGAGCGTGGCGTTTTCACTCACATTCTTCAGTTCAAAGCGTCCGTTGGCGTCGGTAGTAGTACCGATCTGCGTGCCTTTGATCATTACAGAGGCGCCTACAATGGGGCTTCCCGAACTGGTCCGTACCACACCGGTTACATCGATGTTGGCGCGCACCTCGGGGGCAGCCGGTTTGGGGTCAGGGGCTTCAACCGGTTTGATTACTACGGCGTCTTCAATGATTGTGTAGGTGAGGGGCTGTCCAACCAGGGAAAGTTTCAGTGCGTCTTCAAGGGGCACGTCTCTTACGGAAAGGGTTACCCGGTGCGCATGGCGCAGCATCTGCATGTTAAACACAAACTGGTAGCCAGTCTGTCGCCTCATTTCGAGGAACACTTTTTCTACCGGTGCGTTTTTTACATTGATCGTAACCCGCTGGGCCCAGCCAGCTGCACTGGCCTGCAGGGTAGCTACAGTGGTTAGCAACACAATCAATCTCATAATCAGACATGTTTTGGCCGGGAGCCGCCCACGCAACGGCGGGACGCTCTCATAAGCAGGAAATTTCATACTTTTAGAATGTTGGGTTTTGACGTTTACCTAATGTTAGTTCGCATGTCGATCCCACGCCTTGCCGGTAATGTTGGCGCATTACCGGCTTTTTTAAGGATCTTGTGATTTCACTTGTTTTGGTTACGTTTTCATTGAGTTTTTTTCTGCATAAGCCTTGATTGATGTTTTTTAGGGTTGAACAATAACTGTATTATCTTCCATTGTAAAATGAACGGCCCTGGTGAGCTCGAGTAGCTGCAACAATTTGCTTAGCTTGTCCTTACGGGAAACAGTACACGTAAAATCCAGATTCTGTACATTGCCTTCGAACCGAATGTCCACATCGTACCACCGCGAAACCTGCCGCATAATTTTCCGGATGTTGGCGGCAGTGAAATGGATGCGGCCATTTTTCCACGCAGTTTCTTCTTCTATATCTGCATTTTTCACCACTACGTTTCCTGTTTGATTATTGATTACGGCATGCTGGCCCGGGGTCAGTACCTGGTCTGCATTGCCTGGCGACGACACGCGTACGGAACCTGACACCAGCGTGGTGACGGTTTCCGGTTCATCATCATAACTCATGATATTCAGTTCTGTACCCAGTACGGATACGTTCATATCCTTTACCTTGATGACGAAGGGATGTTGTACGTCTTTGGCTACTTCGAGGAAGGCTTCCCCGGTGAGCACTACTTCCCGGTTGGGGCCGGTAAACACGGTAGGGAAGGTGAGGGAAGAAGCTGCATTGAGCCATACTTTGGTGCCGTCTGACAAGGTGATTTGATACTCACCGCCCCTGGGGGTTGTGATTTTATTATAGGCAACCGTTTGGGGCGCATCAGCGGAATGCTTGTAGGAAAGCTGCCCGTCTTTCAGCAACACCTTTGTGCCTGCCTGTGTTGCCACGAGGCCGTTGCCTACACTGTCCAGTGCTACTTCGGAATTATCGGCCAGGGTAAGAATAGCGGTATTGCGGCCCGGGTCCTTTTCCGGCTTTACCGGAATTGGTTTTGTTACGTTGGCGAGCGATGGTTCTTTTTCACCGGTCATGAAATAGAGCACGGCAGAAAACGACACTAACAATACGGCTGCTGCTACTAACCAGCGAAGGCTGATTCTGCGGGCACGGTTGGGTTCTGCGGGTACAGTTTTATCAGCTGCTATAATATAGCTGAAGGTATCTGCAGTGGACGGCTCGGCAGTAACGGGCGCAGGGTGGGTGTTTTCCATGAGGGTGGCCACCTGTTCCGCCAGTTCGTCGCGGTTAGGGTCTGACAATAGTTTTTCCAATTGCTGCTGCTCTTCGCCGGTTAGTTCGCCGGCGGCAAATTTTCTCAATAAATGGCTTAATTGGTTTTCTTTCATTGTATGGGATTTGTGCGTAATAATACCTAAGCGTACGTGATGCTATAAGAATAGACCGGGTTCGGGTGAAAACGTCACGGAGATGGGGGAGTTTTTTAAGTGGAGGATTTTGAGGCAGGGCAGGGGGGAGTGGCGGTGGAGTTTGGGGGTAGGGCGGCGTGAAGCGGCTGTGCAGCATTTTTCGGGGAAAGAAGATGGTGACCGCTACAATTTTTCAACACCAGACGGAGGGGATGAAAAGCAGGATGAGCGGACCATACCCATTGGCCAACAGGTGCTTGCGGATTTCTGCCAGTGCTGCCGACAATTGATTTTTGACGGTCCCTACCGGCATGTTGAGTTTGGCGGCGATCTGGGCCGGTTTCATATCCAGCTCGCGGTTCATGCGGAAGACTCTTTTCTTTTGTTCCGTCAGGTTTTCCATGGCCTTGCGTATCTGGTGATGCAAATCCAGCAGGTGCGTGCGTTCTGCGGAGTGACTGAGGCCTGACTGGTACAAAGCTTCTCCGAAGGAGGCTTTGCGCTCGCGTCGTTTGATTTCGCGTTCAACGTGATCGAGATATACGTTGGAAGCGATGCGGTTGATCCAGGCGCGCATATTTTCGATGGTGCTGAGCCGGTCGCGGTTGAGCCATACGCGAATGAAGGTTTCCTGGAGGATGTCTTCCACATCGGTTTGTGAGCGGGTAAACTGTGCAAGAAAGGGGCGCAGCAAACCAGCGTAGTGCGTATAGAACCGGTAGAACGCCTGTTCGTCGCCCTCTGCTATGAGCAACAGATCATCCTTCTCACGGTATGGTGGAATGCTGTGCAAATCAGGCCTTGTTCTTGTTGGTGTTACAAATATGGGGAAAAAGCAAAGCAATAATAATAAGAAAGTTCTCATGATTTGTGTAGAGGAGGGAGGGAAGGAGATTTTGAGATTTGGGCGGCGAGGGTAATTGGGTAGGGAGAGGGGTGTGTAATTATCAAGAGGGGGCGGCGGATTTTTTGCTGCAGGGTGAAAGTGGTTGCTGTGCCGGGTGGGAAGGTCGGATAAAATTTGTTGGATAGGAACAAGAATTTTTTAGAAAGATTTGTTTGCGAAAATTAAAATTCTGCTATCTTTGCCATCCCAAAACGACGGAGCCTGGCCAATTGGCTATTAGGGGTTGGGAATCAAGGGATTGAATAGGAAAAGTGTCGTCGTTTTCATGAGTTCTTACTATAGTTTCATAACTATAAATTTTGAGGTTGCTAATTCGTAACGTATTAGCGAGGATCGGTAGTTCAGTTGGTTAGAATGCCGCCCTGTCACGGCGGAGGTCGCGGGTTCGAGTCCCGTCCGGTCCGCAGAAATGTTTAGTGTAAACCCGCTTTTTTAGCGGGTTTTTTGTTTTCCTGCCTTTATTGGATTACTCGCAACCCCGAGCCAGGCATGGGCACGGGTTTAAGCAGCGCATAACCTGCTGAAACGGACATGCTTACACGCCACAATCATTAAGATAAATGGCCTTCTCCAGCAAAAGCTTATCTTTTCTTAAGCAACTCTTCGCCCAGGTTATTGATATTCCATTTATTATAACAATTCGTGTCTGTTCGCTGCAGCCTTTATATCACTAAACAAATTGTTTGTCGAGGAAATTTTCTGGTAAGTGAAACTGAACAAACCCGCATCGCCTAAATGAGCTCCTATATGGATGAGTATATGCAGCAACTGGAAAATACAAAAAGGCTCATACAGGGTATGATGCAAACCTGCTGACAGGAAAAATCCGGCTGGTAAAGAATTGAATTCCCGGAATTGCTTCCGCTTTTCTGCAAATAAGAAAATTTATACTTGCAGAAAACTCGTTAACTGCAAATAAGAAAATCTATATTTGCAGATACCCATTTTCATTTCATGAATATCAGCAGCTTCATATCGGGGAAATATGTACAACGCTATCATTATCAAAGTTTTGAGCCCAATGTGGTAGACATCCCCTGGGTGGTGGACAGCCCGAGCTTGGTTTCCCTGCTGAGCATTGCTAATATCAAGCTGGGGGAACTGAATGCTTTTTCCCAGCTCATCCCCGACGTAGATTTTTTCATCAAAATGCACGTCCTTAAGGAGGGTACCAAAAGCAGCCGCATCGAAGGTACCCAAACCAATATTGACGAAGCTGTTCAGAAAGAAACGGACATAGACCCGGAAAAAAAGGACGACTGGCAGGAAGTGCAAAACTATGTCCGGGCCATGAACGAAGCCATCGAAAACCTGAAGTATTTGCCACTCAGCAACCGCCTGCTCCGGCAAACTCATAAAACCCTGCTGGAAGGTGTTCGCGGCAAACATAAATTACCGGGCGAATTCAGGCAAAGTCAAAACTGGATTGGTGGCAGCAGCCTGGCAGATGCCGTCTTCATCCCACCCCATCATGAAAGTGTTCCGGATTTGATGGCAGATTTGGAGCGGTTCCTGCACAATGAACAAACCCCCGTGCCGCACCTGATCAAAATAGGGATTGCCCACTACCAGTTCGAAACCATTCACCCGTTTTTGGATGGTAACGGCCGTATTGGTCGATTGCTGATCACCTTGTATTTGTTGAGCAACAAGCTATTGTATAGACCTACCCTGTACCTGTCTGATTTCTTTGAAAAAAACAAATCGTTGTATTACGACAACCTGACCCGGGTACGCACCCATAACGATCTTACCCAATGGCTCCGGTTCTTTTTGGAAGGTGTACGCAGCACCGCTGAAAGTTCAATAGAAACATTCAAGAAAATAATTGCCCTAAGGCATGAAGTAGAGCAAAAAATCATTACGCTGGGTAAAAAGCAGTTATCCGCTAACCGATTGATACAACATTTATATATGCGTCCGATTGTAGATATTGGCGATGTTGCAGAGGCTTTGGAAATTAATTTTTCTACGGCAACCCGATTGGTGGATGATTTTGTACGATTAAAGATTTTAGTTGAAAAAACCGGTTTTAAACGAAATCGTCAGTTTTCATTTGATAAATATTTAATGCTATTCAGATCATAGAAAGGAAACTTAAGACCAGGTGGTTTCCCTCAATCTTTGGTCTTATCCTTTTAAAAAGCCATCAAGGTTCTCAAAATTGAACGCTGTTGCGTTAGGGAATTTTCTGATCTGTTTTTCCTCCGGGACCAGTAAAAAATAGCATAGCAAAATAATTGTAGCAAAAGGCACATTATCCTGGCAAATTATTCAAATGGCGGGATTCAATATTGAGAAGGTAATGGCAAACTGATTCAAGTTGAATGAGTTTATTGTAATAAAACGAGGTATACCTTTGTACGGCCATCATTAACCTGCATTAAATCCAGAAAGGATAGGCGAGCTATCAGCTCTTTCTTCGACTAAACAATCGACCAAGAACTCAGTTGTTGTAAAACAATTAGATATAACGCCCAGGCTTATCCCCGTCCGGTCCGCAGGAGAAAGGATCACAGAAGTGTGGTCCTTTTTTGTTTTTGCGTTACTTTCTTTGAAGGGGGGCAATTTTCTGTAACAACATCATGAGCGTACCCTTAGGCTTTCTTTCAACGATTGCTTCCTTTAGGTGTTACTGCAGCTCAATTTCCGGAAATAAGTAAGAGATGCTGAGGCAATAGTCATCAAGCAAATTCACAGCTTCAACACCACAATAACCTCTTGGAGTTGTAACAACCTTTGCTGTAGCCAGCTTACAAATTCACACCTTCAACACCTGGGTTCAGTTGTGGCTAAGGTCATGGCTGGCTGTAGCCAGCTTACAAATTCACACCTTCAACACCTGACTGGAAGGATGAAATTACACCTAACCGCTGTAGCCAGCTTACAAATTCACACCTTCAACACCTACGGAGATTCTGAACTTTCGAAAACTTATGCTGTAGCCAGCTTACAAATTCACACCTTCAACACCAACATCCAGCCACACACAACGGCAAGCCTAGCTGTAGCCAGCTTACAAATTCACACCTTCAACACCCCACTGGAAAGCATTCCAAATAATGGCGTAGCTGTAGCCAGCTTACAAATTCACACCTTCAACACCGGACGGCCCGACCGAACATACAATTTTGGAGCTGTAGCCAGCTTACAAATTCACACCTTCAACACCAACTGATATAATCCTTTGCCAGTGATGGTGGCTGTAGCCAGCTTACAAATTCACACCTTCAACACCCTGCAGCACCGGGTACACTCATTCCTTTTTGCTGTAGCCAGCTTACAAATTCACACCTTCAACACCATAAATTTACTAAAGTATTCAAATTCCATGTATTATAGTTCACAATGCCAATAAAAAGTGCGTTTGAACAGAGGTGTTTGCACAGATTTATGAGTATTTATTCATTGCAGCATTCATTGCCAAATTGAAATCAATATGAATCCGGTATATAAATTCCTCCGTTTTCCTTTTGCTGTGCACAGGAGATGAATATAATTTCAATTGCCCATTGGTATCATTATACTCCCTGTCGAATTTGAAAATCATATAACCTTCCAACGCTTCTTGTTGTTTCGGTAGATTTTCTGAATTGTAATATAATGAAGAAATTCTTTGCTCAGCTTTCAAATTACAGGTCCTTCGCACTTTTTTGTTCGTCTTCTGGTCCTTAATGGTGTAAGTAAGTTCATCAGTATATAGCTGCAAGAAATCCCATTTCGGTTCGAAAAGTTTAAGGTATATACCATATCTCTTTGCTTCTTTTTCCAACTGGTTATAAAAAAAGTCAAATTTCCATTGCGGTACACTGCAAAGTAAACGGTCGTACAAAGAGGGCAAATGGGTATACGCTACCGGACAGGGTATCTGCTCCTGCTCCGCTATCGGCCATTTTTCAATAGCAATTATATTCTTCTGTCCCTTTTTTACTAACTCAATGATGGCTTTCACGGCCTTCGCATGCAAAGCGTCAATATATGCCGATCGCGCAGCCTCTATCCTTCCAATTTTTTCTTTCCTGGCGGATTCGCCTATTTTTTTATCGGCCTCCATTTTTTGTATTCGCCGTTCAAATTCCTTCATTTGCTGCAAAATGTAATTCCCATTATCTATTCCCAATGGCTTGGCATGGTTTGCCCCAAATGCATAACATATCGGATGATGAAATCCAAAAATGATGTGCAGTGGGGCCTGTTGTTCTGCCAGAATGGGCGCTACATTTTCCAGTACAGGAATGTGTATAGTCCACTTGGTACCGGCAAGTTTCAGTGTGGGTTTTAAAGTGTCATGCAGTTTTCGGTTTCTCACGTCAGTTTGGGCGGATGGAAAGTATAAGAAATTGAGCACCTGTGGAAGCCGCTTATCTTGTTCATTAAAAGTTGTTCTGAGCACGATACCGTTTAGCCAGTATAGGGTGAATTGTTGCACCTCCCCCCGTTGGGATTCATTCTTTTCCCATTTTACCATCTCGCCATCATAGCACAGGGGCAGATGCGTACCATGCCGATAAAATGGAAAATTAGCGGCAAACCCATTGCCGGCATGTTGATTCATCCAGGAGTACAACCAATCCAACACCACTTTCCGAAGCAGGTGTTGTCGCAATAGTTCAGGAAAATCAGGGAACTCCGACCGGATTTTTTCTTTTACATTTAAATAAAATTGGCAATCAGCTACCTGGTTTTCCCAGCGCTTCCGGGCAAGTTTCTTTTCTTCCAAAAGCACCTTAATCTGGTCGTGGTCATGGCCTGATAGTTGATTTTTGTAAATAGCGCTGATTTGTTCCTCCAGCTGGTTTATTGGCTGCCTCCCTTCTTTTAACGCCAGTAACTCCTTATCCGGTTCAGGATAGAGATAGTTTAAGAAAAGGGTAATAGCCCGGTTGGCCAGGTGATATGCCTGGTTATTTATGTGCTGCAATGTAGCAGCCATTTTCGTAGAAGAATTTTTGCCTACTTTTTCCTCCACAGGCTCTACTGGTACCTGATAAACTACCGTTTTCATGACTGTTTTGGGGTTAAGTGGTATTGTTGCGCCCATGCAATGCGCATGGCGGCGTTTTGATCTGCCATGAGGTAATGAGTGAAAACTTGCTGCGCCTGTCCACCCTTACTGTTACCGTTCTTCACCGCCTTTTTTCTCTGGCGGGCAATAACCTTCTCGTCATAAGGGATTAATACACACTCACCAGATTGTTTATAACTGCATTGATTAGCTTGTTCCCTTGTAAATCTCAAATGAGCCTGCGTGTTGCGTTTGCCTTCTTTTTCACATTTCCAGCAAATTTTACTGGTTTTATAAGGATGCACTCTTGCAACCATTATTTTGTGTTGTTCTGCTTCTTTCTCAATGCGATTGATTAAATCGGCGTACGACCAGTTCCGGAACATGGTCAACAAATTATCGGGTTGGCTTTTATGTTCCTTTTTAGTTCCTCGCTGGGCTAATTGCAGATTAATTTGTTTGGCAATTTGTTTGATTCTTTTCTTTGTTTCCCTGAAATCAAGGTCTTCAATTTTTATGATAGCCACGTTGTGGTCCACGGCAATTTTTACCAGTTTATGTGCCCAGCAAGCATTCAAGTTTCCAAAATAGTTTCCTTCCTGCACATTCCTGTCTTTCAGAATAGCATTTTTTCTACTTCTTCCCCGACCCGACCGCGTATTTTTGATAGCCGCAATTTTCTTTTTGAACAATGCCTGTATTTTCTTCCTCTCCTCTTTAATTTCATCAATACCACCTATCTCACCTGACGTGTTGCTATCATCAGTAATGGCCCACGATATAGGGACCTTATAACCGAGGTCAACGCCCATGGCCAATTTATCATTTCCGGCAGAAGTAATTGCGGCAGAGCCCGGCGGCTTATATGTAAATTGAAGCACCCATTTATTCTTTCCGTTATATTGTATGGAAGGGTCGCCAATATTAGTATAGCTGATCGCTCCAATACTAATTTGGGCGAGCAAGTCTGCTAATTCAGACAATCTTTTTCCTATTCGACATCTGAAAATCAGTTCATTTTCTTTATCGAGACAGCGAAATGAGTAAAACTGCACAGTCTTTTCTCCAGATCCTTTTTTATCAAGGAACTTAAAGCTATTTTTCAGGTCGTTGTTCCAGCCAAAACAGATCGGGAAATTGTTAGAATAAACCCTTAATGGTTGGCGGATATTTTCGTCTTGTATGTTTGGATAATCGGTATATAATTCCTGTAATACTTTTGTCATGGAGTATTGCATTACCTCGCGGGGAATTACATTCCTGAATTTATCTGTCAGCTTTGCAATAAACTCATCCTGCTTTACAAAATCATATATACTTTTCTTGGCGTCGTTTCGAATTTCTCTAATTTCACCTGGAAGCTTTTCTATGATGGTCTTTACCTCTTCCTTTTCTTTGGAAGTCTGGAGGTGATGGTAGCGTAACTTGGCGTTGTTTAGATTTTTCCAGGCTTCTTCATCTGCCTTCTGGAATTCGTTGTACTTCTCAAACAGATTTTTCTGAACAGGATCCTCTTTTGCCAGGAGTTGATAATAGTGCTGGTAGGCAATATTAGCAGCAAGGTAAAGGTATTTTCTTATGCCTTCAAGAATCTGCAATGCGTTACGTTCGGGTGCTTCTTCGTTATTTATAACATATGCTGTTATAGGAATTCTATAAGTAATAGGGGTCATTATCCTGGTCAATTGAAATGTTAAGTTATAAAATTGCCAGATATCATTTACATGAAACTGTTAGCAAAACTAATAAAAACAAAACCCCGGAAATCTCCGGGGTTGGTGTTGAAGGTATGAATTAGTAAGCTTATTGGCGAGTGAAACATCCTCACCTCCGGGGTGCTGCAGCAACCCCAATAGAAGTTAAAGATAAAGAATTTTTTATTTTAAGTAGCAATAGGTTTTTCCTGTTCACATTTGTCAATTGACCATGAAGGTTATCCAAAGAGTATGGCCCAGTTAAAGCGATGCCCGAAAGAGATCGATTGTTTGCGCCTACCCCATACGGAAAGTTTGCTGTTTGCAGAACTTAACCTTTGATGACCTTTCATTAAAGTTCAATACTGCCCGGCCACTTATCGGTTAAGGAAGCCTGAAAAGGCATTCCAACAACCGGTATACATCCACGCAGTTGGTAAATCTATGTTCCTCAGGGAAGGGATAGTTCATTTGCCCCCCCCCCATTCACATCCTCATACCTTTCACTCACATACAAATTATGCAACCAGTAGGGTAATGCCCCTATTTTGCGCTAATTATGAAAAGTAACCCTTTGCCTCCTGGCGGCAACAGTACCTGTCTGGCCAAGCGATGTGCTGCCGATGCAAATATCACCCATCTTTTGCAGCAGCCTTCGGGCAGGGCGGGTTGATTATCTGGTAGACGGGCACACCGGGGAATGGACTTGACCTCCCAACATATCCCCCGATCAAATGCAGATTGAACAGCTTTAAAGAAAAAAAATTGGTTTATGCAAGAGCAGAGCGCCCTTCCTGATAAAAAAAGAGCACATCCGATAACGATGTGCTCTTTCTTACAATTCTTTTCCAAACAAACCCCTACTGTATAGCCACAACCACATCATCCAGCAAAAAACGCGTTTTATTCGCGCTCACATCTGCCGGCTCCGAAGAGAATACAATCCGGGCATTCGGCGGAATATTGCTGAAGGTAACCGTATACTCCTTGAAGAAGCCAATAGCATCGGCAATAGTCACATTCGTTGATTGCAGTTCCGTTACAGATCCGGCATTGGTGATGTTTCCTTTGGCATCAAAGGTGGCATTGGTCACTGCCCGCACCAGAATCCTGTCGCAGTAAGCTTTGGTTGCTTCTGTATAAACCGATGCCTTGAACCGTATCACCAGGTTGGCATTGGAATTCAGTTTGCTCAGCTCAGGCGTATACAAAGCGCCCAGCGCACTGCCTCCGCCAATTTTGATATAACCGGGACGGGTAGACGTATTGCCCTGTTTGCCCCAGTTTTCCATGCCCACTCCCTGCGTATAGGCGGCCGTAACATTGCCACCGTCAAATACATTGAACTCTGTGTTCAGGTCGCAGGGTGCCTGGCCCCTGGTGGCATCTACCGGGTTGGGCCCTGATGCCGGTTGCCAGGTGCTTCTGCCCGCAGCAGTGCCAACGGTATAGCCAGCTGCTTTGAACACGATATCACCACCATGAATGAAGCGGGAGAAATCCTGTGATAATACAATATCTCCGCTGGCGGTTGGATTGGCCGCAGCCTGCGGAATAGCAGCTGTTGTTTGCACTTTTTTGAGCCCCGATTCAAGGTTTTTGGTCAGGTTTTTCACCTTCAGATAATAGGTCTTATTGGGCGTAAGCCCGGTGAATGTGAAGCGGAGCGGTTTAGGCGTAGCAGCGGTTGACGCGGCAAACAATCCGGAAACGTTTTCCCAGCTGATGTGCAGGTTATTGCCCGCTTCGTCTTCATAGAGGAACAGGCTGTAGGTATCGCTGATTTCTGTATCCTGGCTTTCAAAACCGGTGAACGACCACTCTGCTGTAATGGTAGAAGAGGTGGAGTCCAGGATTCTGAAATAGGGGATTTCAAAATCCGGCGCTACCAGGCCATACAGCGGGATCAGCTTCGCTGGCTGGTTTTCCTGGTACATTACGTATACCCACTCCGAAGTAGCGGAGTAAGGGAAATTGGCCCGTACCCGCGCATAATACCCTTTTCTCGGTTCCAGGCCGCTGAATTCATAATAATCTTCCGTGCGCGCCACATACGCATGCAGCGGCATTTCATCGTCGGGACTACCTAACAGTTGTACAGTATACGAAGTAGCTTCCGGAATGAAATCCCAGGCAATGGTGAGCGATTTACTGGTATAATCCAGCATTTGTACATTTAATGGTACCGATTTGCGGTATTTGTCCGAAATCTTCATGTCGTATTCCTTGCGACAGGCCTGGGCCAGCACAAGCAGTATCGTTGCGGTTATCGACAATGAAAAGAGTCGTGCAGTCATTTTTTCTTAGTTAAATGGTTAAGTTGTCGGGATGCGAAGCAGATGGGTTAATAAGTTACCTTGATATCATCAACATAAATCCTGCTGGCCTGAACGGCGCCGCCCTGGTTCAATTCTTCGGGCAAGGCAATCACCAGGCAGGAAGCGTTGGTTGCATTCTTGATCACGCAGCTGTAGCTGACCCATTTGTATGCCGGAAAATCAACCGGCAGTTCGGCCCGGTTCGTTACAGTGGAGTAATTGTTGATCCGAAGCAGTTCTGTGCCTTTCGGGATCAGTCCCACTACCATTTTGTTGGGGTAGGGCGCATTATATATTCCCAGTTTGAATTCTACCAGCAGATCATGCGTGCCGGCAGGAAGGTCAAGACCCGGTGAAATCAGCGAGCCGTACTCATCTGCCGTAGCGCTGGTGGCGCCCAGTTGGATATAGCCCGGCCGCATGTAGTTCCTTACCCCTCTCCAGTCTTCCATTTCTATTTCCTTGTAAAATGCGGGGTTGGAAGTGCGGATAGTAGAAGTAACGCCGGAACCGTTAGCGCCGTTGGTACCTACGGCGCAGGCGGTGGTTTCATCTGCTAACGTCATGGAAGCAGTAGGCTGTACGGTGGTTACCCCCGGTTTGTTGCCAATGCAGTCGCCTCCCCAGAGAAACTTGTCGAAGCGCTGTTCCACCAGCGTTTGTCCCACCAGGGCTACCGTTGAAACCGTGCCGAAATCGCTACCGTTAATGGATACCTGCAGGCTTACTTCACCCTGGGAAGTGGGGGTGCCATCAATGGGAATTTCGAGGTAGCCATCGCCCTGCGCAAGCGTAAAAGAGGCGGCATTAACAGCCAGCCCGGCAGACCCCTTACCGGAAATAGTAACAGCTACGGTTACCTGCTCCTGGCCGGATGCCTTGATATAGGGTACGCGGATGGAGGCTGATGAGGGAGTATTTACCACCAGGAAATTATTCAGGCTCAGCCGTGATCCGTTGTCATAGGTGAGCCATTCAAATACACCATTGGCCTGTTCAATTTTGATGGGAACGTCTTTTTGTCCTTCACCATTTAAATAGATATAGCCTTCCCGGGCATCTCCTGTGTTGTTCATACAGGTTACCACCACTTCCTGGTATGTAACGCCGTCGCCCACACCTTCCTGGGGCGATACCTTGATCCAGCTGTATTGTGCGGGAATATCGATATGCCAGGCGCCTGTTGCCCGAACGGTAAATTTGGCCGAGGATTCTGTGTAGCTGAACTGTAGCAGGTCGGTATTTCTCTTCAGGAACTGTTCGCTATCCTTCTTGCAGGAGACCAGGCAAACAAGCATGCACACCGACAAAAGCAGTGGAGACAATAATCTAGCCATATACTGATAGTTTGGCGTTCCTACCAGTAGTAAATAATCATTGAGTTTGCCTGCGGGGCCAAAAGTAAAAAGAAAATTGTATAAAAAAGTTTTCGAATTATATTTTTTTTATACCTTCACCCCCACATCAATTTAATCGTTTAAACCGGCGTTATCTCAAGACGCCAATTTTTTAACCCGAAAATTTAATCGTTTAAACCGTTTACATCTGTAGTAAATAATTGAAAGTTTGCTTGCCCGGTACTAAACAGATTAATCAAACTGATTGCTTCAGTATGCAAAACGACTTCCTACTTAAACGCCTGGCTGTTTTATCAGTACTGCTTTGTATATATACCACTGCCAGCAGTCAACAGGTACAGACAGGCCGCGTACACTCCGCATCGGACAGCACTGCGCTGGCTTCCGTAACAATCACCAACAAACGCACCCATCAAACGGTCCTGTCGGGCGACAATGGACATTTTTCCATTGCTGTATTGCCTTCGGACACGCTGGAACTCAGCCGGGTTGGCTACACCCCTGTGACAGTCCGGGCAAATACAGGCCAGTTGCTGGTAATTTATATGCAACTGAAAGACCCGGCAATGGACGAAGTAGTGGTAGTAGGCTATGGTACCCTGAAAAAGCGGTCTGTGATCGGCGCCGTAGCCGAAATCAAGGGTGAAGACATCCTGGACAGGCCCAATGCTACCATCACGCGTTCACTCCAGGGTATGATACCCGGATTGAATATTGTGCCTACAGACGGTAAACCCAACCACGGCGGCGGTATTACCATCCGCTCGCAAAGCACTTCCTTCAAAGCCAGAAGGGAAGGAGGCGGAGAATACAGCAACACGCTGGGACAAGGCGGCGGCGCTTTGATCATCATTGATGGGGTGGAAGGGGACCTGAATACGGTAAACCCGGAAGACATCGAAAGTATCAGTGTGCTGAAAGACGCTTCTTCGGCAGCCGTGTATGGCGCCCGCGGTGCATTCGGTGTAATACTGGTCACCACCAAACAGGCCAAAAAAGGAAAATCTTCCCTCAACTATGTATTCAACCGCTCTTTGCACAGAAGAACTATAATGTGGGAAGACGGCGTGGTAACCGACCCGGTGGAATGGGTCAACGGCTTCCGTGAATCGAATATGAATGCCATGCCCAACGGTACCGTGCCGCCGCTGATGAACAACTATTTCCCCTATTCCGATCAATGGTTTGAAGAGCTGAAGCGCAGACAGGCTGATCCCACGCTGGACAATTACGATATAGACGCAAACGGCAATTATATCTATTACGGTTCTACCAACTGGCTGGCTGAGTTTTACAAACGCCAGAATAGTTCCTACTCACATTCCATCAGCTTTACGGGAGGCAATGAGGCAGCAAACTTTTACCTGTCTGCCCGCTACTACAACCAGGACGGCATTTATAAGGTAGGCCACGAGGATTTCAAAAAATACAATGTACGGGCCAAGGGTTCCATCAAGCTCAAACCATGGCTTACGCTGGAAAACAATTCGTACCTGTATCGCATGATCTACGACCAGCCCATGATGCACTATAGCCAGATGGTGGTGCCGCGCCAGGTAGATATGTTCGGTTTTCCGGTGGCCAATATCAAAAACCCCGATGGCACCTGGACGCAAACGGCTGCCCGTGTAGGTTATGCCGCTTTTGCAGAAGGTACCTCCTTCCAGCACGACAACAGCCTGGAAGTATTCAACGCCACTTCTCTGCAGGTAGATGTAGTGCCGGGCGTGTTTAATGTGCGGGGCACCTTCTCTTACAAGGGTATCCGCTCGCAAAGGCAACGTGCCGAAAACCTGTATACCTATTACAATGGTTTGAATGCTTACGGAGTGGACCGTGATGTGTCATCTTTTGAAGACTGGCGATACAATACAGATTATATTACCGGCAACATCGTGGGTACCTTCACACCCAAACTGGGCACCAAGCACGAACTGAATGTAGTGGCAGGCTGGAACCTCGAAGAATCGGTATATAAAAACCAGAAAACATACAGAACAGGAAACCTGTATCCTTCCCAGCCCGGTTTTACCCTCATGGATGGTGAGTATTATTCTACCACTTCGGGAGGGAATACGTGGGGCCTGATCGGTCTCTTCTCGCGCATCAACTATTCTTTCCTGAGGAAGTACATGGCCGAGTTCAGCTTCCGTTACGACGGCACTTCCAAATTTCCCAAAAATTCGCAATGGGGCTTCTTCCCATCTGCTTCACTCGGATGGATGGTGTCGCAGGAAGACTGGTTCCGCGACCTGCTGGGCGATTATATCAGCAGTATGAAAATCAGGGCCAGTATCGGCGCGCTTGGAAATGCCAATATCAGTCCGTACCAGTTCCTCGAAGTGATGAGCTTCAACAAGTCTTCGGTGTTGATAGACGGCCAGAAAGCGTCGTACACGCAAGTGCCATCGCTGGTGCCGGATGATATTACCTGGGAAAAAATCAAAACCTACAATATTGGTGCAGACCTGGGCCTGTTCAATAGCCGGCTTACCATTGTGGGCGATTACTATCACCGGTATGCAACGGACCTGTACACTGTGGGTCCCAACCTGCCGCAGGTATTGGGCAGTGCTTCGCCCAAAGGCAACTATGCCAGTGCAAAAACAACCGGGTGGGAACTGACGCTGGGCTGGACAGACCGAATAGCCACTGGCAAAGGCCCGCTTTCCTATAGCATCAAGGCGATGATGTGGGACAGCCGTACCTTCATTACTGATTACTATAATGCCAACGGTGAACTCACCACGTACTACAAGGGTATGGAAATTGGTGAAATCTGGGGTTTCAAAACGGCAGGCATCTATGCCAGCAATGCGGAAGCGAAAAACGGTCCCGCATACAATTTCTTCAAAAACGGGGAAATGTTTGAAGCCTATGCCGGCGACCTGATTTTTGTTGACGTGGACGGCGACGGCATTATGACCAAAGGCAACCGTACGCTTGACAGCCATGGCGACATGGTAATTATTGGTAACGCATCACCCCGTTATAATTTCAGTGTAAATCTTGCGGTGAGCTGGCAGCACTTCAGCCTCTCCACTTTCTTCCAGGGTGTGTTTCGTCGCGACTGGTATCCGTGGACAGAATCCGGGTTTTTCTGGGGACAACACAACCGCTCGTATAACAGCCTGATGAAAACACAAACCGGCGACAATATTGTACAGGTTGACAAGTCGACCGACAATTGGGTAGTTACCAACATGGACAAGAATCCGTACTGGACCAGGCGGGTATCGCTGGCGGCTAACCGAAACGACGGTCCCCTTACCTGGGAAAATACCCACTACCTCCAGAACGCCGCGTATGTACGCCTCAAGAACATCACCCTGAACTATTCACTGCCCGGCCGGTGGATGAAAAGTATAGGCTTTACCTCGGCCCGGTTGTTTGTAACCGGAGAAAATCTTTGGACATATTCTCCCATGTTCAAACGTACCAAAATGTTTGATCCGGAGGTGCTGGAATCGGGCGATACCGATTTTGCCAACTCTACCACCGCGGGCCTGAACGGTACCGGAAATGGTTATTCCTATCCCATGCTCAAAACATTCACTTTCGGGATTTCTGTTAATCTTTAACGTTATTGCTATGCGACTAAATAGTTTATATAAACTGGCTCTTGGTGCAGTGGTGCTGATGGCTGCGGGATGTTCAAAATTTATGGACAGGGAAACCTATGATTCGATCAGCGCAGACAGGTTCTTCAACTCGGAAACAGATCTTCAGCTATACGCTAACGGCTTTTTGCAGAATATGACGCCTTCGGCCAGCACTATCGGCTACAGCGATATCAATGCTGATTATTGTGCAGTGCAAATACCTTCCGATTTGCTCAGGCAGGATGGGAATGTATCGCCGCTTAACCAGTCAGGCTGGTCTGAAGGCTCCTGGGCCGATCTGCGGAACATCAACTACTTCCTCGATAACCTGCCCAAAGCAAAGGGTAAAGTGAGCGAAGAAGTATACAACCATTACGAAGGGGTGGCCCGGTTCTGGCGTGCGCTGTTTTATTTCAACAAGGTGAAAACTTTCGGCGGCGTTCCTTTTTACGACAAGGTGATCAACAGCAGTGACCAGGAAGCGCTCACCAAACCGAGAGACAGCCGGGAATTTGTAATGGACAAAGTGCTCGAAGACCTTCAATTTGCCATCAATAATTGTCTGGCTATAGAAAAGTATACCAGCAGTGCTACCCAGATCAACAAATGGGTGGCCGCCGCGTACACTTCGCGCGTGGCGCTGTTTGAGGGAACTTACCGCAAGTATCACCAGGTAGATCCCTCTACAGGTACTCCCTGGGCAAACCGTGATGCGCAAATAAACAAATTCCTGCGTGCTGCAGTAGCAGCCGCTGAAGTGGTGATGCAGTCTTCGCAGTTCCGCCTGGTTACCGGCGACCCGCAAACAGCTTACCGCAGCCTGTTTACTTCGGCCGATCTGAAAAAAGACGAGGTGATCTGGGGACGGTTATTCAGTACTGAATTGTCTACCCTGCACGACCTGACGTGGATCTATTTTTCTCCTACGTATGGAAGCCGTGCTTCGCTCACCAAAACCTTTATCAACACATACCTGAACCTGGACGGTACGCCGTTTACTTCGCAGCCGTCGTACAAAACAAAAACGTTTGACGAAGAGTTTGAAGGCAGGGATTATCGGTTGATGCAAACCGTTATATCCCCCTCTTATCAAATGACGCGCAATAATGTAAAAGCGCTGTATTCGCCCAACTGGCTGGTCACCCGCACCGGCTATCAGCCCATCAAATTTTCGCTCGACGACGATGCCAATGGCGTTACGGCCCGGGCTGCCAGTTGGAACAGTTTGCCCATTCTTCGCTATGCCGAAGTGTTGCTGAACTATGCTGAAGCCAAAGCAGAATTAGGCGAGTTTGACAAATCCGTATGGGACCGTACCATTGCGCCCATCCGGAACAGGGCGGGTGTACAGGCTATTTATCCCACTACAGCGGACCCTTACCTGGTGGCCTATTACAGGAACACGATTACCGATCCGGTATTGCTTGAAATCAGGAGAGAGCGCGCCATTGAGCTGTGCCTGGAAAACGGCCACCGGTGGGACGACCTGATGCGCTGGCATATGGGCGTTTTGCTCAGCTCCAGTGAAAATCCGTGGACGGGCATATACATTCCGGATGTCAATGGAAGTTATGATTTTAACAACGATGGCATTACAGATTTCCAGGTGGGCACAACGGAATCGCCCAATACCATCAAGTTGAGCGCAGGCGGTGGTACGCAAACATTCTCCCGCAATGCTGACGGCAACCTGGTCTGGAACTATCCAAGAGTGTGGGCAGAATACAAATACCTGCGCCCCATTCCGCAGGAAGCCATCACAAGAAACCCCAACCTGGAACAAAACTATTTGTGGAAATAACCAAGAAAATCAGGCATGAGAATACTATATTTTTCCTTTCTGCTAGTTGTGCTATTGTCCTGCAAGAAAAAGGACGAAATATCTACACTACCTACCCCGCCGGGTATAGTGAACAACACACCTGTTCCGGATAGTATTACCCTGTATGGCGTGATCACCGACCAAAATGGCGCTCCTGTAAAAGGAGTGGTGGTCAGCGATGGATTTTCGTGTGCCGTAACGGATGATAATGGGGTGTATCAACTGGTCCGGGACAAGCGTGCCAAATTTGTGTTTTACAGCACGCCGTCCAATTATAAAATCAATGTGGATGAAAAAAATCATCCGCTCTTTTATGCGCCCATTCAAACCGTAGAAAAATGGGTACGTCAGGACTTTCAACTGGTATCGCAGCCTGTAGAGCAAAAGTTTACCCTTGTCTGTGTGGCAGACCCGCAATGCCGCAACACACAGGAAGTGTCGCGGTTTAAATCCGAAACCATTCCGGATATCAATGCGCTGGCGCCTCAGCTGACCAACCCGTATGCCATTACCCTGGGCGATATTGTGTTTGATGCACCGGAGTTATGGTCGGAAATGAAGAATGCCATGTCGGGGCAAAAACTAAGTTTTTTCCAGGTGATAGGAAACCACGACCATTTTGAGTCGGCTCCCAACGAGGAAAAAAGTGAAGAAAACTTCCGTAAATTTTTCGGCCCGAAAGATTATTCGTTTAATCGCGGAAAAACGCATGTAGTGGCCATTGACAATGTGATTTATTCCGGACAACAGGATTATACCGGCGGGCTTACCAAACACCAGTATGAATGGTTAAAGCAGGATTTGTCGCACGTTCCCGCTGATTACATGGTGATACTGGCTGCCCATATTCCGTTCCGGAGCGGTGGTACCTATGATCACAGATTTTATCACCAGGAAGTGCTGCAGTTGCTGTCGCAGTTTTCTTCTGCGTATATTGTTACCGGGCATACGCATTATGCAGATAAATATGTGCATAACGTAAACGGTAAAAAGATTTATGAATTCATTCATGGCGCTGCCTGCGGGGCCTGGTGGAACTCGAATGTGTGTGCAGATGGTACGCCCAACGGTTATGGTGTATTTGAAATTGAGAACGGCGCGCTTGTAGGAGAATATTACAAGGCCACCAATTACGATAAGGATTTCCAGATACGCGCCTATGACGCAGCGCAGGTATTTGGTCCGGCTAACAAGTATACCTATATATTTGGCGCGCCGCAAAATCTGAACCTGCCCGGCAATGAATGGATCGTGGCCAATATCTGGAATGCAAGTGATGAATGGACGGTAGAACTGTTTCAGGACGGCGTAAGTCTTGGGCAGATGCAAAAAGTATCTACCCGCGACTGGTGGGCTACCTACTATCACCTGGAAGAACTTGGAAAAGCTTCGGGATCAACATTCGACCGCGTGGGTTCGCATTTTTACAAGGGAAAACTGAATGGGCCCGCAACTAGCGCCAATTTTGAGATAGTAGCTACTGACAGGTTTGGAAAGCAATACCGTTGCAATACGTTGCAGACAGATTTTACAGGCATCGCCAGCTACTGACCGATATCACACGTGGCCTGCCAGGAAATAAATTCAATTCAATATTGTGAGTAGCAAGAAAGTTTCTATGAAGGATATTGCCAGTCAACTGGGCGTTTCAGTTGCACTGGTATCGTATGTCCTGAACGGTAAAAAGACGAACAAGATCAGTGCTCAAACAGCGGCCAGGATAAAAGCGCTGGCCGCCCAGATGAATTATTCGCCCAATCAGATTGCCAAAAGTCTGAAGACAAACCGGACATATACACTGGGTCTGATTGTGGCGGATATTTCCAACCTGTTCTATTCTTCTATTGCCAAGTATATAGAAGAGCAGGCCAATGCCAATGGCTACCACGTAATCTATGCCAGTGCCCATGAAGACCCCGACCGGTTTGGCGCCATTCTCAACCTGTTGCTGTCAAGACAGGTGGACGGATTTATCCTGGCCTTGCCGGAGAACGGAGAACGATGGATCGAACTGCTGGAGGACCAGCATCGGCCCTACGTGATTATCGACAGAAAATCTGCATGCTATCCGGATGCTCCGTCTATTCTGCTGGATAACCGGGATGCGTCGGAACAAATTGTTACGCATCTGGTAGCAAACGGATACAAGCGCCCGGGGCTGGTTACCATTAACCGCAACCTGTTGCACCTGGAGGAGCGTAAGCTGGGTTATGCAGACACGTGCAAATCACTGTTGGGCGTTGAACCTTATGTATATGAACTGGAAGAAGGCCGTCTCGAGGAGCAGATGCAGGAGATCATACAACAGGCTGTGTACACAGATCGCGTAGACAGCCTGTGCTTTTTTACCAACAAAGTGGCCATGGCCGGGTTGTCTGAAATTGCTACCATCAATATGGCCGTGCCTGAGCAATTGGGCATTGTATGCTTTGATGAGGCCGCTGCGTATAAACTGTTCCGCACATCAATAACCTATTTAAAACAACCCATTGAGGCCATGAGCAAGGCAGCGGTGGAGTACCTGGTAACGTTGCTGGATAGTAAAGATGAAAAACCGGAAAAAGGTAGCCGGCAGTTCAAAGGCTCACTGATAGTTAACAATTCTTCTGTAAAAAAATCGACACCCCAATGTTAAAAGGCTTGCAACGACCGGCAGGCAAAATACTCGCAGGATTGCTATTGATTGCTTTGCCGTGGAAAGGATTGGCTCAGATTACACTGCCCCGTTTCTTTTCTGACCACATGGTATTGAAAAGCGATTCATCAACCCTGTTCTGGGGTTGGTGCAAACCGGGCAGAAACGTACACATTAAAGCCAGTTGGCTGAAAGACACTATCAAAACTGTAGCCGCCGGCACAGCAAGGTGGAAGATAAACCTTCCCACCACCAGGCCCGGCGGACCGCACCGCATCACCATCATTTCAGAAAAAGACACCGTTCAAATCAACGATGTGATGATGGGCGAAGTGTGGCTCTGTTCCGGACAGTCCAACATGCAATGGAACGCAAATAACAACCTTCCGCAAATGCGGGAAGCGCTCAAAGGGCCTTTCAGCAACAATATCCGGATTTT
>Ga0182741_1000583_pt1 | contig 53658 bp, 55 predicted proteins | sample eDN5th37CBELigOP_FD_128874 | JGI IMG/M metagenome (GOLD analysis project Ga0182741, IMG submission 128874) | Enriched Organic Plus compost microbial communities from Emeryville, California, USA - eDNA 5th pass 37_C BE-Lig OP (version 2) (version 2) ... | reverse complement strand
GCCCGCTTCGCTCTATATGCCCCTCGTCGGGCCGTGGCGCAGCCTGGTTAGCGCGTCCGTCTGGGGGGCGGAAGGCCGCGAGTTCGAATCTCGCCGGCCCGACCATTCCGAAAACGCCCATCCCCGTCCGGGGGTGGGCGTTTCCTTTTGCCGAAAGGGTTTCGCGTGAACGGTGTGCTTCCCGATACGTCCCTGCGTCAGCTGATCGCCAGCGGCGCGATCTCGGCCGACCAGCCGATCCGGCCCGAACAGGTCCAGCCTGCCAGCCTTGACCTGCGCCTGGGCGCGACGGCATGGCGGCTGCGCGCCTCGTTCCTGGCCGGGCGCGGGCGCCGGGTCAACGACCGGCTCAAGGATTTCGAGATGCACCGCATGGATCTCACCGAGGGCGCGGTGCTGGAAAAGGGCTGCGTCTACCTGGTGCCGCTGATGGAACGGCTGTCGCTGCCCCAGGGCCTCGACGCGGTCGCCAATGCCAAAAGCTCGACCGGCCGGCTCGACCTTCTGACCCGGCTGGTCACCGACGAGGGCACCGAATTCGACCGCCTGCCCCAGGGCTATGACGGCCCCATCTATGCCGAGATCTGCCCACGCAGCTTCTCGGTGCTGGTGCGGCCCGGCATGCGGCTGAACCAGCTGCGGCTGCGCCGGGGCCAGGCGGTGCTGACGGATACCGCCTTGCGTGACCTGCACGCATGCGAGCCGCTGGTGACGGGCGAGGCGCTGATCGACGACGGCCTGGGCTTCTCGGTCGATCTGCGGCCCGCGCGCGGCGACCTGGTCGGCTACCGGGCCCGGCCGCATAGCGGGGTCATCGACCTCGACCGCATCGGCGCCTACCAGGCCCGCGACTTCTGGGACGAATTGCGCACCACGGATGGCCAGCTGATCCTCGACCCCGGCGCCTTCTATATCCTGGTCAGCCGCGAATCCGTGGCGATCCCGCCCGATTACGCCGCGGAAATGGCACCCTACCTGGCCATGGTGGGCGAGTTCCGCGTGCATTACGCCGGCTTCTTCGACCCCGGCTTCGGCCATGGCGCCGCCGGGCAAGGCGCGCGCGGCGTCCTCGAGGTGCGCTGCCACGAGGCCCCCTTCGCGCTGGAGCATGGCCAGGTCGTCGGCCGGCTCGTCTACGAACGGATGGCAGCCCGCCCCGAACGGCTCTACGGCAGCGGCATCGCCTCGAACTACCAGGGCCAGGGCCTCAAGCTGGCCAAGCAATTCGCCTGAGCCTGGCCGCCCGGCCAGCGTTCTTCCTGCCCAAATATCCCGGGGGAGTCGCGCGGCAGCGCGACGGGGGCAGAGCCCCCTATCGCATCCGCCGGGTGATGCGCGCCGCCTGGCGGGCGTGCTTGACCGCTTCGCGCATGGTCTTTTCGCGGCCCTGCTGCCGAGGCGTCCGGCGCGCGCCCGACTTCGGCGCATGCATCCGCCGGAGGCCCCAGCGCAGCAGCCGGTTGACGGCCACGCGCGTCAGAATAGCAATTAAGCGATTTATATTCATCGGGTTGCAACCCGTTCTTCACTCGTCTTCGAACAAATCCTCGGCCATGGCTTCGGCATCCTCCTCGCCGGCCTCGCCGAACAGGCCGGGCGCCAGCCCCTCGCCCGGCGGGCGCGATTCCAGCAGGCCTGCCGCGCGCAGCTCGGCCAGCCCCGGCAGGTCGCGGGCGCTTTCCAGCCCGAAATGATCCAGGAAGGCTTCGGTCACCACGAAGGTCACCGGCCGGCCGGGGGTCTGGCGGCGGCGGCCGATGCGGACCCAGTCCAGCTCGATCAGCTGGTCCAGCGTGCCGCGGCTGACGGCGACGCCGCGGATCTCCTCGATCTCGGCGCGGGTCACGGGCTGGTGATAGGCGATGATCGCCAGGGTCTCGGTCGCGGCCCGCGACAGGCGGCGGCTTTCGACCACGCTTTCCTGCATCAGGAAGCCCAGGTCGGCGGCGGTGCGAAAGGCCCAGGCATCGCCCACCCGCGCCAGCTGCACCCCCCGCCCCTCATAGCGGGCGCGCAGCGCGCGCAGCGCCTCGGCCGCATCGCAGCCGGCCGGCAGGCGGGCGGCAATCTCGCGCAGGCTCATCGGCTCGGCCGAAGCGAAGAGGATCGCCTCGACCATGCGCTCCTGCTCGGGCAGGGGCGGCGGCGGGAAATGCTGGGAATCAGGGGCGATATGGTCCTGGCTCATTCTGGACGCCTGCGGATGGAGATCGGGGCGAAGGTGCCGGCCTGGCTGATTTCCACCGCACCCTGCCGCGCCAGTTCCAGCGTCGCGGCAAAGGTCGCCGCGGTGGCCGAGCGGCGGCGCTGCGGATCGGCCTCCCAACCCTCGGGCAGAAAGGCCGAAAGCGCGGTCCAGTCCCCGGCATAGCCGATCAGCCCGCGCACCCGGTCCAGCGCCTGCTCCATGCTCAGCACGTCCCGGCGGTCGAAGGCATAGGGGCGAAACTCGTCGCGGGTGCGCAGCCGGGCATAGGCGCGCATCAGGTCGATCAGCCCGGCCTGCCAGGCGACCTGGCGCTGGCGGGCGACGGTTTCGGGCGCGCCGCGGGGGAAGCGGTCCTGTCCCAGCCGGTCGCGGGCCATCAGCCGCGCCGCGGCCTCGCGCATGGCGTTCAGCCGTTCCAGCTGGAAGGCCAGATGCGCCGCCATCTCTTCGGCGCTCGGCCCCTCGGCCTCGGGGTCGGGCGGCAGCAGCAGGCGGGATTTCAGATAGGCAAGCCAGGCGGCCATGACCAGGTAATCGGCGGCCAGCTCGATGCGCAGCGCGCGGGCCTCCTCGACGAAGGTCAGATACTGATCGGCCAGCTCCAGCACCGAGACCTGCATCAGATCGACCTTCTGCGTGCGCGACAGCGTGAGCAGCAGGTCCAGCGGCCCCTCGAAGCCCGAGACATCGACGACCAGCATCTCCTCGGCGCGGCGCTCGGCCACGGCTTGCGGGCCCAGCCCCGGCAGATGCGGCGCCGGGTCCGGTTCGGGGTCCGGCACGGGGGTCAGGTAGGGCACCTTGGTCATGTCGCGTCCAGGCAAGGGAACCTGCGCAGAATCCGCGATAGACAGGGCCTAGTCAACCGATCAGGCCGCCAGCCCGCCAAGCGCCGCCAATTCGGCCCGCAGCGCGGCGGTGTCCTGCTGCACCGGCGCGCGGCGCAGGGCCAGCGCCGCCTCGGCCCGCAGGGCGGCGCGGGGGGACATGGCTCCGGCGGCCGCCACGATCTCGTCCATCTGCGCCAGGGTCTCGTTGCAGGACAGCACCAGGTCGCAGCCGGCGGCGATGGCGGCGGCGGCGCGCTCGGCCGGGCTGCCGGACAGCGCCTGCATGCCGATGTCGTCGGACATCAGCAGCCCGTCAAAGCCGATCTCGCACCGGATCATCTCGATCACCGGGGCCGAGGCGGTGGCGGGCGCATCGTCGATGGCGGTAAAGCGGATATGCGCCGTCATCGCCATGGGCAGGTCGGCCAGCGCACGGAACGGGGCGAAATCGCTGGCGCGAAGCTCGTCGAGCGAAGCCTCGACCACCGGCAGATCCTTGTGGCTGTCCACCCGCGCCCGGCCATGGCCCGGCATATGCTTGACGACCGGCAGCACCCCGGCGGCCAGCATCGCCTGCGCCGCGGCCCGGCCCAGGCGGATCACCGTTTCGGCATCCGAGCCGAGGCAGCGGTTCTTCAGGAAGGGGTGCGTCTCGTCGCGGGCGATGTCCAGGACCGGGGCGCAATCGGCGTCGATGCCGACGGCGCGCAATTCCTGCGCCAGCAGGTGATGGTGCAGCCAGACGGCGCGCTCGCCCCGTCCGGCCTGGTCCAGCGGCGCCGGCCAGTCGGTCCAATGCGGCGCGCGCATGCGCTGGACGCGCCCGCCCTCCTGGTCCACCAGCACCGGGGCGTTGCGGCCCACCGCCTCGCGCAGCTCGGCCGTCAGCCGGCGCAGGCGGTCCGGCGTATCGACATTGCGCGCAAACAGGATGAAGCCCCAGGGGTCGGCGGCGCGGAAGAAATCGCGCTCGGCCCGGCTCAGCTCCGGGCCGGCGATGCCGCCGAGGATGGTGGCGCCTGCCATCTCAGCGGCTCATTTCGCCATGGCGGGGATGCAGTCCACGCCCTCGGCGATCAACGCCGCGCAAAAGCGCCGCGCCTCGTCGCGCGATTCGAAACCGGCGGCGCGCAGGCGCCAGAAGCTGCGGCCATTGGCCTTGTGTTCCTGGACCACCATGCCCTTGCCGGCGAAAAGCGCGCCGAACTTGCCCGAGACGCGGTTCCATTCGCCCCGTGCCAATGCATCGCTGTCGAAGGCGCCGATCTGCACCAGGGGCGCGCCCGAGGCGACCTGCACCGGTGCCGGGGCAGCGGCCGGGCGGCTTTCGGCAGCGGCAGGTGCGGGGGCCGGCGCGGCATCGCTGGCGACCGCCGGCGCGGCGGCGGCGACGCGGCGCGGACGCGGCGCGGGACGCGCCGATTGCGCGATGGCGCCGGGGGCCGGCAGGGCGCCGGCCTCGGCCAGCGCGGTGGTGATGGCCATGTCGCGCGTCTCATTGCCGGCAAGGTCGGTCACGGCCTCGTTCACCGGCGCATCGGCGGCGGGCGCGTCCGAGATCACCGCGCTGGCGACGCTTTCCGCCGCCGTATCCGGCTGGGCCAGGGTCTCGCCGTCGGGACGGGCGATGACGCGGGCGGCTTCCTCGAACAGCGGCGCATCAACCGGATGCGAGGGCTCTTGCGCCGTGGCGCCCAGTTCGCCCATGGGCACGTCCTGGCCGTCAAGCGGCGTGGCAGCGGGCGCAAGAGCCACGCGGTCCACCGCCCCGGCTTCGGCCCCAGCAGCGACCGAGTTCACCGCAAGGCCGGTGCGCTGGGTCAGCTCGCCGCCCGGATTGTCGGGCGCGGTGCGGGCCTCGCCCTCGATGGCGCGGATCACCGGCACGCCCGAGACGTCGCGCACCACCAGCTTGTAGCCCCAGACCGCCAGGATCACGATCAGCCCGACCGAGACCAGCGCCCCGAGGTAATGCGTCAGCCGCGTGATCCGCCCCAGGAGCGAAGGCGATTCGGCCAGCGATTCGGCATGGGGGTAATGCTGTTCGTCCCAGCCGCCATCCTGCCAGTCGTCCTGATAGCCCTGCTGCCCCTCGGCATGGGCATAGCCCTGCGACAGCCTGTGGGGCTGCGACCCGTCAAACCCGCCCGAAGAGCGGAAATCTACTACCGTCATTCCTGCCTGCCTGCCGGTTGTTCCGACGCTGCTCGTTTATCTGCTCGTCCCCCGGCAGGGCGCCGTTTTTCAGCGCATTTCTTTGGCCGGAGTCACCCCCAAGATACCAAGACCGGCCGAAATGACAACGCCGACGGACCGTGCCAGCGCGATTTTCGCTGCCGTGGCCGCCGCATCGCCCTCTTGCAGGAAGCGCAGGGCGGGCTCGTCATTGCCGCGGTTCCACAGCGAATGCAGTTCCGAGGCAATATCGTAAAGGAAAAACGCGATCCGGTGCGGCTCGTGCGCGCGGGCGGCGATTTCGACCGTGCGTGGCCATTCTGCAACTTTGCGGGCCAGTTCCAGCTCGGCCGGATGCGAAAGCTGCGCCAGATCCGCCTGCGCCAGCGCCGCGTCCGAGGTATCGACCCCCATCGCCGCCGCCTTGCCCAGGACCGAGTTCACCCGCGCGCTGGCATATTGCACGTACCAGACCGGGTTGTCCTTGGATTGCTCCAGCACCTTGTCGAAGTCGAAATCCAGCGCCGCGTCGTTCTTGCGCGTCAGCATGTGAAAGCGGGTGACGTCCGCCCCCGCCTGCTCGACCACGTCGCGCAGGGTGACGAAGGTGCCGGCGCGCTTGGACATCTTGAAGGGCTCGCCGTTCTTGAACAGCTTGACCAGCTGGATCAGCTTGACGTCCAGCGGCACACGGCCGTTCGACAGCGCCTTCACGGCGGCGGTCATGCGCTTGACATAGCCGCCATGGTCGGCGCCGAACACGTCGATCAGCGCGTCGAAGCCGCGTTCGATCTTGTCCCAGTGATAGGCGATGTCGGGCGCGAAATAGGTCCAGGAGCCGTCGGATTTCTTCACCGGCCGGTCCACGTCGTCGCCATGGGCGGTGGACCGGAACAGCGTCTGCTCGCGCGGCTCCCAGTCCTCGGGGGTCTTGCCCTTGGGCGGCTCCAGCACGCCTTCATAGATCAGGCCCTGCTGGCGCAGCCGCTCGATCGCGGCCTCGATCCGGCCGGTGCCGTAAAGCGCCTTCTCGCTGGAGAACACGTCCATATGGACGTTGAGCAGCGCCAGATCCTCGCGGATCATGTCCATCATCGCCTCGGTGGCGAAGCTGCGGATCTCGGCCAGCCATTCCGATTCCGGCTTGTCGAGCAGGCTGGTGCCGTATTTCGCCTTCAGCGCCTCGCCCACCGGGATCAGGTAGTCGCCGGGGTAAAGCCCCTCGCGGATCTCGGGCTCCAGCCCGTTGGCCTCTCGATAGCGTTCATAGGCGGACCGCGCCAGCACATCGACCTGCGCGCCGCCGTCGTTGATGTAATATTCGCGGGTGACCTCATGGCCCGAGAAATCCAGAAGCGCCGCCAGCGCATCCCCGAAGACCGCGCCGCGGGTGTGGCCGACATGCATCGGTCCAGTCGGATTGGCGCTGACGAATTCGACGTTGACCCGCTGGCCCTTGCCCATCTCCGAGCGGCCGTAATCCCCGCCCTCGGCCAGCGCGGCGCGCACCACGCCCTGCCATTCGGCGGGCGCCAGGCGCAGGTTCAGAAAGCCCGGCCCCGCCACCTCGGCCGAGGCGATGCGCGGATCGGCGGCCAGGCGGGCGGCCAGCGCCTCGGCGATGTCGCGCGGCTTTTTCCCGGCGGGCTTGGCCAGCACCATGGCGGCATTGGTGGCCATGTCGCCATGCGCGGCGTCCCGCGGCGGCTCGACCGTCACATTGGCGGTGTCGAGACCCGTGGGCAGCGCGCCCGCCTGTTCCATCTGCGCCAGCGCATCAAGGACCAGCGCGCGGATATCCGAGAAAAGGTTCATGGCTTCCATCCGTAAGATCGCCCGGGGATAGCGCCTGCCCGAGGGGGCCGTCAACCGGCCCACGGAACAGCAGACGCGCATCAGATTGACGAAGAGCGGGTTTTCGGCTAGGCCCGCCCTGTCTGCATCCGGCAGGCAAGGCGAGGGGCGTGCGGAAATTGCGTCCCGACCCGCCGCGACAATCCGGTTTCTCCGGAAGCGGCGATGGACGCAAGCACGGCGCGGGCTGTCCCGCGCATTTGATACGAAAGCCCTGAATGACCAAGTTTTCCGATCTGAAGCTGGACCCCAAGGTTCTGAAAGCCATCGCCGAGGCCGGCTATGAGACGCCCACGCCGATCCAGGCCGGGGCGATTCCCCCGGCGCTGGAAGGGCGCGACGTGCTGGGCATCGCCCAGACCGGCACCGGCAAGACCGCCAGCTTCACCCTGCCGATGATCACCCTGCTCGGCCGCGGCCGCGCCCGCGCCCGGATGCCGCGTTCGCTGGTGCTTTGCCCGACGCGCGAACTGGCCGCCCAGGTGGCCGAGAATTTCGACATCTATGCCAAGCACACCCGACTGACCAAGGCGCTGCTGATCGGCGGCGTTTCCTTCGGCGAACAGGACAAGCTGATCGACCGCGGCGTGGACGTGCTGATCGCGACGCCCGGCCGGCTGCTGGATCATTTCGAGCGCGGCAAGCTTTTGCTGACCGGCGTGCAGATCATGGTGGTGGACGAGGCCGACCGGATGCTCGACATGGGCTTCATCCCCGATATCGAGCGCATCTTCCAGCTGACGCCCTTTACCCGGCAGACGCTGTTCTTCAGCGCCACCATGGCGCCCGAGATCGAGCGCATCACCGACACCTTCCTGCATGCGCCCGAGCGTATCGAGGTCGCACGCCAGGCCACCACCAGCGAAACGATCACCCAGAAGCTGATCGAGATCACCCCGACCCGCCGCGACCAGACCGCGAAGCAGAAGCGCGAGTTGCTGCGCGCCCTGATCCGGGCCGAGGGCGAGGGGCTCAAGAACGCCATCATCTTCTGCAACCGCAAGACCGAGGTGGACATCGTCGCCAAGTCGCTCAAGGCGCATGGCTTCGACGCCGCGCCGATCCACGGCGACCTGGACCAGCGCCACCGCATGGCGACGCTGGATGGGTTCCGCGAGGGCACCTTGCGCTTCCTGGTCGCCTCGGACGTGGCGGCGCGCGGGCTCGACATCCCGGCGGTCAGCCATGTGTTCAACTTCGACTTGCCCAGCCATGCCGAGGATTACGTCCACCGCATCGGCCGCACCGGCCGCGCCGGGCGGCTGGGCACCGCGATCTCGATCGCGACGCCCGCGGACGAGAAATACCTGGGCGCCATCGAATCGCTGGTCAAGCAGACCCTGCCCCGCGCGCCGGTGCCCGAGGGCTTTGCCCTTTCCAGCGCCGCCCAGGGCGCGCCGCGTCCGGCGCGCGAGACCGGCCGCAAGGAACGCGGGCGCGACCGCGACCGCCGCGGCCGGCGCGACGACAGCGAACAGCGCGCCCAGGCGCCCATCCAGGCCCACGAGCCGCGCGCCGAGGCCAGGCCCGCCGAACAGGCCGAGCGCCGGCACGACCGGGCGCCCCGCGAGGAGCGCAGGGATGAACGCCGGGACGAGCGCCGCGAACGCCATGGCGAGCGTCACGACCGGCGCGAGGACCGCCGCACCGACCGCCATCCGGTCATGGGCATGGGCGAGCATATGCCCGAGTTCCTGACCCGCAGCTTCCGTCCAGGCTTCCGCGACCCCGTCGAGGAATCCGCCATCGAGGAAACCACCGCCGAGCCACCGCGCGAGGATGTCGCACCCGAGCAGGCCGCCGAGCGCCCGTCCGCCGAACGCAAGCCCGGCAAGCGCCGCCGGGGGGAATCCGCCCGCACCAAGCCGGCCGTGCAGCCTGCCGAGGCCGCGGCCGCGGAGCCGACCGCCGAGCCCGGCCCCGTGCCCGCCGAAGCTCCGATCCCGGCCCCGGCCGAAGCCTTGGCCGAACCGGCGATCCAGCCCGCGGAACCGGTAGCGGAACCGGCACCTGAACCGGAAACGGCCCCGGAAGCCGCGCCCGGGGAGGCCGCCGCCGCCTCCGCCGAACCGGCGGCCGAGCCCGAAGCCAAGGAAAAGCCTGTGCGCAAGCGCAAGCCGCGCACCCCCAAGGCCAAGGCCGACGCTGCCGCCGACGCCGACGCTGCGGCGATCCCGGCAGAGGCGGAACAGCCCGCGCCCGAACAGCCGGAAGCCGAAGCCGAAGCCGAAGCCAAGCCGGCCCGCAAGGCGGCAAAGAAGCCGGCCAAGCCCCGCGCGCCGCGCAAGCCCAGGGCCAAGGCGGCCGAGGCCGAAGCGATCACCCCCGGCGACGCAGCCGGCACCGATGCGGCGCCGAGCCCGGACGATACCACCGCCGGGGCCTGAGCCGGTTCCATGGCCCCTCCGGCCTGCACATCGCCATCGCGACGCGGGCGCCCGTCCTGGGCGATGCTCGCCCTTGGCGCGGGGCTGGGGGCCATGGCCGCGCTGGGTCAGGCGCCCTGGGATCTCTGGCCGCTGACCCTGCTGGCGCTGGCGCTGCTGTGCCGGCAGGTGGCGCGGGCCGAAACGCCCCGCGCCGCGGCCTGGCACGCCTTTGCCGCCGGGCTGGGCCATTTCGCGCTGGCGATGTCCTGGATCGTCGAGCCCTTCCTGGTCGAGCCCGAGACCTATGGCTGGATGGCCCCCTTCGCGCTGGTGCTGACCGCGGCGGGCGGGGCGCTGTTCTGGACTGCGCCGGCCTGGCTCGCCGCCCGGCTCGCGCCGGGCTTTCCCCGGCAGGGGCTGGGCTTCGCCGCCCTGATGGTGCTGTCGGACTGGATGCGCGGCTGGATCTTTACCGGCCTGCCCTGGGCGCTGACCGGCCATGTCTGGATCGACACCCCCGCCGGGCAGGTCGCGGCCACGCTGGGCGCGATCGGGCTGTCCGGCCTGACCATGCTGGCCGCCGCCCTGCCCCTGTGCTTTCGCCGGCCCGGCCGGTTGCCGGCCCTGCCCGGCACGGTGCTGGCCCTGCTGGTCGTCGCCACCGCCTGGAGCGCGGGGCTGGCGCGGCTGGCCCACCCCCTGCCGCCCGATACCGGCCTGCGGCTGCGGCTGGTCCAGCCCGACGCCACCCAGGCGCTGAAATGGGATCCCTGGTGGTCCGAGGTGTTCTTCCGCCGCCTGCTCGACCTTTCGGCCATCCGCGACCCCGACATGCCGCCGCCGGATGTGGTGATCTGGCCCGAAACGGCGGTGAACTTCCTGCTGGAACAATCCGGCACCGCCCCGCAGGACATCGCCGCCTATGTCGGCGCCCCGGTCGTGTTGGGCATCCAGCGGGTCGAGGGCAGCCGCTATTTCAACAGCCTGGCCGAGTTCTCGGCCCAGGGCATCGGCCCGGTCTATGACAAGTTCCACCTGGTGCCCTTTGGCGAATACACGCCCTGGGGCGATGTGATGGCGCGGTTCGGCATCCGCGCCTTTGCCGCGCAGCACGGCTTCGGCTATTCGGCCGGGCCGGGACCGCAGGTCATGCGCCTGCCCGGCCTGCCGCCGATGCAGCCGCTGATCTGCTACGAGGCGGTGTTCTCCCATCACCTGATCGCCGGGGAAGACCGGCCGGGCTGGCTTTTGCAGGTCACCAACGACGCCTGGTTCGGCCAGCTCTCGGGGCCGTGGCAGCATCTGGCGCAGGCCAGGCTGCGCGCCATCGAATCGGGCCTGCCGCTGATGCGGGCGGCCAATACCGGCGTCTCGGCGGTGATCGACGCGCGCGGGGGCTTGCGCGCCACGCTGGGCCTGAACCGCGCCGGGCGCATCGACGCCGCCCTGCCCGGTGCGCTGCCGCCGACGCCCTGGTCGCGGCTGGGCGACTGGCCGGCCGTGGCGCTGGCGCTGGCGGCCTTCCTGCTGGCCGCCCTGGGGCGGCGGCGCAAGTTGCGCAGTTGACGGCGGCGGGCAGGTCCACTAACGCTTCGCCTGACCGTCACAACGGCTTCCTGGCGTGGCGGCGTCATTTCAACGGAGCATCTTCATGGCCAGACAGGACTATGTGTTCACCTCGGAATCCGTCTCCGAGGGCCACCCCGACAAGTTGTGCGACCAGATCTCGGACGCGGTGCTCGACGCGCTGCTGGCCGAGGATCCGGCCGCCCGCGTCGCCTGCGAAACCTTCGCGACGACCGGCACCGTGGTCATCGGGGGCGAGATCGGCCTGACCGACCAGAAGAAGCTGGGCGAATACATGGGCCGCATCAGCGAGATCGCCCGCGAGACGATCCGCGACATCGGCTACGAGCAGGAAAAGTTCCACTGGAACACCTGCCATGTCCACAACTACCTGCACGAGCAATCCGCCCATATCAGCCAGGGCGTCGACCGCGACGGCGCCGGCGACCAGGGCATCATGTTCGGCTATGCCGTGGACGAGACGCCGGAACTGATGCCCGCGCCGATCCAATATGCCCACGCGATCCTGCGCCGCCTGGCCGAGGCGCGCAAATCCGGCGCCGAGCCGACGCTGGGCCCGGATGCGAAGTCGCAGCTGAGCCTGCGCTACGAGAACGGCAAGCCGGTCGAGATCACCAGCCTGGTGCTGTCGCACCAGCACAAGGACGAAAGCCAGAGCTCGGATGACATCCGCGCCATCGTCGAGCCCTATATCCGCGAGGTGCTGCCCGCGGAATGGCTGACCGAGAGCACGGAATGGTGGGTGAACCCGACCGGCACCTTCGTGATCGGCGGGCCGGATGGCGACGCCGGGCTGACCGGGCGCAAGATCATCGTCGATACCTATGGCGGCGCGGCACCGCATGGCGGCGGCGCCTTCTCGGGCAAGGATCCGACCAAGGTGGACCGCTCGGCCGCCTATGCCGCGCGCTACCTGGCCAAGAATGTCGTCGCGGCCGGCCTGGCGAAACGTTGCGTGATCCAGCTGTCCTATGCCATCGGCGTGGCCAAACCCCTGTCGATCTATGCCGACACCTTCGGCACCAGCGAGATCCCCGAGGCCGAGATCGAGCGCGCCGTCTCGCGGGTCATGGACCTGACGCCGCGCGGCATCCGCGAACATCTGGCGCTTTGCCGCCCGATCTATCGCCGCACCGCCGCCTATGGCCATTTCGGCCGCAGGCCCGATGCGGATGGCGGCTTCTCCTGGGAGCGGACCGATCTTGTCGAGGCCCTGAAGCGCGAGCTGTAAGGCCGCAGGGGGGGCTTTGCCCCCGCCGCGCCGGCGCGCGGCTCCCCCAGGATATTTGGACAAGAAAGAAGCCCAGGCCCCGGCTGCTTCTTCCTTGGGCAAATATCCTGCGGGGGAAGCCCGCCGGGCCTGCCCGGCGGGCGCGGGGGCGCAAAGCCCCCGTCCTTCAATCCTTGAAGCTGCGGCTGTCCTTGATCTGGTCCCAGGCCCAGACCACCTCTTGCAGCCGATCTTCGTCCGAGCGGTCGCCGCCATTCATGTCGGGATGAAGATCCTTGACCAGGGACTTGTATTGCTTGCGGATCTCGGCGCGGGTCCAGCTGTCCTTGGCCTCGAGGATCTCCAGCGCCCGGCGCTCGGTCGGCGGCAGCTTGCGCGCGCTGCGGGTGCGCAGTTCGGGATTGGTGCCGTTCGCCCCCAGGATCTCCAGCGGATCGTCGATGCCGTGGCGCGCCCATTTCTGTTCCTGCGCGGCGCGGCCGAAGGGCTTGGTCGGGCGCTCCCAGACCGTGGCATTGTCCAGGAATTCCTGGAATTCGGCCTCGGACTGGCCCTGGAAATAGTTCCAGTTCAGGTTGTATTCGCGCACGTGCTCCTTGCAGAACCAATAGTATTCGTCCAGCGCGCGCGGCGATTTCGGCGCGCGGTACTGGCCGGGCTGGTCGCAGCCCTCCTTGTCGCATTGCCGCGTCGAGGTTTCGAAGGCGCCGGACATGCCGCGCCGGCCCTTGGCCCGGCGTTTCTTGTCCGAGGCCGCGGAAATGTCGAATCCGAACGGGTCGCTGTTGCTCATCTGCCTGCCTTGTCCTGAACGGGACAGGCAGTTTAGGCTATTTCGCGAGACATGAAAGGGGGCAAGCGCATGATTGCCGACGAGATGCGGAAAAGACTGGCCGAGCTTCAGCCGTCGCGGCTGGACATCATCGACGAAAGCGAAAGCCATCGCGGCCATGGCGGCTGGCGCGAGGGGGGCGAGACGCATTTCCGCATCCGCATGGCCAGCGCCCGCTTTGCCGGGCTGGGCCATGTCGCGCGGCACCGGCTGGTGCATGCCGCATTGGGCGACATCGTGCCGCGCATCCATGCGCTTGCGCTGGAACTGGCGGAAAACTGACCCGTTAGCGCGCGCAGGCTTGCCGGGCCGAGGCCCCGGGCGTAGAAGCCCGGAAAGCCGGTAAGCACAAGGAATTTCCCGATGACCTCGCCCAAGGATTTCAACGATCGCATGCTGTCGCTCGGCCTTGCCCGTGTCAGCGAGGCCGCCGCCCATGCCTCGGCGCGGCTGATCGGCCGCGGCGACGAGAAGGCCGCCGACCAGGCGGCCGTCAACGCGATGCGCGACCAACTGAACATGCTCGACATCAAGGGCGTCGTCGTCATCGGCGAGGGCGAGCGGGACGAGGCGCCCATGCTGTTCATCGGCGAGGAGGTCGGCACCGGCCAGGGCCCGGCGGTCGACATCGCGCTGGACCCGCTGGAAGGCACCACGCTGACCGCCAAGGACATGCCCAACGCCCTGACCGTCATCGCCATGGCGCCGCGCGGCACGCTGCTGCATGCGCCCGACGTCTACATGGAAAAGCTGGCCATCGGCCCCGGCTATCCCAAGGACGTGGTCAGCCTGGACATGACCCCGTCCGAGCGGGTGCGGGCGCTGGCCAAGGCCGGCGGCGTCAAGGACAGCGACATCACCGTCTGCATCCTGGAACGGCCCCGGCACGAGGATCTGGTGGCCGAGGTGCGCTCGACCGGCGCGGCGATCCGGCTGATCACCGATGGCGACGTGGCGGGCGTGATCCACTGCGCCGAAGCCGAACTGACCGGCATCGACATGTACATGGGCTCGGGCGGCGCGCCCGAGGGGGTGCTGGCCGCCTCGGCGCTGAAATGCATGGGCGGGCAGATGTGGGGCAAGCTGCTGTTCCGCAACGACGATGAAAGGGCGCGCGCCGCCAAGGCCGGCATCACCGACCTGGACCGCGTCTATTCGCGCGACGAAATGGTCACCGCCGACGTGATCTTTGCCGCGACCGGGGTGACGAACGGCTCGATCGTGGCCGGCGTCAAGCGCGAGCCGCATTACCTGCAGACCGAAACCATCCTGATGCGTTCGAAGACCGGCTCGGTGCGGCGGATGATCTATCGCAACCCGATCAGGTAAGCCTTGGCGGACGGGGTTGAACCGCGGGCGGTCATGGGGGATGAAGCCCGCATGACCGCCTTTCTTTCCGTAGAATCTTCGCTGACCGGCCGCCTCTGGCGCGGTCCCGATGCCATGCTGGAACGCGCCGCCGAGGCGCTGGCCCAAGACAGCCGCCTGCCGCTGCCCGTCAGCCGGGTTCTGGCCGCGCGCGGCGTGCCCGCGCATGAGGCGCCGCTTTACCTCGATCCCAAGCTGCGCGACCTGCTGCCCGACCCCTCGGACCTGCGCGACATGGACAAGGCCGCCGAGCGGCTGGTCGCCGCGATGCTGGCCGGCCAGCGCATCGCCATCTTTGCCGATTACGACGTGGATGGCGGCGCCTCGGCCGCGCTGCTGCTGGACTGGCTGCGCCGGCAGGGGCGCGACGCCACGCTCTATATTCCCGACCGCATCGACGAAGGTTACGGCCCGAACGCCCCGGCCATCGCGGCGCTGTCGCGAGATCACGACCTGATCGTTTGCGTCGATTGCGGCACGCTCAGCTTTGATGCCTTGGCGGCCTCGACCTGCGACGTGATCGTGCTGGACCACCACCAGGGCGGCGAAACCCTGCCGCCGGTACTGGCGGTGGTGAACCCGAATCGCGCCGACGAGGATGGCAGCCTGGGCCATCTCTGTGCCGCCGGCGTGGTGTTCCTGACGCTGGTGCGCTGCAACGGCCTGCTGCGGCGGGGCGGCCATGCGCAGCCCGACCTGATCCCGCTGCTCGACCTGGTGGCGCTGGCGACGGTGGCCGACGTGGCGCCGCTGGTGGGGGTGAACCGCGCCTTCGTGCGGCAGGGGCTGCTGATCATGGCCCGGCGCGAGCGCCCCGGCCTGGTGGCGCTGTCGGACGTGGCGCGGCTCGATTCGGCGCCGAATGCCTTTCACCTGGGCTTCCTTTTGGGGCCGCGCATCAATGCGGGCGGCCGTGTCGGCCGCGCCGACCTGGGGGCGCTGTGCCTGTCCTGCACCGACAGCCGGCAGGCCGAGCGGCTGGCGGCCGAGCTGGACGCGCTGAACCGCGACCGCCGCGCCATCGAAGCCGCCGTGCGCGACGAGGCGCTGGCCCAGGTCGAGGCCCGCGCCAGCGACGGCCTGGTCGCCTGGGCGGCGGGCGAGGGCTGGCATCCCGGCGTCGTCGGCATCGTCGCCGCGCGGCTGAAAGAGGCCACCGGCTTGCCCGCGGTGGTGATCGGGGTGGATGGCGGCATCGGCAAGGGCTCGGCCCGCTCGGTGCCCGGCGTGGACCTGGGCCGCGCCATCCAGCGCCTTTCGGCCGAGGGACTGCTGCTGAAGGGCGGCGGGCATGCCATGGCGGCCGGGCTGACCGTCGAGGAGGCCAGGATCCCCGCGGCCATGGAGCGCCTGTCGCAACTGCTCTCGCGCGAGATGGCCGAGCGTCCCGGCGCGGGCGAGCTGCGTATCTCGGGGCTTCTGGATCCCGCGGGCGCCACGGTCGAGCTGATGCAGATGCTGGAGCGCGCCGGCCCCTTCGGCCAGGCCGCGCCGGCACCGCGCTTTGCCTTCGCCGAGCAGCTGATCGACAGCGCCGGGGCGATGGGCGACAGCCACCTGCGCCTGCGCTTCCGCAGCCCCGGCAGCCCGGTCCTGGAGGCGGTAGCCTGGGGCGCGATGAACGGCCCGCTGGGCCCCGCTCTGCTGGGCGCGAGGGGGCGTCGCTTCCACCTGGCGGGCAAGCTGGAGCTCACGCAATGGGGCGGGCGCGAGCGGGTGCGGCTGCGCCTGGATGACGCCGCGCCGGTGGGCTGAGCCCCCGCCGCCGGCCGGAAAAAAACTTTGGCATGATGTGATTTTTCCGCTTGCAGCCCCGCGGCAGAGAACCTAAATACCGCCCCACGCCGCAGGGCAAGACCCGGCGGATACAGAAAAAGTGGCCCGTTCGTCTATCGGTTAGGACGTCAGGTTTTCAACCTGAAAAGAGGGGTTCGACTCCCCTACGGGCTGCCACTTCCCCTTTCATCAGCATGGCTTTCCAACCCTGGGGCGGACAAGGCGCCGCGACCGCGATGAGCGTTCGGTCGTGCACAGGCCCTGCCAAAACTGCGATCCCAAATCCCAGGGCCCTGCTGCGCGTTCCCGCGACGGCAGGTCCATGCGGCCCCTCCAGCAGGTTGCCGACAAAGGATCTTGCGCCCGTTCGGTGAGGGAATTGGTCCCCAATCTGGCCCAACTCGGCCCGAAATTCGGGTACTCCGGGCCATTTGGAGGCGCGTTTCCCGGCTTCCAAAGCCAGGTCGCGATACTCGGGCGGTTTTTCAGCGGCCTGTCAAACCGCCAGGTTGCGGATCGTCCGCGCGGGCGGCCGCGGCGACCGTATCAGGCAATGGATGCCCAGGCCGAAGGTTTGCCACCGCTGCCGATCCGGCCTGGACGAACGCGCGATCCCGCATCTGTGCTGCGGAGCCGCGCATGATCCCGCTCGGCAAGCTGGCCGAGCGGCCACCGGCACTCCTGCCCGGAAAGGCCGGGCAGCGGTCGCGTTAGGGAACCGGGGGCAGCATGAGGCCCCCGAACAACCCCATCCCGGCGCTAGGCCTGAAGCGACCTCACCCCGACTTCGCCTTCGCCGCGCGACTTGATCGCCGCGACCGCGGCGATGCTGCCGGCGGCGGTCGTGTAATAGGGGATCTTGTCGTTCAGCGCGACCGCGCGGATCTCGCGCGAATCGGCGATGGCCTGAGCGCCCTCGGTGGTGTTCAGCACCATGGCGATCTCGCCGTTCTTCAGCCGGTCCACGATGTTCGGGCGGCCCTCATAGACCTTGTTCACCAATTCGGTCTCGACCCCCGCACCGCGCAGGAACTCGGCCGTGCCGCGGGTCGCGACCAGCTTGAAGCCCATGGCGGTCAGCTCGCGCGCCGCTTCGGCCAGTTCGGCGGTCTTGTCGGCATCGCGGACCGAGACGAAGACCAGCCCGGCCTCGGGCAGCTGCGTCCCCGCCCCCATCTGCGCCTTGAGGAAGGCGCGCGGGAAGCTGCGGTCCCAGCCCATGACCTCGCCGGTCGAACGCATTTCCGGGCCAAGCAGCGTATCGACGCCGGGGAAACGGGCAAAGGGCAGCACCGCCTCCTTGACCGAGAACCAGGGCGTGTTCGGATCGGCCAGCGTCAGCGGATCGGCAAAGGGCAGCGGATCGTCGGGGCCGACGCCCTCGGGATAGGCCGCGCGGGCGGGGAAGTTCGACATCGGCTCGCCCGCCATCAACCGCGCGGCGATGGACGCAATCGCGCTGTCGGTGGCCTTGGCGACGAAGGGCACGGTGCGCGAGGCGCGCGGATTCACTTCCAGCACATAGATCGCGCCGTCCTTCAGCGCGAATTGCACGTTCATCAGCCCGACGACGTTCAGCGCGCGGGCCATCGCCTCGGTCTGGACCTTCAGCTCGGCGATGGTCTCGGCATCCAGCGTATGCGGCGGCAGCGAGCAGGCCGAGTCGCCGGAATGCACGCCCGCTTCCTCGATATGCTCCATGATGCCGGCGACATGCACGGTCTTGCCGTCGGACAGCGCATCGACATCGACCTCGATGGCGCCCGAGAGATAGCTGTCCAGAAGCACCGGGCTGTCGCCGGAAACCTGCACTGCCTCGCGGATATAGCGGTTGAGCTGGTCCATGTCGCGCACGATCTCCATCGCGCGGCCGCCAAGCACATAGGACGGGCGGATGACCAGCGGGAAGCCGATGCGCTGCGCGATCTCGATGGCCTCGGCGTCGGAATGGGCGATGCCGTTGATCGGCTGCTTCAGCCCCAGGTCGTTGAGCAGCTTCTGGAAGCGCTCGCGGTCCTCGGCCAGGTCGATGGCGTCGGGCGTGGTGCCGAGGATCGGGATGCCCTCTTCCTCCAGCGCATTGGCCAGCTTCAGCGGCGTCTGGCCGCCGAACTGGACGATGACGCCGTGCAGCGTGCCGTTCTCCTGCTCGACCGCCAGGATTTCCAGCACATGCTCCAGCGTCAGCGGCTCGAAATACAGCCGGTCCGAGGTGTCGTAATCGGTCGAGACCGTCTCGGGGTTGCAGTTGACCATGATCGTCTCGTAGCCGGCCTTGGTCAGCGCGAAACAGGCGTGGCAGCAGCAATAGTCGAACTCGATGCCCTGGCCGATGCGGTTCGGGCCACCGCCCAGGATCACCACCTTCTTGCGGTCGCTGGGCCGGGCCTCGTTCTCGACCTCGCCCATCGCCGGGGCCTCGTAGGTCGAATACATATAGGGGGTCTGGGCCTCGAACTCGGCCGCGCAGGTGTCGATGCGCTTGAAGACCGGGTGCAGGTCATGGGCGCGGCGGGCCTGGCGCACCTCGGCCTCGGCCTTGCCGGAAAGCTTCGCCAGCCGGGCATCCGTAAAGCCCATCATCTTCAGCCGCCGCAGGCCCTCGGCATCCTCGGGCAGGCCCTCGGCACGGACCCCGGCCTCGGCATCGACGATCTCGCGCAGCCGGGCCAGGAACCAGGGGTCGAAACTGGTCGCGTGCTGGATCTCGTCGTCGCTCAGCCCGTGGCGCATGGCCTGGGCGATCAGGCGCAGCCGGTCGGGAGTCTGCTGGCTGATCGCCTTGACGATGGCCGCCTTGTCGGGCGCGCCGGGGATCTCGATCTCGTCGAGCCCGGTCAGCCCGTTCTCCATCGAGGTCAGCGCCTTTTGCAGCGATTCGTGGAAGCTGCGGCCGACGGCCATGACCTCGCCCACCGATTTCATCGCCGTGGTCAGCTCGGGCTTGGAGCCGGGAAACTTCTCGAAGGCGAAGCGCGGGATCTTGGTCACGACATAGTCGATCGAGGGCTCGAAGCTCGCCGGCGTGACCTTGGTGATGTCGTTGTCCAGCTCGTCCAGCGTATAGCCCACCGCCAGCTTGGCAGCGACCTTGGCGATGGGGAAGCCCGTCGCCTTCGAGGCCAGCGCCGAGGACCGCGACACGCGCGGGTTCATCTCGATCACCACCATGCGGCCGTCCTTGGGATTGATCGCCCATTGCACGTTCGAGCCGCCGGTCTCGACCCCGATCTCGCGCAACACGGCGATGGAACCGTTGCGCATGCGCTGGTATTCGCGGTCGGTCAGGGTCAGCGCCGGGGCGACGGTGATCGAATCGCCGGTATGCACGCCCATCGGATCGACGTTCTCGATGGAACAGACGATGATGGCATTGTCGGCGCGGTCGCGCACGACCTCCATCTCGTATTCCTTCCAGCCCAGCAGGCTCTCGTCCACCAGCACCTGCGCCACCGGCGAGGCCTCCAGCCCCGAGCGCACGATGCGCTCGTAATCGTCGCGGTTATAGGCGACGCCGCCGCCGGTGCCGCCCAGGGTGAAGGCGGGGCGGATGATGGCGGGCAGGCCGATCTCCTCCAGCGCCTCCATGGCCATCGAAACCCCGGCCGCGATGTCATAGCGGCCGTTCGGATGCTTGGGCGCGGCGACGATGGTGGCGCGCGGGTTCTCCAGGCCGATGCGGTCCATGGCCTCGCGGAACAGCTTGCGGTCCTCGGCCATCTCGATGGCGGCGCGCTGCGCGCCGATCAGCTCGACGCCGTAGCGGTTCAGCACGCCCATGTCGGCCAGCGCCAGTGCGGTGTTCAGCCCGGTCTGCCCGCCCATGGTCGGCAAGAGCGCGTCCGGCCGCTCCTTGGCGATGATCTTCTCGACCACCTCGGGGGTGATCGGCTCGATATAGGTCGCATCCGCCATCTCGGGATCGGTCATGATCGTGGCGGGGTTCGAGTTCACCAGGATGACCCGGTAGCCCTCTTCACGCAGCGCCTTGCAGGCCTGGGCGCCGGAATAGTCGAATTCGCAGGCTTGGCCGATGACGATGGGACCGGCACCGATGATCAGGATGGATTTGATATCGGTTCTTTTCGGCATGGCGGTCCCCAGGGCTTGCGGCTGATAAATCGTCCGGGGTTATAGCCATGGCGGGCGAAGTCGCAAGGGTCCGCGCCGCCCGCCCGGCCAAAAAACCGCGGCCATGGCAAGGGGCAGCGCCGATCCTGCGCCGCCCTGCCCTTCTTCGTTCCCCAAATACCCATGCGGCCGCGCAGCCGGCCCAAGGGTTCAGGCCTGGGACGCCTTGGCCTTCTTCAGCGTCTTGCCATGGCTCGCGATCCAGTCCATCGCCGCCAGCAGCACGCCCGAGACCACGAAGACCAGGTGAATCACCACCATCCAGCGGATCTGTTCAGGGGCATATTTGCCGACATCCATGAACACCTTCAGCAGGTGGATGCCCGAAATCGCCACGATCGAGGCCACCAGCTTCAGCTTCAGCGCCGAGAAATCCACCTCGCCCTGCCACTCCGGCCGGTCCTCGTGTTCGCTCAGGTCCATGCGGCTGACGAAATTCTCGTAGCCGGAAAAGATCACGATCAGCAGAAGGTTCGCCGCCAGGCTCAGGTCGATCAGCGCCAGCACCCCCAGCACCGCATCGTTGACCGTCATCACCGGCAGGATGCCGATCAGATGCCAAAGCTCCAGCGCAAAGACCCAAAGCAGGATGAGCAGCGACAGCGCCAGACCGACATAGATCGGCGCCATCATCCAGCGGCTGGCGAAAAGGCTGCGTTCGAGAAGGCGTTCCATGAATGCTCCTGAATGGATGGTCGGCCTGCGCTATACAGCCAGGACCGCACCGGCCAAAAGGGGGCACGGGCGCGCACCCCGGCCCCGAGCCCGCCGTTTCACCGTTTCTGAATATCCTCCGCACTCGGCGGGGCCGGCGCTCAATCCGCCAGCTGGTCTTCGGCCTTCTGCGCCAAGGCCTCGGCCCGCGCGGCAAGTTCGGCCATGGCCTCGCCCAGGCTCTCGGGCACCACCGGCACCTCGACGCGCTGCGGATTGGCCTTCAGCCGCGCCAGTTCGCGCTCCAGCGAGGCCAGGCGATCCTCAAGCGCCGAGGTCCGATCGGCCAGCATCAGCCCCGACAGCAGCAGAAGCCGCGGCTCGGGCATCCGGCCAGCCTGCTCCAGAATCACCCGCGCCTCGGCATCCAGCAGGCCGGCGGCGCGCTTGAGCAGCCGCTCCTCGCCCTCCTGGCAGGCCAGGGTATAGGACTTGTGCCCGATCGAGAAATCCACTTCCGCCATGGTTCAGCCCCTTTCTCCGTCCAGCCCCGCATCGGCATGCTCGGCCATTCCGGCCGGGCCCGGCGCCGGCGCATCCCCCGAAACGCCCGCGTCGGAGGCGGGGGCTTCGATCATGCGGTCCAGCGCATCGACGATCTCGCCCATCTGCGCGACCTCGGCGGCGCGGGCGGCGCGCAGCGATTCGATCTCGGCCTCCAGCGCGCGGCGGGCCTCGTCCGGTGCCCCGTCCCCCTGCCGCGCCGCGATCAGCGCGCGGTTTGCCTCGGCCAGCGCCTCGTTGGCGGCCGAGAGCCGCGCGGCCTCCTCGCCCGCCTCGACCAGGCGCCGATGCGCCTCGGCCAGCCTCTGCTCACAGGTGGAAAGCGTGTCGGACTGGCGCGCGTGCAGGGCGGCAAGCTCTTGCGAAAGGCGGCGGTTTTCGGCCTGGAGCTCGTGCAGCTGCAAGGCGGCATCCGCATCCGCCGGAACGGGCTGCGGGGCTTGCCGGGCCGCGGCGCGGTCCAGGAACTGGTCGATCCGGTCCAGCGCCGCGATCAGCCGCTTTTCGCTGAGGTTCAGGTCATCTCTCATCGGCCAGGATCCTTTCGGGTCGCTTGTCCTCGGGGGCTCGCCTTCCACTTTTCGCATTGCCCCGGCCATATGACAAGAACGGGCGGGAGGCGGCGGGGTTTCCCGCCGGGGCCTGCGGCGCCGCATCGGCTTTTCAGCCGCCGGAACGGACCCTATAAGGCGGCAAGCCTGCATGAGGAGAGGACGCGATGCGCCGCGCAAAGATCACCCGCGAGACGGCCGAGACGCAGATCGAGGTCGAACTGGACCTCGACGGCAGCGGCCGCTACGACAACCGGACCGGCGTCGGGTTCTTCGACCACATGCTGGACCAGCTGGCCCGGCATTCGCTGATCGACCTGGCCGTGCGCGCCCAGGGCGACCTGCATGTCGACGACCACCACACGGTCGAGGATACCGGCATCGCCATCGGCCAGGCGCTGACCCAGGCTCTTGGCGACAAGCGGGGCATCCGGCGCTACGGCGCCTTCCACCTGGCCATGGACGATGCGCTGGTGCGCGCGGCGCTGGACCTGTCTGCGCGGCCCTATCTGGTGTGGAACGTGGATTTCCCGGCGCAGAAGATCGGCAGCTTCGACACCGAGCTGGTGCGCGAGTTCTTCCAGGCGCTTTCGACCCATGGCGGCATCACCCTGCATGTGGACCGGCTGCACGGGCTCAACGCCCATCACATCGCCGAGGCCAGCTTCAAGGCCGTGGCCCGCGCCCTGCGCGAGGCGGTCGAGCCCGACCCGCGCATGGCCGGCGTGCTGCCCTCGACCAAGGGGGCGCTGTGATGCGGGTGGCGCTGGTCGATTACGACAGCGGCAACCTGCATTCGGCCGAGAAGGCCTTTGCGCTGATGGGACACGAGGCGGGGGCCGAGGTGATGGTGACCTCCGACCCCGAGACGGTGGCCCGCGCCGAGCGCATCGTGCTGCCGGGCGACGGCGCCTTTCCGGCCTGCCGGGCGGCGCTGGACGCCGTGCCCGGCATGGTCGAGGCGCTGCACGAGGCGGTGATCGCCCGCGCCGTGCCCTTCATGGGCATCTGTGTCGGCATGCAGATGCTGGCCGAGGTCGGGCATGAGTATCGCGACACGGCCGGCCTGGGCTGGATCGGCGGCGAGATCGACGCCATCGACGCCCCCGGACTGAAGGTGCCGCATATGGGCTGGAACGACCTCAGGGTGCTGCGCCCGCACCCGCTGCTGGACGGCATCGCCACCGGCGATCACGCCTATTTCGTGCATGGCTGGCAGTTCCGCGTCGCCGATCCCGCGCATCTGCTGGCCACCGCCGATTACGGCGGGCCGGTGACGGCGGTGGTCGGGCGGGACAATATCGTCGGCACCCAGTTCCATCCCGAAAAATCGCAAGCCGTGGGGCTGCGCATCATCGGCAATTTCCTGCGCTGGCGCCCCTGAGCCGCCTTGGCGCCGGGGGCTGTCTGCCCCCGGACCCCCGAGGATATTTGGACAAGAAAGAAGCCGGGACCGCTATTTGACCTTGATCCAGCGTTGCGTCTTGCAGAACACCGCCACGCAGCCCGAGACGTTCAGCGTCTTGCCGTCGAGCTGCATCTTCGACTTGTAGGTCTTGTCGGCGCCGGGATCCCAGATCGTGCCGCCCGAGAACTTGCCGCCGCCCTCGTCGGTCATGCCGGCGACGATGTTCTTGCCCTCATGGGGCGACTTGATCTGCTTGCCCGCCTTGTCGAAGCTTCTGACCAGCCGGCCACAATACTTGCCGCCGCAGTCGTAGAACTCGACCATGCCGACATTGCCGTCGTCATTGGCCTGGGTCTGGAAGATGCCGCCGATGCCCTGGGCCTGCGCGGTGGTGCCCGCAAGCGCGAGCAGCGTGGCAAGAGCCAATGTCCTCATGGTGATTCCCCCCTCCCCAGGGTTATGGTCCGGGCCGCAGGATGGGCGCGCCCCGGGCCGTCGATCAAGCCTGACGTGAGGTCGCAGCGGCCGGCGCGGGGCCTTTCGGATCGGCGCGGCCTGTGGCAAAGGGGCGCCACGCTATCAGGAGAGATGCGATGATCCTTTATCCCGCGATCGACCTCAAGGACGGCAATTGCGTGCGCCTGCTGCGCGGCGACATGGAGGCGGCGACCGTCTTCGGCACCGACCCCGCCGCGCAGGCCCGCGCATTCCAGGATGCCGGGGCGGAATGGCTGCATCTGGTCGACCTGAACGGCGCATTTGCCGGCAAGCCGGTGAATGCCGCCGCGGTCGAGGCGATCCTGGCCGCCGTCGCGGTGCCGGCCCAGCTGGGCGGCGGCATCCGCGACATGGCGACCATCGAGGCCTGGCTGAAGCGCGGCCTGGCGCGGGTGATCCTGGGCACCGTGGCGGTCGAGCAGCCCGGCCTGGTGCGCGAGGCGGCAATGGCCTTTCCCGGCCAGATCGCGGTCGGCATCGACGCGCGCGGCGGCCGGGTGGCAACGCGCGGCTGGGCCGAGGAGACCGACGTGATGGCCGTCGACCTGGCGCATCGCTTCGAGGACGCCGGCGTCGCCGCGATCATCTATACCGATATCGACCGCGACGGCGCCATGGCCGGCCCCAACATCGCCGCGACCGAGGCCTTGGCGCGGGCGGTCAACATTCCGGTCATCGCCTCGGGCGGGGTGTCCTCGATGCAGGATCTGATGGCGCTGCGCGCCACCGGGGTCATCGCCGGGGCGATCTCGGGCCGGGCGCTTTACGACGGCGCCATCGACCTTCACGCGGCGCTGAAGGCGCTGGCCTGAGCGCGGCGGGCGAGGTAACAAGGCATATGCTGAAGACCCGTGTGATCCCCTGCCTGGATGTCGCCGATGGCCGCGTGGTCAAGGGCGTGAATTTCGTCGATCTGATCGATGCCGGCGACCCGGTCGAGGCGGCGCGCGCCTATGACGCCGCCGGCGCGGACGAGATCTGTTTCCTCGACATCCATGCCACGCATGAGAATCGCGGCACCATGTACGACCTGGTGACGCGCACCGCCGAGGCCTGCTTCGTGCCGCTGACCGTCGGCGGCGGCGTGCGCAGCCACCAGGACGTGCGGGCGCTGCTGCTGGCGGGTGCCGACAAGGTCAGCTTCAACTCGGCCGCCGTCGCCGACCCCGACGTGATCGCCGAGGCTGCCGACCGTTTCGGCAGCCAGTGCATCGTCTGCGCCATCGACGCCAAGACCGTGGCGCCCGGCAAGTGGGAGATCTTCACCCATGGCGGCCGCAAGCCGACCGGCATCGACGCGGTGGAATTCGCCCGCACCGTCGCCGCCAAAGGCGCGGGCGAGATCCTGCTGACCAGCATGGACCGCGACGGCACCAAGTCGGGCTTCAACATCCCGCTGACCCGCGCCGTCGCCGATGCGGTAAACGTGCCGGTCATCGCCTCGGGCGGGGTCGGGATGCTGGAGCACCTGGCCGAGGGCGTGCTGGAAGGCCATGCCTCGGCGGTGCTGGCGGCCTCGATCTTTCATTTCGGCACCTTCACCGTGCGCGAGGCCAAGGAACACCTGGCCGCCGCCGGCATCCCGGTGCGGCTGACATGAGCGGCCCCGCGCAGACCGGCCTGCACCGCCTGGCCGAGACCATCGCGGCGCGCAGGGGCACCGATCCCGAGACCAGCTGGACCGCCAGGCTGCTGGCCAAGGGCCCCGAAAAATGCGCCGAGAAATTCGGCGAGGAGGCCGTCGAGGCGATCATCGAGGCGGTCAAGGGCGACCGCGAGCGGCTGATCTCCGAGGCTGCCGATACGCTTTACCACCTGCTGGTCATGCTGGCAGCGCGCGACGTGACGCTTGCGGACGTGGAAAATGAACTCGACCGGCGCGAGGGGCGTTCGGGGATCGAGGAAAAAGCGTCTCGAAAGTGACAATATGCTGGACATGCTGGTGGGCGAGTTCTCGCGCCCCATGAGCCTGCCCGCCGGCGTGGTCGCCCTGCGGCTGACCATGGCGGTTCTGCTGGGCGGGGTGATCGGCTGGGAGCGCGAGGTGAAATCCCGCGCCGCCGGGCTGCGCACCCATATGCTGATCGCCTTGGCTGCGGCCTGCTTCACGCTGGTCGCGCTGGAGCTGGTCGATTTCAGCCCGGCAAGCGAGGGCCAGCAGCGCACCGACCCCTTGCGGCTGATCGAGGCGGTGACGGCGGGCGTGGCCTTCCTGGCCGCGGGCTCGATCGTCATCAACAAGGGCAATGTGCGCGGCATCACCACCGGCGCCTCGATGTGGCTTTGCGGCGCCGTCGGGCTGTGCTGCGGCACCGGCGACTTGCGCCTGGCGCTGATGGCCACCGCCATGGCGCTGGTGGTGCTGTATCTGGTCCGGATCGTGATCAGCCCCGCCGCCCGCAAAGCGGCGGAGGCGGACGAGAATTAAGGGGCCACCGGCACCACCTTGACCGCACCGCCCTGGGCGGAAAGCGCGATCTCGCCCGCCGCCAGCCGCAGCGCGTCGCGGCCGAAGACCTCGGCCCGCCAGCCATGCAGCGCCGGCAGGTCGCGTGCGCCCGAGGCAATGGCGTCCAGGTCCGAGGCCGAGGCGATCAGCCGTGGCGCCACCCCGGCCGCATCGGCCTTGGCCTTCAGCAGCACCCGCAGCAGATCCGCCAACGCGGCATTGCCCGGACGGCCCGGCTCCTCGGGGGCGGGCTTGGGCAGGTCGCGCGCCTCGACCCCGGCCTTGACCGCGGCCAGGATGCCGCTTGCGATCTCGCCCCGGCGGGCGTCGCGCAGAAGCAGCCGCGACTTGGCCAGATCGGCCTCGGAGAGCGGCTTGGTCGAGGCCAGCTCGATCAGCGCATCGTCCTTGAACACGCGGGCGCGGGGGATGTCGCGTTCCTGGGCAAAGCTTTCGCGGAAGCGCGCGAGTTCGCGCACCACGGCCAGGAAGCGCGGCGAGCCCGAGCGGGTGCGCACCCGCTCCCAGGCCTCCTCGGGGCGGGTGATATAGGTTTCGGGGTCCAGCAGCACCGCGACCTCCTCGGCCAGCCAGGGCGCGCGCCCGGTCTTGTCGAGCTGGGCCGAGAGGAACTCGTAGATCGCGCGCAGATGCGTCACGTCGGCCAGCGCATAGGCGGCCTGGGCATCCGAAAGCGGCCGGTGCGACCAGTCGGTGAAACGCGAGGACTTGTCCAAGGGCTGGCGGGCGATCTTCTTGACCAGCGTCTCGTAGCCGACCTGCTCGCCGAAGCCGCAGACCATGGCGGCGATCTGGGTGTCGAACAGCGGGTCAGGCATCACGCCCGCGTCGTGGAAGAAGATCTCCAGATCCTGCCGCGCGGCGTGGAAGACCTTGACCGTCGCCTTGTGGCGGAAAAGGTCGTAGAGCGGTTCGAGCGACAGCCCCTCGACCAGCGGGTCGATCAGCACGGCAGAGCCGCCCGGCGCCTTCGCGGCCGAGGCCGGCGGCAACGCCGCCTGGATCAGGCATAGCCGGGAATAATAGGTCCGCTCGCGCAGGAACTCGGTGTCGAGCGTGACATAGGGCTGGGCCTTGGCCAGGGCGCAGAACTCGGCCAGTTCGGCCGTGGTGGTCAGGGTGCGGATCTCGGGCTTTTGATCGTTCGTGGCTTTTGCGGGCATAGGGTTCCTTCGGGGGGCGGTCCTTCCGCCGGCGATTCCCTTGGGGATTATCGAAGGTTCGCCGAAATTCAAGGCACGACCCGGCGTTTCAGAGCGGTTCGATGTCGCCCTGTGCCCGCATTGCCTCGAATCGGGCAACGAAACCGGCCAGGGTGCCGCTCGCGATGGCGTCACGCAGCCCGGCCATCAGTTCCTGGAAGTAATGCAGGTTGTGCCAGGTCAGCAGCATGCCCGAGATCATTTCGCCGGCGCGGAAGACGTGGTGCAGATAGGCGCGGCTGTAGCCGGCGCAGGCCGGGCAGGTGCAATGCTCGTCCAGCGGACGCGGATCGTCGGCATGGCGCGCGTTCTTGATGTTGACCTGCCCGCGCCGGGTCCAGGCCTGCCCCGTGCGACCCGAGCGCGAGGGCAGCACGCAATCCATCATGTCCACGCCGCGCAGGACCGCGCCGACGATGTCGTCGGGCTTGCCCACGCCCATCAGGTAGCGCGGCCTGTCCTCGGGCAGGAAGCCGGGCGCATAGTCCAGCACGCCGAACATCGCCTCCTGCCCCTCGCCCACGGCCAGCCCGCCGATGGCATAGCCGTCGAAGCCGATCGCCTTCAGCGCCTCGGCCGATTCCTCGCGCAGCTCGCGGGTGACGCCGCCCTGCATGATGCCGAACAGCGCGTGGCCGGGCCGGTCGCCGAAGGCGTCGCGGCTGCGCTGCGCCCAGCGCATCGACATGCGCATGGATTTCGCCACCACCTCCTCGGAGGCGGGCAGCGCCGGGCATTCGTCGAAGGCCATGACGATGTCCGAGCCCAGCAGGCGCTGGATCTCCATGCTGGTCTCGGGCGAGAGGTGGTGCTTGGAGCCGTCGACATGGCTGGAGAAGGTCACGCCTTCCTCGGTCAGCTTGCGCAGGCTGGACAGCGACATGACCTGGAAACCGCCCGAATCGGTCAGGATCGGCCGCGGCCAGTTCATGAACCTGTGCAGCCCGCCCAGCCGGGCGATGCGCTCGGCACCCGGCCGCAGCATCAGGTGATAGGTATTGCCCAAGAGGATGTCGGCACCGGTGGCGCGCACCGATTCGGGCAGCATGGCCTTGACCGTGGCGGCGGTGCCCACCGGCATGAAGGCGGGGGTGCGGATCTCGCCCCGCGGCGTCTGGATCACGCCGCTGCGGGCGCGGCCGTCGGTGGCTTGGACGGTGAAATGGAATCTGTCGCTCATGCCTGCGCAGATAGGGGGTTTCGCCGGCGGATGCAAAGCCGCCCTTACGCCCCGGCCGCACGCAACAGTTTCGCCCGTTCCGGGGGAATGGCCCCGATCTCCAGCCCGGTGAAGACATGCAAGGTATCCATCTGCCGGTCCACCACCGCATGATCGCTGACCCAGCCCCCCATGGCGAGGTATGAGCGCAAAAGCGGCGGCATCGCCGCCATCGCCCGGCGCGGATCCGCCTGGCGCAGCCGCAGCGCGCGGGCAAAGCGAAAGACCTGCGGTGCCTTGACCCGCGGCAGCCAGCATTTCGGCGCCAGGTGCCGCTCGCGCAGCATGGCGAAGGCATCCTCGTAGCCGTGGATGTCGGTGCCGGCAAAGCTGGAGCAGCCGAACAGCATCTCGATGCGCGCGTCGTCGACATGCCGGGCCAGCGCGCCCCAGGCCAGGCGCAGGATGTCGGGGTCGCGCCATTGCGGGTGGATGCAGAAGCGGCCGATCTCGACCATCGGGCCGCGGAAATCGCGCAGCCGCGACAGGTTATAGTAGCGCGCCGAATAGCTGTCGCCGATCTCGGCCCCGCCGGACAGGGTGAGCATGCGGAAGCAGGCGACCAGCCCGCCGCCGGCCTTGTCGCGAATCAGCACATGGCTGCAACGGTCGTCGTAATCGTCGGCATCCAGCAGCGATGCGCCCCCGCCATCGCCGCGCCGGCCCAGAAAGCAAAGCCAGCGCAGGCGCTGCGCCTCGCGGATCTCGGCTGCGCCTTCGGCAAAGCCGACCTGGTAGCGGCCCTTGTTGAGTAACATCATGGCGTTCCCGCCCGGCCCGTGAACCGGCCCCGCTCCGACTTGTTAACAACCGTTCTGCGCCTATCTTGTAACAGCAGCATGGCAGGATTGAAGGGCCAAGATGTCGGAACGGATCATCAAGAGCGACGCGGAGTGGCAGGCAGAGCTGGACCCCGAAACCTATCGCGTGACCCGGCAGGCAGGGACCGAGCGGCCGTTCTCGCATCCGGGCTTTCCGCAGGGACCGGGGCATTACGAATGCACCTGCTGCGGCGCGCGGCTGTTCGAGGGCGACGCCAAGTTCGAAAGCCATTGCGGCTGGCCCAGCTTTTCCCGCCCCAGCCCGGCGGGCCAGATCGACGAGCATCGCGACACCAGCCACGGCATGATCCGCACCGAGGTGCGCTGCCACCGCTGCGACGCGCATCTGGGCCATGTCTTTCCCGACGGTCCGCCGCCGACGGGGTTGCGCTATTGCATCAACGGCGTGGCGCTGCGCTTCGTGCCGGAACCCGGCTGAAACGGAAAAGGGCGCCGGTGGGCGCCCGGTTCCTGTCAATCGCCCAGGAAATCCCCGGCCTGCACGCGGCCGACATTGCCCAGAAGCTGGCGGATCAGGCCCAGGCTGGTCACACCGGTATCGGTCACGCGGCGCGACAGCACCACCACCTGTCCCCGCTCCAGCCCGAAGCGCTCGATATTGCTGACCACGCCGCTGTCGGAAAAGCTGATGGCGACCACCTGGCGGTCAACCTCGCGCGGCTCGCGCGGGCCATAGAACTGCCAGCGCGACCCCACGTAATACCAGGCCGAGCCGGTCAGAAGCCCCTGCGCCGAGGGCCGGCCGATCAGCCCCTCGAGATCGGATTGCGAGGTCTGGCCGACGACCACTTGGGCCAATTGCTCCTGGGGCGGGATATAGCCGTGGTTGCGATAGGTGGCCTGGCAGGCGGAAAGGCCCAGAGATGCGGTCAGTGCAAAAGCCATAAGCTGCCGCCGGGAAATCTTCATCTTCTCTCTGCCCTCTTACGCGCCTGTTGACGCCGCGCGACCGGCTTAGCAAACTCATGCCCCACGCTCAAGAATATCCAGACCAAGGGCGGTTTTGCCCGCGAAAGGCCACCGATGACCGATTCCAAAGCCCCGCAGACCCGGTTCCGGGTGGCCCATCTGAACCCGCGCCAGCCGACCGATTTCGCGCTGGCCCCCGCCGCGCCCGCCCGCCGGGCGCTGGCGGCGGAACTGGGGCTGATCGCCCTGCCCCGGCTGGGTTTTTCCGGCCGCATCCGCGCCGTGGCCAGCGACGCCTGGGAGGTGACGGGGACGCTTTCGGCCCGCGTCGTGCAGCCCTGCGTGGTGACGCTGGCCCCGGTCGAGACCGAATTGCGCGAAACCCTGCACCGCGTCTTCTCGCCCCATGCCGGCACCCCCGAAGGCGACGAGGTCGAGATGCCCGACGAGGATCTGGAGCCCCTGGGCCAGTTCATCGACATCGAGGCGATCATGACCGAGGCGCTGGCCCTGGCGCTGCCGCTTTACCCGCGCGCCGAGGGGGCGGCGCTCGACGCCCCCGAAACCGCGCCCGAGGAGGGGGTCCGCAAGCCCTTCGCCGGGCTTGCCGACCTGCTGAAAACCCCGAGGAAGCCCTGAACTAGGCGGAACGCTGGGCGATCTGCCAATCCGGCGCCATTTCCGGGCCCAGGTTCAGCGGCGCCAGCATGCCCTGGCCCAGGATATGATCGGCGGCCTTCTCGCCGGTCATGATCGAGGGCGCGTTCAGGTTGCCGTTGGTGATGCGCGGAAAGACCGAGCTGTCGGCGACGCGCAGCCCCTCGACCCCGATCACCCGCAGTTCCGGGTCCACCACCGCCAAGGGGTCGTCCACCGCGCCCATCCGCGCCGTACCGCAGGGGTGAAAGGCCGATTCGGCATGGTCGCGGACGAAGGCGTCGATCTGATCGTCGCTTACGACGCCCTCGCCGGGCTGGATCTCGTGGCCCTTGTAGGCGGCAAAGGCGGGCTGGGCGAAGATCTCGCGCGTCAGCCGCACGCAGGCGCGGAACTCGGCCCAGTCATCCGGGTGCGACATGTAGTTGAAGCGGATCTCGGGCGCCTGCTTGGGATCGGCGGATTGCAGCCGCACCGTGCCGCGCGATTTCGAGCGCATCGGCCCGACATGGACCTGGAAGCCATGCCCCTCGGCCGCCGCCCGGCCGTCATAGCGCACGGCCAAGGGCAGGAAGTGATACTGGATATCGGGATATTCCACGCCCGCGGCCGAGCGGATGAAGCCGCAACTCTCGAACTGGTTCGAGGCGCCCAGGCCCGTCCCGGTCGCCAGCCATTGCGCCCCGATCGAGCCCTTTCCCCACAGGTTCCAGTGCTTGTAAAGCGTGACCGGCTGGGTCGCGGTATATTGCATGTAGATCTCCAGGTGGTCCTGGAGATTGGCGCCCACGCCAGGCCGGTCCGCCCGGACCTCGATGCCATGTTCGCGCAGATGGTCCGCCGGGCCGATCCCCGAGAGCATCAGCAGCTTCGGCGTGTTGATCGAGCTTGCCGAAAGAATCACCTCATGTTTCGCTCGGAACACATTGACGCCACGGGTATTTCGAACCTCGACGCCGACCGCGCGGCCATCCTCGAAGACCACGCGCCGCGCCAGTCCGCGGCGCAGCCGCAGCCGGCCGGTCGCCTGGGCCGGGCGCAGATAGGCATTGGCGGCCGACCAGCGCCGGCCTTCCCAGATCGTCGCCTCCATGGCGCCGAAACCCTCCTGCCGGGCGCCGTTGTAATCCTCGGTGGTCGGATAGCCGGCCTCGCGCCCGGCCCGGATAAAGGCGTTGAACAGCGGGTTCTTGCGCGAGCCGCGGGTCACATGCAGCGGCCCCTCGGTGCCGCGATAGTCGCTGACCGCGCCATGCGAGGTCTCCATGCGCTTGAAATAGGGCAGCACGTCGGCATAGGCCCAGCCGTCGGCGCCGCTTTCCGCCCAGAAGTCGAAATCCCGGGCATGGCCGCGCACGAAGACCATGCCGTTGATCGAGGACGAGCCGCCGACCACCTTGCCGCGCGGCGTCACCAGCCGCCGACCGCCCAGATGCGGCTCGGGCTCGGACGAAAACCCCCAGTCATAGCGGCGCATGTTCATCGGATAGGACAGCGCCGCCGGCATCTGGATGAAGGGTCCGACATCGCTGCCGCCATATTCGACGATGTCCACCCGCTTGCCGGCCATCACCAGCCGGTAAGCCAGCGCGCAACCGGCCGAGCCGGCGCCCACGATCACATAATCCGGGATCACGCCTGCCCCCCCTGCGCCGCCGCCGCGGCTCTTTCCGTTTTCCCAATACCCATGCCCACCGCGCCGCGGGCGCCACGCCGATCAATAGGGTGCATCGACCCCTCCCATGCCGACATAGACCGATTTCAGCTGCGAATAATGCTCGATGGCCGCGGCCGAGTTCTCGCGCCCGATCCCCGACAGCTTGACGCCGCCGAAGGGCGCCTCGACCGGGGTCAGGTTATAGGCATTGATCCAGGTGGTGCCGGCCTGCAGGGCGGCCGCGACCCGGTGGCCGCGCGCCAGGTCGCGGGTGAACACCCCCGCCGCCAGCCCGTAGGGCGAGGCATTGGCGCGCTCGACCGCCTCCTTTTCGGTCGCGAAGCCCAGCACCGACATGACCGGGCCGAAGATCTCCTCGCGCACGATCCACATGTCATCCGAGGCATCGGCAAAGACCGTGGGCGGGACAAAGGCGCCCTCGCCCGGCCCGCCGCAGACCAGCCGCGCGCCCTCGGCGCAGCCGCGGGCGATGGCCTCGCGGATCTTCGCCGCCTGGCCCGGGCTGACGATGGGACCGTGCAGGGTCGCCTCGTCCAGCGGATCGCCGATCCTGATCCGGGCCACCCGCTCGGCCAGCCGGTCGAGGAAGGCGGGCAGGATGCCCTGCTGCACGAAGACACGGGTGCCGTTCGAGCAGATCTGCCCCGAGGAATAGAAATTCGCCAGCATCGCCGCGCCGACCGCATCGTCCAGCGAGGCATCGTCGAAGACGATCAGCGGCGATTTGCCGCCCAGTTCCATGGTGACATGCCGCATGCCCTCGGCCGCCGCGGCATAGACCCTTTGCCCGGTCGCGACCGAGCCGGTCAGCGAGACCTTGGCGACCCGCGGATCCGTCACCAGCGCCGCGCCGACCTCGGCCCGCCCCTGCACCACGTTGAAGATGCCCGGCGGCAGCCCGGCCTCGGCCAGGATCTCGGCCAGCTTCAGCGCGCCCAGCGGGGTTTCCTCGCTGGGCTTGAAGACCATGGCATTGCCCATGGCCAAGGCCGGCGCCGCCTTCCAGCAGGCGATCTGGCTGGGATAGTTCCAGGCACCGATGCCGGCGCAGACCCCCAGTGCCTCGCGGATGGTATAGACGAAATCGCCGCCCAGCGGGATCGCCTGCCCGGTGACGGTCGGCGCCAGCCCGCCGAAATATTCCAATGCATCAGCGCCCGAGGGCCAGTCGGCCACCCGCGTCTCCTGGATCGGCTTGCCGGTATCCAGAGTTTCGAGCCGCGCCAGTTCCTCGGCCCGCTCGCGGATGATCTGCGCCGCCCGGACCAGCACCCGGCCGCGCTCGACCGGTCGAGCCGCCGCCCAGGCGGGTTGCGCGGCGGCGGCGGCGGCGGTGGCGCGCGTCACCTGGTCGCGGGCCGCCGCGCGCAGATGCGCGATGACCTCGCCGGTATAGGGGTAATGCACCGGCAAGGACTCGCCCTCGCCCTCGACGAAGGCGCCGTCGATGTAAAGGCTCGCCTGCGGTTGCGCGTCATGGCTCATGGCAGCACCTTCTCCAGATAATCCAGCGTGGTTCGTTCGGCGGCGGCGGCATCGGCCTCGTTGGACAGCGCCGCGCGCAGGTAAAGCCCGTCGATCAGCGCCCCCAGCGTGCGGGCGATGCGCTCGGCCCCCGCCCCGGCCAGCGGCCGCAGGGCCGTCAGCAGGTTCGAGGCGAGCCGGCGGTGATAGACCCGCAGCAGCCGCGCCGCCTCGGGCTCGACCAGCGCCAGCGCATAGAAGTTCAGCCAGGCGGCGATGGTATCATGTTCGAAATTCGCACCGTCGAAACTGGCGGCGATGATGGCGCTGAGCCGCTCCTGCGGCGTTTCCGCGCCCCGCAGCGCGGCGCGGGTCGAGGCACCGTATTGTGCCAGGATATGCCGCATCGCCGCCAGGAAGATCCGCTCCTTCGAGCCGAAATAGTGATGCGCGAGCGCCGAGGACATGCCCGCCTCGCGCGCGATCTGCGCCACGGTCACGTCCAGCGAGCCCGCCCGGCCCACTGTGGCAATCGCGGCGTTGATCAGCGCCGCTTTTCGGATAGGTTCAGCGCCAAGCTTGGGCATGACAGGACACCATGGTGCAATTCCGTTGGAAAATTTCGTGCAAGAGACCCGTATCTGGCAGATCATTGATTGACTCGTCAATCAATGAAAGCCTTAATCAACGCACCCGTCAACGAACCAGGGAGATAAAGATGACATTTCGCCGCACCGCTGCAGCTCTTGCCGCCGGGCTGGTCGCCTCGCTCGCCACGGCCGGCATCGCTGCGGCACAAGAGCCGATGGAGTGCCGCAAGGTCGTCTTTTCGGATGTGGGCTGGTCCGACATCAGCGCCACCACCGCGCTGGCCTCGACCGTGCTGGGGGCGCTGGGATACCAGACCGAAACCAAGATCCTGTCGGTGCCGGTGACCTATACCGCGCTTTCCACCGACGACGTGGACGTGTTCCTGGGCAACTGGATGCCGACGATGGAGGCCGACATCGCCCCCTATCGCGAGGCGGGCACCGTGGACATCCTGCGCACCAACCTGACCGGGGCGAAATACACGCTGGCGACGAACAAGGCCGGCGCCGAGCTGGGCATCGACGATTTCGGCAAGATCGCCGGGCACAAGGATGCGCTGGAGGGCAAGATCTACGGCATCGAGCCGGGCAATGACGGCAACCGCCTGCTCCTGGAGATGGTGGCCGAGAACAAGTTCGACCTCGGCACCTTCGAGGTCGTGGAAAGCAGCGAACAGGGCATGCTTGCGCAGGTCGCGCGCGCCGACGCCGCCGGCAAGCCGGTGGTCTTCCTGGGCTGGGAGCCGCATCCGATGAACAGCCAGTTCCAAATGACCTACCTGGCCGGCGGCGACGAGGTCTTTGGCCCCGATTTCGGCGGCGCGCGCGTCGATACCAATACCCGCGCCGGCTATGCCGAGGCCTGCCCGAATGTCGGCAAGTTCCTGCAAAACCTGGAATTCAGCCTGCCCATGGAGAACGAGGTCATGGGCCTGATCCTGAACGACGGCATGCAGCCGGCCGATGCGGCGCTGAAATGGCTCCGCGCCAACCCGGAAGCGGCCCAACCCTGGATCGCGGGCGTCACCGCCGCCGATGGCGGCGATGCGCAGGCTGCGCTGGACAAGGTGCTGTCCGAATAGGGGCCGAACAAGCGCCGGGCGGGCGGGGACGCCCCTGCCCGCACCGCCTAGCTCATGGGACGGTTTTCTCTACCCTGGCCGGGACGGCATGTCCGGGCCGTGCCGCGCTCCGACCCTTCGGCGCAAGGCCGCCCTACAGACCCGACGATCCCGCACGGCAGAAAGAAAGGGACGCATGGACCAACTGACCGCATTCCTGACGGGGACCAAGATCCCGGTGGGCCGGACCGCCAAGGCGATCTTCGACTGGCTCAACGCCCATGCCGCCGTGGTCTTCAACGCCATCTCGCGGCTGTTGGAGGGGCTGATCGGCGGCATCCTGAAGCTGCTGGAATTCCCGCATCCGCTGGTCTTCACCCTGCTGGCCGTGGCCCTGACCTGGGCCTTGCAGCGCAGCTGGAAGACCTGCCTGCTGGTCGCGATGGGTTTCCTGTTCATCCTCAACCAGGGCTATTGGAAAGAGACCATGCAGTCCCTGACCCTGGTGCTTGCCGCCTGCGTCGTCTGCATGGCGATCGGCGTGCCCATGGGCATCGCCGCCGCGCACCGGCCGCGGCTTTACGCCTGGATGCGGCCGGTGCTGGACCTGATGCAGACGCTGCCGACCTTCGTCTACCTGATCCCGGCCATCGTCTTTTTCGGCATCGGCATGGTGCCCGGCCTGATCGCCACGGTGATCTTCGTGCTGCCGGCGCCGATCCGGCTGACGCATCTGGGCATCTCCTCGACGCCCCGGGCGCTGGTCGAGGCCGCCACCGCCTTCGGCGCCACCCCGCGCCAACTGCTGTGGAAGGTCGAACTGCCAAGCGCCACGCCGCAGATCATGGCCGGGCTGAACCAGACCATCATGCTGTCGCTGTCCATGGTCGTCATCGCGGCGCTGGTCGGCGCCTCGGGGCTGGGCGTGCCGGTGGTGCGGGCGCTGAACAGCGTGAACACGGCGCTGGGATTCGAAAGCGGCTTCATCATCGTGGTGGTCGCCATCATGCTGGACCGGATGCTGCGGGTCAGGGGGCGCCATGACTGAGGCCAGGCAAGCCGCGCATAACGCGGTCGAGTTCGACAAGGTGAATATCGTCTTCGGCGACGCGCCCCAGGCCGCGCTGCCGCTGATGGACCAGGGCCTGGAGCGCGGCCCGATCAAGGCCGAGACCGGCCAGGTTCTGGGCGTCCACGACTGCTCGCTGACCGTGCGCGAGGGCGAGATCCTGGTGCTGATGGGCCTTTCCGGCTCGGGCAAGTCCACGCTCTTGCGGGCGGTGAACGGGCTCAACCCGGTCTGCCGGGGCGAGGTGCGGATCTGGGACGGCAAGGCCATGGCCTCGGTGACCAAGGCCTCGGGCACCGAGCTGCGCCGGCTGCGCCGCGAATGCATCGCCATGGTCTTCCAGCAATTCGGCCTGCTGCCCTGGCGCTCGGTGCGCGAGAACGTCGGGCTGGGACTGGAACTGGCCGGCATTCCCGCGGCCGAACGGCGCCGCCGCGTCGACGCGCAGCTGGCCACCGTCGGCCTGGCTGATTGGGCCGAGCGCAAGGTGGGCGACCTGTCGGGCGGCATGCAGCAGCGCGTGGGCCTGGCGCGCGCCTTCGCCACCGAGGCGCCGATCCTCTTGATGGACGAGCCCTTCTCGGCGCTGGACCCGCTGATCCGCAACCGGCTGCAGGACGAACTGCTGGAATTGCAGCAGCGGTTCCGCCGCACCATCATCTTCGTCAGCCACGACCTCGACGAGGCGTTCCGCATCGGCAACCGCATCGCGCTGATGGAGGGCGGCCGCATCGTCCAGGTCGGCACCGCGCGCGAGATCATCGCCCATCCGGCGAATGCCTATGTCGAGGATTTCGTCGCCCACATGAACCCGCTGGCGGTGCTGCGGGCCGAGGACATGGCCGAACCGGGCGAGGCCGCGGGCCTCCCCATCGACCGCCAGACCCCGGTGCGCGAGGTCATCCGGGCCATGACCGAAACCGGCGCCGAGATGCTGCCCCTGCAGGGCGGCGGCCGGGTGACACGCCAGGGCATCATGTCGCGCCTGGTGGTGCGGCGCGGCCAGGCCGGCGGCGCGCTGGAACAGCCGGCCTAGCTTTCCCGCGTCGCCTCGGCCGGCGGGGTGATGGTGGGGCGCCGCAGCCGCGCCTCGCGCCAGGTGATATAGCTGATGGCGCCGATCATGATGGCGCCGCCGACCAGCACCCACAGGTCGACCGGCTCGGCAAAGGCCAGCGCACCCAGCAGGCTGGCCCAGATCAGCTGCAGCAGGGTGACGGGCTGCGTCACCGTCAGGGGCGCGGCGGCAAAGGCACGCGTCATCGCGTAATGCCCCGCGGTGGCGAAAAAGGCGGTGCAGGCCAGCACCGCGCATTGCGCCAGCGTCGGCGGCACCCAGACCAGCGCCGCGACCGGCGCCAGGCCGATGCAGACCGTCAGCGACATCATCGCCACCACGACCGAGGCCGGCACCAGCTCCGACAGCCGCTTGGCCACCAGGTAGGAGCCGCCAAAGATCACCGCGGCGCCCAGCTGCGCCAGGTGGCCCGGCTCCAGCGCGCGGATGCCGGGCCGCAGCACGATCATCGCCCCCGCCAGCGCCACGGCGATGGCCAGCCCGCGCCGCCACGAGATCCGCTCACCCATCAGCAGTGCCGCGCCCAGCGTAACCACGACCGGGTTGAGAAAGCCGATGGCGGTGACCTCGGCCACGGTGATGCGGGCCATGGCATAGAACCACAGGATCACCGCCAGCACATGCAGCCCGCCGCGCAGCGCGAAAAGCGCCCAGATGCGCGGGGCGAAGCCCTGCCGCAGCGCCGGCCCCAGCGCCGGGACCAGGAACAGCAAGCCAAAGGCGAAGCGGATGAAGGCGCCCTCCGCCGCCGGCAGCGCCTGCCCCAGCCAGCGCACCGTGCCGTTGACCGCGACGAAGCACAGCCCCGCCGTCAGCATCCACAGGATGCCCGGCAGGTCGCCGCGCGCAAGGGAATGGGTTGTCCTGCTCATCCCACAGCCATGCCCTGCCGGCACGGGCAGCGCAAGGCTCAGCCGCCCAGCAGCAGGCCCAGGGCGATCGACCACATCACCAGGCCCACCAGCCCGTCCAGCACCCGCCAGGCCGCCGGCCGCGCGAATAGCGGCGACAGCCAGCGCGCCCCGTAACCCAGCGCGAAAAAGAACAGCACCGAGCCCGAGACCGCGCCGGCGACGAAGCCCGGCTTGTTCTCCCAAGCCGCCGAGACCGAACCGATCAGCACCACCGTATCCAGCCAGACATGCGGGTTGAGCCAGGTCAGCCCCGCCAGCACCAGAAGCGTCGCGCCCAGCCCCGCCGCATGGCCCGGCCCGGCCCGCAGCGCCTCGCCGCCGCGCCAGGCGGCGCGAAAGGCGCGCGCGCCATAGGCCAGCAGGAAGGCCGCCCCGCCCCAGCGCATCGCCGCCAGGAACCACGGCGCCTGCGCGGCGATGGCGCCGGCGCCCAGCACCCCCGCGGTGATCAGCACCGCATCCGAGATGGCGCAAAAGGCACAGGTCGCCAGCACATGCCGGCGCATCAACCCCTGCCTCAGCACGAAGGCGTTCTGCGCCCCGATGGCGACGATCAACGACAGGGCGGTGCCAAGACCGGCGAAATAGGCCTGCATGCGGTTCTCCTTTGCCCGCGTCTTGCCCCGGCGCGTTCCTTCAGGCAAATTCAAAATCATTACGTGACTTAAGGTTGCCTTAATGCTCGATTATGCCGCCCTGGCCGTGCTGGCCGAGATCATCCGCCGCGGCAGTTTCGAGGCGGCGGCGGCGGCGCTCGGCGTCACCCCCTCGGCGGTGTCGCAGCGCATCAAGGGGCTCGAGGAGCGGCTGGGTCAGGTGCTGGTCCATCGCGGCCCGCCGGCCCGCGGCACGGAAACCGGGCTGCGGCTGATGCAGCATCTCGACCAGGTGCGGCTGCTGGAAACCACGCTCGCCGCCGGCCTGCGCCCGCCCGGACCGGCGGTGCTGCGGCTCGCGGTCAATGCCGACAGCCTGGCGACCTGGTTCCTGCCGGTGATGGCGGCGCTGCCGGCGCTCTACGACCTGGTGCTGGACGACCAGGACCATGCCCGCGACTGGCTGCGCCAGGGCCAGGTCTCTGCCGCGATCAGCTCCGACCCCGACCCGGTGCCGGGCTGCGACGCGCTGCCCCTGGGCGCCATGCGCTACCTGGCGCTGGCCGCGCCCGGTTTCCGCGCCCGGCATTTCCCCGACGGCGTGACCGAGGCCAGCCTGCGCGCCGCCCCGGCGATCATCTTCAACGCCAAGGACGCGCTGCAATCCCGCTGGGCCGAACAGGCCACCGGCAAACGGCTGCACCTGCCGGGCCACCGGATCCCGGCCTCGGAACCCTTCGCCCGCGCAGTCGAACTCGGCCTCGGCTGGGGCATGATCCCCGAGGCCATGGCCGCCCCGGCCCTGGCGCAGGGCCGGCTGCGACCGCTGCTCCCCGACATGCCGCTGGACGTGGCGCTCTACTGGCACGTCCAGCGCGCCATGGCGCCCGCCCTCGCCCCCCTGACCGCCGCGATCAGAAAAAGGGCCGCAGCCGAACTGCGACCCTGATTTCTCTGTTCCTTAAATACCCCCGCCGGAGGCAGGCAATCAAAGCTGCGCCGCCACATCCTCGGGAATGTCGAAATTCCCGGTGACGTTCTGCACGTCGTCGTCCTCTTCCAGCGCGTCGATCAGCTTCATCAGCTTCTGCGCCGTCTCCAGGTCGATCTCGGTCGGCGCCTGCGGCTTCCAGATCAGCTTGGCATGTTCGGATTCGCCCAGGGACGCCTCCAGCGCGTTCGAGACCTCGGCCAGGTCGGTGTCCGCGGTATAGATCCAGTGCCCGTCTTCGTCGCTCTCGACATCCTCGGCCCCGGCCTCGATGGCGGCCATCATCACCGTGTCGGCATCGCCGGCGCTGGCGGGATACATGATCTCGCCCTTGCGGTCGAACATGAAGCTGACCGAGCCGGTCTGGCCCAGGTCGCCGCCGTATTTGGTGAAATAGCTGCGCACGTTGGACGCGGTGCGGTTGCGGTTGTCGGTCATCGCCTCGACGATGATGGCAATGCCGTTCGGGCCATAGCCCTCGTAGCGGATCTCGTCATAGCTCTCGGCATCGCCGCCCTGCGATTTCTTGATGGCGCGGTCGATCACGTCCTTCGGCATCGAGTTCGACTTGGCTTCCTTCACCGCAAGGCGCAGGCGCGGGTTCTTGTCGGGGTCAGGGTCGCCCATCTTGGCGGCGACGGTGATTTCTTTGGCCAGTTTCGAAAACAGCTTCGAGCGCAGCTTGTCCTGCTTGCCCTTGCGATGCTGGATATTGGCCCATTTGGAATGGCCTGCCATGGTATTTCCCGAAAATTTGGATATGTGCTGCGGCTTTTAGTCAGCCAGGGCCCAGGCCGCAAGCATTACGCCCGATTCTTGACGATCTCGGCCAGCACATAGAGCCGCAGGGCGGTGGCCAGCCCCACCTCGGGCGGGCGGGCGGCGTCGATCTGGGCGATCAGCGCGGCGGTGGTGCGTCCCCCGGCACGGGCCAGGTCGCGCAGCTCGCGCCAGAAGGCGTCTTCGAGGCTGACCGAGGTGCGATGCCCGCCGATGGTGATCGAGCGCTTCACCGGCGCGGACATCGGCGGCAGCGGCAGATCAGTCATCGCCCGGCTCCGGTCCCTTGCGATGCTGGTCCAGGTGCCGGGCAGCGCGGGCGGCGGCGTCCTGCTCGGCAAGCTTCTGGGCCTTGCTGCGGCCGAATTTCGCCGCATTCTCGTCGCCCTGCCGGCGGGCGGCATCGCGGGCGGCGGATTTGCGCACCGCCCGCAGGTTCACGACCTTGCCTGAACCAGACCCGGCCAAGATCAGTCTTCCGGGCCGATCATCTGCTCGGGGCGGACGATGCGGTCGAAGGTCTCGCCATCGACGAAGCCCAGCGCGATCGCCTCCTCGCGCAGCGTGGTGCCGTTCTTATGCGCGGTCTTGGCCACCTTGGTCGCGTTGTCATAGCCGATGGTCGGCGCCAGCGCCGTCACCAGCATCAGCGATTCCTTCATCAGCTTCTCGATGCGGGGGATGTTCGCCTGGGTGCCCACGACCATGTTGTCGGTGAACGAACCCGCCGCGTCGCCCAGAAGCTGCATGGATTGCAGCACGTTGTAGCTCATCATCGGGTTGTAGACGTTCAGTTCGAAATGGCCCTGCGAGCCGGCAAAGCCGATGGCGGCGTCGTTGCCCATGACATGGGCGCAGACCATGGTCAGCGCCTCGGCCTGGGTCGGGTTCACCTTGCCCGGCATGATCGACGAGCCCGGCTCGTTCTCGGGCAGGATCAGCTCGCCCAGGCCCGAGCGCGGGCCCGAACCCAGCAGGCGCATGTCATTGGCGATCTTGAACAGCGCGGCGGCCACGGTCTTCAGCGCGCCCGAGAAGAACACCATCGCGTCATGCGCGGCCAGCGCCTCGAACTTGTTCGGCGCGGTGACAAAGGGCAGGCCGGTGATCTCGGCGATCTGGGCGGCAATCGCCGTGTCCCAGCCCTTCTTGGTATTCAGCCCGGTGCCGACCGCGGTACCGCCCTGCGCCAGCTCGTAGATGTCGCCGAGCGCCAGCTTGACCCGCTCGATGCCCTTGGCGACCTGATGCGCATAGCCGCCGAATTCCTGGCCCAGCGTCAGCGGCGTCGCGTCCTGGGTATGGGTGCGGCCGATCTTGATGATGTCCTTGAACTCCTCGGACTTCGCGACCAGGGCCTTGTGCAGCTTTTCCAGCCCCGGCAGCAGCACGTCGCGCGCCTGCATGGCGATGGCGACATGCATCGCGGTCGGGAATGTGTCGTTCGAGCTTTGACCCATATTCACATGGTCGTTCGGATGGACCGGCTTCTTCGAGCCCATCTCGCCGCCCAGGATCTCGATGGCGCGGTTCGAGATCACCTCGTTGGCGTTCATGTTCGACTGCGTGCCCGAGCCGGTCTGCCAGACCACCAGCGGGAAATTGTCGTCGAACCGGCCGGCGACGACTTCCGAGGCCGCCTGCACCATCGCCTTGCCGATCGCCGGGTCCAGCTTGCCGCTGGCCATGTTCACCTCGGCCGCGGCCTGCTTGATCACGCCCAGGGCGCGGATGATCGCCACCGGCTGGCGCTCCCAGCCGATGGGGAAGTTCTGGATCGAGCGCTGGGTCTGGGCGCCCCAATACTTGTCGGCAGGCACCTCCAGCGGGCCGAAGCTGTCGGTCTCGGTGCGGGTGGTCTTGGTCATGGCATGCTCCCTCACGGTGTTGCGGGGGTTCTAGGCCCGATGGCGCGGATTGGCAATCGGCATGCCGTGGTATGCCATGCGCTAACAGCGCCTCACTTGCGCCATTTGTCCAGGCTGACCACCTCGGCGCCGCCCTTCGCGCCCTCCTCGCCCGGCGCCTCGGCCATGGGCGGCTCGTTCTCTTCGGGCTCGTCCTCCTCCTCGTGGTTCTCGAAGCGCAGGCCGAACTCGACCGAGGGATCCACGAAGGTGCGCAGCGCGTCGAAGGGGATATAGAGCGGTTCGGGCGAATTGCCGAAATTCAGCGTGATGTGAAAGCCCTCGGGCGTGACCGAGAGATCCTCGAACCAATGCTGGATGACGATGGTCATCTCGTCGGGATAGCGCTCGCGCAGCCAGTCGGCCATCTGCACCTGCGAATCGCGGGTGTCGAAGGTGATGAAGAAATGATGCTCGCCCGGCAGCCCCTCGGTGGCCACCGTTTGCAGCACATCCGCGATCAGCCGCTGCATGGCCCGGTGCATCATTCCGCCGTAATCTATTCCGCGTGCCATGGCGTCCTCCGTCGTGTTGGGGGCCAGCATAGGGAAATGAGACGGCTTGAAAAGCCCCTAGCGCCGCTTGGAAGCACGACCGGCGGCCGGCTTCTCCGTTCCCCAAATACCCAAGGAACCGCGCCACAGGCGCAGCCGCGAAGCCATGGAGGATCAAGGGGAAAGATGGCGCGGTTGACGGGGCTCGAACCCGCGACCCCCGGCGTGACAGGCCGGTACTCTAACCAACTGAGCTACAACCGCGCATCTTTTCGGCGATATATGGTGGTGGTGGCGCGGTTGACGGGGCTCGAACCCGCGACCCCCGGCGTGACAGGCCGGTACTCTAACCAACTGAGCTACAACCGCGCAGACCACTTCCCCCGGATCGCCGTCCGGGGTGCGAGGGGGTTTACGCATGGCGGCGGATGCCGTCAAGGCCGATCTTGTGCAAAAAACGCAAGGGCGCCCCGAAAGGCGCCCTCGTCCGGTCCGGCAAGGGCCGGAAACCTTATTTCCGCACGGTCTTCTCGTCGAAATCCGGCAGGGCCTGCAGCTCGGCCTTGGTGTAATTGGTGGCGAAGAAGGTGTCGTTGCCGATGCTCACCAGGTGGATCGCATCCACGCCCAGCAGCACCTTCTTGGCACCGATGCCCAAAAAGCCGCCGATATCGGCGACATAGCCGACGACCTGGCCCGAATCATCCAGCACGATGTCGTTCACCTTGGCGATGTCCTGCCATTCGGCCGGGCGCTCCTCGAGCGCGGGATCGGTCCATTCGGTGGTCGAGGGCTGGTTGGTGGTCCAGATCCGGCGGCTGGTCAGCCAGCTCGACAACACGCCCGGCTCAGCCTCCGAGATCGCCGGCGGGTTGACGTCGGGCGGCGTGACCGGTGCCTCGGCCGCCGCATCCGCGGCGGCATCGGCAGCGTCGCTTGCGGCATCGGCGGCTTCCTCGGCAGCGCCGGCAGCCTCCTCGGCAGCGCCCTCGGCCGCTTCGGGCACCGCATCTCCGGCGGGTGCATCGGGGGCGACGCCCATCTCCGCCGCGGCGCCGGCGGCGTCATTGGCCGCGTCGCTCGCCGCATCGGCGGCGTCGGCAGCGTCACCGGCAGCATCAGCCGCGGCCTCACCGGCTTCCTCGGCCGCCTGGTCGGCAGCCTGTTCTGCTTGGTCTGCGGCCTGCTCGGCCTGCTCGGCAGCATTCTCGACCGCGGTTGCGGCGTCCTCGACCTGCTCGGCCGGGATCTCGGCCGGCGGCATGGTCTCGGTCTGCGCAAAGGCAGGACCGGCAAGCGCCAGCGTGGTGGCAGCGATGACAAGAGGTTTCATGGACGATGTCCTTTCCGATTGTCGTTGTCACGGACGGCGGGTGCCGCCATATGCCCGTCCAACGTCACCATCCTCCGCATCGTTCCCGCGAAATGGTGCCGAAACAATCACAAGGCGGAAATCCGCCTGTGATCGCGGCCCCGGCTGGCAACCGCCTCAGCGCCGCGGCGGATGGCTGATGCGCCCGCCGCAGACCGGCCCCGGCGCGCCGGTGGTGCCGGGCCCCGAGGTCGGCAACCCGCGCAGCACCCGCACCGCCAGCCAGCCGAAGGCCTGCGCTTCCAGCATGTCGCCGTCGAGCCCGGCTTCCTCGACCGGCGCGACACGGGCCGCCAGCCGCGCCGCCAGCGCCGCCATCAGCGCGGCATTGTGCCGGCCGCCGCCGCAGACCAGCACCAGGCCGGGCACCGGGTCCAGGGCCGCCATGCCCGCCGCCACCGCCGCCGCCGCCGCATGGGTCAGCGTCGCGGCCGCATCGGCATCCGATAGCCCTGCCACCTCGGCCGCAAGCGCGGGAAAGGCGTCGCGGTCCAGCGATTTCGGCAAGGGTCGGGCGAAATGCGGATGTTCCAGGAAACGGGCGATGACGCGCTCGTCCGGGTTGCCCTGCAAGGCCAGCCGCCCGCCCTCATCGCGGGCCAGGCCGCGGCGGGCGCGCATCAGGTCGTTCAGCGGCGCATTGGCCGGGCCGGTATCGAAGGCGATGCAGGCGCCCGGCGCCTCGGGCGCATCGGCGGCCGGATCGACAAAGGTCAGGTTGCCCACCCCGCCCAGGTTCAGGAAAGCGACGGGCGCGCGCGGCAAATGCCCCTGCCCCATCGCCCATTCCGCACAGGCCCAATGGAAGAAGGGCGCAAGCGGCGCGCCCTCGCCGCCCTGCCGCACGTCCTCGGAGCGGAAATCCCAGACCACCGGCCGGTCCAGCCGCCGCGCCAGCGCCGCGCCGTCGCCCGCCTGATGCGTGCCCCGCCCCGCCGGGTCATGGGCCAGCGTCTGGCCGTGATAGCCGACCAGTTCCGCCTCGGGGAAACCTTCGGCCAGCGCGGCATGGGCGGCGACGGACAGCGCCGCCGCATCCGCCACGTCCGGCCCGCCCGGCCATTGCCCCAGCGCCGCGTGCAGCAGCCCCGATTCGTTGCCGGAATAGGCGCGCCAGGCGCTGCGGCCGAACCCGGCGATGCGCCGCCCGTCGGTCTCGATCATCGCCGCGTCCACCCCATCGAGCGAGGTGCCCGACATCATCCCCAGCGCATGGATCATCCTGCTTTCCCTTCGGCCCTTCCCCCGGTATATCCGCGCCAGTCGAAAGGAACAGCCCATGACCTACCGTGCCAAATCCGATTTCCTGAACGTGATGATCGAGCGTGGCTACCTGGCGGACTGCACCGACATGCAGGCGCTGGACGAAGCCCTGACCCTCGGCCCGGTGACGGCATATATCGGCTATGACGCGACGGCGGCCAGCCTGCATGTCGGGCACCTCTTGAACATCATGATGCTGCGCTGGTTCCAGAAGACCGGCAACCGACCGATCACGCTGATGGGCGGCGGCACCACCAAGGTCGGCGACCCCAGCTTCCGCAGCGAGGAGCGTCCGCTGCTGACCCCGGACGCGATCCAGGCGAATATCGACGGCATGCAGCAGGTCTTTGCCCGCTACCTCGACTATGCCGACGGCCGCGCGATGATGCTCAACAATGCCGAATGGCTGGACGGCCTGAACTACCTCGATTTCCTGCGCGACATCGGCCGGCATTTCTCGGTCAACCGGATGCTCAGCTTCGAATCGGTCAAGTCGCGGCTGGACCGCGAGCAGTCGCTGAGCTTCCTCGAATTCAACTACATGATCCTGCAGGCCTATGACTTCCTGGAACTGTATCGCCGCTACGGCTGCCGGCTGCAGATGGGCGGCTCGGACCAGTGGGGCAATATCGTCAACGGCATCGACCTGACCCGCCGGGTGCTGGATGCCGAGATCTGGGGCCTGACCTCGCCCTTGCTGACCACCTCGGACGGGCGCAAGATGGGCAAGTCGGCCGGCGGCGCGGTCTGGCTCAATGGCGCGATGCTGTCGCCCTACGAGTTCTGGCAGTTCTGGCGCAACACCACCGACGCCGATGTCGGCCGCTTCCTGAAACTCTATACCGAGCTGCCGGTCGAGGAATGCGACCGGCTGGGCGCGCTTTCGGGCTCCGAGATCAACGCGGCCAAGATCATCCTGGCCAATGAGGTCACAACGCTGCTGCACGGGGCCGAGGCGGCGGCCTCGGCCGAGGCGACCGCGCGCGAGGTCTTCGAGCAGGGCGGCGCCGGCGGCGATCTCGAGGTGGTGACGGTCAGCGCCGATGCCTTGGCCTCGGGCCTGACCGTGGTGCAGCTGCTGGCGCAGACCGGCATCACCGCCTCGGGCAAGGAGGCCAAGCGCCTGATCGCCGAAGGGGGACTGCGGCTCAACAACGAAGCCGTCAGCGACCCGCAGCTGGCCGTCGACGCGGCGCTGATCGGCGACGGGCTGAAGGTTTCGGTCGGCAAGAAAAAGCACCGCATGGTGCAATTGGGATAAGCCAAACGCCGGGGCTCCCCGCCGGCCCGCTCCTCCGGCCGGCCCGGTGGCCGGGGCCGCCCTCCCGAACCGCCCCGCCTGCCCGAATCGCGGCTCCGGCGCCGCCCGCGCGCCGGACCGCCTGCCCCCTCACGGCCTCGTGCTTCGCAGGCCCGCGCGCCGCCCTTGCCCGGTGCTTCCCTTGCCCCCGCATCTCGCCTAACCTGCGGCGCAAAGGAAAGGCCCATGCATGAGCAGCTATGAATACACCGTCATCCCCGCTCCCGCCCGCGGCGAAAAGGCCAGGGGCGCGCGCAGCGGCATCGAGCGTTTCGCCGCCACCCTCGCCGATGTCCTCAACGAGATGGCCCGCGACGGCTGGGACTATGTCCGCGCCGAAACCCTGCCGGCCGAAGAACGCTCGGGCCTGACCAGCCGCACCACGGTCTATCACAACCTGCTGATCTTCCGCCGCGCGCTTGCGGGGTCCGCAGACCAGCCGGTCGCCGTGGCGCAGCCGCAACCCGCCGCAGCCGCCCCCCAGCCGGAACCCGAGCCTGCCGCCCGCGGCCCGTTCAGCCAACCGATGCGGGCGGCGCCGAAACCGGCAGCCCCTGCCGCGCCGACCGCTGCCGCGCGCGTCGCGGAACCGCCGCTGACCGCGCCGCCGGCCCCGGCCCCCGCGGGCCCGCGCCTCGGCCCGGCCAGCCGCTGATTTCTCCGTTTTCCAAATACCCCGGGGTGAGCCCCCGGCACGGGGGCGAGGGGCAGCGCCCCTCACCCCTTCACCAATGCGGCGGCCGCTGGTCCGCCAGCGGCACCGTGCCCGCCTCGGCCTCGCGCTCCGCCTCGCGCTCCATCAGCATGCCGACATGGCGCGCCAGCCGGGCGATCTCGCCCTCCTGCCGGGCCACGATACCCGACAGATCCTCGACGGTCCGCGCCAGATAGGCCGCGGCTTCCTCCAGCCGCTCGATCCGTTCCTGCGTCTGCTTGTCCATCCATCCTCCATCCGCTAGACCGCCGCATGGAAAAGCCCGAGGCAAACCATGGCGAAAGATCAGAAGAAACAGCCCCGTCCCAAGGCCGAGACGCCCAAGGGGTTCCGCGACTATTTCGGCGCGGACGTGACCGAGCGCAAGCAGATGCTGGACCGTATCGCCGAGATCTATCATCGCCACGGCTTCGAGCCGCTCGAAACCAGTGCCGTGGAAACCGTCGAGGCGCTGGGAAAGTTCCTGCCCGACGTGGACCGCCCCAATGCCGGCGTCTTCGCCTGGCAGGAATCGGACGTCCCCGGCGGCGGCTCCGGCGACTGGCTGGCGCTGCGCTATGACCTGACCGCGCCCTTGGCCCGCGTCGCGGCGCAGTTCCGCAACGACCTGCCCAGCCCCTATCGCCGCTATGCCATGGGCCCGGTCTGGCGCAATGAAAAGCCCGGCCCCGGCCGCTTCCGCCAGTTCTACCAATGCGATGCCGATACCGTGGGCTCGGCCTCGGTCGCCGCGGATGCCGAGATCTGCGCCATGCTGGCGGCGGCGCTGGAACATGCCGGGATCGCGCGCGGCGACTACCTGATCCGCATCAACAACCGCAAGGTGCTGAACGGCATCCTGGAATCCACGGGCGTGGCCGAGGGCAAGCCTGCCGACGACGTGCTGCGCACCATCGACAAGTTCGACAAGGTCGGCGAGGAGGGCGTGCGCCAGTTGCTGACCACCGGCCGCAAGGACGATAGCGGCGCCTTCATCGAGGGCGTGGGGCTGGCCCCCGAACAGGCCGGTCCGGTGCTGGCCTTCCTGACCTCGAAGGGCGCGGACAACGCCGCGACGCTGCAAAACCTGCGCGCCGCCGTCGGCGCCTCGGCCGCGGGGGCCGAGGGGGTCGCGGAACTGGCGCAGATTGCCCAGATGCTCGCCGCCATGGGCGTGGGCGAGGATCGCGCCGTCATCGACCCGTCGATCGTGCGCGGCCTGGGCTATTACACCGGCCCGGTCTTCGAGGCCGAGCTGACCTTCGAGATCCTCGACGACAAGGGCCGCAAGCGTCAGTTCGGCTCGGTCGCCGGCGGCGGGCGCTATGACGGGCTGGTGGAACGCTTCACCGGCCAGAAGGTGCCGGCGACCGGCGTCTCCATCGGCGTGGACCGGCTGCTGGCCGCCCTGCGCGCCAAGGGGCTGATGGGCGGGGCCGAGCCGGGCCCGGTCGTCGTCACCGTCATGGACCGCGAGCGCATGGCCGATTACCAGGCCATGGCGGCGGAACTGCGCGCGGCCGGCATCCGCGCCGAGGTCTATCTGGGCAACCCCAAGAACTTCGGCAACCAGCTGAAATATGCCGACAAGCGCAATGCCCCGGTCGCGATCATCCAGGGCGGCGACGAGGCGGCGCGCGGCGTGGTGCAGGTCAAGGACTTGGTCCTTGGGGCGAAGATCGCGGCCGAGGCCAGCCACGAGGAATGGAAGGCCCAGCCCGCCCAGACCGAAGTGGCCCGCGCCGATCTGGTCGCCGAAGTCCGGCGCATCCTAGGATGAGCAAGCGCGAGAAACAGGCCATCGGCCAGCAGATCCTCGCCGCCTTCCGCGCTGCCGGCGCGCAGGAGGTCGCGCCCGACCTGCTGCTGCCGGCCGAGACGCTCTTGGACCTCTATGGCGAGGATATCCGCGCCCGCGCCTATGTGACCCAGGATCCGATCCGCGGCGAGATGATGCTGCGCCCCGACTTCACCGTGCCGGTGGTGCAGATGCACATGGCCAGCGGCGCCGAGCCCGCCCGCTATTGCTACCTGGGCGAGGTGTTCCGCAAGCAGGACCATGGCGAGACGCGCCCCGAGCATCCGCGCGACAACGAATACCTGCAGGCGGGTTTCGAGCTTTTCGCCCGCGACCCGGATGCCGATGCCGAGGTTTTCGCCCTGTTCCACGACATCCTGGCGCCCCTGAAGCTGCAGGCCAGCATGGGCGACATGGACCTGCTGATAGACGCGGTGCGCGCCTTGCCGCTGTCGGGTGCGCGTCGTGCCGCGCTTTTGCACCACATCTGGCGGCCGCGGCGCTTTGCCAAGGCGCTGGCGCGCTTCGCCGCCCCGGCCGAGGCCCGCGGCTTTCCCGAAACCGCCGCGCCCTGGACCGGGCTGCGTTCGCCGGCCGAGATGCAGGCCCGCATCGACCGGCTGCGCAGCGACGCCGCCGAGGCGCCGCTGCCGCCGCAATGGGTCGAGCGGCTGGAGCGGCTGTTCTCCATCCAGGCCCCGGCCCCCGAGGCGCTGCGGCGGCTGCGCGCGCTGGCGGCCGAGATCCCCGACATCGCCGAGGCGGTGGACCGGCTGGAGCGCAATCTCGCGGCGCTGTCGGCGCGCGGCATCGACGTGGGCCGGGTGCATTTCGACGCCAGCCACGGCCGGCACACAATGGAATATTACGACGGCATGACTTTCAGCTTTGCCGCGCCGGGCCGCACGGACTGGCCGCCCGTCGCCTCGGGCGGACGCTACGACGCGCTGGCGGCGGTGCTGGGCCAGGCGCAGGGCCGCTCGATCCCGGCGGTGGGCGGCATCATCCGGCCGGGGCTGGTCTACGAATTGGGGGGCCAGGTCTTGGGGAAAGCAGCATGATCCGGCTGGGCGTGCCGTCCAAGGGGCGGCTGATGGAGCAGACATTCGACTGGTTCGCCACCCGCGGCGTGACCCTGTCGCGCGCCGGCTCGGATCGCGAATATGCCGGCCGGGTCGAGGGGGCGGACAATGTCGCGCTGGTGCTGCTGTCGGCGGGCGAGATCCCGCGCGAGTTGATGGCCGGGCGCATCCACCTGGGCGTGACCGGCACCGACCTGATCCGCGAGAAGCTGCCCGGCTGGCGCAGCCATGTCGAGGAACTGGCGCCGATGGGCTTCGGCCATGCCGACCTGATCCTGGCCGTGCCCGCTTGCTGGAGCGATTGCGAGACGCTGGACGATTTCGCCACCATCGCCCGCGATTTCCGGGCCGAGCACGGCTTCCGCCTGCGCATCGCCACCAAGTATCATCGGCTGGTCCGCGCCTGGCTCTCGGCGCAGGAGGTCGCGGATTACCAGCTGGTCGACAGCCAGGGCGCGACCGAGGGCACGGTGGCCAACTTGACCGCCGAGGCCATCGCCGACATCACCTCCTCGGGCGAGACGCTGCGCGCCAACCACCTGAAGATCATCGGCGAGGAGCCGATCCTGCGCTCGCAGGCGACGCTCTTGCGCTCGCTGGCGGCGGGGGACGAGGCCGAGGTGCGGGATTTCGCAGCGCGACTCGGGCTCTAGAAACCCGCGGCCGGGCAGCGGCGTTGTTTTCCTGCACCGCCAAGGGAGAATGACCATGCGCCTGGCCGCCCTGATGCTGATCCTGTCCGCCAGCCCCGTGCTGGCCTCGTCCGAAGCGGCCTGGGAGCAGTTCCGCCAGGATGTCGAGGCAGCCTGCACCGCGCTGGCCCCCGAGGCGGGCGAGACGGCGATCGAGATCAACCCCTTCGGCTCGGAAAGCTACGGCGCGGCGCTCTTGATCACCACGCTCGCCGATGGCGGGGTGGATCGCTACGTCTGCATCTATGACAAGCAGGCCGGAACCGCCGAGCTGACCGCGCCCTTCACGCCACCGCAGGATGTGGTCGAGCCGATGGCCGATGCGGCGGGCAATGTCGCGCCGGCCGAGGACACAAGGACCGACGCGCATCTCGTCAAGCCGTGACCTCCGCTCCGGTTGCGCCGCCGCAGGGGTATTTGGAAAACGGAAAGCCGCGGGGTCAGTCCCCGAGACCGACCAGGGCGCGGGCGAAGTCGCGGGCGTCGAAGGCATCGAGATCGTCGATCTGCTCGCCCACGCCGATGGCATGGATCGGCAGGCCGAAGCGGTCGGCCAGCGCAACCAGCACGCCGCCGCGCGCGGTGCCGTCCAGCTTGGTCATGACCAGGCCCGAGACATCGGCGAGCTTCCGGAAGGTCTCGACCTGGCTCAACGCGTTCTGCCCGGTGGTCGCGTCCAGCACCAGCAAGGTGTTGTGCGGCGCCGACGGATCCTTCTTGCGGATGACGCGGACGATCTTCGCGAGTTCCTCCATCAGATCCTGGCGGTTCTGCAGGCGGCCGGCGGTGTCGATCATCAGAAGGTCCGCGCCCTCAGCCTCGGCCCGCACCATGGCGTCGAAGGCGAGGCTCGCGGGGTCGGCGCCCTCGGGCGCGGTCATCACCGGCACCCCGGCGCGGCTTCCCCAGACCTGCAATTGCTCGACGGCGGCGGCGCGGAAGGTGTCGCCGGCCGCGATCACCACCTTCTTGCCTGCCGCCTTGAACTGGCTCGCGAGCTTGCCGATGGTCGTGGTCTTGCCCGAGCCGTTCACCCCCACCACCAGCACCACCTGCGGCCGCTTGGGATAGAGCGGCAGGGGCTTGGCGACGGGCGTCATGATGCGGGCGATCTCCTCGGCCAGCAGCTCTTTCAGCTCGGTGGACGAGATGCGCCGCCCCATGCGGCCCTCGGCGATATTGGCGGTGACGCGCAAGGCCGTCTCGACGCCCATGTCGGCCTGGATCAGCATCTCCTCGAGCTGCTCCAGCATCTCGTCATCCAGCTCGCGGCGCGGCTCGGCCGTGGCGGCCTGGCCGAAGATGCGGCCGAAAAGCCCGGGTTTGGCGGGCGTGTCAGGGATCGGGGCTTGCGGGGCTGGGGCAGCGGGCTGCACCGGCGCGGCGCTTTCCGGTTCGGCACCTTCGGACACGATGTCATCCAGCCCCGCGCCGATCTTCGACGAGGACCGCGTCAGCCGCTCGCGCAGTTTCGAGAAAAACGCCATGCACCCATCCTT
>Ga0182741_1000580_pt1 | contig 53959 bp, 33 predicted proteins | sample eDN5th37CBELigOP_FD_128874 | JGI IMG/M metagenome (GOLD analysis project Ga0182741, IMG submission 128874) | Enriched Organic Plus compost microbial communities from Emeryville, California, USA - eDNA 5th pass 37_C BE-Lig OP (version 2) (version 2) ... | reverse complement strand
GTCTAAAGTTATTGAGCCCGTGATCTTCGGGTCGCTTACAGTAATGTCATCCATCGTCACGTTCCCCGTGTTGGTTACCGTGAATGTATAGGTGATCGTATTGCCGTCGGCAGACAGTACCCCAGTCTTCACGAACGACAGTGATGGGTTGGCGGGTATCCCTACCTCCGTCGGCACACCCGGACCGCCCGGCGTACCGGGATTGTCCACATCCGGGGTCGATGACACAGGGTCTGTGGGTTCAGCCGGATTATCCGGATCGGTCATCGGAGGCGTGCCCGTAACCGTGGCAAGGTTCTCCACCTCGCCCGCGTCCTTCTCCTCCTGCGTTACCGTGTAGGTGGCCGTGCCCGTGGCCACTTCGCCGGGAGCCAGTTCGGTCACATCGAGGGTGATCGCTCCCACGATTTTAGGATCGTTGACGGTGATGTCCGTCAGCGTCACGTTGCCCGTGTTGGTCACCGTGAATGTGTATTCGATGGTATTACCATCGGCAGAAAGGTCGCCCGTCTTCACGAACGACAGTGATGGGTTGGCAACCGGATCAGGAGTTACCGACGATTCATTGTTTTCAGGAGTAGGGTCATACTCTTGTGCAGAAACAACCGCTACGTTCTTGTATTCCCCAACTTCGTTCACTGTGGCCACAACAGCCAAGGAAACTTCTTCGTCGACACCAAGATCGCCGACCACCCAAACGCCGGTCGCCTCATCATACGTTCCCTCGCCCGTATGGCTCACATAGGTATAACCCGAAGGCAACATATCCAGCACTTCGATGCCTGTGGCGTCGTCAAAGCCGTTATTTATTACCGTGATGGTAAAAGTCACATCAGTTCCGATATCCGGAGTCGCATTGGAGATTTCTTTCTCTACAGCTACATCCGCACTGGGAACAGTTAGCACCGCCGCATCCGAGAAAGCCGGACAAATGTGCGCATCATGGGTAATCTCAACACGGTATTGGTAGGTGTGCAAATCAATCGTTACATTGGTAATGGTCAGCGATGCCGTACTTGTTCCCTCATATGGTTCGCTTTCGGCGAGGTTTGTCCAGGTACTTCCCCCATCTACACTCACCTGCCATTGGTAAATTAGACCAGCACTCACATCGCTGGCTGGCGGAACCGTATAATCGGGATTACCATTTTCAAACGCGGTTGTCTGAAGGGCGCTGGCATCAACAACAAAGGTTGCCTCCGTACCTGCATTTGCGGTAACGTCATCGGGCGATGTTTCCACACTTATTTGGGTAGCAACAACAGCATTCGTATAACCTCCGGTATAGGAAGCAGCTTCCACACGACCCTGCGCATCCACAGCTGGTGGGTTCCCTTCGCCATAAAAGCCACCGTCGGCGCCTATAGCATCAAGCGAACCATAGTATTCCACCGCATCCGGACAACCGTCGTTATCCGAATCGGAATCCAAGCGATCCGGAATCCCATCGCCATCGGTGTCACATTCCAAAACGGCCTCATCGCTTGACGTAGCGCCAAAAAATCGCTGATGGAAGGAAGTCGTCGTCGTCCAAGAAAATGAAGGGTCAGTATTGATACGGACAACCGTTCCTTCGGGATTGGGATAGCCGTCGACCCCGATGCCAGTCACCCCATACAATTCGTTACCGTTCACTTTGGCGAGCCCCCAAGTATACCGGGGCAACGTACCCAATACCGTATGTGAAAGATAATCGTAGTTCTCGTTAACGACAACCTCGATCAGCAATGGATATGTAGGGTTCGTGGTTGGATCAAACCACAAGACGTAAACTTTGCCATCGATATAAATAAAATCGCCATTTGAGTTCCCCGAACTGAAATCGGCCCAAACGGACGTTGTATACGTGCCGCCCACGACATCAATTTTCCGTACCAAGGCATCACCTCCTCCACCGGCCAGCAAATTGCCATCCGGCAAAAAGGAAAGACCATTCCCACTAAAGCCCAGGTCAGGAACGATGTCTGTAACCGTACAGTTATTGGGATCGATTTTGATCAATCGATTTGTATTAGTAATGCCCCAGATATCGCCATTGGCATCCATCGCGATGTCGCCGACAAAACCTCCCTCGATGGTAATTCCCGAACAAAGGGTTACAAAGGTATTTGTGGCCGTGTTGTATTCCAGCAATTCACCTTGGTCGGTATTGACCACCATGACGGGATTGGGCACATACGGGCATTCATCAATATCTAAAATGCCGTCATTATCATCGTCCAAATCACAAGCGTCCGCAATGCCATCGCCATCCGAATCGGGGTTGGTCGGCGAGATGGCGCACGGATCGAACATGTTTATTGTTACCGAATTACTGGTTACGGGATCCAGCTGTTCACCAGGATCGGTCGGATCATTGCCGCTTACCGTCGCGGTGTTCACCACGGTTGTGCCTATCACATCCGATTCCTCTACCACATATTGAGCCTTCAGCATCACCGATTCACCGGGAGCCAATACGCCTACCGCCGTAGGCCACGGAGCACTTGCGTCGGTATTCGCATTGTCTATACTCCCCCCCAATAGCGGATCATTAACCACGATGTTCTCGATGGTTACATTACCGGTATTGGTTACCGTAAAAAAGTACTCGACCAACTGACCTACAGAAGCAAAACCAGTAAAATTAGTTGACTTCGCGATGGAAAGCGATGGGTTGGCCAACGCTACCAATACCTCATCGGTATTATTAGATTCATCCGGATCGTCCTCATTTGCATCAGCTGTTGCTGTATTATCATAGGTCCCTGATGCGGCTGCGATTGCCGTAATTTCCATATTCAAGGATTCGCCACTGTTTAACGAGGGAATTTCCCAATTGGGTGCAGTCCATGTCCCCTCTTCAACCGTTACTGCGGTAACCGTATACCCGTTAGGCACTACGTCATTGACCACCACGTCCGTTGCTCGCGAAGGCCCATCATTCTGCACTGTTATGGTAAAAGTCAACGACGATCCTACCGCAGGGCGATCATTGCTTACCAATTTTGTTATAACCAAATCTGCACTTGCTGCAATTGGAGCCGTAACTCCGGCATCGTCTTGGTTATTTGTCGTATTACTGTCAAACTCATTCCCGGAAATAACTGCCTGATTGAGGTAATCTCCGGTCGCATTGATTTCAGCGACAATTTCAAGCGTCTCCTCATTACTACCGGCTGTGGCAGGCAGGTTACCGATTGTCCATACCCCTGTAGACGCATCATACGCACCTGTCGATGCATTTGCTGAGATGAACGTGTACCCGGATGGCAACAAGTCGCTCACCAACACTCCGGTAGCGTCCGAAGGTCCGTTGTTACTGGCCGTAATCGCAAACGTAACATGAGTCTGCACTTGCCAAGGCCCCGCCGAGACTTCCTTTGTAATAGCAAGGTCTGTGACCATCGCCAATTGCGAATACAGCTTGATGTTGTTGGTTTGGGTCAGGTTGACAGATTCAGGATCCAACGCCGCTACATCCGAATACTCCATACCGATCCCTTGCGCTTCGAAAAACGGATCGGTCGGTGGTATATCGGGATCGGGGTTTGTAGCGTCGATATCCGTATAATCATTTGGTCGTAATATCGTAGACCAAACATACACATTACCACTGTTTTCGGTGATGGCTCCCGTGGCCGTAGCACTTACCACGATTGTTGCCTCGCAATCGGCAGGCATATCTACTATCGCTTCGAAGATACCATCAACGAAAGTTGGCGTACCCACCAGCGTGGCACAGTCCGAAGTAAATGAAATCGATAACGGATCGGTATCGATGGTCACCCCGTCAGGCACGTACAACCTAAACCTTGCTCCCTGTGTAACGGGTCCGAGGTCCGGATCGGTATTGGTGGCCACAGCACTCGGCCCGTGGTTATAGATAACGCTCGTATAGGTCCACTCGTCGCCCACCGAAATATTGCCTGTATAATCAGACGTGATACTGGCCACTTCGAGGTCTGCGATATTGACGACAACATTCGTGGAAACCGTTTCTTTTGCCCCCAATATGAACGTCCACGTATCCAATGAACGCTCGTTGCCGAAGACCTCGCTGGTGGTGGTTCCAAATTTGTGGCCGTTGCCATTGCTACTGATTCCTGGGCTATTGGTTGGCGGCAAGTGGCTGTTATTCTTTGGATTAGACGCTCCGGTCGTCGTCGATATTGGCGAATCGTCCCAATAGACGAGATCGGAAGCCACGTTATTTAGGTTGTCTTTGTCCAACAACTCGATGATGATCCCGTTCAAATTGTACTCGACATCGAAGTAAGGAAAATGCACTTCCGCCCCTTGCAACTGGACGGATATCGTTGCCGGAACATTCCCTTCCGGTAAGGGATTCCCATCGCCATCTTCTCCATCCCAATATACCTGATTGGTTCCCGTTACGGCTGGGCCGCGGAGCACCCTTGTGGTAAATGTATTGTCCGGACTTTCGATTTCGATGGTATATTGCCCCTGCGCATCCGCACTGAACGATATGTATCCTCCTTTGTTACTTACCTGACCCGGTGTTCCATCTACACCCGTCACCTCGACATTGCTTACATCGGGTTCGACTGGTTCATTCCGCAGCCACGTGGTCCCACCCGGCACCGCTCCGACGCCTGTCGCCGGCAAATCATCCGCGGGTAGGGTGTAGAACATCTTATGGGTAAGATGTGTTTCCGTATCCGCTGTATTCGGATTGTGAATATAATAACCATCGCTAGCAATGGTACCCAAACTCGTTGTTGTTAAACTCTGGTATATGGGTGCGTCTGTTTCTGCATAGGTAAACCCGTTGTTATTGACAAAAAATGTAAACAGGTACCCGGTCATACCATTGGCATTGACGCGATAGACGTAACCATCTTTGGTCAGCACATAGACAACACCATGAAAAACTTGACCAGTACCATTGGCAGACAAGTTGAACACATTAGCATACACCCGTCCGCTGATAAAATCAGCGGAAACAGCACTATAGACGGAAACATCCCATGCATTGACATAGTCGGAACTTGTGCCGTTGGTCCACGGCCCATCAGCCACGCCTGCTGTACCAGTCCCATAACCTATGAATTCCACTCGGTAAATACCCGTTTCCGTGACTGTATGGTATATCGGTGTATACGCGTTTACAGGTGATGCTCCCGCGGGCTTGGCCGGACCGGCAAGTTCCTGCGTCCGGTTCGCGATATAACCGGCTGACCCGGAAATGGCTAGCGAAATTTCACTGCCCGATGGGCCAAACAACCGGATACGGCTCGACCCGCTTTGCTGAGCGCTGGATGCCAATGTGATGGTTTCCCCAGATTCGGCATAAACGTAATGCGTACCACTACTCGGAAACGGATAATTTACGGTAACCGACGTACCCACCCTCAACGAAGCACGGTGCCCTTGAACTCCTTCCGGATACAAATCCTTCGACCCATCGGCGAAAGCCGAACTAAATGAAAACAGGAAACACAACGCGACGATAAATGTCGACCGGAATTGGTAGATTTTTTTCATAGAGATCCAGATATAAATCAATCAAAACTTGAGGGGATATCCCAATTTTTGATTTCAGGGACAAGAGTACAGGTTTCTCTTTTTTTTTAGCAGGCACACGCATCATAACAACAAAAAATTGCCATCAAACCCTATTAAAATAGCATATTTTTGCTACAAACAATACTTCATGATCGCTTAACGAATCATTAACTTTGCCCAAGTAAAATTACCAGTCATTCCTACAATAACAGCGAAGCAAATGCATCATTCAACAGAAAAACCACCTGCCATCGTATTTGACGATCATTTACTCTTTGCTGAATCTTTTGCTGCCATCCTTGAACGCCTTGGCATTTTTCACTCCGTACAGGTTTTTTCCAGAGAAAGTGATTATGTCAGCTTCCTAGTGCAGAATTACAACAAACCCATTTACCTATTTCTGGACTACTACCTGCCCGAAAAAAATGCCTTGTCGCTCATCAACGAAACACGTCGTCTGAATAAAAAAGCACGGATCATCATTATCAGCAGCGTAACCACACCCGCAATTATCGAAAACATAATTACGTATCAACCCGAGGGTTTCTTGAGTAAAACTTCCAGTATAACGACTGTATTGGAATGCCTGCAAGAAATAAAAAAAGGAAAGACCTATATTTGTCCGGATATACGGCATATTGTTAGCAATGGAAATACGACGATCGATCGTATTCCTTTTACGGCAAGAGAACTGGAAATGCTCGCCCTCTTCGCCAGCGGCTTGTCCATTGCAGAAACTGCCAACCGAACCAATCTCAGTAGACATACCATCGTGTCTCACCGCCGCAAGATGATGCATAAAATCAACGCCAAATCGATCGCGGAGCTACTCGCTTATGCACGGCGCTGCGCGCTCATTTAATTTATTTAACTTTGCCGTTAAATTTTTTACACTCCCCATGCATAATATGATCAGCTTATTGACTACCCTTGCCCTATCTGCATTCTTGCTGATAATGATACCGTCAAATGTACAGGCACAGGAGCAATTCAATGACATCAATCAAGCCTACCACCAGGGACAACTAACGGATACTTCATACCTCAAACGTGTTGATTCACTTACCAGCCATTTGCTGGCACAGGGAGTATTTTTCCCGGTTGACACGCTGCTTCATCATCTCAAACTATATCAAAATATTGCTTGGAATCGAAACGTTCCAGGACATTTCCGGGTCGATTATTATTTAATCCAATTGAATAACGCACACATGGCCAATCTTCGGGGGGCTGCCATGTATTTTGCGGAAAAAGTAACCCAAGAGGCCGATCGGCAAAACGATCCCCGGCCGCTTATCGAACTTGCCGTAAAGACCTATATTTTTTCCATTCAAAAAAATTACAAAAAAATCATTCAAACTTACAAAAAGAGCGAGCAAGCGGTACACAACGTGTTGCATATCCTACAAAGCGACACAACCGCTTTCAAAGCTGGTTTGGATGCCCTCCAAGTACTTTCTGCTGTTATGAATGCGTACGCTAACCTAAAAGACACGGCTCAGGTAATGGAAGTCTATACGTTGGCGACTCAAATCGGTAAACAGCTCACACAACATTACCCAGTAAACCGTGGTAACATGCTGCTCGCGGATTTTGCCCTGTTGGAGTTTGATTTCGTACTAGCCAGTATACAGCAAGATTACGGAAAGGCCGAAAGGTTACTTGATGAAATAACCGCCTTAAAAGAGACATATAGCGATCAGGCAACAGGATTCATCGATTACAACCTGATGGAATGGCGCACCGGCCATTACATACATATTGGCAACTTGGATAGTGCTGCCACCTATGTAAAACGTTATGAAACCACTCCTACATTTTCAGACACGCAACCGGCGGTGGTCAACACCTACAAGGCAAGATTGGCTGCCTTGCAGAATAATTACAAACAGGCGTACGAGTTGCTTGGAAAAGCATTGGAAGAAAACGGCAAGGCACAATCAACCCTTATGGAAGAACTCGATGATTTGCTCTACGCTTACACCGAAGCTGAATCCAATAAATTGGCGTTGGAGCATGCAGAGCGTGAAAAACGAAAACACATCCAATGGATAGTTGCCATATCGGCATTGGCGATTGCGGTTGTATTAGGTGTATACTTATACATGAGAAAAGAGAAGCAACAAGCCAAAAACCGTATCGCTAGCCTTCAGGAAATAGCAAATGCTCAAATTGCTAGCATGGAAGAAATCAAAGCACAGGCTATCCAAGAAGAACAGAAACGGCTGGCGCGCGAACTGCATGACGGGCTTTCATCTACCTTAGCCGGCATCAAACACCAACTTGATTTATTGTGCCTAACCAATCCTTCCGATCCACTTGTATCCCGCTTGGCCAGCATCGAAAACCAAGTGAATGATGCTTATGCAATCGCCCGGGGCAAAAGCCATCAATGGTACCAAGATGCTGAACTATTCCAGGAGACCCTATTTAAAACCCGAATCGAAAAACTACTGGATACTGCTTTCCGGGCGACAAACGGAGTTAGTACCAACGTTCAGGTTGATGACTATGTCCTTGGTAACGTACAAACCGAGATGAAGATTGAATTGCTTCGGATCATCCAAGAGTCCATTACCAATATCCTCAAACATGCGAAAGCAAAGACCGTCTCGGTTTTACTGTATGGAGAGGGCGACCATTTGATCTTGACCATATCGGACGATGGCCATGGATGGGGATCTTCATCAAGAAATATAAGTGGTCTTGGCATCCGATCAATCTACGAACGCGCTAAAAATCTAGGTGGAACGGCAAACATCAGAACCTCTACTACCGCCGGCACGGAGGTCGAAGTGTCTATTCCGTTGTCATCGTCTTGATGATATCTTCCTGTACTTCCTGGAGATACCTTTCAATCCGTTCAAATCCGATGGCATCCAACAACTCATTTACACCAAAGAATTCAATCGCATTCAAAATGTCCACTTTGTTAAATGGCATGCTATCATCACTTGTTGTCATTTTTCACTTAATTAGTACGAATACTTATCTAAAGAATAACTATCGTACAAGGTACCCATATTTAATCGGATTCCTCCTAACTTCATTATAAAAACACCTAAATAGGCGAATAAAATTGGTTAAAATCACCTTTTTTTGCTACCAACCTTTTTCGCACGATGCAAAACGAATACGTAACTTTGTGTCGATTAACAACAATCAATTAACTTTATAGTTAACAACCAATGCACCAAAAACAAAATCGTTTAGCTGTCATTTTTGACGATCATTTGTTATTTGTTGAATCATTTGCAGCCATGTTGGAACAGTTGGCCTTGTTTGACACCGTTATGGGCTTTACAGAAGAGAAGGCGTACAAAAGCTACCTCACAAAATATTATCACACCCTTACTTATTGCTTTCTTGATTATTATTTGCCCAACCGGAACGCGCTGCCCCTGATCGAAGAAACTCGACGCATCAACAAACAATCGCGTATAATCATCGTGAGCAGCGTCACCTCGCCCGCGGTTATTGATCATATCCGTACATTTCTGCCTAACGGGTTCATCAGCAAATCTTCCAGCTCAGACATCATTGTGGAATGTATCAGGCATATAGAACGCAGCGAACCTTATTTGTGTCCGGAGATCCGAGCACGGATTCCCCAACCGGATCTCCCGCCGGCTGCTATCCGATTTACTGCCAGAGAGATTGAAGTCCTTCAGTTGTTTGCATTGGGTCTGTCTGTCGCTGAAACCGCTGAAAAAACGAACCTGAGTAAACATACCATAATTTCTCATCGCCGAAAATTGATGCAGAAAACAAATTCTACATCCATCACCCAATTATTGGCGTATGCCCGTCTGCATGAATTGATCTAATTGTTACCACGAAAACTAATTGCAATTCATGAACATTAAAATTGACCGCATCAAAATAGTTGTTGAGCTTCAAGCCCTGTTTTTCTTTCTGACGATGGGAATGGGACAAATGGTAAGCGCCCAACAGATATCGCGGGAAAAGCTTGCCTTCGAAAAACTGAATAATGACTACCATTTACAACGATTGACGGCTGATCAATACCTAACTAAGGCCGATTCTTTAGTTCACCAACTACTATCTGAAGGCAAGCGTTTTGAGACCAACGAATTGGTCGACCTGCTCCGTCTCTATGAAGAAATCGCATGGAACGACCCCAAACATGGCCGTGACCGTGTCAACTACTTCTACCTGTTTTTCAACAATGCACGAATGGCGAAACAAAAGGGAGCTTCCATTTATTATGCCGAAAAGATTGCGGAAGCCTATAAAGGCATTGGCGAAGAACATCCGCTGATCGCGCAACTGCAACTAACCAAAATCTACCAAGAACTAAGGTTATACGATAAAGTTATCGCCGTATTCAACACCGAGCGCAACTACCTGGAAAGCTTACCGGGGCTCTTGCGACAAGGGCTTGTCGACAACTCCGTTGGACTAAACGCCATGTATATCCTATCACCTGTTACGATGGGATATATCAAAATGAATGATACGCTATCCGTATACAAAACAGCATTGCTGGCCAAAGAAATCGGCACCATACTGAAAAGGAGCGACACACTCAGTAGGCCGCAATTGTTGTACAATGATTTATTGATGATTGATATCGAACTCTCCGTTGCCAACTTCGAACGTCGATACGACGATGCCGGAGAACTCCTAAACCGCATGGAGCAACTGAAAACCATATACAAAGACCAAGCGACCAACTTTATCGACATTAATCTGATACGCTTCCGTATCGAACACTACCTGCGATTGGCTAACAAGGACAGCCTAGGGTACTATATTGAAAAATACGCGTCTTCACCAAATTTCGGCAAAAGCCAAAGCGCCGAAGTTTCTGAATTCAAGGCCAAATTAGCGATCCTAACGAACGACTACCGGAGTGCCTACGAATGGCTTTCCGATGCGCTGCAATATGAGCGCGATGTGCATGCAAACCTGATGGCCGAATCGAGCAATCTGCTTTATGCGTTTACGCAAGCCGAACACAACGCCATTGCCCTTCAACGGGCCGAACAAGTGAAACAAGAACGCACACGCTGGCTGGTTATCATCTCTGCCATTGCAGCGATAAGCGTATTGACTATTTACCTGACTATGCTGCGCCGCAGCCGCAAGGCAAAAGAACAGATTGATGCGCTCAACAATGCCGCCAACCTACAGGTAATCGCAATGGAGGAGGCAAAGCGTCAAGCGATAAAGGACGAGCAGCAGCGGCTTGGGCAAGACCTTCACGACGGCCTTTCCGCGTCCATGGCCGCCATCCGCCACAAATTAGAGATACTGGCCATGGATGCCGGTGATGCGGTACTGAAAAGCGAACTGAGCACCCTGCAATCGGAGGTCACCCTTGCTTACGAAGCAGCCCGAAACAAAAGCCACGAATGGTTCAACGCCAGCGAGGAGCAAGACGAACAATCTTTTGAACAACGGATTAAACTATTAGTAGACAGCGCATTACCTGAAAGCCGATACAACAAATCCATTCACATCGATGACGGCGCATTGTCTCACGTGGGTATGGACACGCGGATTGCGTTGCTCCGAATCGTACAAGAAGCTGTAACCAATATCATCAAGCATGCCAAAGCAAAAGAAGTCAATATCTTAATTTATCAAGAAACAGACAACCTCGTGTTGTCCATAAAAGATAACGGACGGGGAGGGGAAATTCACAAATTGAAAAACAGTAGGCCATCGTTAGGCTTAAAATCCATTTGGCGTCGTGTGGAATACCTAAACGGCAAGGCAGACCTCCATTCCGGCAACAACGGAACAGAAATTGTAGTAACTATACCGCTCAAAATAAACCAACATTGAATCTCAATCACCACCTACCTCCTGCTCCACCTCCGCCGCTGCTACCTCCGCCGAAGCTGCCGCTGCTGCCCCCGCCGGAGGAAGAGCCGCTTCCTGAGGATGACGATGAACGGTGTACCTTTTTCGGGATTACAACCGTGCCCAGCGAAACCCGGTAATCACAAAATGCACATTCCTCGATGCGTTCACCTTCACCCGGAGCACTGTAGGTTGCTGCTTTGATGGTTTTCACATATGGCTTTTTCAAGGTGCGGTAGTGGCATGAAGGACATTCGGAGAAGTTTTTCTTACCTAATCCGTCCCATCCCACTGTCTTAATTTCACCGGTTTGCACATGCTCCCAGATTTGGTAGCTGCGCGACAGGATTTTCTCTTCACTGAGTTGCCCGTTGTCTAACAAGTCTGTTTTTGTTTTCAACTGATCGCGGTCCAGCCGTTTCCAATTGCCCGAATCATCGGGCGGTATAAACCTCACCTGCATTGCATTCCTGCGCTTCAGAAATACGAGCAGGCCAACCAATGACAGGGGCGATAGCAACAGGGGTAATATCATCCAGCGGTGATAAGTTGCCAGTGCTGAAAGGCGGTTTTTGTCATCGCGGTAAGCCTTTCGGATGTACTCCTCACCTTTTGAATACTTGATCGCAATCGCCAAGCTACCACCCACCGCCAGGTACCACGGAATCAGGTGTGCCTGAAAAATGACTTCCGGTTGCATCCCCGTAAACCACAAGGCAAATACCCCGATAAACAAGATCATCAGCATGCATCCGCATCCACCAACCGCAGCTATTCCATTCTGCCCGACGGATTTATATCGCTTATTCTTTACGACTTTTCTTTCCGCAACATATCCGATCCACTTCATCGCGATAAAGGTCAATACGATGATCATCAACGAATAGCCCCCTACATCCTGGTAGCGGTAGAAAAACGACTGTTGCCGCATTTCTGCCTGTAATTCATCCGTGCTTTCGGGGTTCAGGAGGATATCCCGGATGGCCGAAATCGCTGCCAGCATACCCGCATCGTAGTTGCCCAGCCGGAATTCGGGCACTAAATATTGCTCCCCGATCCGTTTCAGCAGCGCATCGGGCAGCACCGCCTCCGTTCCATAGCCCGTAATGAACCGGTAGGCCCTACGTTCCGTTGCGATGAACAAGAGCAGTCCATTGTCGTTTTCCCGTTTACCGATGCCCCAGGTCTGGAAAAGCTCCAGCGCAAATTCAAAATCATCGTCGCCCACAAAATCAGAAATCGCCACAATCGCCACTTCTGCCGTTGTCTGTCCCTCTATTTCACGTGCCAACGCATTCAGGGAATCTACCGTATAACCACTCAGTATGCCTTCCGGATTACTGACGAAAAAATCCTGTCCCTGCTGCTTCGGATTCGGTATCGCCGTTATGCTGTATTGAGCAACCGCCCCCTGGCACGCCATCGCGCACAGCAGCAAGCTCTGAATAAAAGTTAACGTTATTTGCCGGATTAACATCATCGCCAAAGATAAAGATTCTTAGAGCGAGCGGAATAGCCGAAAACAGGGTATTTTAACTAGTTGAAATTGTGCACAGAATTGATACCTTCGCATGATGTCATTGCACCCAGATTATTTAGAAAAGAACCGGAATTCCTGGAATAAACGGGCTGATCTGCATTTTAACTCCCAGTTTTATGACGTAAAGGGCTTTTTGGAAGGAAAATCGTCATTAAAGCCGATAGAACTTGGATTATTGGGCGATCTACGAGGAAAAAAGGTGTTGCACCTTCAATGCCATTTCGGGCAGGACTCGCTTTCTCTCGCCCGCATGGGGGCGGATGTAACCGGCATCGATCTATCGGATAAAGCCATCGAATACGCCCGCAAACTCCGATTGTAGCTATTAAAGATCATTCCTACACAGATGGAAAACCCCACAGTCAACTCACGGATGTTTCCTGGAACCACAGCTTAAGCGAAGTAATACGTTCCCTGATCGGTAGCGGATTACAGATTCAGTCGTTCGAAGAATTCGATTATTCGCCCTATGATATTTTTGTCGGCTCCTTAGAAGCCGAGGAAGGAAAATTCCGCGTAAAAAAATGGGGAAATAAGATCCCCCTCGTTTACTCGCTGGTGGCAACGAAGTTCCACTAACACGGGGACGCTGATCCCAAATTATGCGGCGTTCACAAAAAAACCCGGAGAATACTCCCCGGGTTTTAACGTTACGAAGCCTCGATGGGTTGTTTGCAGAAAAAGGTATTAGTTTTTCGTATTCAGAAAATTGACAAATGCCTGCGGGTAGTCTGTCTGCACGACATTCACGAGCGGCATCCGGTCAAAAAAATCTTGGAAATTACCTTCTTTTCCTAGGGCGGTACGGTCGTCATCGCCCAGCGAATTGGCCCATACCCGTACTCCTTTATTCCGCATGTCCCGGGCGAGCTCATCGCTGTAAAACGAATCATCAATATGGATCACCCGTACACGTGGTTCGTTCAGGAGGGTATAAACCATCTCCGCATTACGTGCACGCGGCATCACCTTAATTTCAGGATTGCGGGCAAGGCAACGGGGCACCCATGCCGGATCGTACAGAAAAAATAATACCTGTTGTTCCATATGGAGTTGCTCCACGATCTGGTAGCAGGCTTCCGCAGCCTCCTCGGTATCGGCCTTGAAATCAATATCCACCAGCATATCACCTTTCACCGCCTCCAACGCTTCCCGGAATGTCGGGATACGCCACGTCGTAGGCTTTCCATCAAACAGCAGATGAAGACTTTTCAATTCACGTAGTGTCATATCGGCGACATTACCTTTTCCATCGGTTGTACGGTCTACCGTCCGGTCATGTACTACCACCAGGTGTCCATCTTTGGATTGCCTGACATCCAGTTCCAGAACTGCTGCCCCCGCTTGTACCGCCGCTTTGAAAGCAGGCAGCGAATTTTCGGGATAAGATACGTGGTTTCCCCTGTGGGAGGCAACCAGTACCCGGTCGGGTTGGTCCAGAAAGACACGAAGCAGCGAATCCGTGCGGGTCTGACCGTAACCTACCGAGGTAAAAAAAAGAAGCAGTAACCCGGTTGACAGGAAACCGCGTCTACCGGCTTTCCCGTCGTGATTCATTCGAAATCTGTGCATCATTATTGATTTTAATAACCTGTATGCTGTGGAAATTCACCTGCAATAACAGCGATAGAGATCCGCATAAGCATGGGGGTCGCCTGTTTGCAATAAGGTTGTCCACTCGGTGTTTTTCATATCACGTTGCCGCAAAGCTACAAAAGTGATATTAACGGAAGGTTAAGACTCCGATGTGAATCAGGATAGCTTAAGCTCCAACCTCATCATTAAATCAATCTGCTCATCTGCACCCAGTTTAAAGGTATGTTTGCCAAATTCAACGAAACCGTTCTTCTTGTAAAAAGCAACGGCCCGATGATTTTCTTCCCAAACACCCAACCAAACATACGTGGCATCTTTCTCTTTGGCAATCTCAACAGCTTGCTGATACAACAACTGCCCCACCTTCTTACCGTGGAAATCTTTTCGCACATAGATCCGTTCGATCTCCAGTGCACCCGGCTCCTGCGGTTCGGTCTGTGCATTTCCAACATTTATCTTTAGGTACCCGACTATTTCATGTTCATTTTCAGCGAAATAAAATTCTGAATCCTCACATTGCAGCTCTGATTTCAGTGTTTCCATGGAAAACCGTTCAGTAAGGTATCTTTTCATATTCTCCCCGCTGTTTACTGCCGAAAATGTATCGGAAAAAGTCTGCCGGGCAATTTGCTGTAACTGCACTGCGTCACTTATCGTTGCTTTCCTGATGTTCATAAGTTCGTATCTATTCTTATCGGTCTCTTCCGATTCAGGGGACGAATATAGGAACATCATTCAAAAACCACATAATGCCATGGAAACCCATGTCTCAAACAAAACACGTTGTCTCAACAAATCCAATAAATTGGTCACACTACTCAAAGTAGCTGCGAGCGCCGTATCGAGCCAGCAAATGGATATCGGCCGCGAAGGCGATCTGGAGTTATAGCGGTCCATTCATCGCCTTTTTAATCCGCGCCAATGCCTCTTCATAAAACTGCAGGCTTTCTTTTATTTCCTGCATATTGTCCGCCGGATTGTGCTCATACTCGATTGACAGGAAGCCGGAAAAACCTTGGTCGACCAATTCCGCCAGCATCGCTTCCACCTCATTCACGCCCGTGCCCCAGACTACGTCTTCGGCTTCTGGGCCTGGCGCGGAAACATCCTTGAAATGAAGCTGCATCAATCGGCCGCGCACCGTTTGCAAACCCGTCACCGGATTCAGTCCCGAGCGAACCCAGTGGCCTACGTCCGCACACACGCCTATCCGCTCATTTTTCCCCTGAATCCGGTTCATCAACGTATCCGGATTCCAATATTCGGATGGCGCAGCGTGGTTATGGATCGCCACATTGATCTGATATTGGTCGCACAACGCCGAAACCAATTCAAGATACCTGGGATCGGGTTCGGAAACGATGTTCTCGATCCCCATTGCCTTTGCAAATTCGAACAACGACGTCCATTCCGCTTCTGAATCCGGACTGATCACACCGAAATCAATCAATTTTACCTCTTTTGATGCCAGGTAATCCAGCACTTTTTTCCGTTGATCGTCATCCATCGCAGGAGACATGGTGCCCTCTACCCCTCCGCCAATGGGCTGTCCGGGATAACCACCGATGTAGTGAATTCCCAACTCCCTTGCCTTGTCCACCGCCTCAAAAAACGTGTGATTGCGGAAGGTATAAGCCAGGATGGCCATTTTCCACGGTACATCCGACCGGCCAGCGTCCGAACGCTTTTCTGGTTGGGTACACGCACCGCCTGTCAGCAAAAAAAGCGCCATCAGGGTTACAAACAAAATACGTTGTTTCATGGGTTCCGTTATAAATTTTTAATCGTTTTGAATCGTATATTTCAGCAGCAACGAGCTGCGTGGATCGGGCAGCGACAACTCCAATCCCTCGGACAGCTCATGTCCGGTCTTCACAACCACATCATGCGTATCGCAATTCTCAATGGCATACCTATTGTCGGGCGATACACCCGAAAGCTTAACTGTGATCGTGCTGTCCGGCGCCTCCTGCCGGCGGAAACCGACGATGTATCCGCTGTTGTCAGATGGCCGATGCAGTTGATAAGCCATCCAGATGCTATCGGTAGTCATATCGTCATGCGTTGTCAGTGGATAATAATCCTCGTAAAAATAGGGTCTCACCGCACTGAATTCCGCCTGGCAACGCAGCATTTCGGTGATGGACGAGGCACGGTCCGTCACCTTCCAGTTATAGACGACAGACGTTCCCAAGCTCGATCGGAAGGTAAATCGATCATCCTTGTCGACACCCGTACCCGTCTGTGGCAGGAAAAAATTCAGGCCGTAGGTATGTGTCTGGTACCCCACCGGTTCGCCATAATGGTAATCCGTGCGCCACATCGGTGCACTTCGTTTCATGGATTCGAAATCGATGCGCCTGCCTCCGCTGGCACAGTTGTCTATGATACCTTCCGGAAACCGTTCCAACAGGTAATCCCAAAATGCATACAACCCTTCGATGTGACGGATTTCGTGTATCCCCCGCCTACCGGGCTCATCATTTTCCGCCCAGAAATTATCCACCCCCATATTGAAATCCTGCCGGTAGTAATCGATGCCGTTGGCTTCCATGAAATCGCCAATAAACCGGCAGAGCCAATCCCGGGCTTCTTTGTTTCCGAGGTCAAAGAGGTAGGCGTCGGTACCCTTTGCATCCAACATCCATTTCCGCAGGTTGATTCCCCAATCCGATTCCTTGATCACCCGCTCCGGTTCAAACCACACCATGAACTTGGCTCCTACTCGGTGTGCGGCATCTGAAATCGGTTTCAAGCCATCGGGAAAGCGTGCGCTGTCGATGGTCCAATTGCCGACGGTATTTGACCAGTTTTTATTATTTTCCACATCCCCTGCGTGGGCATACCAACCCGCATCAAGCCAGAAAACCTCCGGGGTAAGCTTGAATTGTTTGTAGCGGTTTATAATTGCCAGCGCATAGTCGGTCGTCAAGCAGGTATATTCATTACACGGAAACGGGTCGCCGTAGTTGAAGCTCGCCGAAATGGGGTAACGAGCCGGCTTTCCCTGTATTTTCGGCGTTTGCTGTTCCATGATAAAACGGCGGAACAGGTTATGCCCCACCATCCGGTCTTCGCCTTTCCAGAATAACAGGCAAATACTCGGTGTGCGGATAGATTCGTCGGCATGCAGGTAAGTATCCAGCCACTTCATGCCGGAGGCAAGCGAAACGCCGTTCCCTGTATTACCCGTGAAATCCGCATACCAGGTTCCCGACCAACCAACAGCAACCATCGCACCTTGGCCGGAAGCGGCTTCGATATTGAAAAAAGGAAACGCATTATCCGAGGAACGGCCGCTCTCCGGTACGATCTGCAACGTCTCTCCGGGAGCCAACACCTTTTTCCGTGGGTGAAAATCTGCTTTCGATACGTGCGTTCCATCGGCATAGTGCAGCGTGATGGGGTCTGACGAATCATCGCGAAAATCCATGTCAATCACTTTGACCGCTTGCAGCGTGGGCGAATCAGCTGCACCCCCGTTGGTAAAACGGAGTACCCACTGCACGGCGTTATAGGCCGGATATGCCTTTAGCTGGCATATCACCTGAAGTTTGGTCCGTTTGTCAGTCCATGTATAGGTATGTTCGACCACACCCGGTTCACTTTCGGCAGCACGTTCGGCAGAAAAATTCCACTTCCCGATGAACTTGCTCGAATGAACCCCATCGTAAACAAACGAAAACGGTGGAATCAGCCCCTTCTTGAACTGGCTGTCTACCCACTTTACCACATCGGTGGATTGTCCGGTAAACTTAGCCACGGTTTGCCCGTGTGCGTAATGAGGAGAAAGTCCCCACACTAGCAGGCATACATATATACCTATCTTCTTTAGCATAACAATCTGTTTTTATTCTTTTTACCTTCAATTACGTTGATAAGGACGTGCGTTGCACGGGCTTAATCAGCCAAACCATATAAAACCAAACCAATGCGATCACCGCAATGGCAGCCAACTGCGTACCGAAATGGTCGGACGCCACACCCAGTGCCGGTGTCACCACGGCACCACCGGACACGCCCATGATCAGCAATGCAGAAACCTCGTTTGCTTTATCCGGCATCCGCTTCATGGACAGGGAGAACACAATGGCGAACAGGTTAGCATAGCCCAAACCGAAGATGCTGACAGACGCGAGCATCCCCCAAAGGCTGTCCAACAGAAACATCCCCAATAGGCCTGCAATAGCTACAAACACACTGTACGTATAAAATTTAACTTCTGCATAGTTGAGCAATAGCATTCCGCCCACAAATGCCCCCAGCGTGCGGGCAAAGAAATACACGCTATTGCCCAGGCCCGCTTCACTCAGCGGCAGGCCGCACTTTTCCATCAGCAACTTAGGAAAAGTCGCATTCATCCCCACATCTACCCCTACCAGCACCAATATACCGATAAAAAACCAGGCGACGTACCTGTCCCTGAACAGCCCGAGTGTAGCCCCAAAAGATACGGACGCTCCGCTTCTGGACGGTTGGATCGGCGTAAGCCATAGCCAAAATAGCGCAACCAGCGACGTAAATGCATACACCGGAAACACCAGTTTCCACCCATAGACGGTACCCGCTGCCCAGGTTGTGAGAATCGGTCCCAAAAACGAACATACCGCTTTCACAAACTGACCCAGGGTGAGCGTTCCCGTGAGTTTTTCGGTGTTTACCACATCGGTGACCAACGGATTCAGCGCAACCTGCAAGAGCGTATTCCCGATGCCTACGAACGCAAAAGCCACCAGCACGTACGAAAAATCATACGAAATCACCGGGATTCCCAGCGCAATCACGTGCAGGAAAAAGCTCAATAGCACCGTATGCTTCCGGCCCACTTTGTTGATCAGCATCACGGTAGGCACCGAAAGGAGAAGAAACCACACATAACACGAGATAGTCAGCCTATTTGCCACCGTATCGGTCATCGAGTCAAAGTCCTGCTTGACGTAATTAATCGCCAGGCCGATGATGTCCACGAAGCCCATGACAAAGAAGCCGAACATTACGGGGAGGACATGTATACCGCTTATTTTCTTTTGTTCCATCTGCTGCGGTCTTCTTATTGTTGGCGACAGAGTACAACGGAATGGGGAGCGATGTCTATCGGGAGCTTCCCACTTTTCACATCGGCGTGCGACGCTGGCGCAAGCATGCGATCGTCAGCGGGAAGTGTTTGCTCCTCATAGCGGTAAATCGCAAAATTCCCTTCAACCGACGAATTGACTACCGCCAGGGATTTTACCGAATCCGTGGCATTGGCAAATACGTAGGTCCATTTTCCCTCCGGGTCGCGGAACGCCGTACCGATGGCAAAATCATCGCGAAGGTCGATGGGGTGTATTGCCGACCCGGGCTTTACAAACCGGCTGAGCAGCGCATAGGCATGGTACTGCGGCCGCACCTCATAATCTTCCTTGATCCGGTCATAAGTCGAGTCTGTCTTGTATGCTTCCTTCACATACTTCCATAACCCCAGTTGCTGCATCTGCTGGTAATCGGCATCGCGGCCGTAGTACTGGTCAATCAGACTCCAATAGCTGATGCCTGCCGCCCCTGCATTCAGGAAATTGAGGGCGAGGCGCGTCATCAGCACGCCCCGTTCGTATCGGTCGATGTCCCGTTGCCGGGTGGCGCCCACGGTTTGGTTCGAACCGAACTCACCCACCAGGTGGCGTTTCCCCGCGCGTGCGGAAATTTCCACGTTGTTCCGTTCCCAGCGGGCAATTGTATCATTCGGCGTGTCGTAGCCGAATATATATGTATGGGAGTTGAACACATCGGCTATGTCCGCCAGGTGCTCCGCGCAATCTTCCAGGTAAAAGGTCCGGGTATCGGTGTTATCGGATAAGTTAAACCGCACCTGGTCGCGGATGCCGTCTTTTTTGAAACGGGCATCCAGTACCTCCGCCATTTTGATGTATTCAGTTGACGTCAGCAGCGGACCGCCGTCGGGCTCATTCATCGGCGTGATTTCATTCACACATGTGTAATGGCGGTCGTCAACGAGGTGTTTGATGAGGGCGGAGTAATTTTCAGCCCATTCGTCGTAGTCGGTAGGCCCCGTGATCCACACATCTTTCTTTGCCGGGTCGGCCATGAAGCTCGTCTTCACGTGTGCATAGGCCGGATCCAGCAACGATACCGATACCGGACATCCCCATACCACGATGCAGACGTCCATGCCCTGTTCCTGAGCCAGATCGAGTACCTTATAAAGGGATTGCATTTCCGGCGAATCGAAGGTGAACCGGCTCCGGTCGGTCACATGGGGGTCGTCATTATCATTGACCGGCTCATACCATTGGGGCAGCGCCATCACGCGGAACTTCTGCAGCTCCATGGCTTTCACCCTGCGTACTACATGCTGCCAATCTTCCGGCTTCGCCCCGTCGTTCCGTGTCAGGTTCTGGGCAAAAAAGTGGGGGTCAAATTCAGCGCCTACAGCTTCCAGTGTGACCGGGGTAGCTTCGCCCACCGTTACGTCGGTATAGGAGGTGGAGGTGCCATGCTGGCATGAAGCAAGTGCCAGCATACATAACAGTCCGCCTGCGAAAGCAAACCGGCCGTGTTGTTTATTTCTTCTTTCCATCGTAATTTAGCTTTTAGCTGGTTATTTTTATGAATGTCCCAATTTTATTTCAATTGCCTGTATCAGGGTATGGATGACCTTGATGTGGATTTCCTGAATCCGGTCGGAATACGCCGCCGCCGGACTGGCCAATACATGATCTGCCAGCGCAGCCAACCGGTTTTCACCCACCTGTGTCAGCGCCACCACCCGCATGCCCTGCTGCTTCGCCGAAGCAGCCGCCCGCACTACATTGCCCGAGTTGCCGCTCGTACTGATGGCTAACAGGAGATCCCCCGGATTTCCCAACGCTTCCACCTGCCGGGAGAATATTTCCTCGAAGGAATAATCGTTGCCCACACAGGTAATGTAGGCTGCATCGTTGATGGCAATCGCCGGATACGGTCGCCGGTTGTTGCGGTACCGACCGGTCAGCTCTTCGGCAAAATGCGACGCATCACACAGCGACCCGCCATTACCGCAACTGATGATCTTACCCCCGGCCCTCAATGTTTCGGCCATGTCTGTAGCCACCTTGTCAATCAATGCGGCTGTTTCCCAACTGACAAACTGGTCCAGTACCGCTTTGGACTCGGTAAGGCTGTTATAAATAAACTCCTTCATAATTTTTCATTCGAATAAATTGTTTTTAAGCGGCAATGAAGCTGTCATGATTTTTCACAGTTATTTGTTGAAAAGGTGTTCAAGAGCTCGCAAGCTCGGTTTAATTATTTCACTGTGCGATTTTTGAAAATCATGACGGTTTCATTTTTGGTCAATAGATCTGCCGCGACCGACAGTGCCGAATAAGAACCGATCTGCTCACCCAGCTGAGATCCTACTACGCTGCATACCTTGCTGGAATTGGACAGCGCCTCCTGGCCGATGGTTTCCAGCATCCGCGGCTCCATCAGTTCCTTGCAGCGCGTGTACACACCCCCGATGACGATCAATTCCGGATTGAGGATATCGATGATGATAGACAACCCCTCCCCGAGCTTCCGGGCCGAAATATCGAATACCTTTAAGGCCAGTGTATCTCCTTTTACAGCTTCTTCGGCTACCTTCTGCGCGGTAAGAACTTCCAGTTCATCCGCACCGCACCAAGGCACAGCGATTCCCATCTGTATTTTTTCGGTCACGAGCATCCGGGCCACCTGCGTAATGCCCGCCCCGCTGCAAAAACCCTCAAATGACCCCCCTTTGCCATACCCCACGGGGCCGAAGCTCGACAAGCGTATGTGGCCTACTTCCCCTGCGTTGTCATTGGTGCCCGCATACAGGCGACCATCGAGGATCAGTCCGGCACCGAGCCCCGTACCAAACGTCATGAATACCATGTTCCGCGTACCACGGCCCGCCCCACACTTCCACTCCGCCAGTGCACAGGCGTTTGCATCGTTCTGTAAGCCCGCACGCACGCCAATACGCTGTTCGACGATGGATACAATCGGAATACCGTCCCAACCCGGAAGATTGGGCGGCGACATGATCAGCCCCTTATTCGTATCCAGCGGTCCGCCGCAGCTGATGCCGATTGCTCCCACCTGCGCTTGGGTCAACCCATGCTTTGCCATCATGCCTTCTATAGCCGAACAAATCGCCGACACGGTTTCATCCACCCCGGCGGTGGGGAACCGGTCTTCATCCACTAATGTAATCCCCGCTTCGCTGTAGTGACCATACGTAACCGCGCATTTCGTTCCTCCGATATCAATTCCTAACAAGTATTCCTTCATTTCCAATCAGTTAATAGCATATATATTTGTTTTCCCTAGTAATTCGTAGTATGTATCCAAGTTAAACGGAGGTTCGCCGTATAGGTAGTGATTGGTATACGGCTTTCCGTCAATTTCACAGCGGATCAGCAGCATCCCTTGCCCCTGTAACGCCGGCAATTCCGAGATCACAGATTTGCCGTTTGCCGGTACCGTAAAGTCGCCCTGATAAAGCGTTTTTCCGGAAGCAATGTCCGTTACGGTCACATACCCCCCAGAATCCTTCCGCGTATCGTTGACGGCAACCAGCGGGTGCTTACCCGCTTTGGCATCGTTGATAAACACGCAGACGTTTTCCTGCACGTTCTTCAGGAAATGGAAGGCCAGCTTTTTGGAATTGTAGTAATCCGTCACGGCATCCGACAGGATGGGCCAGCCGTCGCGGATGTTCCACCAGATGATGCCCGACCGTTCGGGCTTATCGCCCCGCCACTTCTCGACGAAAAATTTCATCGCTTCGGCCTGTACCGCCTGCGAAGCGCGGATGAAGTTGTCCAGGTCCGCAGGCACCGATCCAAACAAGATCTTCACCTGGTTGGTCATCAAGTCATTACGTCCGCCCTGCTTCGGCTCATCGGGAAACGGCCGTACCGCCTTGGTCATCCACTCGTCGTTCCACAGTCCCACTTTCCCATCCAGCCAGGGATTGACTGCATCCTTGGTGAACATCTTTTCCAGTGTACTCCGGTTGGGGAGGCCGTGGTAGCCGATTTCACTCACAAACCGGGCCTTGGCCTGGGTATAATACGCATCTTTGTAGTAGCCCCGCGGCCCCCAGAGGTGATTTTCGGGCAGCAGGTCGTCGTGACTGCCTTCGTCATAGACCTGCTGGCTGTAATAAGGCGAGCTGGGCAGAAACGGACGGGTGGGATCCATTTCATAAATCACCCGCGGCAGCACCTCCCTGCTTACGCGATCCCTGTTCGGGTCGATGTTGAAATTAATCAATGTCCAGCGCAGTGCCACATCATCTTCGTTGTTTCCGGCCCACAGCACCAGCGAGGGGTGGTTTCTGAGCTTGGTCACCACCGCGGTGGCCTCTTCTTCGATCATACGGGCGAAATCATCGCGTTGGGGGTAGAACGTGCATCCCATCGCAAAATCCTGCCACACCATGATGCCATTTTCGTCGCACAGGTCAAAAAACCGATGATCCTCGTACACGTTGCCGCCCCAACACCGCACCATATTGCAATTGGCTTCCACCATCAGTTGGAAAGCATCGTCCAGCAAAGCGGCATCCCGGCTGTGCAGCGCATCCAGGGGCACCCAGTTCGTGCCCCGCGCAAATACCGGCTCGCCGTTTACCACAAAACAGAACCGCCCGTAGTCGTTTTCCACATCGTTGTGTTCGGTTCTATCCAGGTGCACGGTACGTATGCCCACACGGCACTCCGCTTCCGAAAGTACGTTGCCTTCCTCGTCTTCCAGCGCCACGTTGGCGTCGTACAGGGCCGGGTCGCCGTAGCCCCGTGGCCACCAGAACGCCACGTCCTGCAACTCAATGATGCCCCGGAACGCGTGCGAAGTGACCCGCACCTTTTCCTCATGGACTACCTTCCCGCCACGGCTCAACGAGATACGCGCCTGCGTACGGTCGAGCTTTTCAAACGGAATGGCCAGTTGCACATCCACGAAAACCCGGGCTGTTTTGGCTTCCAGGTCAATGCTGGAGGTCATCCACTGGGTATTGACGATGTGTGCCTCGTTGATCACCTCAAGGGAAACATCGCGCCATAAACCTGCGCTTACCAGGCGTGGCATGATATCCCATCCATACGCATGCGGCGCCTTCCGGATGTAGGTAGACTCTGTAGCCGCGAAGTTGCCCACGCTGAACGTACCCAGCATATACTGCTGGGCTTCGATCACCGCCGAACGGATAATGACCTGTAGGGTGTTTTCTCCACCAGCCTTGAGCACGTCGGTCACGTCGTATGCATGTTCAATGAACATGTTGCTTGCCGAGCCGATGTGGGTTCCGTTGAGCCAGATTTCCGCCAGGCAATCGATGCCGCCGAAAACAAGCCGCACCCGCTCACCGGGCTTCACCCCGGGTGTGGAGAAGGTCTTTGTGTAGCACCACTGGTATCCCTCGTATTTCCGTAGGGCGTAGACGTTACTGCCAATCATGGGATCGGCAATCAGGCCAGCCTTGAGCAGATCCAACTCCACATTGCCCGGCACCGTCGCAGCGATCCGCTGGGCGGCTACCACCCCCGCCAGTTCCTCCGGACTGGTAATGGGGCGTTTCGGCTGAGGGAAAAAGGAAAGCTCCCACGTCCCATTGAGCGGAATATCGTCCGCCCTCAATCCAAGTGAGCTCATGCCGATCAGCATTACAGCCAAGCCCAATTTTACGTACTTCTTCATTGCTTGCTTTTTTATCACTTTCGCATCCGCTCATTCACCTTCCTAATCTCCTGCAGCATGTATTCCCGCGGGCCGTTATCCGGTGATACATTGATCCCTTCCTCGGTATCATGCGGCGGGTAATCAAATACCCACATGGCCGAGAGCGGTACCTCATTGTCTTCGATCGCCTCCAGTAATTCCATGAATTTCTCGCGGGTTTCAGTACCGTACTTGGCCTCCTGTGCGCCCCACTCGCCGAGGAACAACGGCTTTTTAAGCTCGCCGGCCGCCTCCATGCTGGCGCGGATCAGGCCCTCCACACCGACCGAGGCGTCGGAAAAATACCCCTCTTCGGCCGATGCAGGATACACATGGGTGCAAAGCACATCGATCGGATCGGGGTTCTGCACCCCCAGCATTTCGATAAATTGGGAACGGGTATCTTTTGTCCAACTTTGGTTTTTCCAAAGATTGCGTGCCGCCGGCCGCTGAATTGCATTGCCCGTAATGACGATGCGGGTGCCGTCGTATTTACGTACTTCCCGGGCAAACGCCCGCATCATCACCAGCAGATCGGCTGTATATAATTTATCCTCCTTCGAACGCGTAGTTGGGGTACCCAGTTCGGGAACGATGGGTGGCAGGTTGTCGTTATCGCCCGGCAGGTCCACCAGCAGGTTCACCTCGTTGCCCTGCTCCCAGCCCCATATCGCCGGCGAATCGCGGTACCGCACCACCACATCGCGGATAAATTTCTGCATGAGTTCATGGGTCTTGCTACCCGTATCTCCCCACCGGTTCACCGGCTCACCCACCAGGTCGGGTACGGTGGGTGTATGCCAGAAAAACGACGGAATCAATCCGATGCCAAACTCTTCAGCGGCCGCTACGAATGCATCCAACTGCTGGAAATAAGCATCCCGGTTGTTTAAGTAGCGGTCCCAATTTTTTGGCCAATAGCCATTTATGGCAAACCGGATAAAGGGAATATTACGTTCCTTCAGGTACGCCAAACCGGTCCGGTATGATGTGTTGTTTTGCTGCCCGTCGTCTAACGTCCGGATAAAAGCATTAAAGTAATTGACGCCGATCGCCCGGTAGGGCTCCCCATTGAGCAACAGTTGCCCTGATGCCGATACAGACAGACCGGGATAGTGTTCTGCTTTCGGCGGTACGTTGGTATCGTCGTCAGGTGGCGTGCTGTCCGGACCTTTGCTGCAGGAATAACTTCCCCCAAAAGCCAGCAATCCAACCAAAATTAAGCTCCATTTTTTATACATCTTCATTTCTCCTTATGATCAATGAATACACTCACGTTTGCGGAAGCGAGCCTCCACAAACGTGAGTGTTCCAATTAATATCCCGGATTTTCTACCAAATTCGGGTTTGCAGCAATGCGCCCTTGTCCGATGGGAAAATAATAATTCTTTTCGGGGAACGTCGGCGTTTTTGCACGGCCATCGATGTTATCGATAAAATCCAGACGGTATTTCCCGGTTGCCGCATCGTACATATACCGCAACCCGGCATACGTACGGGTAAGCTCCGTAACCGCTGTCCGCCAACGGCGCAGATCCCAATACCGGTGGTTCTCGAACACCAGCTCCACCTTCCGTTCGTGGCGTATTTTCTCACGGTCTATGCCTCCCAGTTCGGCAATGCCGGCACGTCTGCGGATCTGGTTGATCGCATCCAACGCTTCCCCTGCACGTCCCAGTTCAAAAGCCGCTTCAGCATAATTCAACAGAATCTCCGCATAACGGAAGATCAGGTAATCCGTGGTCGATTCGCAGAACCAGGTGAAATTATCCGCCTCGGGATCCAGGTATTTCATCACCCCGAAACCCGTGCTGGGCGTATTGCCCTCCTTGAACCGCACCAGCTGGTCGCCTACTGCCGCTACCCCTTCGTACGAATCGTAACGCCCATCAACGAGATCGCCGCTGCGCGAAATGATACCGTTATGCATATCGATGGTATTATCACCCAGCACGCCACCCACCGCACCTGGCCATGCAGTACCGTTTGTCCAGATCGAGGCAAAGAAACGCGGATCGCGGTCGCCCCAGAGTTCTTCCATCGTCCACAGGCGGCTTTTGGCATACGTACGATCAATCACGCCCGAGGTGCCGTCTTTGCGTTCGAATTCCTCGACCATATCCAGGTATGGTCCGTGGTAATTGCCCACCCCCCACACATTCGGGCGCGGACATTCCACCATATCCCATGACCACCGGTTGGAGCCACCGGCCTGGAAACCCGGTCCGGAATGCCGCTTCACCATGATCGCTTCCCGGTTGTCCTTTTTCAAGAAGATATTCTTGAAATTCTGTACTTTATCGGCATCGTCGTCATACAGCCCGTGCGCGCTTTCGGTCATGATGGCCTTGGAAGCATCGTAGCTGATCTGAAAATACGCTTCCGCTTCGCCTGCCGGAATGCCCAGTAAGCCGTTGAGTTGCTGGGTACCGAACTTCGCGATACTCCCGGCATACAACGCCGCCCTTCCGCGGAGTGCCAGCGCCGCCCATTTGCTGGCGCGTCCGGCCTCTGCTGCGGAAGGCAGGATTGTCGCAATCTCCCCGGTCTCGCTGATGATGAAATCGTACAGCTCTTTTTCTGAATTCCGCTTGGGATACAGCTCGGTAGAGTCCGCATCCAGCGCCTGCACCTTCGTAATCAACGGAACACCCCCATACCGCTTCACCATGGCGAAGTAGCAGAATGCCCGTAAAAAGCGTGCCTCGGCGATACGCTCCTCCACATTCGAAATGGACGATTCGGCGGCCCGCTCAATAAAATTATTCAGGTTCCGGATGGTATAGTAGGCATTTCCCCACCATTGCAGCTCGGTACCGTTCGCCTGTATACCGTTCTCTTTCACGCCCAGTAAATGTGCCTGTGCGCCGAAGTTATACTTGGCTTCATCCGTGATTTCAATCGTACGGACGGGGCCCTCCATCTGGGCACTGAACCCCATGATGGTACCGAAGCTATTGTCGTCGCGGTTCATCGGCGCACCGTCCCACGTATTCATCAGGTTGATCGCGTCGCCAACCATCACGGGTGTACAGGCATAGAGCTCCGCCAGGTGCGCATCCAGCAAATAAGGATCGTTCCATACCACGGCATCCGTATACCGATCCGTGGGAACCTGATCCAATACTTTATAACAGGAGGTCATGGCCGTTGTAGCCAACGCCAATAGGACCAATTTATAGTTTGTCTTCATATCCAAAATCAATTAAAATGAAAGATTACATCCCACACTCATGGTAAATTGCTGGGGATAATAAATACCCACGCCGTATCCTTCGGGCATCTCCGGGTCTACGCCATACTTGTTGAGTGAGCTCACCGTATAGAGGTTGGCACCGGCCACGTAAACACGGAACCTGCTGATGCCCGCTTTTGACAGGATTGCCGTAGGCAGCTCATAGCCCAGCGACATGTTTTTGAGGCGTGCATAAGCCGTGTTATGATTCCGGTAGTCCGAATAAAAATCGTTGGTGGATGAGCCTGCCGGTCTCGGAAGCAGTGCATCCGCACGGTTATTGTCGCGGTTGTTCCAATAATTACCGTAGTACAGCACCGTGGGAGCACTTTCCAGCATGACGTTGGTCGTGTAGTCGAATGCTCCCTGTACAAGAGCCGAGAAATCAAACCGTTTGTATCTTAGCACCAGGTTCAACCCGAATGTCCAATGGGGTTCGGCCCCTTTGCCGATCTCCGCCTGATCGCGCCAGTTGATGACGTTATCGCCGTTCAGGTCCTTGTATTTCACATCACCGGGCCTGAGCGAAGCGTTGTCCTGGTTCAGGGCATCAAAAGACAGGGGCCAGTTGTCAATCTCCTCCTGACTGGTAAACAACCCATCAAATACGTAACCGAAGCGCCTATCGGTATATTCCCCGCTCCGTTTATACAGCCGTATTTCATCGGGGTCGGTATAAGCAGGTTCGTCGATGGACAGCCACTTAGATCGTGAGTAAGCGATATTTCCGGTGACGTCATATTTCCACTCGCCAGCTGTACCGGCAGTTCCGAGCCTCAGTTCCACCCCCTGTGCGCGTTGGCTGTTCAGGTTTTCCACCGGCAGCTCTGCACCGAAAGTAGTCGGCAGCGATTGCGTCCGGCTGCCCGGAATGCCTTTCCGTTCACGGCGGAATACCTCGAATTCACCGTATAGCTTTTGGTGCCATAACGAGAAGTCGAGCCCCGCATTGTAAATAGCCATCTGTTCCCAGGTCAAGCCGGTGTTGGCCAGTCCCGTAGGGATCAACCCCGAATACAGTGTGTTGCCCAGCGTATAGGTACCGTCAAACCGGTAGCCCGCCAGGTAGGCAAAATTTGCCACCGCATCGTATCCCGACGATCCGTAGCTCGCCCGGAGTTTCAGAATGTCAAACACGTCGTATTTGTTCAGGAAATTCTCCTTCGCGATGTTCCATCCCAATGATACGCTGGGGAAATAGCCCCAACGCTGCCCTTGGGCAAACCGGGAAGACGCGTCGGCCCGGAGAATCGTTTCCACCATGTAGCGGTCGCGGTAGCTATAATTCAGACGGCCGATCCACGAGACACGGCCATTTGCGAAGCTGGAAGAGTTATTGGCCGAAGTGGTACGGTCGCCCGCGAACAGCTCTTCAATGGCCATGGACTGGAATCCACCGCGCGACGCATCAAATCCCCGTCCCCTTTCGTAGATGTACTCATACATAAACATCCCCGATACGTTGTGGGCATCCAGAAACGACCGGTCGTAGTTTAACGAATATTGCTGCACCAGCCGGTTGTCTGTGCTTGCAGCTCTGCTGAGGAACATCGGGTCCTGTGAGCTGCGCACATACGTATAGTCGCCGGTCTCGGCGCTGTACGTATAGAACCGTTCCTGGTTCTTTACCACCTTTTGGTCGAAGGAATTTGCCCGGTAGATCATCACCCCTTTGGCATTCAATCCGGGTACCGCAGTGAAATCGTACTTCAGCTCCCCACGGAGTTGCGTGATGCTGTTCACTTTATCCTGTGCCCCACTCAACTCCGCATTGGTACCGAAGATCGGGTTACCATACGTAATACCCGCATAAGGCATCCTATTCGGGTCGGGCAATTCCATGGCAAAAGACGGATCCGCCGCATAGATCAGATCGCGCCAAAAGTTATTGTTGGTGCCCACCCCGTCGGCCCCCGAAGGATACATGCGGTGCTCATTGAAATACTGGATATCCATGGCCGCCGAAAGCTGTTGGGTTACCTTGGCCTCCACGTTGGCCTGGAAATTATAGCGGTCGTAATTTCCACCGTTGGCTTTCAGGATGGTTTCCTGCCGGTTAGCACCGAAATACCCATAATATTTAACCGCTTCGGTACCCCCCGAAAGGGAAAAATTATGGTTCTGCTGCGGTGCATACCTGCGGATGGCGGCATCAAACCAGTTTGTGTTCAAATACTTCGGATCCGACCCATCCCGGAATTTCTGAATTTCCGCTTCGGTAAACGGCACCTGGTCGGCCGGCTTCTCGGCGTTGAGCCATTTATCCACCTCAAACTGTGCACGCTCGGCCGATGTTGCCGGCCGGATCACCCGCGTAGACCCCTGCAGTGTAAACGAGCTGTTGACCTGCACATTGGGCTTGCCCTGTTTCCCGCGTTTGGTTGTTACAAGAAGCACCCCGTTTCCTGCCCGCGCCCCATAAATGGACGCAGCACCATCTTTCAGGATGGACACGGTCTCGATCTGGTTCGGATCCAACGTGTTGATGTTGGTTTCAATCCCATCCACGATCACCAGCGGACTCCCAAAGCCGCGGATGTTCAAGCTGGCATCATCGGCACCCGGGATTCCGGACGTCTGCTTGGAGATCAGCCCCGGCAACTGCCCTGCCAGTGTGTGGGTCACATTGACCTGCGGGGCTACCGTAATCTTATCGGTTTTGATCTGCGAAACCGAACCGGTCACCGTGGCGACCCGCTGCTGACCATATCCTACCACTACCACTTCATCCAGTACGGCAAGATCTTCTGTTAACGTAACGGCCAGGCTTCGTCCCGCCACGGCATCTACCCGCTGGGTGGCATAGCCAATCGAGGAAATTTCCAGCGTGGCGTTCCTGCCCACTGTTAAGGCAAATCCGCCATCTTCGTTGGTTGCCGTGCCGTTGGTAGGCACCCCGAGTTCGACTACACGAGCACCGACCAGCGGTTCGTTCCGTTCATTGGTCACCGTTCCGCTGACCGTAATGCGTTCCGGTTGGACCTGTGCATGCGCCGGGCCATTCTGGAATAGCCACAGGCAAATGAGTACAAGACTCCATTTTAAATTATCCATCATTGTTAAATCGGTTAATAATTGTGTAAACTCGAATGTATTTTATTCCCTTCCTATTTAATTGTTCCTGTTTAATTGCTCGTAAAGACAAATTCGTGGCGGCCGCTGCCCACTGTCTGCGCTTTATCGGTGTATACGGTGGCCGTTGCGTTATCCGGGATCGTTACCGATAGCCTGATCTGTTTTCCCTCCCGTCTCCATTCGGATTTGATGAGTCCCTTCACTGAACGGTATTCACCCTTCGCCCAGGAAAGGTCAGCAATGAAATCCGGTTTAATGAGAATGTGTTCAAACCCTCTATTGTTGGGATCGTAGTTTATCCCCGCCAGCGTATTGACCATCCACGCACTGATGTCGCCCAGGAAGACATGGTTTACCGACGCATCGCGGAACTCGGGCGACAGTACCCAGGTCTCCGCCAGTGTGGTGAATCCCAGCTTGATCCAGTTGCCCCATGAGGGAGCCGTTTTCTGTGTCGCCATACGGTAAGCCGTTTCGGCATAACCATGTGCCGAGAGCATGCGGGGCACGTACTTGCTGCCCAGCACGCCGAAGTCGAGGTGATAGTTGTTGTCAACAATCAGCCTGTTCAGGTTTTCCGCCACTTTTTTCTCGTATTCCTCCGGAACGATTTCCAGCGCAAGCGCCACTGCCTGAGCCGTTTGCGACCCATTGGCATAGCGGGTTTGTTCCGCGTCGAAATATTTCCTGTTGATCAGTGCCTTTAGTTCTTCTGCCTTTTTGCGGTAAAGCGTACCGTCGTGGCCGGTCAGGTCGCTGAAGCGGGCCATGAGCACCTGATCCCAGTAGTAGAAACAGGTCGTGGTGTAATCGGTGGGTGTCTGTGTATGGTAGTATACCCAGTCGCCGATGCCGTAGGTTACCGTGCCTTCTTCGTTTTCACGGTTCCGAAGGTATTCCAGGTATTTTTCGCAGGCATCGTATACTTTGTGAATGGCCCTCGTATCTCCGTAGTAACGTTCCAGCGCATCCGGGATGATGAACAATGCTGCATCCCAAACCGGGCCGATCCAGTCGTCATAGCCCCATCCCGCACTGGGGATGATGCCAGAAATGTTACCTTCCGGGCGTTGGTTGTCGATGAAGTCATCCAGCCACTTTTCATAGAATTTAATGCCATCGAAATTAAGCAACGCCAGATCGATGGCAATGTGACCATCGGCTGTCCATCCATTTTTTTCGCGCTGCGGGCAATCGGTGGGTATGCTATGCAGGTTGCTTACGTAAGACTGGTTGGTGGCCGACCATATCTTGTTGAGCAACTCGTTGGAGCAGCTGAACTGGCCCACCCGCTCCAGGTCGGTGTGGATAAATAAGGCAGTCACATCCGCTTTGTCCAGCTTAATGGGACGGTCTGACCGCACCTCCACATACCGGAACCCGTGATAGGTAAACGCTGGGGTGAACGTTTCCTCCCCTTCACCACTCATGAAATATGTATCGGTCTGAAACTCGATGTCCTTTATTGGTTTATAGTAAATATCGAGGTTACGCATTTCAATACGGCCATTGTCTTTCAGCAGTTCACCGTGGGTCAATGTTACTTTGGTTCCCTCCTCGCCACGCACGTTGATGCGGCATACACCTGTAAGATTGATCCCCATGTCAAAGACAAACACCGTATCGCCGAAAGCCTGCATGGCCAATGCCGGGAGTTCATCCGTTATCCGCATCGGCGGCATGGTCTGTGACACCAGCCGCGGCGAAGGAGCCCGCGTGGGTACCGCCGGTTGCCACGCGACGTCGTCAAACCGTAGGTCGTTCCAACCCTGCCATTGCTTCCGTGCATCGTAGGTTTCTCCGCTGTAAATGTTGTTGTACACATGGGGGCCGGTTGCCGTTTTCCACGTATCATCGGTAGGAATTACGGTTATCGTGCCATCCGTATGCTGTATGTGGATTTCCATCACCATGCGCGCGCGGTCGCGCCAACGCGCCTTGTCAAAATCCCAGGTAGCCACCGGGGCAGCCGCGTTGTAAAATCCATTGCCCAGCACGGTTGCCACCACATTCTCGCCCATCCGGAGCGCGGAAGTTACGTCTAATGTCGTATACAGGTTACGCTTGTCGTAATGGGTATATCCGGGATCCAGTTGTGCGGTACCCGCTTCCTTGCCATTCAGGTAGAGTTTATAATAAGCCGCCGCACTCACATACAGCCGTGCAGCAGCAATTTCCTTATGGATGCTGAATACCTTCCGGAACATCGGCGCAGGCCCGAAGGACGCATCGTGTTGATCCGTTATCCATTGGGCGGTCCAGTCTGTTTCCTGCATTTTGGCGGTTTCGAAGCTATCGATTGCCGAAACCACGCGCTGCCCCCGGTTGTCCCAGGCTGTCACCCGCCAATAGTACCTTGCATGCGGGCGCAATTGCTCCGCTCCCGAGTACACCGCTTTACTCTGCCCACTTTCCACCCTTCCGGACGTCCATAACGGCTTTTCCTGCAGCAATGCTTCCTTCGCATCTGCCAATTCCAGTTGATAGGCTGTTTGCATCCCGCCAGCTGATCCCTCATATCCCCAGGTAAATCTGGGTGATGACACGTCGATATGGATCGGCGATCGCAAGTATTCACAGCGCAGCGCTGAAATCGACCAGGAATGACCTGTACAAGCTGTCAAAACCAGTAAATAAAAGAGTACTAGGTATGCAAAAGCACTACTTAAACGGTTAAGTAACATATTAAAAATATAGCTAATAATTATCTCAATAAATCGGTATATCAACCTACTTAATCGGTTAACTAACTGGTTAAAAAAACTAACTACGAAACTCCAGCGAACAGGACAGCATCACCCGCTTGGGTTCATACGGCTGTTTCTTTCTGGATTTTGCCTTCCCCTTCGCATCCTCCATCTGTTCAATCAGTGAATTCACCGCTGTCTTACCGATTTCCCCTACCGGCATGCGTGCCACGTTAATCTGTGGTGCCAACACTTTAAAAATGGGCACTTCATGGATACAAGCCATTTCAAAATCCGGCTTTATCCCCTTTTCATAAAAATACTGGAACGCCTCCAATGCCAGGATGTGGGTTGTAAAGAAGAAACCATCCACATCGGGCACCTCCGTGAAAATGTTGTTCAGCACTCGGTGGATATTCTTTTCGTATCCGGCAAAATCGACTTCTCCGTATAGCCGCGGATCCAACTGTAGTCCCGACTCGCGCAGCGCATCCTCTACCCCTTCGCGGCGTTGGCTCATCGTTGTCAAATACGAGTTGGTGGTCAGCAACGCTATTTTTTTGCATCCCTTGTTAATCAAGTGCTTAGTCAGCATGTAACAACTATCGCGGTTATTGATGATGATGTAGCTCGCATTCAGTTCGGGAAAATAACGGTCTATGGTGGTCAATGGGTACCCCTCGTCGATCAGCCGCTGCACTTCTACCTTCGACCGTTTGGTAGGGGCCAAAATAATCCCATCGACGCGTTTCGCTTTGAACAACCGGATAATCTCATCTTCCCGATCGATATCGGACTCCGAACTGCTGATCATCAGTGAATATCCCTGGTTACGCGCCCTTGATTCGATTTCCCGGGCCACTTCGGAATAAAATGTATCTGAAATTGAAGGCAATATCAGGCCAATGGTTTTGGTTTCACCCGTATTGAGGCTCCGCGCGATCATGTTGGGCTGGTAATGCAGCGATGCCGCATACGCCAGTACTTTTTCGGCCGTCGCCCGGCTGATGTTCTTCTGCTCGGCCTGCCCGGAAAGCACCCAAGATACCGTCGTCTTGGAAAGACCCAAATGTTCAGCGATATGTTTCAGCGAGGGTTTCAAACCGGCACAATTTATTAAATCGGATTTATATTGGATTTACTTAACCGTTTAAGCAAACAGTGCAATGTTAATTTATTTTTTTGATACCTCAAATTTTTTTTTGACTTTTTTTACTATTGGGCTTTTCCGCTTCCTACTGCCGCTCGCCGGACCATGTTCCGCTCATGGGCGGATTGGTGAGGTATTGGTCTTTTTCCGGTAAACTCACTGCCCGTTGCTACTGTTCCGATGGTTGCCTTAAAACTACTATCCTTGCTCACATTGCCCTCCATGCCAAACATAGTACCCAATCGTGTGGATTGTGCCCCGTCCCGGAAATCTCTCCATCATCGGATACCGTCACATTCCACGTTCCCTGATCAGTTCCCGCATACTGTCCGGACCATTTCCCGGCAAAAGAAGATATGGCGATATAAATGAAAAAGGTCATCAGATTATTACTCCCTGAAAGCGTCGAGCGCCGCTGTCGGCTTCCCGACTTGATCAAATGCGCCTAACGTATATCCCTTCCATCCTCCGTAACACTGCGGTTCCCAATAGAATACGCCCAGCCCCTTTCCCCCCGGCAGTGTACGTACCTTTTTTATCAAGTCTTCCAGAAACAATTTGGCGGTCGGCGCCTCGTCCCAACTCATGCCCACTTCACAGATCATCACCTCACTTTCATAGCGATTCACCATATCGCTTATGTTGGCCAGACACTGTTCATTCCGCTGTTGCCACTCGTCGGGCAAAGGGTAAAGTGACATGCCCACCACGTCCCATTTGCCTCCATTGGCCTTCAATCCGTCGAACAGCCAGCGGAATAGGTTGTTGTCATAGCCGTTTTGCACATGCACGATCACCTTCGTCCCGGGAAATACTGTTTTCACCGCGTCATAGCCAGCATTGCTCAGTGCAGCATAGTTAGCCATGTTGGTAGCCGCCTTTCCGGTTTCCCACAACATACCGTTGCCCGTCTCATTACCCACCTGTACCCATTCGGGCGTGATGCCCGCCGCTTTCAGTGCGCCTAGCACGTCCGTGGTATGCTCGGATACCGCCGCCGTCAGTCCATCCAGGTCCTTCCCTTCCCACGCCGCGGGCAGTTGTTGCTGCCCCGGGTCGGCCCACGTGTCGCTGTAGTGGAAGTCAATCAGCAGCCGCATGCCCAAGCTGTGTGCGCGGCGTGCTTTCACCAGGAGGTCGTCCTTACCGCACCAGCCATCCACAGGATTTACCCATACGCGGAGGCGGATAGCATTCACGCCCAACTGCTTTAATAGGCGCAAGCCATCCTGTTCCACCCCCGCCGCGTTGTAAAATTTGCGGCCCGCCGCTTCCATTTCGGTGATCCAGCTCACATCCGCCCCACGGGCAAATGGAGCAGCCTGGGGTTCGGGTGTTACCTCCGGATCGCTTTTACAAGCCCCTAACAGCAGTATTCCCAACAGCCAAACCACATATTTCCTGATGTTGCCTCGGTTCATTTTACCAACCCTTTTAATCCACCGTGTATCGGAATGCCTTCGGATCGCTCAAGTCCAGTGTCAAGGTATGTGTGCCCACGTGCGGATACGGGAACCCGTTGGCATCCGCCCGGTACAGTGTACATTGGCCTTCCTCAGGACCCGCTCCGAAGAAAAATCCCCAGTCGCCATTTACCAGTATCTTGATGCCCCATTGCTCCGCTTCGGTGGTCGTGATGGAGGCTGTCCACACGTTGCGCCCGCTGTCGTATGTAAGCGGTGTCGCATCCGTACTCCAACCGTTAAAATCGCCCGTTACCGAAAGTGACTGAACGACGGTTTCACTCCACGTCAATGCATTCACATCGGCTTGCAGGTATAAATAGCCCCCATTACTTGTCCAAAGGTTCCATCGGTCGGCACCGGCATGCAACCGATATTGATTGCCATCTTCGGGGTACGAGCCGTATATCGTTTCGGCGGCGGCGCTCTCCTCACTTGTCAGGTAGAAATTGTACCACTGGTCCACGCGCACGAAACCATCGTAGCGACCATCCTCCTCACGCGAACATAACTTCCAGGGGAACGCTGAGAAATCGTTGGTGGCCATAAATAGGTAATCGGCCGCCCCCAAAGGTAGATAAGGCGTAACAGCGATACGAAGCACATTACTGTATTTAGGAGCCACATTGGCAGCCAATTGCGACAGCACGCGGACGTAGAGCGGTGTACTCTCATCCGGCTCAAAGCCTAGTGCCAGCGCCAGTTCGTTGAATTTCGTATGGGTGTATGACAACGAAGCGCTGCCCACCTCCTGGCTCCTCGCTACCGTAGTGAATGCTTCGTCCAACGAAAATTGCACCGTTGTCTTGATTGCGACGCTCTTCGCGTCATAACCACCCGTAAGCTGCATTTCCCCTGTATTCCAAAGCAGCTGCAGCGCCAATTCATCCTTTTGATCTTCGCTGAGCACCACGGATTCGGTGGTTGCCGACAATTCAGCATCCGAAAATCCCGTAGCCACGACGACATCTCCAGATTTCTCACAAGCCATTGCAGCAATTGCGCAGGTGAATAGCCGTCCTGCGCGGTATATTTTTTCAATCGTTTTCATCATTCATCATCGGTTAGTATCCAGTATGTTGTATCAGGTTCGGATTGGCAGCCAGGTCGGTTGCCGGAATGGGATACAGATCGAACCGTGCATCCGTGGCCGACCCTTCCACCGTACCGCCTTTCCATTGCCACAAGTAATCGTCACCCGTAAACCGGCCGAAACGGATCAGATCTGTGCGGCGTACGCACTCCCAGAACAGTTCACGACCCCGTTCGGCCAGCAGGAAATCCAGCGTCAGTGCCGCTGCGCCAATGTTTCCACCGGTATTGCCGTAGGCACGCTCGCGCAGTTGGTTTACATAGCCCAGCGCTGTTGCCGCATCACCACCCGCGCCTCCCCGTACCGTTGCTTCCGCATACATCAGGTAAACATCCGCCAGACGAAACAGCGGAAAATCGGTATTGACCAGCCCGTCATCGGTCGTGTATGACCCATCATCATTCAGGTTGGTGTATTTTACGATGGTATACCCTTGGCTAGACGATGACGGATCATCCACATCGAGCGTCTGCCCGTCGGTCCAAAACGCGCCGCGGCGGTCCACTTCTCCCGTCGCATCCGGAAAAAGCGCCACAAACTCGCGCAGCGTGCGGATACTCTGCCAGCCGGACGTGACACCGTAGTCGGGGCTGTTCATCGACCCGAGGATCGGACCGTTAACCAAATACGTCATCCCACCCCAGGTAGTCGTCTTTGCGGCATCCGATTGGATCGGAAAGATGATCTCGTTCTGTGTGCGGCGGTCGTTGTCGGCGTTGAAAAGCTTGCCGTAGTCGGCCTCCAAGGCGAAACCGCTGCCAATCACCTTATTACAGTATGTGATGCAGTCGGCGTTGCGTTCTGTTCCAGTATATACCGAGGCATTAAGGTAGTTTTTGGCCAGTAATGTCCAGGCTGCTGCACGGCTCGCACGGCCGTATTCATTGGCAAAGGGTTCAGGCAATATTGTTTCGATGGCCTTCAACTCCGTTTCGACATAGTCAAATAATTCCGCACGCGTTATCCGTGGCGGGAAAAAGGCGCTCACCTGGTCGTTTTCGGTTACAAACGGTACATGGCCGAAGAGATCCATCGCATGCGAATAAGCCAGTGTACGCAAGAAACGTGCCTCGGCAGCAAATACCCGGATCTCCTGCTGTTCCGCTTCGGAAAATCCTGCGATTTTATCGTCACCTGCATTGCGCAGGAACTCGTTGCAGATCGCGATGGTATAGTAAATCCGGTAATACATGGAGCTCACCCACGTGTCGGATGCGCCCCAGCGCATGTATTGGATATCTACTAGGTTATCACCGCCCGCCCAAGTATAGATCACCTCATCGGTCGGGATTTCCTGCAGGTTGAAATATGACCGCAGGTAGCCATACGCGGCCGTCGGGCTGGCCATATCCGCATTTCCGTCGCCCTTTTCATTGCCGCCCACTGCATACGATGCATAGAGTTTTGCAAGGACGGACTTGTAGTTTTCCACCGATGTATACACGGATTCTGACGTGGTTTCCACCGTGGGTAACTGATCCAACTGGCTCACGCAACTGCCGAACAATCCCAGCAGGCCGATCAAGCAAAGTATTTTTATCGTGTTCATCATGGTCGTTAGAATTGAAGGTTAACACTCAGTGAATAGGTACGCGGTCGTGGATAGAAGGTGCTATCGAATCCATTCGGCATTTCAGGGTCGTTGCCGGTGTATTTGCTCTGTACAAATACGTTCTGCACAACGGCTCCCAGCCGCAGCCGGGCACTGCCGGCGATACGCCCCACGTCATAGCCCAGTGTGATGTTCTCCATCCGGAGAAACGACGCATTTTCCACGTAGTAATCCGAATAATACTGGCGTGCACGGAAACCCGTGTTGAGGAAATCGCTGTGCAGGTTGTTCAGTGCAAACGGCACATATTGCAGCGTTTCCCAGGCACCAAGATCCATTTTGGTATTGTTGAAGACGTAATTGCCCACGTTGGCGCGGAGGGTGGTACCCACTGTCCAGCGTTTGTATGTGAGCTGCGTATTGAAGCCCAGGAACCACTCGGCAGCAGGCGACTCATAGCGGTAGAGATCGCTCTCATTAATGATGCCGTCACCATTCAGATCGGCATACACGTTCTCCAAGGGTTTACCCTGCTCGTCGTACACCTGCTTATATACATAAAACATGTTCGGTTCGTAACCCGTGGTCAAAATCTGGATGCCCCGCCCGCTTACCCAGGGCCCTACGTAGGAACCCACGGACTTATCGTCCTCCACCATCGAAAGGTTGGTCACCCGTGTATGCTGCTGCGTGGCGTTAAAACCCACCTCCCAGGTGAGCGTTTCGCGGCTTATGGGTGTTGCATTGACCTGGAATTCAAAACCACGGCTTTCGATGTTACCTACGTTGGTAGTGGCGGTCTGGTCGAAATTCGTACCTGCGGGCACCGATACATTGGCCAGCAGGTCGTGCGTTTTGCGTGTATAATATTCCACCGCACCGGTGATGCGGTTGCCCCACAGGCCGAAGTCTACGCCGTAGTTAAAGGCACGGGTCGTTTCCCAGCGCAGGTCATATACATAGACCGATGGGCGGAGTACCCGATAGAAGCTCTCGCCAAACCGGTATTGGGCGAAGTCATCACCCCGATTGTAAATCGACAGGTATCCGTAGTTACCGATCCCATCCTGCTGGCCTGTTACGCCATAGCTGGCACGCAGCTTCAGGTCGCTGAGGGTATGGCTGCCGCTGAGGAAATCCTCTTCAGAAAGCCGCCACGCCAGCGCCAGCGACGGAAAGGTTCCCCAGCGGTTCTCCGGGCTGAAGCGTGAGGTGCCGTCGCGGCGGATGGTTGCGGTGACCAGATAGCGCCCCCCATATTGGTAGTTGATCCGCCCGTAGACCGACAGCAGCGTATGCCGCTGGTCTGACGCCATGGCGGTTGATTGCACGTCTCCGGCCTCGTTGAAGTAAATTACCGACGGACTTTTTGCACTCCAGTACTGGAAGTCATACCCTGCGGTTACCTCCAGGGAACTATTTTCCAGCGGCGCCGTATAGTTAAGGTACGCCGTCAGCAAGCGATTCTGCGTATTTTGTGCATATTCATTGAAGGAGCCACCCACCGTATAGGCGTTGGCCGCCGATGCGGGAATACGGTTCTCTCCTTCCCCGTGTGCATAGTCATAACCCAGTGTTACATGGGCCCTCAGCGCAGGCAGGAAATGAAACTTGTAGTCGATGTCCAGGTTACCCGTGGAGCGTCCCACCCGGCTTTTGTGGGTCTCCTGTTCGAGTAAGCCTACCGGATTGAGGTTGGCACCCGTTGCCGGCACACCCGCATTGTCCAGGCTTTCGTAAAACCCGCCAAATGCCTCACTGCCCGAATGCACCGGCTGCGTGGGGTTGAATGCCACGGCCGACCAGATAGCATCGGTATTCGCAAAGCGATTGTTATTGAGCGCTCCCTTTACGTTGAGGTTTAGCGTAAGGTGTGCGTCAAAAAACGTGGGCGACAGCGACAGGGCACCGGTTACCCGGTCGGTCCGATCCGTACGCAGCGTACCCTGTTGGTCAAAGAACCCGACCGAAGCTCGGAAGGGTACTGCGTTGGTCACGCTGCCCGATAGGCTTACGTTGTTGTCCGTACCGAAGGCCGATTGAAATACCTGCCCTACCCAGTCGGTACGCTGCCCACCTAGCAGCGTCTGTTGCGCGGCCGTACCCTGCTCTTGTATGACCTGCTCGAAGCGTTGGGGCGAAAGCATATCGGCCACCTTCTGCTGCTGTTGCATGGACAGAACCGAAGAAAAACCTACCCGCAATGTCCCGGTAGTGCCCTTTTTAGTGGTAATCAGCACCACACCGTTGGAAGCGCGCGAACCATAAATCGCCGTTGCCGAGGCGTCTTTCAGAATGGTCATGCTCTCAATGTCGTTGGGGTTAATGAGACTCATGAAATTGCTTCCGTTTCCGCTGATGCCTCCATTTTCTAGCGGCACGCCGTCCAGCACGATCAGCGGATCGTTGCTGGCGCTCAGCGATGCCCCTCCACGGATCCGGATGGTACTCCCTGCCGTCGGCGACCCGCTGTTGGACATCACTTGCACCCCCGAAGCTTTACCGTTGATCAGTTGTTCGGCCGAGCTCACCAAGCCCGCGTTAAAATCCTTGCTTGCCACGTTGGCTACCGATCCGGTCAGGTCCTTTTTGGTTTGGCTGCCGTAACCTACCACGACCACTTCTTCCAGGTCCTGGCTGCTCGGCAGCAGCACCACGTCGATCTGCTGGCGGTCGGCCTCCACCGTCTGGGTGAGGTAACCGATGGAAGAAAAAACCAGCTGATGCGCACCGGCAGGTACCGTGATGCGGTATCCCCCCTCGGCATCGGTAACGGCTTGCGCCACTGTGCCCGCCACCGCGATACCCACTCCCGCCAGCGGTGTGCCTTGATCGTCGCGTACCGTGCCCTGCACAGTAAGCTGTTGCTGTTGCTGGGCCCGTACGGTTACGGGAGTCGCTGCCAGCGGAATTCCCACGGTTAAGGTGCTGGCCAGCAACGCCAACCAATACGTGTTTGTACGATGTTTACGTCGATATTCCCTCATGTCATTTTTGGTTTATATGGATATCATTTAATTACTCATTCCAGCCATACATTGCCGATGGTCAGCGATGCATCGGACGCCACCTCTCCCAGTGTGTGCAGCACCAGTGATTCCACGGTTGCCACGTCAAAAGACCGCTGTACGGTTGGTGAAAAATAGCGTTCCAGGAAAACCGGATACGGTGCGGGTAGCAACGGGGTATCCCCTAGTTGCAGTGTACTGAGCGGAATCCTCACTAACGGTGCACCGTCCAGTGCGATATTCGCACGGTAGGTATACCCGTCGCCCGTGGTAAGCCCCACAGACAAACTATCCAATGCATGGGCTCCCGGTAGGGCGACGCACAGGTATGTGGCATCAGCCAGTCGGTCCCTGCGGTTTGCTACTACATCGGCTACATAGCGTTTCCAGAAGAAGCGCACCCCGCTGTCGCGCTTAGCAAACGTATAGCGCCAAGCCTTGGGTGCCGCAGGATGATCCAACCGACTGTTTACCGTGTTGCCGCCCCATTCAGGCATGGCATACGTTTCCAAGGATTCGCCGTCGGCCGCTGCGTCAAGTAACACCACCGGATAGGCCGATGGCACTACCTGCGTGGTCCAGTAAAGCGGCTCGGGATAATCCCAGTCGAGCGGTGTCCCTGGTCGATTGTCGGGGAATGTCGTTGCTTGCCCCTTGGCATATACCGTCATCGTATAACGTATCACGCCCTGTTTTACCATTTCACGTGGCAGGTTACCTTCGTACCGGTATCCGCTCCCATGCTTCAGTAACACACGCGGGTTGTTGGCGGACCAAAACGAAACCCGATCCGTATGAAGCACGACCGAATCCGGCAATGACGGCCCCACAACGGTTGCGCGGATGGTTAATGACTCGTCGGCAGTGACCACAGTGGCAGGCGTATGCACCACGGAAAAGTGTGCCGCATGTGCTTCTGGTGCCACAAATTCACCCAGGTTAATGGAATGCCAACGCGTATCCGCCTGCCAACGCCGCGTAGCTGCATCAACAACCTCCGGCCGGCACAATAGGTATACGCCCGGTGTCACCTGCAACGCTCCCCCTTCCGCATGGGCGGCAACCGGCACATCATCTGCTCCCAACGGCACTACATGGAATTCCCCGGTCAGATCCGGCAATCGCAGTCGCATGGGCCACCTGTTCCAGGCGATGGTTACCGCTTCCCGGCTCAGTGAAGGTTTCGCGAACTGATCGGCTATCGGCACCGCATCGGGCATCACCTCCAAACGCCATACCCCCGGCTCCAGTTGATCCAGGAAGTACGCTCCTGTGCCCGCATAGTCCACAATCGGTGAACTCCCGCAGCCCGCAACAGTGGCCAGCTTTTCGGGCGCTACAGGCCGCTCAGTCGTATGGTTGCTATTCAAATATATCTTTTCGCTGTTCAGCACACTCAGGTCCTGCTTGTGGCTCACGAGGAAATCGCCAAACAGGGTGTCAGCCGGATAGGAACCGAATGATTCGCCCCGGTCGACCCGCCGGGTTACTTCCGCTGCTATTTTCATGCTGATGGCTTTTCCCGGCGTATATGCCAGGTTCAGGTAGTGCGTCTGGTAATCGGTGTTATAGCGTGCCAGATCGATCGGATCGTAAGCAAACTGCGTGATCCACTGAAAGCCCTGGCTACGGAATGTCCGTGCCATCGCCGGATACAGATAGGTGTATGCTGCATCGGCAGGATCGAACTCATAGACGATTTTTGCTTTACTGCCAAAACCTTCCACCGAAGAAAACGGAATCTCGTACTGGTCGAGGTAAGGCAGGAAATTACCCTTGCGGGTAAAGCCCGCCACCAGGCCGATGGGGTACCACTGATAGGTAGCTCCCTGTATAGCCGTATTGAAATACGCCCCCACATGGTCCATGTTATGGCTTACATTATAAAACACAGGCTTCATATTTCCGGTTTGCTTGATAGCCGCCAGCATGCGGTTGATATAGGTACGTGTTTGCGCCGGATCGCCGGTATGACAGGGTTCGTTGTTAATCTCGAAGCCCACCACATAAGGGTCATCGCGGTAAGTGAATCCGGTATAGGGGTTTTTATGCTGGATGAACTGGCTCACGTACCGTTCCTGCGCACGTACCGCATCGGGGTTGCTGTGCACGTCGCATTTATCGTAAAGATAAGAAAACCCACCCGTGGGTCGGTTCCGCTCGGGATAGCCGTTGCCAAAATCCGTTTGACAGGTGATCACCGTACGGATACCCCGTTCGCGCAGTTTGGAGATAAGGTAGTCCAGCAGGTCCAGATGCTCATTTTCCAGTAGGTTGCCCACGCTGTCTGTGATTTCCACATCCCATACGTGGATACGGTACGCATTGAATCCAAGGCGCGTGAAGTGGTATACATCGCGATCAATTGCTTGCTTATGGTCTTTGCCCAGGTAGTCGATTGCGCGGTAGCCGTGCGCAAAAGGCAGGCAATAATTCACCCCATAAAACGCTGCTTCCTGTCGGGTGTCCGACCACCGCATCACCCCTTGATCGTCCACATAGATGGTAGGCACCGACGTATCCTGCGCACGCAACATGGCGACAATAAAAAAACTGAAAAAAGCAATAACGGAAGTACATCTTATCATACAGTTTACACAGATTGGTTTATAACTACCGCAAAAGTAGCATGAGGGGGGCAAGGAATGTGTGACAAATCGGACAGAAAACGACAAATATCGGACAACAAGAAAACTTGGAGCCTATGATTCCCGTTCGGACGCAAATTCCCGTGGGGTCCGCCCGAAAGCAGCCTGGAAACATTTGGAAAAATATGAGGGATTGGAAAAGCCCACCATGTACATCACTTCGGCCACGGTAAACTTATGCTGCCCCAGTAACATGGCGGCTTTCTTCATCCGGATGGACCGGATGTATTCCACAGGGGTGAGACCGGTGAGGTGCTTCACCTTCCGGTAAAGCTGCTTGGTGCCGGTATCAAGCTGATCGCTTAGCGCCTGAACGTTCAGTTCCGGATCGTCGATCTGATCTTCGATGATGCGTGTCACCTCTACGAGAAACTGTTCATCCGGCGATACCGCCGTAGGTATTTGCGGTGTCGCGATTGCACCAACGCGCAGCTTGCGGTCGGTTGCCTGCTTTTTTTCGATCAGCTGCACGATGCGCGAACGCAGGATAGCCACGTCAAACGGTTTCGCCATGAAGACATCGATTCCTCTGCCGATACTATCCAGTTCCGTCTGCTTGTCGTCCTTCGCCGTCAGCAGGATAATGGCTACATCAACCAACGGCACATGGCTGCGGATCTGGCGGCTCATCTCCAATCCATCCATCAATGGCATCATCGCATCTGCGATGACCACATCGGGTTTCCACTCCATGCACTGCCGTAGCCCGTCCTTTCCATCGTGGGCCACCCGTACGTCATAATTAGCCAACAGCAGCTGTGCCAAAAATTCGGTGATCTCCCGGTTATCGTCCACGACGAGAATCCGGTGTCTTTCCGTTGCGGCACCCGATGTTTCGGCGCCTCTCTCCCCAGCGCCGGCAGGCGGCTGAATGCCCGCCGCAACAGGCAGCCCAATGCGTACCGAGGTACCCTTTCCTTCCGTCGCCGTTATGGTCATCGAGCCTCCGTGCTGTTCGGCATACTGTTTAGCCAGATACAACCCGATACCCGAACCGGCATGCCGGTTAGTTGTATTTGCCGCCCGGTAAAACCGCTCAAACACATACGGCAGGTCTTTTTCCGGGACACCGATACCCGTGTCGCTGACAGTGATGATTATCTCTCCCTGCTCGGCAGCCAGTGATACCATGATGCGGTCGCCGGCATGTGTATACTTAAATGCATTGGCCAATACATTATTCAGGACCGACCGGATCTTCACGACATCAGCCATTCCCCGCAGTTCCTCCAGCTCGGTTTTCAGGGTATAGGTGCGGCCCAGCGTGTCGGCTGACCCCTGAAATGCGGCAAACACATTCCTTACCAACGACACCCATTCCACATCAGACCGCATGAGCCCTTCGTCGCCCGCCCCTTCCAACCGGTTAAACTCCATCACTTGCTGGATCAGCGTATTCAGTTGCAGGGCATTGCGTTGTATACCTTCCAATTGCGGATGAATACCCTTATGCCTCGCATCCATCAGGAGTTGACTGGTCGGGCCGAGAATGAGGCTCAATGGCGTCTTGAATTCGTGGGAAACATCCGTAAAGAAATTGATTTTCAGATTGGTCAACTCCAGTGTTTTCTGCTTTTCGATGCGTTCGATTTTCAGGTTATGCCGTACGCGGAAAAAGTTGACGACCCATACGATCAGCCCGATTGCAAGTACCAGATAGATAGCCTGGGCAGCCCCGGTCTCATACCAGGGAGGCCGGATGCGCACGGTAAACCGAAGCGGTGCACCTGTGGGGTCACCGGAGAGATCCAACTTCCGTACAGCCAGTTGGTAGGTACCCGGTTGGAGGTTGGTATATGTCAACTGATTAGACGCGCGATCCATCAATACCCATTCTGCATCTACACCTTCCATTTTATACAAAAATTGTTTGCTTTCATCCGGCGCATACACAAAGTCAGCAAAGCGGAATACGAGGTTGTTTTGATCGTGTGTCAACTCCATATGGTCGCGGTAGCGGATATTGCTCCCCGAGGTGCCTACCGGACGGTCATTGGCCAGCAATGCGGTAAATGACAGTGTGGCCGCCGCCGTTGCGGCATGCGGCGCATCCGCGGGTAACGCAGTGATACTGTTTACCGCCCCAAGCAATACCTGGCTACCCGCCGCATCGTAAAAGGCCGCCGTGAAATCCGACTCTCCCTTGATGCGTTTCACTTCGAGCGTACCACGGTCCAGTGTCCAGAGCGCACCGGAAGTTGAAATCCAAATGTGCGCTCCCACCTGTTCCATACACAGGATTTCACCGGTACCGAACGTACTAATAGGTACTGTTTGGCAGGTTCGATGCTGCGGGTCCAAGCGGTAAACCGCATTGTCTCCCCCCACCCAAACAATTCCCTCGGCATCCTGCATCATATAGGTCGGCAATTGGATCGGTCGTCCGGCGCCGTCCGTTACGGCACTCACCCGGTAGTTGTCGGGCTGGATACGGTGCAGCCCCTTCTTATAGACGAGTGCCCAGATATCCCCCTTGACATCCTGAAACAATTGGTTCACGAAATCACCCGCTAGCCCATCTGCTGCGGTCAACTGATGCTGCGCAATGTAATCGCCGGATGCCGCCATCAGGCGTTGCTTATCGACGACGAAGATTCCGCCGAGGTAAGTAGCAATCCATAACCGCCGGTTTCGGTCTTCAAACAAATCGTACGCCCAGTTGGCATTTGCCGTCCGCGTTTGGTTGACGATCGTGTAGCGGTCAAAACCGTGTGTTGCCTCGTTGTACCGGTTTACGCTACCATCGGTGGCAATCCAAATCTGCCGGTCAATATCTTCGTAGATATCACGGATGCGATTGTGCGACAGCGGATAACGGGAGTCACCCATGCGGTACCATGCCGGTGCCGTTCGCCTAGCACCGAGGGTATCCGTACGGATGATTCCATTGGTGCCACCCAGCCAATAACGGCCGCGCGAATCGCGGAGGATGTTATAGAAGCGATTCCCCTCGCCTATTCCGGTAACCTCGTAAATCGGGATGGTTTGGAATACCGGACGGCCGCTTGTTACGGAGGTACCATAGTCTGTGCCAAACCACCAATTGCCCTCGCGGTCGGTGAAGATGGCCCAAACGATGTTGTTGGCAAGCGATCTGTCGTTGCGGGCGTCGTGCACCACCGTTACTGCGGACTGCTTACCCGGATCATAAATGTATATCCCTGCATCTGTTCCCGCCAATAGCATCCCATGGCGGTCCATGGCAAGCGATTTGACAGACTGGTTGTGAAGGGGAATGGCCTCCGTTGTCTCCGTGGTAGTTGGGTCATATCGGTAAAGCGCACCCTCGGCCCCTACCCATACCGTGCCTTCCGCCGTGTCTACCCATAGTGAATTGACAAAAAAATTGCTCCGGCTATGCTGAGTGGATAAGCTAACAGCACCGATTGATTGCACGCCATCCTGCTTTCGGTATAAGCCATTATACGTGCCGATGTATAAATCGCTTTCCAGTTTTGCCAATGCATATACGGTCAGTTTCGGTTGGTCGTCGTCGGTCGCATCACCGGTGAAAGACTCCAGTCGTTTGCCGTCTAGCTCATAACGGTACAAACCCTTAAGCGAACCGATCCACAGGTCGTTGTCGTCCAGCAGAAGTGTCCGCACATCCGATGGAAATGACACAGTGCTTGGCAGGTACCTATCGCTTTGGTAGTCGTAAAACAATACACCGTAGTCGGTTCCCAAACACAGCAGGCGGCTGTTCAATACCACGATGTTATATACATATGTGTTTGTACTGTCGTTGCGACCGTGATGTGCCTGGGTTACGTAACCATCGTAGCTTACCAAGCCTTTGTTGGTGCCAAACCACATCATGCCCAGGCTATCCTGCGCGAATGCACTCACGGTAGTCGCCCCGGCCCCGGCAATTACGTTTTGGAAAGACCGGTAACCCAACGGCTGTGTCAGGCCGGGAACTGTCTGTAGTAATCCCCAAATCAAGAAAATCAACCGTCTGTTCAGTTCCATTGGTTTCTAGCGTCGCACGCAAAGATACCTATAATCCCGTAAAAAGGGTTGTCAACTTAAAACAACTCAACCAGAACCCGCTGTAAGTAAATACTTTTTAAACCTAAAAAGAAATTACGAATTTACAATACATTGATTAAAATCCCATTCCCTTGGAAGAGCTCACGATAAATGTTAATCTTGTACAAAATCCCAAATGGGATACCTTTCGATAAAAGACGATGAAAAAAATATGCACGATGATAATCGGGTGCCTGCTGCTGATGCAGGCACCCATATGGGCGGGGACAAACGATATGCCCCTGCTCCGACCCAATGATCTGGTGGTGTGCGGGGACGACAAAATCCAAGTTTATGATGGCGCGGCAGCACGCCGTGGAGAAGCGATCCTGACCTGGTCCTGGCAGACCAACGAGGCGAAAGGTCAGCTGCCCGAGGAATATTTCGGCATGCTTCGTTCGCTGGATGACTGCAAGCCCGTTCACGGCAACACGCAGTTGCTTGTCACCTCCTCATCGGGCGCAACGTTGCTGCTGGATGTAGCCACCAAACGGATACTGTTTTATGCCAAAACGCCTATGGCACATTCGGCCGACCTGCTGCCGGGAGGCTTCGTCGCCGTAGTCAACTCGACGCACACTGCTGGTAACAGCCTGGAACTGTATGATGGGCGTATACCGGAAAAGGTGCTTTATAAAGATACGCTGTATTCTGGGCATGGAGCCGTGTGGGTAACCGAGCAGCAGGAACTTTTCGCCCTCGGTTTCGACAGCCTGCTGGTATACCGGCTGCAAGATGTGCGCACTGCAACGCCACGGCTGGAAAAAGTCCGCGTCTTTCCCCTACCCGATGAAGGCGGACATGAGCTGTCGCTCACATCGTCAAACCAACTGTTGGTGAGTACCCACCATCATGTCTGGCTGATGGACTTGCAAACGGGCCGATTCACTCCATTAGAACCGCTAAAAGACCATGCAAACATCAAGTCGGCCAACTATGATGCCGCAACCGGCGCACTAGTCTATACCATTGCCGAGGAAAGCTGGTGGACGCACCATGTTTACGGAGTGAACCCCGATTTCCGCATCGAGATACCCGATATGCGGGCATATAAGGTACGCGTGGTGCCGAAGCCCTGAGCCCAATGTCCGATGGTTGCCGGCCAGCTTTTCGACAAGCGATGGAATTACGTTTTCGGATGAGCCGGCAACCTACTTCATAACGACAAGTTCGCCGTTCTCGTAGATCTGGATTTCTGCCTCAAGCTCTCCGCGCTCCAATTCAAAGTAATAGTAATTACCTTCCGGCGTTTCAATGAAATCAACGTCATCCACACGGTACAACCGGTATTCGGAGCCTCCCAGAACATCCGTAATTTCTTCAGGCACATCCGTGATACGCATATCTGTCTCGGTGCGCAACCAATCGCCACCCGTAGTGAAATAGGCCTCGCGATTCACACTGCCGTGGATAAACTCCACTTCAATCCGGCCATTGTCTTCATCCACGTCCAACACTTTGTAATCCGGATACCGATCGGCCAAAAACTGGGTAATCTTATCCGAAAGCACCACGGGTAAGTAATTATTGTCCGTGTCATCATCCGGGAAAGCCTTCACCAGCGTACCATCCGCCAGGTAATACAAGTCATACTCCGTATTACCCCGCTCCACTTCCAGCACGAAGATGGTTTCGAAGCCCTCCCGTTCCACCACATCCACATCATCCACAGTCCACGCGCTAAAATCACCCGCTTCGTGCGCCTTTTTTACCTCTGCCGGCAGATCTGCGTATGGCAAGTCGGTTTCGGTAAGTTTCCAGCTACCTCGATCGTCAAACCAAGCCTCCTTCTCCAGGCTGCCTACCTTAAATTCCGCGATGAAGTAAGTGCCTTCCCGCTCCCATTCCACGGCAGTCGCATCCGGATATTTTTTCCGGAAATTCTCTTCCGCCCTGTTTTGCGGAGCCACCGCATCGTCATTAGTACAACTTGTCAACATCATCCCCGCCACAGCGGCCACAGTAAAATAGCGATTTACGTACATAAGTCTCTCCTTCTAATTTTTTTGCAACTATGCAAAAGCCACGCCAATGTGTATCCACTCCTGCCGTTACAATCGCAGAATAATTGACAATGCTGGTTAAGTGGTATCCTGCTCATTGCTGTTTTTGTAGCAAAACAAGGGCTTTCCAGGTTTAATTGGCAATATCTTTGATCTACAACGCGTAAACAAATCGCAAGGAACCAGGGTTTACTACGATACCATGCTCATCATATTTGCCAGCAGGACCGGAAATGTAAGGCGCTTTGTAAACAAAGCTGCGGAGCTTTCCGTGCTGGGCCTCCGTACCTGCGAGCTCCCTGAAATCCTGTCCTTCCAACAGGCTCATCTGGTTACTTATACGGACCCAATGGGCGCAATACCTCCTATGGTGAAAAGTTTCCTTGAACAACATCACCGTAAAATACTTTCCATCTCGGGGAGCGGCAATCGGAATTGGGGACGCGACTTCGCGGCTGCGGTGGATAAGATACACCAACAATATGGCATTCCCATAAACCTCAAATTCGAGCTATCCGGGACTCTCAATGAAATACAAACCTTCATCGATTACATCAATAATAAATCTGAACCCATCGAAACGAATCTGCGCATCCTCAAATTCCAGACCGACAGCTGCGCTACCTGCGCGACGGTAGCCGGTGCATTAGATAACTATGGCATCCCTTACCGGGACATCAATCCGTTCGACCATCCCGACCTAGCCGCACAATACCGTGTGAGGTCAGTCCCCACCGTCATCGTCATTGAGGGCGAGCGTGAAATTCTCCGGATGGTAGGATATAAGCCCGAAATCATCGAGCAGATCCGCGGCTTGATCAAAACCGGTATCCAACCGTGAGCACAGCCCCGGCAGTCATCAGCCGTTGGTGATATTTCTCCTTATTAAAGGGAATCAATGCATATTGCTTTACCGAAGGAGTGAGTGACAAAGACCAATTGCCCAATGCATACCGGCCACCTACGCCCACGGAGAAGCCGATACCCCCCTGACTGTCCACAGACTCCCATTTTTCAGGCTGTATGTCAATAGAAGGCCCACCTTGTATGAAAAACCACCGCCCTACATTCCACTCAACGACCAAAGGAAGGGATAGTGTAGTGATCCGACCGTCGGTTCTGTGCTGCTCAGGCATAGGCGCACTAACCATTGTTAGGTTATGCCGGGCATAGTCAAGGCCTGACACCAACGTTAACCGTTCGGTCAACCCGTAGCCCAACCGCACACCGGTAAGCATTGATAACCTGCCCTCGCTGCTACCCCCACCGTCTACGCTTTGAAAGCGGTGCAACGCGTTGCCGGCAAGGCCGAAACGAACGCCTACTTCAATTTCGGATTGGGCGTACAGCGTCTGTAAGCAGGATAGCGTAACAGCAATTAACGCCAGCACGGCATACGTTCTTTTCATCGTGATCTGAATAAAGCTTTGAAACATCTGGAATCTGATTGAACGTGATTTTAAAACCGGATACCCAGCATAAAAGCAAGCGCATTGTTCCGGTAGCTGTCATTGGGCATGTTGGGATCTTCGCCGTTGGCGAAATTCGCAAACCCGGTCGTGTAACGGGCGTTCACCACCAAGTCCACACGGCTGTCCGGCAGCCGCAGGCAGTATTCCAATCCATATACCCCAGCTATATCGGTGTCCTTCACATTATACGCTTCGTAGTTCTCCCCCTCACCCACTTTGTTTTTGGCACTTAATTTAAAACCCACCTGCGGACCGACAAAAATGTCCAAATCAATGGGTTTAAAGCGGTATTTCAACAGGACCGGCACACTCAGGTAATTCATGTTCAGTTCGGCATCCCGGTAACGGATGTCGCCAATTGCAAATGCGTCACTTTTGTATTTGCCACCCAATTGTTGGAAATTGACCTCAGGCTGTACATAGAAGTAGCCAAATACGGGGAAGTTGACATGCACACCACCGATGAAACCTGCCTTTCCATCAAATGTATCGCCCGAGATCCTGGACATGTTCCACCCTGCCTGGACGCCGAAACCAATTTTTTCCGGCCGTTTCTGTGCATTGGCAATCCAGATGATAAACATAAAAACAAACGAAACTAACGTGCTTTTCATACGTAAAGTGTTATTGAAGTGCCTAAATTGATTTGAATACGTAAAGTTAAACCTTGTTTCAAAACTTGGTCTTTATAAACTAACGTGCGTCGGAACGACAATGCTACAAAACAATCTCCCAATAATCAAGTTATGCTAGAAAAATAATTTGTGCCGCTGACATACCCTTGTCATCGCGCTGCCGATCTTTGTTAAGACGGACTCACAAAATCAAAACAGTATGAACATCGTTGTAGGTGCTACCGGGCAAATAGGCTCATATGTCATTGACGAACTAACCAAAAGCGGATCCCCCACTCGTGCAGTCGTAAGAAATCCCGAAAAACTTGCCGACATACGCGTTGAATTCCGTAAGGCTGATCTATTTGATGGTGAACAACTTGCTAACGCATTGGAAGGGGGAACAGCAGTCCTCGTCTTGACCCCGGAAAGCCAAACTTCGGACGACATTATCGGAGACACCGAACGGATTGTTGCCAATTACCGAAAGGCCATCGAACAAGCGGGAATAACGAGAATCGTCGGTCTATCCACCATTGGAGCACATATCGACGGCAAGACCGGAAATCTTTTCATGTCCCGGATACTGGAACATGGGCTCGGCGATTTAGATGCAACCGTCGTATTTATACGGCCGTCATATTATTTCAGCAACTGGCTGGTTTATCTGGATACCATCACACAACAGGGAATTCTGCCAACTTTTTTTCCAGAAGGTCT
>Ga0182741_1000579_pt1 | contig 54041 bp, 45 predicted proteins | sample eDN5th37CBELigOP_FD_128874 | JGI IMG/M metagenome (GOLD analysis project Ga0182741, IMG submission 128874) | Enriched Organic Plus compost microbial communities from Emeryville, California, USA - eDNA 5th pass 37_C BE-Lig OP (version 2) (version 2) ... | reverse complement strand
GGGCGCGGCTGGGATCGAACCAGCGACCCCTACGATGTCAACGTAGTGCTCTCCCGCTGAGCTACGCGCCCGGGAAACGGTGATGTTTGACGTCCCGCTTCGGCTGTGGGGGCGATATACCCACAAGTGTGCCTATGCGCAAGTCACCTTCGGCAACCTTTTTTCAGGCTGCCATCATTTTATCGACCTCCGTCACGAGATCGCGCAGGTGGAAGGGCTTGGACAGCACCTTCGCGTCCTTCGGAGCCTGGGAATCCGGATTCAGGGCTACGGCGGCAAAACCCGTGATGAACATGACCTTGATGTCCGGGTCGAGCTCGGTGGCCCGGCGGGCCAGCTCGATGCCGTCCATTTCCGGCATGACGATATCGGTCAGGAGCAGCTCGAACGGCTCCTCCCGCAGGCGGTTATAGGCGGAAAGGCCATTGTCGAACGGGGCCACCTCGTAGCCGGCGTTCTCCAGCGCCTTCACCAGAAAGCGCCGCATGTCGTTGTCGTCTTCAGCGAGAAGAATCTTCATCGGCTGTAAGCCCCGAATCGTGGCGATTGAATTCAAAAGCCTTCATGCCGCCGGATGGGTAAATAACCCGTGAAAGAAGGACGCAGCGCTCCCACGATATTGTCGTGGACAGGCGGCTCGGCTGCCTTACACTAAAGCGAAACGCCATTTCTTTTCCAGAACAGCCAGTTTTCATGCGGCCAGCCATCGTCGACGAGTTCGATCCCCCCTTTGTCCTCCTTGAGCCTGCAGCGCAGACGATTCCGTTCGTCTTCAACGCTCCTCATGCCGGCGCCATCTATCCGGCCTCCTTCCTCGCCGCCTCCCGGCTCGATGCCGTGTCCCTGCGCCGGTCGGAGGACGCCTATGTGGACGAGCTCTTCGCTTCGGCGCCGGAGCTCGGCGCTCCCCTCATGGCGGCCCGTTTCCCGCGGGCCTATCTCGACCTCAACCGGGAGCCCTACGAGCTCGATTCCCGCATGTTCGACGGAAGGCTTCCGCCCTTCGCCAATACCCGCTCCATGCGGGTGGCGGGCGGCCTCGGCACGATCCCCCGCATCGTCGCGGACGGCCAGGAGATCTACCATTCACGGCTGCCGGTGGACGAAGCGCTTCATCGCATCGAATGGCTCTACAAGCCCTATCACCGCTCCCTGCGCCAGCTCGTGCGCCGCACGGCGGATCTCTTCGGCCATGCCATCCTGATCGATTGCCATTCCATGCCCTCCTCCAGCGTGAGCCGGGACGACGGCGTCAAGGCCGACATCGTGCTGGGGGATCGCTACGGCACCTCCTGCCACACCCTGCTCATCGACCTCGTGGAAGTGGCGCTCAGGAGCCGCGGCTATACGGTGGTGCGCAACAAGCCCTATGCGGGCGGCTTCATCACCGAGCATTACGGGGAGCCCGCCCTCGGACGGCATGCCCTGCAGGTCGAGATCAACCGGGCTCTCTACATGGACGAGCGCAGCCTGGAGAAGAAGCCGGGCTTTTCAGCCTTGGCGAACGACCTGTCCCAGGCCTTCGTGCAGGTGATCATGGATATCGAGGGCGAGTTGACCACGCGGCCGATCGCGGCGGAATAACCCGATCCGGTGCAAGCAAGAAAAAAGGCCGCTGAAAGCGGCCCGAAGTTTAGGGAGGAAACGCCCAAGAAGGGCTACGACAAGGCGACGCCATCGCCATATCGCAGTGCAATAATCGCTTCGCGCTGCACAAAAATCAAGAAAAAAAGCTATGCACCGGATGCATGCCTGCTTGGATGCGGGTCGATAGCCCTGAAATAGAAGACAAGGCTGAGAAGAAGCCAGCTGGTAAGAGCCGCAAAAACGAGACGATATCCTTCCGGCGAATAGGAACCGGTTTCCGAGCGGCCCATCAGGTCGATGAGCATGCCCGTGACGCTCTGGGACAGGAAGGCCCCACCCATGGTGCCGATATTCATGAGCGTAATGCCCCGGCCGGTCAGATGGGTTGGGAACAGGGACTTCCCATGCGAGGTCAGGATGGGCGTGTAGGACACGCTCAGACCGAACAGCACGAACCAGACTGACACCAGGGTGAGGTCGAGAGGCACGAAGACCAGGATCGCCATCATCACGACGGCGATCGACCCCGCCAGAAAGACGGGCCGCCGGTAGCTCCCCCAGAAGCGATCCATCGCCCCCCACATCAGCATGCCGCAGATCTGCGCGCCGGCTCCGAGGAGCAGGATGTTCCCTCTCGTCGCGAGATCAGCTCCATGGACGTCCGTCAGCCAAGGGCCGCCCCAGAGGCCGACGATCGAGACGAAACAGGAATAGGTGGTCAGGTGCATGAAGAAGACCGACCGGAAGGACGGCACCTTCACCGCCTCCGCCACGCCCCGGAACGCGTCGGTCCAGCTTTCCCGGCTTTTCGAGGTCTGCGCATCCCGCGGCACCGCCAGGGCGATCACGAGGGTCAGAACCACCGCGATGACGGCGACGACCAGGAACGAGCCGCGCCAGCCGATGGCGGCCGACGAGGCGGCGAGCGGCGCGGTGGCGGCGAGCGTGCCGAGATTGGCTCCGCCCATCTGGATGCTGGTGAGGCTCGCAAAGCGCTGCGGCGGGAAGCGCCGGGCATAGATCACGAGGGGCGCCATGAAGAAGGTGGAGCAGCCCAGGCCCATGAGGGCGCGGGCAGCGATGAGGAGGGAGGCCGATGGGGCGAACGCGAACAGCACCGTCCCGATGACGGCGACCACGGCGGTTGCGAGCATGACGCGCTTGGGACCGTAACGGTCGATGAAAATGCCGACGGGAATCTGCACCACCGCGAAGGTGAAGAAGAAGGCGCTCGACAGGAGACCGGTCTGGGTCGCCGAGAGTTGAAGCTCATGCGCCAGATCGTTCGCGATGACGCCGACGGAATTGCGCAGGAATTGGCTCACCGCATAGATGGCAACGAGGGACGCGATGAGGAAAACGGCTGTTTCCGAGCGGGCCGGAACAACCTTGGCCGCAGAATCCATGGGTGTCTTGTCCTTGTCGTGCCGCTGCTCACTTGCCGCGCGCAGCACGCTTGATAAAAGCTGAGCGATAGCAGGCCAAGACCGACCTATAGGCTAATTGAGGACATCCGGCATGGGGCTCATCGACTTCACGCATTTCGTCAACGAGCTCGCCACCTCGTCAGGGCAGGCGATCATGCCGTTCTTCCGCACGGCCATCGCATCGGAGGACAAGTCGCGCGGGGGCGCCTTCGACCCGGTGACCGAAGCAGACCGGGCGAGCGAGGCCACCATGCGCCACCTCATCAAGCGCAGCTTTCCGACCCACGGCATCGTCGGCGAGGAATTCGGGTCCGAGAATGCGGATGCCGATTATGTGTGGGTGCTCGATCCCATCGACGGCACGCGCGCCTTCATCTCCGGCCTGCCCACCTGGGGCACGCTGATCGGCCTCACCTACAAGGGCCGGCCGGTCTTCGGCATGATGCACCAGCCCTTCACCGGCGAGCGTTTCTTCGGGGATTGCGGCTCGAGCACCTATCGCGGCCCTGGCGGCGAGCGCAGGCTCATGACGCGCCGCTGCGCCTCGCTCAAGGACGCGGTGATCTCCACCACCAGCCCCCGCCTGTTCTCCGGCGACGACCTGCGCGCCTATGACCGCGTGGAGAGCGTGGCGCGCCTCGCCCGCTATGGCTGCGACTGCTACGCCTATTGCATGCTAGCGGCCGGCCATATCGACCTCGTCGTGGAATCGGGCCTCAAGCCCTACGACATCGCGGCGCTCGTCCCGATCATCGAGGGGGCGGGCGGCATCGTCACCACCTGGGACGGCGGTTCAGCCGCCCAAGGCGGGCGCATCGTCGCGGCCGGCGACCGGCGCGTCCACGCCGCCGCCGTCGAGCTTCTCAGCCGATAAGCCCAGCGCCTTCAGATCGGGCTTCTGATCGAAGACCGGATCGGGCGTGCCCGGGATGAAGGCGTCGAAGGCCGCCCAGAACTGCTCGCGGATCACGTCGCGCTCCATGAGGATTTCGTGCCGCGCGCCGGGGATCACGATGGCATGGCCGGCTTTCAGCCGTGCGGCGAAGCGCTCGGTCGCCGGCGTGGCGCAGACCGGGTCGTCCCCGGCGGCGATGATCAGCGTCGGCAGCCGGATCTTGAGCGCATAATTCGGTGCGGTGAAGCATTTCATGAAGCGGAAGGCCGAATCCAGCCAGGCCACCGTCGGGGAGCCGATGGCGCCCGGTCCGATGGCTGTCGCCGCATCCGCGTTGCGGGCATAGCGCACCGGATCGCTCGTGAGGCGGTTGCCCTTGAACGGCAGGGTGGACACGGAGGTTTCTCCGCCGCCGGGAACGAACATCTTGCCGAACCCGAGCAGCCGCAGGACGCGCGCCAGGAAGACGGCTCCGCCCGTGCGCCGGATGATCGAGAGCGCGATCATCGGCGTCGTCGTGACGAGCCGGCGGAACGGCAGCCAGCTCTCATAGGCAGCGTTGAGGGCGACGGCCCCGCCCATGGAATGGGCGAGCGCGAAATGCGGCTCCGGCATGTGGGGGATGAGGATCCGATCGCGCACGGCCTCGATGTCGCGCCGGTAATCGGAAAATCGACGGACATGGCCCTTGCGCGGGTTCTTCACCTGTCGGCTCGAAAGCCCCTGCCCACGCCAGTCGAAGGCGACCACGGCAAAGCCGCGCTTGAGCAGGTCGCCCACGGTCTCGAAATACTTCTCGATGAACTCCGCCCTGCCCTGCAGGATGCAGACGGTGCCCTTGGGCTCGTCGGTCTCGGCCATCCAATAGGCGACGCGCAGGGATATGCCGTCGCTGGTGGTGATGCCGGTGAGCACCGGTTTGCCGGGCACGGGATTGTCAGGGGTAGGGAAGAATTCCACGGTCGGGTCTCATCGCAAGGCTGTTACGCTCAATATAGTGCGCTTTCGGCCCAGGGGGCGAGCCTCTTGAAGACAAACGTATCTATTCCCACATCGAATCCGTGACGGCCCGATGGGCGTCACGACACCGGATCCAGCCTGAGACAGGTGGATCGTCAAATATGCATGTTGCTTCTGAAGGAGGATATGCCATGCGTCAGTTCGATCTCGCTCCGCTGTACCGCAACACGGTCGGTTTCGACCGTCTCTTCTCGATGCTCGACCAGATGGTCGGCGTCGACGCGGCTCCGAGCTACCCGCCCTACAACATCGAGCGCACCGGCGAGAATGCCTATCGCATTTCGATCGCGGTCGCCGGCTTTACCGACAAGGACCTGACCATCGAGGTCAAGGAAAACACCCTCTCCGTGCGCGGCGAGCGGAAGCCCAATGACGAACGCAAGGTCGAGGTGCTCCATCAGGGCATCGCGGCCCGCAGCTTCGACCGGCGCTTCCAGCTCGCGGATGGCGTCCAGGTGATTGGTGCCACCCTCGAGAACGGTCTGCTTCACCTCGACCTCGTGCGCGAGACGCCCGAGGCCAAGAAGCCGAAGCTCATCCCGATTTCCACGAATGGCTCCAAGACCCTCGAGACCAAGCAGGCTGCGTAAGGAACGCTAGGTCGCTTCCCTTCTCTCGTCATGGCCGGGCTTGTCGCGGCCATCCCGATGAAGAAAAGCGCCGCACCTCGAACAATCGGGATCACCGGCACAAGGCCGGTGATGACGGGCAGAGGCTGTCTGCCTTGAGCAGTACCAGAGCCCATAAAAAGAGCGCCCCGGTTGATCCGGGGCGCTTTTGTTTTTGAAACCTGGTCCTGGATGTCCCGCTGGGGCCTGGAGAGGAGCCCCATTGGCAAGGTCTCGATGGGGCACAGATTGCGGGTGAATGCGGCAGGGTTAGGGCAACGCCCCATCTGAATTCATTCCGCAGCCTGCCGGGAGGCGGCCGCGCGCGCAATGTCGAGCAGCTTGAGCACGTCCTCCTCCTGGGACGCGAAGGACAGGACGAGGCGGATCAAGGCCTCGCCCGGCTCCACCCTCTCGCCCGCGGGCAGGCTCAGCTCCGTCCAGGGGTGATAGAGCACGCCCGCCTTCCGCAAAGCCTTGTCCATGGCGGCGGGAATGATCGGGAACACCTCGTTGGCCTGCGTTTCCCAGGCCAGGCGCACGCCGGGAAGCTGGGCGAGCCCCTCCGAGAGCAGCTTCGCCAGCCGGTTGGCGTGGCGGGCATTGGCATACCAGTGGTCGTCCGCGAAATAGCCGTCGAACTGCGCCGAGACCAAGCGTCCCTTGGAGATGATCTGGCCGGCCCGCTTGGAGCGGTAGTCCAGGGCCTCGGCGAGCTCCGGCTTGAACACCACGATGGCCTCGGCCATGAGGCAGCCGTTCTTGGTGCCCCCGAAGGAGAGGATGTCCACGCCCTGTTTCCAGGTCATCTCCGCCGGCGTGCAGCCGAGCGAGACGAGGGCATTGGCGAAGCGCGCCCCGTCCATGTGGAAGGAAAGGTTGTGCTCGCGGCAGACCTCCCCGAGCGCCTTGAGTTCGTCGAGACCGTAGACGAGCCCGCATTCGCTCACCTGGGAGATCGACAGCGCCTTGGGCGGCATCTGCTTCACGGCCCTGGGCAGGCTCCGGAGATAGGCCGAGACGCTGTCGGCCGTCAGCCTGGCGCCGACGCCAGGCAATCCGGCGAGCTTTGCGCCGTGCATGAAGAATTCCGGCGCACCGCACTCGTCGTCGATGACGTGGGCCTCCCGGTGGCAGACGCACAGCCCATAGGGCGGCACGGCGGAGGAGAGCGCCAGCGCATTGGCGGCGGTGCCCGTCGTCACGAAAAACACCGAGACCTCCCGCTCGAAGATCTCGTTGAAGCGCGCCTTCACGCGCTTGGTGATCTCGTCGCCGCCATAGGCTGCCATCGCTCCGGCATTGGCCCCGACCAGTGCCTGCAGAACCTGAGGGCTGGCGCCCACGATGTTGTCGCTTGCGAAATTCATGAACCTCTCCTCGGAACGGCTACCCTCCCCATGAGGAGCGACATGTCAAGATCGTTGACCCATTGGCGAAGACTTTCGTCTCCGCACCGGAAACACTACTTTTGTTACACGCCGCGACGGCGACTTGTAACTTTTGTCTAAAATTTTTCTAAAGCCCCTTGTGCCGTGCGGGAAAGTCTGGCAGTTTGGCCTCATTAGGACAGTGATGCTGTCCCTTTTGGGATGTCTGCATCCCTTCCGCCCTGAGGTTTTCTTGATGCTTCGCCAGACGCGAACGAAACGAGATACCACGAAGACCGCCCGCAAAACGTGGGCGGAACGGGCGACTCTGGGCTGACGACAGCCCAAAGGTGCCCGCGAGGTGCGGGCTCCCCCTGCCGGACCCAACCCTCGACAACCCTGAAGCGGCGGGCACTCCGGACGATCCTCGTCATCCGGCGGCCCGAAAACCGCCCAGAAGAACTTTATGACGTGTTCGGATGTGAGGATCTGATATGAGCGACGAGCCGACCAGAAGCCAGGAAGCAAGAGTCCCGAGCCGCACGGCCGTCAAAACGGATCCGAGAATGGTTCGCGATCCGGGGCTGCCCCCGGCGCAGGGGCTTTACAACCCCTCCAACGAGCAGGATTCCTGCGGCGTCGGCTTCATCGCCGACATGAAGAACCGCAAGTCGCACACGATCGTCGAGCAGGGCCTCTCAATCCTGCACAATCTCGACCATCGCGGCGCCGTGGGCGCGGACCCGAAGATGGGCGACGGCTGCGGCATCCTGGTTCAGATCCCGCACAAGTTCTTCGCCGCCGAATGCGCCAAGCTCGGCATCTGGCTGCCCGAGGAAGGTCAGTACGGCGTCGGCCATCTGTTCATGCCGCGGGACCCGGAAGGCTTCAGGCTCGTCGAGGAGATCGTCACGAAGGCAATCCAGGACGAGGGCCTGCAGGTGCTCGGCTGGCGCGACGTGCCGGTGGATTCCAGCGATCTCGGCGAGAGCGTGAAGGCCACCGAGCCCCTGCACCGCCAGATCTTCATCGGCAAGGGCAAGGGCATGGACGACCAGGAGACGTTCGAGCGTCGCCTGTTCATCGCCCGCAAGGTGATCTCCAACGCCGTCTACGACATGAAGGACGAGCGCACCGCCGGCTACTACCCGGTGAGCCTCTCCTCGCGCACCATCGTCTACAAGGGCATGGTGCTCGTCACGCAGCTGCGTCAGTACTACCTCGACCTGCAGGACGAGCGTTTCGAGAGCGCCATCGCCCTCGTGCACCAGCGCTTCGCCACCAACACCTTCCCGACCTGGCAGCTCGCGCATCCCTATCGCATGGTCGCCCATAACGGCGAGATCAACACGCTGCGCGGCAACGTGAACTGGATGGCCGCGCGCCAGGCTTCCGTCGATTCGGAACTCTTCGGCAACGACATCTCGAAGCTCTGGCCGATCTCCTACGAGGGCCAGTCCGACACCGCCTGCTTCGACAACGCGCTCGAATTCCTGGTGCGCGGCGGCTACTCGCTGTCGCACGCCATGATGATGCTGATCCCGGAGGCATGGGCGGGCAACCCGCTCATGAACGACGACCGCCGCGCGTTCTACGAATATCACGCCGCTCTCATGGAGCCGTGGGACGGCCCCGCCGCCGTGTGCTTCACCGACGGCAAGCAGATCGGCGCGACCCTCGACCGCAACGGCCTTCGCCCCGCGCGCTATCTCGTGACCGATGACGGCCTCGTGGTGCTCGCCTCCGAGATGGGCGTGCTGCCGATTCCGGAAGAGAAGATCGTCGAGAAGTGGCGCCTGCAGCCGGGCAAGATGCTTCTCATCGACCTCGAGGAAGGCCGCATCGTCTCCGACGACGAGATCAAGCAGCAGCTCTCGCAGGCCCATCCCTACAAGGAATGGCTGAAGCGCACACAGATCGTGCTCGAGGACCTGAAGCCCGTGCAGGCGCGCGAGTCGCGCACGGACGTGTCGCTGCTCGACCGCCAGCAGGCCTTCGGCTACACGGCGGAAGACCTCAAGCTCCTCATGCAGCCCATGGCCGTGACCGGCCAGGAGGCGGTCGGCTCCATGGGCTCCGACACGCCGATCTCCGCGCTCTCGGACAAGCCGAAGCTGCTCTACACCTATTTCAAGCAGAACTTCGCGCAGGTGACGAACCCGCCGATCGATCCGATCCGCGAGGAGCTCGTCATGAGCCTCGTGTCGTTCATCGGCCCGCGCCCGAACATCCTCGATCTCGAAGGCACCTCGCGGCGCAAGCGCCTGGAAGTGCGCCAGCCGATCCTCACCAACGAGGATCTGGAAAAGATCCGCTGCATCGGCCATTTCGAGGATCGCTTCGACACGAAGACCCTCGACATCACCTATCCGGCGGAGCTCGGCGCCGCCGCCCTCGACGGTGCTCTCGACCGCCTCTGCGACCGCGCGGAAGCGGCCGTCCATGGCGGCTACAACATCATCATCCTCTCCGACCGCATGGTAGGCCCGGACCGCATTCCGATCCCGGCGCTGCTCGCCACGGCGGCCGTGCACAACTACCTCATCCGCAAGGGCCTGCGCACCTCGGTGGGTCTCGTCGTCGAATCCGGCGAGCCGCGCGAGATCCATCACTTCGCGTGCCTTGCCGGCTACGGCGCGGAAGCGATCAACCCCTACCTCGCCTTCGAGACCATCGAGGCCATGCACGAGGCCGGCGAGCTGCCGGAAGAGGTGGACGCGGACGAAGCGGTGAAGCGCTACATCAAGTCCATCGGCAAGGGGCTGCTCAAGGTAATGTCCAAGATGGGCATCTCCACCTATCAGTCCTATTGCGGCGCGCAGATCTTCGATGCCATCGGCCTCAAGTCCGATTTCGTGGCGCGCGACTTCTTCGGCACTGCCACCTCCATCGAGGGCATCGGCATGGAGGAGATCGCGGAAGAGAACGTGCGCCGTCACCGCGACGCCTTCGGCAACGCGCCGATCTATCGCAACGCGCTCGATGTGGGCGGCGAATACGCCTACCGCCAGCGCGGCGAGATCCATGCCTGGAACCCGGACACGGTCGCCACGCTGCAGCACGCCGTTCGCCTGAACGCGCAGGAGAGGTATCGCGAATATGCGCGCCTCGTGAACGAGCAGGACAACGAGCTCAAGACCATCCGCGGTCTCTTCCGCATCAGGAAGGCCGAGGAGATCGGACGCGCTCCCGTCGACCTGAGCGAAGTGGAACCGGCACAGGAGATCGTGAAGCGCTTCTCCACGGGCGCCATGTCCTACGGCTCGATCTCGAAGGAAGCGCACGAGACGCTGGCGCTCGCCATGAACGCCATCGGCGGCAAGTCGAACACCGGCGAAGGCGGCGAGGAGCCGGAGCGCTTCCGTCCGCTCGCAGACGGACGTTCCAAGCGTTCCGCCATCAAGCAGGTGGCGTCGGGCCGCTTCGGCGTGACGACGGAATACCTCGTCAACGCGGACATGATGCAGATCAAGGTCGCTCAGGGCGCGAAGCCCGGCGAAGGCGGACAGCTTCCCGGCCACAAGGTCGACGCGAAGATCGCCCGCGTGCGCCACTCCACGCCGGGCGTGGGCCTCATTTCCCCGCCGCCGCATCACGACATCTACTCGATCGAGGATCTCGCGCAGCTCATCTTCGACCTCAAGAACGTGAACCCGTCGGCCGACGTCTCCGTGAAGCTCGTGTCGGAGGTTGGCGTGGGCACCGTGGCGGCGGGCGTCGCCAAGGCGCGCGCCGATCACATCACGATCTCGGGCTTCGAGGGCGGCACGGGTGCGTCCCCCCTCACCTCGCTCAAGCATGCGGGCTCGCCGTGGGAAATCGGCCTCGCCGAGACGCAGCAGACCCTCGTGCTCAACCGCCTGCGCGGCCGCGTGGCGCTGCAGGCCGACGGCGGCCTGCGCACGGGCCGCGACGTGGTGATCGCAGCGCTCCTCGGCGCCGATGAATACGGCTTCTCCACCGCGCCGCTGATCGCGGCGGGCTGCATCATGATGCGCAAGTGCCATCTGAACACCTGCCCGGTGGGCGTCGCCACGCAGGATCCCGTGCTGCGCAAGCGCTTCAAGGGACTGCCCGAGCACGTGATCAACTACTTCTTCTTCGTCGCGGAGGAAGTGCGCGAGCTCATGGCCGAGATGGGCTTCCGCACGCTCGACGAGCTGATCGGCCAGTCCGACCTGCTCGACAAGAACGGCGCCATCCAGCACTGGAAGGCGAAGGGCCTCGACTTCACGAAGCTCTTCCACAAACCGGAGGTGCCAGCGGATGTCGCGATCCGTCACCAGGAGCGGCAGGAGCATCCGATTGCGAACGTGCTCGACCGCGAGTTCATCGCCAAGGCGGCTCCCGCTCTCGAAAGAGGCGAGGCGGTCACCATCGAGGCGACGATCCGCAGCTCCGACCGCTCGGCGGGCGCCATGCTCTCCGGCGAGGTCGCCAAGCGCTATGGTCATGAGGGCCTGCCCGACGACACGATCAAGGTGAAGCTGAAGGGCACCGCCGGCCAGAGCTTCGGCGCATGGCTCGCCGCCGGCGTCACCATCGAACTCGAAGGCGTGGCGAACGACTATGTCGGCAAGGGCCTGTCCGGCGGCAAGCTCATCATCAAGCCGTCGTCCGACACCAAGGCCGTGCCGGGGCGCTCGATCATCGTCGGCAATACGGTGATGTACGGCGCGATCTCGGGCGAGGCCTATTTCCGCGGCGTCGCGGGCGAGCGCTTCGCCGTGCGCAATTCCGGCGCCATCGCGGTGGTGGAAGGCACGGGCGATCACGGCTGCGAATACATGACCGGCGGCCTCGTGGTCGTGCTCGGTCAAACGGGCCGCAATTTCGCGGCGGGCATGTCCGGCGGCATCGCCTATGTGCTCGACGAGGACGGCACGTTCTCGCAGCGCTGCAATCTCTCCATGGTCGATCTCGAACCCGTCGAGGAGGAGGAGGACCTCATGCGCCGCCTCCACCATCACGGCGGCGATCTGGAGACGAAGGGCCGCATCGACATCATGGCCAATATGTCCGGCCCTGATGAAGAGCGCCTGATGCAGCTCATCACCAATCACCACACCTATACGGGCTCGGCCCGCGCGAAGGAGATCCTCGACAACTGGTCGAGCTTCCGCACCAAGTTCGTGAAGGTCATGCCGGTCGAATACCGTCGCGCGCTCCAGGAGATGGACCGTCTCCGGAACCTGCAGGCAGCGGAATAGGATTGAAGGGGCAAACGATGGGTAAGGTTACAGGCTTCCTGGAATATGATCGGCAGGAGCAGAAGTATCAGCTCGCCGGAGAGCGCGTGCGTCACTTCCGCGAGTTCACGCTGCCGCTCGACGACAACGATCTGAAGAAGCAGGCGGGGCGCTGCATGGATTGCGGCATCCCCTTCTGCCACGGTCCGACGGGCTGTCCGGTGCACAACCAGATTCCCGACTGGAACGACCTCGTCTGGCAGGGCGACTGGGAGGACGCTGCGCGCAACCTCCACACCACCAACAACTTCCCGGAATTCACCGGCCGCGTCTGCCCCGCTCCGTGCGAGGAGGCGTGCACGCTGAACCTCGAGAACCAGCCGGTCACGATCAAGACCATCGAGCAGGCCATCGCCGACAAGGCCTGGGAGATGGGCTTCATCAAGCCCGAGCCCGCCGAGTTCTCGACGGGCAAGCGCGTCGCGATCATCGGCTCGGGTCCCGCGGGACTGGCCGCCGCGCAGCAGCTCGGCCGCGCGGGCCACGACGTGCATGTGTTCGAGCGCCAGGCGAAGCCCGGCGGCCTGCTGCGCTACGGCATTCCGGACTTCAAGATGGAGAAGTACCACATCGACCGTCGCGTGAAACAGATGGAGGCCGAAGGCGTGACCTTCCACTGCGGCGTCAATATCGGCGTGGATCGCAGCTTCGCCTCGCTTCACAACGAATACGATGCGGTGCTCTTCGCGGGCGGCGCTGAAGACCCGCGCAATCCGAACCTGCCGGGACAGGACCTGAAGGGCGTGCATTTCGCCATGCCCTATCTCACCCAGTCCAACAAGCGGGTCGGCGGCGAGGAGGTGGCCGATGAGCCGATCCTCGCGAACGGCAAGCACGTGGTCGTCATCGGCGGCGGCGACACGGCCTCCGACTGCGTCGGCACCGCGTTCCGCCAGGGCGCGCTCTCCGTCACGCAGCTCGATATCCGTCCCCGGCCGCCGGAGCGCGAGGACAAGCTCACCGTATGGCCCTACTGGCCGACGAAGCTGCGCACCTCCTCCTCCCAGGCCGAAGGCGCCGAGCGCGAGTTCCAGGCGGCGACGCTGGGCATCGTCGGCAAGAAGGGTCAGGCGACCGGCGTGCAATGCGCGCGCGTCGACGAGAAGCGCCAGCCCATTCCGGGCACCGAGTTCATTCTCAAGGCCGACCTCGTCTTCATCGCCATCGGCTTCGCGGGCTCGGTGAAGGAGGGTCTGCTGGAGCAGTCCGGCGTCGCCCTGGACCGACGCGGCAACGTGGTGGCCGACGACAAGAGCTACAGGACCTCCAACGACAAGGTCTTCGTGGCGGGCGACATGCGCCGCGGCCAGTCCCTCGTGGTCTGGGCGATCCGCGAAGGCCGTCAGGCCGCGCGTGCCATCGACACCTATCTCATGGGCGAGAGCAACCTGCCGGTCTGATCATTCAAACCCGATGAACGGAAAAGGCGGCCGATCCCATGGATCAGGCCGCCTTTTGCTGTGTCAGGCTGCGACGGTCAGCTCCGTGGCCAGCGGAAGTCGTCGGCGCGTCCGGGGCGGGAGCTCGGCGCGATGCCGGTGCGAAGAGCCCGGCGGACGGGATAGGCATTGTCGCCGGAGAGCTTGGGCGGAGCGGTCACCAGGGTGCCGCCGGGCGTCACGTCCTGGCGGGTCAGCGGCAGCACGGGGCCGATGAGGGGTTTCGACGGCAGCGTGATCGGCGCCGCCGCATCGGGCGGCGCGGGAAGAGCCGCCTCGATGTCCGTCACGGGCTGGCCGTCGGCCGGCACCGCCGCCACGGGTGTGCCGCCCGTACGCACCGATTCCAGAATCTGCTTGATCTCCACGTCGGCGAAATGGGCGAGCTTGCGCGCGCCGGCCCGGGTGAAGGACACGCCGTCCTCTGCGCGGAGCCGCGCGGGCTGGCCGTCCACGTTCGGCCCGAAGGAGGTGTAGCGGTTCTCGTCGTCCACGAAGCCGGGGAAGATGTCCACGTAAGCGCCGCCGTTGCGCTGCACGCTTTCGCGGTAGATCTCGTTCATGGCCATGAGGTCTTCCGAGAGCTTGCTGCTCCGCATCGGCGGCAGGCTGATCCAGACCACGGGAAGACCGCGTTCCTTGAAGGCCGCCATGATGGCATCGACACGTTTCGTGTAGATGTCCTTCCAGCGATCGGTGAGCAGCTCGATCCTTTCCTCGCCCTCCTGCAGCGCCTGCCGGTCGCTCAGGCCCAGCATGACGACGACGACCGTGGCCTTCTGCCCCGCGTCGAAGGTTGCCTTGATGAAGTTCGGCCATTCCGTCGGGTCGCTGCGCACGAGATTGCTGCCGCTCCGGATCTTGCCGACGATGGCGACATCCTCGTCGTCCGCGTACACCGCTTCGAGCCCCTGCCGGGCGAACTCGGCGAGCGAGTCGCCGAAGACGACCACATGCGTGGTCGGGTCGACCTTGGGCTTCTGGGGCTTCGCGGCCACGGCCGGCGCGCGCGCCTTGCGTGGCTTGGCGACCGGAGGCGCCGGAGGATTGTCCGGAATGCCGAAAAGGCGGCGCAGGCTGAAGCCCTGCTGCGGCTGAGGCGCAGGCTGAACGAGCTTTCCAGGGTAATAGCCCGGCGGATAGGCCCGAGGAGCAGGCTGGTAGCCACGCTGCTGCTGCTGTTGCTGCTGCGGCGGGTAGTAGTAATAGCCCTGAGCCATGACCGAGTGCCCGCCTCCCAGAAGGAGGGGCAGGCTGACCGTCAGCAGGCGAAGGATCGTCGGCAACCGCATGAGTGGTTCCATAGAGGGTCCGGACCACTCTATTTATAGAGCTTTCTCCAGACCTGTCAGCGGGCTGTCCGCAACTCGCGCAACACGGCGTAATCGGCGTAGCCGTCGGGAATCAAGCCACGGTGGAGCTGGAAGTTCCGCACGGCTTCCCGGGTTTTGGAGCCGAACTTGCCGTCCGTTTCGCCCTCGTAGAACCCGAGCAGGGCCAGGCGCTGCTGCAGTTCCTCCCGCTCGTCCTTGCCGAGCAGCGGCGCGCTTCGGGGCCATGCGCCCTGGATCGGGGCACCGCCCATGATTCGGTCGCCGAGATGGGCCACGCCCATGGCATAGGCGTCGGACGAGTTGTAGCTTTTGATCACGTCGTAGTTCTTGGTGACCAGGAAGGCGGGCCCGTTCGCCCCGGCCGGCAGGAACAGGGTCGCTTGGCCGGCCTTGGGCATGGGCCTGCCGTCGGCGCGGCGCACCCCCACATACTGCCATTGCGGAAAGGTCCCGCTCAGGTAGCGGTAGTCGAAGCCTTGCGGCAGCTTCACCTCGAAGCCCCAGGGCAGGCCCGGCTCCCAGCCATGCTGGCGGAGGAAATTGGCGGTGGACGCCATGGCATCCGGCACCGAGGACCAGATATCGCGCACGCCGTCCCGATTGCCGTCGACGGCAAATTTCACGAAGCTCGACGGCATGAACTGGGTCTGCCCCATGGCGCCGGCCCAGGATCCCAGCATCTTGTCGCGGCCGACCTGCTCCTCCTCCAGGATCTGGAGCGCGATGAGCAGCTCGTTCTTGAAGAAGTCGCCCCGATAGCCCGTATAGGCGAGGGTCGCCAGCGCCCGGACCACGTAGATCGAACCGGTGAAGCTGCCGAAATTGGTCTCCATGCCCCAGACGCCGAGCACCACCGAGCGCGGAACGCCGTAGGTCCTCTCGATGGCCGCGAGGGTCTTGGACCATTCCGCGTTCATCTCGCGCCCGCGCTGGAGGCGCTGCGCCGAGATCGCGCCGTTGATGTAATCCCAGATCGGGCGAACGAATTCGGACTGCTTGCGGGTGAGCGCAATGATCTTCTGATCGGGCTGCACGCCGCGAAAAGCCTCGTGGAAGGTGGCCCGCGAGACGCCCCGCGCCTTCGCCGCCGGCCACAGGCTCTGCACGAAGCGCTGGAACCCGGCCTCGGACACCGCCTGCGCCTGGGCGGGCCGCATCGCGCCCTCAACCCCGAGGGTGACGCTCAGGCCGAGAAGCAGGGCGCCACAGAAGCGGCGGACCGGGACAAGCGGCAGGGGCATGAATGTCGCTCACGAAACAGGACAGAGGTGTCCTGCCATTGCGACACTAAGAGAGTTAACAGCCGGTTGACACCTCACCTTTCGGGGAGGGCGCTATGCGGCCTTGCGTCCCATCAGGGTGCGCTCCCAGCGCAGGGCCTGGTCGACGATTTCCGCCAGATCATCGTGCTTCGGCTGCCATCCGAGGCTGCGGATGCGGTCGACCTCGGCCACGAGCCGGGCCGGATCGCCCGGGCGGCGCGGGCCGAGGCGGACCTCGAAATCGACCCCGGAGATCCGTTTGACCACCTCGACCACCTCCAGCACCGAGGCGCCGTGGCCATAGCCGCAGTTCAGGATCGCGCAGTCCCCTCCCCCACGCAGGGATTGCAAGGCAACGAGATGGGCGCGGGCGAGGTCGTTGACCTGGATGTAGTCGCGCACGCAGGTGCCGTCGGGGGTGGCGTAGTCCGTGCCGAACACGTCGAGATGCGGCCGCTGGCCCAGAGCCGCCTGGGCGGCCACCTTGATCAGATGCGTGGCCTGCGGGGTCGACTGGCCCGAGCGGCCCTGCGGATCGGCCCCCGCCACGTTGAAGTAGCGCAGGATCGCATAGCGCAGACCATGGGCAGCATGCGCATCCTGGAGCATCCACTCGCTCATGAGCTTGCTGCGCCCATAGGGGTTGATCGGCGCGAGCGGCCGGTCCTCGGACAAAAGCGGCGCGTCGGGATTGCCGTAGACGGCGGCGGTCGAGGAGAACACGACGTTCCGGATGCCGGTCTTGACGGCGGTCTCGATGAGCGCGCGGGTCTTGACGGTGTTGTTGAGGTAGTAGCCGAGCGGGTCGGTGACGGATTCCGGAACCACGATGCGCGCGGCGAAATGCAGGATGCTGTCGATCCCGTGCTCCTCGATGACCTGAGTCACCAGGGCCTGATCGCCCACGTCGCCGACGACCAGGGTGGCCGCCTCGGGGACGGCCCAGCGGAACCCGGTGGACAGGTTGTCGAGCACCACCACCTCCTCGCCCGCATCCAACAGCTCGAGCACCATGTGGCTGCCGATATAGCCCGCACCGCCCGTGACCAGAACCGCCATCCGTAATCCTCCGTGTGACCCGCCCTGAACCTGCGCAGCGGACACCTCCCGAAGCGGCTACCGCTTTCGGGTCCGATGCTCCCGCAGCCTAACCAAAACGCTTCAGCTTCAATTCAGGTCCAGGGCTCCATAGACCACGAAACCCCGATGAAGGCGGGCATCATGGGTATGGGAACCCAAGCTTAGCCGCAGACCGTTTCCTTTTGCCTGTGCTGCCTTAGATTGTCCCCCTCTCCCTGCTCAAACATGGCTCAATCGATGAAGCGCATTCGCAAAGCAGTTCTCCCCGTTGCCGGCCTCGGCACCCGTTTCCTTCCCGCCACCAAGGCGGTGCCGAAGGAAATGCTGTGCGTGGTGGACCGCCCCGTCGTGCAGCATGTGGTGGACGAGGCCCGGGCTGCGGGGATCGAACATTTCATCTTCGTCACAGGCCGCGGCAAGGCCGTGATCGAGGACCATTTCGACATCGCCTACGAGCTGAACCAGACCCTCGAGGCGCGCGGCAAGGCCAAGGAGCTGGAGCTTCTCACCAGGGACCAGCCTCAGGCCGGCCAGATGAGCTTCACCCGCCAGCAGGAGCCCTTAGGGTTAGGCCATGCGGTCTGGTGCGCCCGCGAGCTCGTGGGCAACGAGCCCTTCGCCGTGCTCCTCCCCGACATGCTCAGCCGCGGCTCCATGGAGCAGATGCTCGCGGCCTACGACAAGCATGGCGGCAACATCATTGCCGTGGAGGAGGTGCCGGAGGACCAGACGCACCAGTACGGCATCGTGTCCGTGGGCCAGGAATTCGGCCAGACCTTCGAGATCACCGGCATGGTGGAGAAGCCGCCGAAGGGCACCGCCCCCTCGAACTACATCATCTCCGGCCGCTACATCCTCCAGCCCGAGATCTTCGACCTGCTGTCGAACCAGGAGCGCGGCGCGGGCAACGAGATCCAGCTCACGGATTCCATGATCCGCCTGATGAAGGACCAGCCCTTCTTCGGCATGAAGTACCAGGGCACGACCTACGATACGGGTTCGAAGGTCGGCTTCCTCATGGCCAATGTGGCCTATGCCCTGGAGCGCGAGGATCTCGGACCGGCCTTCCGGCAGGAGCTCGAGGCGTACCTGCGCCAAAAGTGACCCTGGGTCCAGGGTTACCTCCGGCCGCCCTGGTATGCTAAAGGGCGGCCATGGCACTTGCACAGACCCAATCCGCTCCGCCGACCCAAGCCGTCGCCTCGGCCCTTCGCACCCTCGAGACCGAGCGCGAGGGCCTGAGCATCCTGATGGAGGCCATCGGCAACGGGCTCGCTCCGCTCTTCACCGCCGCCGTCGAGACGATCGCCTCGGCCAAGGGCCGCGTGATCGTGTCCGGCATGGGCAAGTCGGGTCATGTGGGGCGCAAGATCGCCGCGACCCTGGCCTCCACCGGCACCCCCGCCTATTACGTCCACCCCGCCGAAGCCAGCCATGGCGATCTCGGCATGGTGCAGGCAGATGACGTCATTCTCGCTCTTTCCTGGTCCGGCGAGACCAGCGAACTCGCCGACCTCATCGGCTACGCCAAGCGCTTCCGGGTGCCGCTGATCGCCTTCACGTCGAATGCCGGCTCGACCCTGGGCCAGGCGGCGGATGTCTGCCTCGCGCTGCCCAAGGCCAGGGAGGCCTGCCCCAACGGGCTCGCCCCCACCACCTCGACCACGATCCAGCTGGCGCTCGGCGATGCGCTCGCCATCGCGCTTCTCGAGAAGCGCGGCTTCACGGCAGAGCATTTCCGCGTGTTCCATCCCGGCGGCAAGCTCGGCGCGCGCCTCAAGCTCGTGCGCGACATCATGCACAAGGACGAGCGCCTGCCGATCGTCGGCATCGACGCGCGCATGGACGAGGCCATCGAGGAGATCGGCCGCAAGGGCTTCGGCTCGGTGATCGTGGTGAATGCGGACGGCACGCTCGCCGGCATCGTCACGGACGGCGATCTGCGCCGCAACCTGCGCCCCGATCTCGGCACCCTGCCGGTGACCGCCATCATGACGAAGACACCGCGCACCATCGCGCCGGATGCGCTGGTGGCGACCGCGCTCGAGATCGAGGAAACCGCGCGCATCACCGCGCTGATCGTCGTCGAGAACAACAGGCCTATCGGCCTCGTGCATTATCTCGACCTGCTGCGCGCAGGCGCTGCCTGAGAGGCGCAGACGACATCTGCTCCTCGGAGGCTGAGCGAAAAGGCAGGCAACCTCTCCGACGTCCTCACCGGCCTTGTGCCGGCGATCCCGATTGTTCAAGGCGCGGCGCTCTTCTGCATCAGGACGGCCGAGACAAGCCCGGCCATGACGACAAACGAAACGACCGATCGTCCTGTCTCTGAGGATAAAGGCGTCCTCAGTCACATCGCGGTTATGCCTTTTTCAATCCCGGTCCGGCGCCCCGAGCGGAAAGAGGGATCGGTAAGGACGCGCCTCGTCCACCGCCCGCGCGAATGAGGAGCGCGCGAGCAGGCGTTTGCGATAGGCATGAACGTTCGTGTGCTCCGCGGGAATCGCATGCACCCAATCGGCATAGAACAGCGATGGCGCGGCCGCGCAATCGGCCATGCTGAAATCCACGCCGGCCGCCCATTCACGCCCGGCCATCGTGTAATCGAGCCACGCATAGGCGGTGTCGAGCATCCGCCTCGCCTCCTCGACGCCGTAAGGATCGCGATGCGCTTCCGTGCGAAGGCGATCGGCGACGATCCTCTGCATGGGCGTCATCACGTAATTGTCGAAGAAGCGGTCCATCATCCGCACGTCGAGAGCCGCGCGCGGGTCTTCGGGCACCAGCCTCACGGGACCCGGATGATAGAGTCCGAGATACTCGATGATGATGCTCGCCTCGACCACGGTCCGCTCGCCGTCGACGAGGACGGGAAATCGCTTCATGGGCCAGAGCGACGCCAGTTCCGCATTCGCGGGCTCGTCGCCCAGCATGCGGAACTCGAAGGGAATGGCATTCTCGTAGAGCGCGATGAGAACCTTCTGGCAATAGGACGAGAAGGGATGCGCGTAGAGCTTCAGGGTCATGCTTTCCTCTCCTCAATCCTCAGGGATCATCCACGACGAGGGTCGAGCCCTCCACGCGCACGACGCGGACCTTGGCCCCCTTGAAACGGTCGGCGCCCGTGACACGCCACGAGCTGTCGCCGACCCGAATGCGCCCTTCGCCGTCCTTGATCGGCGTCTCCAGCGTGAACACCTGCCCCACGAGCGCCTGCCCGCGCTGATTGAGATGCGATGCGGACGTGTCGGCCTCATTTCGCGAGCGGGTCACGAACCGCCCCAGGATCACCGCGGCGACCGAGAGCAGCGCGAAGAGGATGAAGGCCGCCTGCCAGGACAGATCGAGCGCCACGTCGAGCAGCCCCGTCGCGATGGCGGCGAGCCCGAGCCACAGGAAGAAGATGCCGGGCGCTGCGAGCTCGATGCCGATCAGCACGAGGCCGAGAATGATCCAGCTCCAGGCGCCCAGGCTCATGAAGGCATCGCGGATCATGAGCGCTCGATCCCCTTCGTCACCGTCGGCACGCTGCGCGCGGATTTCGACGCCGCGGCACTGCCGTCACTGCCGAACACCGACCTCGTCAGCTCTGCGATGCCGCCGAGCGTGCCGGCGAGGCCCGCCGCTTCGATCGGCACGATCACCACCTTCTGGTTCGGCGCGGTGGCGAGACTGCGGATGGCGTCGATGTATTTCTCCGCCACGATGAAGTTGGCGGCGTTCAGATCGCCGCGCGTGATCGCCTCGCTCACCATGCCGGTGGCCTTCGCCTCCGCCTCGGCCAAGCGCTCGCGCGCCTCGGCATCGCGGAACGCCGCTTCCTTGCGGCCCTCGGCCGAGAGGATCAGCGCCTGCTTCTCGCCCTCGGCGCGCAGGATTTCCGCCTGCCGCAAGCCTTCGGCTTCGAGCACGGCGGCGCGCTTCTCGCGCTCCGCCTTCATCTGCCGCGCCATCGCGCCGGCGAGATCCTGCGGCGGGATGATGTCGCGGATTTCCACGCGTGTGACCTTGGCGCCCCAGGGCGAGGCCGCCGCATCGACGACGCTCAGCAGCCGCTCGTTGATCTCGTCGCGATGCGACAGGAGCTGGTCGAGATCCATGGAACCGACGACGGTGCGGATATTCGTCATGGTCAGCACCATGAGAGCCTGGTTGAGGTCCGAGACCTCGTAGGACGCACGCGCCACATCGAGAACCTGGAAGAATGCGACCGCGTCGATGGTGACGCCCGCATTGTCCCGGGTGAAGGCCTCCTGGCTCGGAATGTCGAGCACCTGCTCCATGACATTCACCTTCTTCCCGATCTGCTCGATATAGGGCACGATCAAGCCGAGGCCGGGGGTGAGTGTGCGCGAATAGCGCCCGAAGCGTTCGACCGTGTAGCCATAACCCTGCGGCACCGTTCTCACCCCCATCGCGATCGTCACCACGACGACGAGCACGAGAACGATCACGAAGATATCGAAACCACCCAGCATTCATTCCCCCAAGCAACGGAGTTGCGACGTCCTCAGGCTAGCCGATAGGAGCAAGAACTCCTAGAGCATCGTGCGGACCCAGCGGGCCGCGCAGCGACCCGTAAGGGCTACGTCAGTGAAAAGTGGCTCCGGTTTTTGCTGACGTAGCCCTTCGGGTCCGCCTCCAAAGATGCTCTCGGCAACGAGAAAGCATTGGATTGGGCCCCAAAAGTGGAATCCACTTTTCCCGTCCGATGCTTGGAAGGCTGCCCACCAAGTTGCTATTCTGCCCCTGACATGCGTGAAGGTCACACATCATGCCGCGCTATTTTTGCCAGGATCATCCCGACCGGCTCGAACTCGAAGCCGAAGTACTCGACGCCCGGCCCGGCGCGGTGTTGCTGGGGCAATCCCCTTTCTTTCCCGGCGGCGGAGGACAACTGGCGGACAGGGGTGTTCTCGAATGGTCAGGCGGCAACCTGAATGTCGGGAGGCTTGAGCCCGATCCCCGAGGGCTCTGGCATGTCTTTGCCGAACCCGTCACCGTCCATGGTCTGGTGCTGGCGAAGGTCGAGCCGGAATTCCGCCGGCTCATGTGCGAGTTGCACACCCTTGCGCATGTGCTCAACAGCATCGTCTATCGGGATTTCGGCGGCGCGCTGCTGACCGGCGCGCAGCTCGCGGCGGACGGGACCTTCCGCGTCGATTTCGACATGCCGGGAGTCTATCCCGACTGGCTGCGGGGATTGGACGGCCCGATCAACGACGTCATCCGCCAGGACCTCCCGGTCCGCACGTTCTACATGCCGTGGACGGCAGCCGAAGCGGAACCGGGCATGTTCCGCAGCAAGTCGGTGTCGCCGCCCCCGCAGGAGGACGGTACGGTGCGGATCGTTGAGATCACCGGGCTCGACCGTCAGGCCTGCGGCGGGACGCATCTGACCTCCACGGGCCAGGCCCGTCCTGTCCGGATCCTGAAGATCGACAACAAGGGCAGGCAGAACCGACGCATCCGCGTCGGCTTTGCCGATTGATCAGATCCAACCCTGGAGCTCGCGCTCCACGATGTGGTTGATCACGCGCATACCCTCATCGGAATCGTTGAGGCATGGCAGATAGGCGAATTCCTTGCCGCCATTGTGCATGAAGATCTCGCGGTTCTCGCCGTTGAGCTCCTCCAGCGTCTCCAGGCAATCGGCGGAGAAGCCGGGCGCGACGATGGCCATGCGCTTCACGCCGCTTTGCGCAAGCGCCTCGACGGTCTTGTCCGTGTAGGGCTGGAGCCATTCCGCCTTGCCGAAGCGAGACTGGAAGCTCATCCGGAACCTGTCCTCCGGCCAGCCGAAGGCTTCGCGCATCAGGCGCCAGGTCTTCACGCAATGGCAGTGATAGGGATCGCCCTTCAGCAGATATTCCTTCGGCACGCCGTGGAAGGAGACCAGGATCACTTCAGGCTCGAAGGTGAGTTTGGCGAGTTCCTGCTTCATGGAGGCGACCACGGAATCGATATAGACCGGGTCGTCGTGATAGGGCGGCGAGACGCGCACCGTCGGCTGCCAGCGCATGTCCATGAGGGCACGGAACGCCTGGTCGCAAGCCGTGGCGGAGGTTGCCGCGGCATATTGCGGATAGAGCGGCACGAGCAGGATGCGGTCGCAGCCCTGATCGAGCAGCGCCTGGATGCGCTCGCGCACCTCCGGCTTGCCGTAGCGCATCGCCCAATCGACGGTGATCCTGTCGCCCGCGACGCTCTTCAGATGCGCCGTCACCTTCTCCGCCTGGCTGCGGGTGATGGTCTTGAGCGGGCCCTCATCGAGTTCCTTGTTCCAGATCGTCGCGTAGTCGCGGCCCTTCGCGCTGGGGCGCTTCGTGAGGATGATCAGGTTGAGGATCGGCCACCACAGGAGGCGCGGCGTCTCGATCACGCGGCGGTCGGAGAGGAATTCCTTCAGATAGCGCCGCATGGGCCAGTAGGTGGTACCCTCCGGCGTTCCGAGATTCATCAGAAGCACGCCGATCCGCCCGGACTTCGCAGGCGGGTGGTCCACCGGACGCACGCCCGGGCTCGCTTCGGCCACGCTTACACGTTCATTCATCGGCATAAAGTCCCTTGGCAGCGGGACCCGAGGCCGAGCCCGCTCATTGATGGCGTCTAAATAGGGGCATTTTCTGCCTGACGCCAATGGAATGGTGTCTCAGATGTCGCGGGCCACCCTACTCCCGGACCGCGCAGGAAGCTTCAGCGCTGAACCGTGAGCAGATTTGCGTCGCGCGCAAGCCGCCAGCGGCCGTCGGAATCCTTGCGCAGGAGGCTCAGCGTCTTGCCGGAGCGGCGGACCGGATCCTGCGCAGGGGGCGTGATCGTCATGTCGATATGCGTGCGGATGAAGGCCCAGTCTCCGAGGACCTGCAGTTCGAGGATCTCGCTCGTGCCCTCGAGATGCATGCCGCTCATCTCCTTCGAGGCTGCGGCGAACTCCTTCTTGCCGAAGGGCTCCTGGCCCGGAACCATGAAGACCACATCATCCGTCATCAGAGAGAGAACGGTTTCGATGTCGCCGCTCTTGGTGGCGGCCATCCAGGTCGCGATGAGGTCCCGAATGGCTTTCTCATCCTCTGTCATGTCGCAACTCCGTATCACAGGATCCGGCCAGGCCTCCGCCCTAGATCGGCGGGCTTAAATTGGCAGTGGATTTGAGGGGCGCATCGATGGCGACGCGCAGGCCCTCGGGAGCATAGTCGACTTCGACCTTGGCGCTGAGCTGCGTGGTCAGCACCCGGTGCAGCAGGCGCGAGCCGAAGCCCTGCCGCTCGGGCTGGGAAACGCTGGGTCCGCCCCTTTCCTCCCAGGACATGGTCAGCCGCTTGTCCTCGCCGTCCTCATGCACGTCCCATCTCACGCAGACGCGGCCGTTGCGGACCGACAAGGCCCCGTATTTCGCGGCATTCGTCGTCAGTTCGTGAATCGCCATGCCAATGGGAACGGCGATCTCGGAAGGAAGCTCCACGGGAGGCCCCTCAAGCCTGATCCGCTCGCCCCGGGCATCGTTGTAGGGCCTGAGCTCCTTCTCCAGGATCTCGCGCAGGGGCGCCATCTGCCACAGCGCCTCCGTCAGCAGGGAATGCGTGTTGGCGAGCGAGACGATGCGGCCCACGAAGGCCTTGTAGAAATCATCGATATTCGAGGTCGATCGGGCCGTGGCGCCCACCACCGCCTGCACCGTGGCCAGCGTGTTCTTCACCCGGTGATGCAGCTCGCGGATGAGGAAGGATTGCTGGCTCTGCGCCTGCCGGCGCTCCGCAATCTCGTGCTGGGCTTCGCTGTAGAGGCGCCCGTTCTCGAGCGCGATCGCGGCCTGTGCGGCAAGGCCCGTCACGAGGCGCTCGGCCCGTTCCATGAAGGCGCCGGCTCTCTCATGCGCGAAGAGCAGCAGGCCCTGGATCTGTCCCGTACGGGACGACAGGGGAATCGCCATGACGCTGCGCGCCCTCGCGCGATCCTGAGCGTTCTGATCCGGCGGAAGCGGACTGAATTCGGGATCGTCCGCGATGTCGTCGAACCGGAGCGTCCGGTTCTGCTCGAATACGGCGGCGCAGATGGCATCGATGGGAAGCTTCGCGAAAGCGCTGCGTGCGCCGCCGGAACTGTAGAGGCCGTAATCCTCGGCGCGTGCGCCCGATCCGGCGGCATCGCCCCGATTGGAGAAATAGGCGCCGGCCTGCGCGCCGGTCAGCAGCACCGCCGCCTCGACGACGCTTTCGACGAGCCGGTCGATGTCGAGCTCGGCCGCAAGCGCCCTCCCCGTGCGGTTCAGCACTTCGAGCGCCGCCGTTTCCGCCTGCAGCTCGCTGGTGCGGAGCGCCACCTCCTTCTGCAGCCGTGCCTCGTTGGCCGCCTGCTCCCGGAACTGCTGCGAGGCCAGGGCCGTCAGCGCGGCGAGCGCCAGCAGGGCAATGAGCGCGAAGGCTCCATAGAGCCGCATCTGAATGGTCCAGGGTCCCCAATAGGCGTCATTGGGGATGCTGATGCTCACATAGAGCGGCGTCTCGCCGACCCGGCGATAGGCGCCGGTCCGGTCCTCGCCGTCGTCCAAGGCATAGACGCCGGCGACGGGGTTGCTGCCGATCGCTCGGTTGAAGGCGGAGATGTTGATGGGAATGAAGGACAGGCCGTCGCTCGGCAGGGGAAGCTGCGCGATGATCGCCCCGTCTCCCGACCTCACGAGAGTGACCCTGCTCCCCTTGGGCAGGCGGAGCTTGCCCCAATAGGTCTCGAAATAGGATAGGGCGACCGTGGCGGAGACGATGCCGTGGAAGACGTTGCCGGGGCCGTTGAGGCGTCGGCTGACCATGAAGGTGGGCTCCTTCGTCACGCGCCCGACGATCGGCTCACCGACGAAAAGCCCGCTGTCGGATTCCGCCTGAATCCTGAAGGCATCACGATCCGCCACATTGGACGGTGGCGTCGGGAACTTCGCACTGGTCAGACGAAGGCGGCCCGTGGTGTCGTTGAGCCAGAGATTGTCGAAATACGGTAACGTTTCCTTGACCGTGCGAAGGTGCTGCCAATGCGGCCTGGAGGTCTCGATCAGATCCCAGTCATCCCCTTCCACCAGATTCGCCACCTGCTTGAGGGTGAGATCCGCAACCTCGAGCAGCCGCGCGGTATGGTCGGCCAGGAAATACGCGTTGCCGGCGATGTCCTGCACGTTGCGCCGGATCAGTTGATTGCGCTGCTCCCAGGCGATGTAGCCGAAGGTGAGAAGGATGAAGGCCACGCCGAACAGGCCCATGATCAGCGTCAGACGTCCCCGTACCAGCAATTGCCGGCGGCGCCTGACGGACGAGCGTGATTGATCGGACCGAACTGAAAGCTGCAATGAACACGTCGCTTGATGATGCGATTCGCCTGATTGGCCGCCAAACATGGCACAGCGGAGGCGAGAGATGGAGAGGATAAATTGTTGCTCTTCTGTCTTGAAATGTCGGAACCGGGGCCCTTAAACGGGCCCCGGCTCAATCGTAATAAGCTGAATAATCAGCGCAGGACGACGCGGCCTTCCACCTTCGGCGCGACCTTGCCGGCCTTGGCCACGTAGTCGATCACCTGGCTCGCCATGAGCTGGCTGGCCGAGACGTCGATGAGGGACTTCGCCTCTGTGAACATGCGGTAGCCGTCGCCGCCGCGGGCCATGAAGTCGTTGGTGGCGAGCTTGTAGGTCTTGGCCGGGTCGAGCGGCTCGCCGTTGATCTTCACCGACGTCACGCGGCTGCCGACCGGCTGCTTCAGGTCCACTTCCGCCGTGATGCCGGAAACCTGCGGGAAGCGGCCGCCGAGCTCGCGCACCTGGCTCACGCCGTTCTCGAGCGCCGCCTTGATCTGCTCGCCCTTCACCTCGAGCAGCACGGTGGTGTTGCCGAAGGGCATTTCCGCCAGGATGTCGCGGCGGGTCAGCTTGTGGCCGGCCTCATACTGCTTGTCGGCGCGGATGCCGCCGCCATTGGTGATGGCCACGTCCGCGCCGACGGACGCTTTCAGCGCATCCGCGATCAGGTTGCCCATGGCGGCTTCCCCGCCGCGGACGATGGCGCGGCGGCTGTCGAGGGGCGTCTCCGTGACGCCGATCTCCACGTCGAGTTCCTTGGACAGCTTGTCCTCATAGCCCTTCACCACCGCCTCGATCTCCGGATCGGGCTTGACGGTGGCGCTGTCCACGATGCGGAAGTTCGGAGTCCAGGTGACGGTGGTCTTGCCGTCCTTCGTCGCTTTGGTGACGGCCAGCTCGACCACGTTGATGTAATTGCCCTGCGATTCCGATTCCGAGAGAACCACCTTACCGTCGTAGAAGGCGAGCAGGTGCTCGTCATGGCCGCCGATGATCACGTCGACGCCGGCGGAGCGGGCGACGATCATGTCCACTTCCAGCGGCGTGTGGGCGAGGGCGACGACGATGTCGGCGCCCTTCTCGCGCAGCTCCTTCGCCTTGGCGCGCGCCGTGTCGATGGTGGAGGAGAACTTGATGTCGCCGGGGCTCGACGCGATGGGCGTCTCCTCCGTGGTGAGGCCGAAGAAGCCGATCTTCACGCCCTGCACCTCGACCATCTTGTCGGGCTTGGTGTTCTCGGGAAGGCCGTTGCCGTCGACGATGTTGGTGGCCAGCACGTCGAACTTGGCCTCCTTCATGCGGGCGCGGAAGGCGTCGGGGCCGAGGTCGAATTCATGGTTGCCGGGCACCATCGCATCGACGCCCATGTGGTTCAGGATGTCGATGATGTGCGCCCCCTTGTCGAATCCCGACAGGAGCGAGGGCGAGAGGGTGTCGCCCGCATGGACGAAGAAGGCATTGCCCTTCGCCTTCTCCTCCTTGATCACGGTCGCGAGCCGCGCGAAGCCGCCGCGGCCCTTCTCGGCGCTCATGCGGTCGATATCGTTGGTCTGGACGAAGCGGAGCGTCACGGCCTCCTGCGCCAGGGCGGTGCCGGACAGAAGCAGGGACAATCCAAGGAAACCGGCGCGCAGCGCAGCGGATGAACGGCTAGTCAACATCGTCATTGGTCCTCGTTTCGGGCCGCGCCCTTGAGGCGCGAAGCCTGGGACGAAAACCTGTCACAGAAGTAACATTCTGTCGATCACCCCGACGCCCGGATATGCGGCACGGGTGATGCCATTTCGGTGCACATGGGCTAGAGACCGCGCAGACATTCCCAAGAGGCACGCTTCATGACCGGTCCCGTCCCCCAGGCTCCCATCGCCCAGGCCCTCGCCGAGTTCCGCGCGAGGAAGCAGGCGGCGTCCTGGCTGACGCTGCCCTTCTTCCAGGACGGCAGCGCGGAGCGGGTGGTGGCGAAGGTGGATGCGGTGATCGCCGCCGGCGGCCATGTGCTGCCCCCGCCCGAGGCGGTGTTCACGAGCATGACGCTGACGCCGCTCGACAAGGTCAAGGTGGTGATCCTCGGCCAGGACCCCTACCCGACCCCGGGCGATTCCCACGGCCTCGCCTTCTCCTATCGCGGCGCGCGGCGCCTGCCCGCATCGCTGCGCACGATCCTCGCCGAGATGGCGGCGGATCTGGACGTGCCCATGCCGACCTCCGGCGACCTGACCAAATGGGCCCGACAAGGCGTGCTCCTCATCAACACGGCGCTCACCGTCGAGGCGGGAAAGTCGGGGGCGCATATGAAGTTCGGCTGGTCTGATCTGGTCGACCAGGCTATCGCCGCGATCTCCGCCCGCCAGCCCGCCGTGGTCTTCCTGCTCTGGGGCGGGCCGGCGCGCAAACGGGCCGCGCTGGTCGACCGCGCCAGGCACCTCGTGATCGAGGCGGGGCACCCCTCGCCGCTCAACCGCCTCAACGACTTCAAGGGCACGCGGCCCTTCAGCCGCGCCAATGCCTGGCTGGCCGAGAAGGGGCTGGAGCCCATCGATTGGCGGCTCGACACCTGACGAAGAACCTTGCCGGGGCTCCGGCCTGGGAGTAGGTCTCTCGCGAAATTCGCCGTGACACGCCGGGAGATCAGCATGACGGAATCATTGTTTGGACAAGTCGAGGCCTTTGCGGGCGATCCGATCCTGTCGCTCAACGACAGCTTCAAGGCCGATCCGCGGGCCGAGAAGGTCAATCTCAGCATCGGCGTCTACACGGACGAGAAGGGCCGCATCCCGGTGCTGGGCTCGGTGCGGGCCGCCTATGAGCGCCTCGGCTTCGCGGAGCGTCCCTACCTGCCCATGGACGGCCATCCCGACTATCGCGAGGGCGTGCAGAAGCTCGTCTTCGGCGACAAACATCCGGCCCGCGCCGAGAAGCGCATCGCCACGATCCAGACCCTTGGCGGCACCGGAGCGGTCGGCATCGCGGCCGACTTCCTCGCCAAGCACACGCCCGGACGCACGGTCCTCGTCAGCGATCCCACCTGGGAGAACCACCACGGCCTGTTCCAGCGGGCGGGATTCAAGACCGGCACCTATCCCTATTGGGACGCCAAGAACCGCGCCGTGAATTTCGACGGCATGGTGAAGGCGATCGAGGCGGCGGAAGCCGGCTCCATCATCATACTTCAGCCCGTCTGCCACAACCCGACCGGCGTCGATCTCGACGAGAAGCAGCAGGCCGCGCTGACGGACGTGCTTGTCGCCAAGCGCCATATCGTCGTGTTCGACATGGCCTATCAGGGCTTCGGCGAAAGCCTGGAAGCCGATGCCGCTTTCGTGCGCCGCTATGCGGAGCGCGCGAGCTGCCTCGTGGCCAATTCCTTCTCCAAGAACTTCTCGCTCTACGGCGAGCGCGTCGGCGGCCTGAGCGTGGTCTGCCGCGATGCGGACGAGGCCGAGCGCGTGCTCGGCCAGCTCAAGCTCGCCGTGCGCCGCAGCTATTCGAGCCCGCCGATGACCGGCGGCCTCCTCGTCGCCACCGTTCTCGGCAACGACGATCTTCGCGCGCAATGGGCGAGCGAAGTCGACGCCATGCGCGTCCGCATGGATTCCGTGCGCAAGCTTCTCGCCGAGGAGATCCGCAAGGTCTCGAACGAGATCGACGTGAGCTTCCTCACCCAGCAGCGCGGCATGTTCAGCTATACGGGCCTCACCGTGCCTCAGGTCCGCGCCATGCGCGAGCGCGACGGCGTCTATCTCGTGGAATCCGGCCGCATGTGCGTGGCGGGCCTCAACGAGGAGAACGCCGCGAAGGTGGCCCAAAGCTTCGTGGAAGCAAGCCAGGTTAAGTGACAGGCGGTCATCCCGCGCAGCGACGATCCGGGATCGTTCTCAGGATATGGCGCCTGTTCCCTCCCCACCGATCTCGGCTGTTGCCGAGATCGGACCATGTGAACGCAAGTCGGGAACACCCGGCTTGCGGCGGGGAGAGGCAGGGGTGGGGGTCGAACGACTGGGTGAGCGGCTAGACCAGTTCTCTCGTCATCACCGGCCTTGTGCCGGTGATCCCGATTGTCTGAGGCGCAGCGCCAGTCGCAATCGGGATGGCCGGGACGAGCCCGGCCATGACGGTGTAAGGCTGTCGTGTTCTCTGGAATTCTCGCGGCGCTCTGACTTTACGCCCCCCACCCTCAATCCCTCCCCGCAAGGGGGAGGGATAAGACGCGTCGCACCCGTCCGACAATCCCGGGTTCCGCTGACGCGGCCCCCGGATGGCTTTTGTTTGAGCCTTACTCCGCCGCGATCGGCAGGGGCCGCTCCGGCTCGGCGCGGAACTTGGCGAGAAGCTCCGCCTCTTCCGCCTTCGCCGCTTTCAGGTTGCGCTCCTTGACGTGACCGAAGCCGCGGATCTTCTGCGGGATGTTTGCAAGGCCCACCGCAAGCGCGTGATTATCCGCGTTGAGCTTTGCCACGATCTCCTCGATCCGGCCCTCGAACTCGCGGATGAGCGCGCGCTCCGTGCGGCGCTCGTGGCTGTAACCGAACACGTCGAGCGGCGTGCCGCGCAGCGTCCTGAACTTGGCGAGAACCCGCATGGCCTTCATCATCGACGGGCCGAAGCTCATCTTCTTCGGCAGCCCCGTAATCGGGTCCTTCTTCGCCAGGATGGGCGGCGCCATGTGGAACTCGTAGCGCAGGTTCTCGCCCTCGAAGGTGGCCGCGACCTGACGTTCGAAATTGCCGTTCGTGTAAAGACGCGCGACCTCGTACTCGTCCTTGTAGGCCATGAGCTTGAAGAGCGAGCGCGCCACCGCGTCGGTGAGCGCGGTCGAGTTCGGTACGGCCTTCCCTTCGGCCTCGCGCACGCGCTCCACGAGCGCGCGATACCGCTTGCCGTAGCGCTTGCTCTGGTACGCGTTCAGGAACTCCTGACGACGGGCGATCACCTCGTCCAGCGTCTCGGAGATCCTGCGCGACTCCGCCGGCGCCTTCAGCTCGCTCATCATGGAGGCGATGAGCTCCGGCTCCGCGGCGGCGCGGCGACCCCAGGTGAAGGCGGCGAGGTTCATCTTCACCGCCTCGCCGTTGAGCTCGATGGCCTTCTCGATGGCGGCGGCGGAAAGCGGCACATGCCCGGCCTGATAGGCATAGCCCAGCATGAACATGTTGGCCGCAATCGCATTGCCGAGCAGCGCGGTGGCAACCGCCGTCGCATCGACGAAGGCGGCACCCTCCTCGCCTGCGGCACCTTTGATCGCGCGCTTGAGGCGCTCGGTCGGCAGAGAGAAATCGGCATTGCGCGTGAACTCGCCGGGCATCACCTCCGCCGTGTTCACCACGAGCGCGGTCTGTCCCTGCTTGACGGAGGCGAGCACCTTCTTCGTGCCCGTCACCACGAGGTCGCAGCCGAGGACGAGATGGGCCGATTCCGCGCTCACGCGGATCGCATGGATGTCTTCCTGGCGGTTGGCGAGGCGCACATGGCTATAGACCGCGCCGCCCTTCTGGGCGAGGCCGGCCATGTCGATCATGCCCATGCCCTTGCCCTCGAGATGCGCTGCCATGCCGAGGATCGCGCCGATGGTCACGACACCGGTGCCGCCCACGCCCGTGACGATCACGTTGAACGTGCGGTCGATCGTGGGGATGGCGGGATCGGGCAGCGGCTTGAAGGTCATGCCCTCCGTCGAGACCGTGTCGGGCACCGCCTTCTTCACCTTGGCGCCATGCACCGTGACGAAGGACGGGCAGAAGCCCTTCACGCAGGAAAAATCCTTGTTGCAGTTCGACTGGTCGATCTGGCGCTTGCGGCCGAACTCGGTCTCCACCGGCTGCACGGCCACGCAGTTCGACTGCACGGAGCAATCGCCGCAGGCCTCGCAGACGAGATCGTTGATGATGACGCGCTTGTCCGGATCGGGATATTCGCCGCGCTTGCGGCGGCGGCGCTTTTCCGACGCGCATGTCTGATCATAGATCATCACCGTCACGCCGGGGATCTGCGCAAGCTCGCGCTGCACCGCGTCGAGCTCGTCCCGGTGATGGATCGTCATGCCCGAGGGCCAGCGAATGTCCTTCGGATATTTGTGCGGCTCGTCGGTGACGAGGGCGATGCGCTCGACACCTTCCTCACGCACCTGACGGGCGATCATGTCGACCTTGAGCCCGCCCTCGTGTGGCTGGCCGCCCGTCATGGCGACCGCGTCGTTGTAGAGGATCTTGTAGGTGACGTTGGTCTTGGTATCGACCGCCCAGCGCAGGGCGAGGATGCCGGAGTGGTTGTAGGTGCCGTCGCCGAGATTCTGGAACACGTGGCCGCGCTTCGAGAATGGCGCCTCGCCGATCCAGTTCGCGCCCTCGCCGCCCATCTGCGTGAAGCCGTCGGTGGCCCGGTCCATCCACTGCACCATGTAATGGCAGCCGATGCCCGCATAGGCGCGCATGCCCTCGGGCACTTTCGTGGACGTGTTGTGCGGGCAGCCGGAGCAGAAATGCGGCACGCGGGTCGCCACGTCGCTGGTAACTTTCAGCACCTCCTGCGCATGGCGGAGCCGCGCCACGCGGCCGCGCAGGTCGTCGTTGTTGTGATAGGCGAGCAGGCGCTCGCCGATGACGATGGCGATGTCGTTGGGATCGAGCGCACCCTTGACGGGGAAGAGCCAGTTGCCGCTCTCGTCCTTCTTGCCGATGCAGAGCGGCTGGTTGGCGGTGCCGTAGAGTTCCTCGCGCAGCTGCACCTCGATGAGGGAGCGCTTCTCCTCGACGACGATGACCTTGTCGAGGCCCTGCGCGAATTCGAGCAACTCGCGCTGCGAGAGCGGCCAGGGGCAGGCGACCTTGTAGAGGCGAAGCCCCATGTCGTTCGCCTTCACCTCGTCGAGCCCGAGCTCGTCGAGCGCCTCGCGCACGTCGAGATAGGACTTGCCGACGGTGATGATGCCGATCTTCGGATTGCGTCCGCCCGACAGGACGATGCGGTTGAGATTGTTGGCGCGCACGAAGGCCAGCATGGCATCGCGCTTGAAATCCTGCAGCCGCGCCTCCTGATCGAGCACGGCGTCGCGGCTGCGGATGTTGAGCCCGCCCGGCGGCATGACGAAGTCATCGGGGATGATGATCTTCACGCGCTCGAGGGAGCCGTCGACGGAGGCGGTGGACTCGATGTTGTCCTTCACGCACTTGAACGCCACCCAGGTGCCGCAGAAGCGGCTCATGGCGTAGCCGTACTGGCCGTAATCGAGGATCTCCTGCACGCCCGCCGGGTTCAGAATCGGGATCATCACGTCGACGAAGTGGAACTCGGACTGATGCGCGACGGTGGAGGATTCCGCCGTGTGGTCGTCGCCCATGAGCGCCAGCACGCCGCCGTGTTTGGAGGAGCCCGCCATGTTGGCGTGGCGGAACACGTCGCCGGAGCGGTCGACGCCGGGGCCCTTGCCGTACCAGAGGCCGAACACGCCGTCATACTTGCCGTCGCCGCGGATCTCAGCCTGCTGCGAGCCCCAGACGGCGGTGGCCGCCAGCTCTTCGTTGAGGCCGGGCTGGAAGACGATGTTGGCGGCCTCGAGCCATTTCCTGGCCCGCCAGAGGTTCTGGTCCAGGCCGCCGATGGGGGAGCCCCGATAGCCGGACACGAAACCGGCCGTGTTGAGGCCCGCCAGCCTGTCCCGCTCGCGCTGCATGAGCAGCATGCGGATGACGGCCTGCGTGCCCGTGATGAACACGTGATCCTTGGTGAGATCGTACTTGTCGTCGAGCGTAACGCTGCGAAGCGCCACATGACCTTCGGCCATGCCATTCCTCCTTGGAGCCCTCCAGCCCCGCCTGCCGGTTCTCCGGTTCTTCTCGGTCCGTGGAATTATGTCAGTAATGCTGACATAATTGCCGGATCACGTCAATCGAGCGGCCGAGCCTGCCCTCGCCCGCCCTGTCCCCTCGCCGTCCCGGAGGGTTGCACGAGGAACAGAGCTGACGATCCGCATCTGTATTCGCGTCCGTTGCTGCACCTGCGAAGGACCGCTATAGCGGGCACAACATTCCGGAGCTCGGCCTTTGAACGCGTCCGCCACACCTTCCGCCAGCACACATCACCCCTATGAGGACATCTCGGCCGGTCTCACCGGCACCCTGATGGTTGCGCTCGGCGTGACGCTCTACACGAAGGCGACCCTGCTCACCGGCGGAACGGCGGGCCTCGCGCTGCTCCTGCAATATGCGACGCGCCTCGATTTCGGCACGCTGTTCTTCGCCATCAACCTGCCCTTCTATGCGCTCTCGATCCTGCGCATGGGGTGGAAGCTCACGGTGCGCACGTTCCTCGCGGTCTTCCTGGTCTCCTATCTCTCCAGGTTCACGCCGGGCTGGATCGGCATCGAGACCCTCAACCCCCTCTATGCGGCGATTGCGGGCGGCGTGCTCATGGGCGTGGGCCTGCTCGTGCTGTTCCGCCACCGCACGAGCCTCGGCGGCATCAACATTCTCGCACTCTATGCGCAGGAGCGCTACGGCATCCGCGCGGGCTATGTGCAGCTCGCCCTCGACGCGGCGATCCTGCTCGCGTCGCTCTTCGTGATCGACGCCGACAAGGTCGCGCTCTCCCTCGTCGGCACCGCGGTGCTCAACCTGATCCTCGCCACCAACCACCGGCCCGGGCGCTATACGGGCGTGAGCTGATCACAGCCCGAGCGAGCCGCCGTCGGAGCGCGGATCGTGCACCGCCTCCACGCGGCCGTTGCGCGGATGCCTCACCAGCATGCCCGCATGGCCCATCATGTCGGCATAGGGCTTGCTCAGTTCCTGAACCGGATGGCCGTAGCTCGAAAGCGCCCGCAGCAGGCCGGGATCGAAGCGATCCTCCACCTTGAGCGTGGCTGAGGGCTCCTTCCACCGCTTGCCGAAGAGCCAGCGCGGCGCATCGACCGCATCCGCGAGGCTCATGCCGAAATCCGCATAGCGCGTGAAGATCTGGCCGAGGATCTGCGGCTGCCCCTCGCCGCCCATGGTGCCGTAGGAGAGCACGCGCCCGTCGTCGAACGCCGCAAGGCCCGGGGTGAGCGTGTGGAAAGGCTTCTTGCCGGGCGCGAGGGCCTTCAGGCTTCTGGGATCGAGCGAGAAATTGAGGCCCCTGTTGTGCCAGTGGATGCCCGTGGCCGGCAGCACGCAGCCGGAGCCGAAGGCCCAGTACACCGACTGGATGTAGGAAACCGCCAGGCCGTCCTTGTCGATGCAGCCCATCCAGATCGTGTCGCCGTCCGCCGGACGCGGCGGATAGGGCGCGGCGCGGCGCGCCTCGATCATCGCCGCCTCCTTCTCGAACACGGAGGGCGTCAGGAACGAGGCCGGGTCGAGGGTGAGGTCGCGGGGATCGGTGACGACCCGGTCGCGGATCGCGAAGGCGCGCTTGGCCGCCTCGATCAGCCCGTGATGGTGCTCGGGCGTCTCGCCGCGCTTCACGTCGAGGCGATGGAACAGGCCGAGCATCAGGAGCGTCGCGAGCCCCTGGCTCGGCGGCGGCATGTTGTAGACGGTCGAGTGCTTCAGCCGCACCGAGAGCGGCGCCACCACCCGGGCCTCATAGGTCTCGATGTCCTTGCGCGTGATGGGCGCGCCGATGCGCTCCAGGTCGGCGGCGATCTCGCGCCCCACATCGCCCCTGTAGAAGTCGGTGAAGCCCGCATGGGCGAGCTGTTCGAGGGTATCGGCGAGCTTGGGCGAGCGGCGCGTCTCGCCCGCGGCCGCCAGCTTGCCCTCCACCAGGAACGCCTCGGCAAAGCCCGGTGCGGAAAAGAGCGCCTCTTCCTCCAGGAAGGCGTTGCGCCCCTCGGCGGCGCCGATCCTGTAGCCTTCGCGGGCGAGGCGGATGGCATCGGCGAGCAGCAGGTCGCGCGGCAGCTGGCCGCCGAGGGCCCTGGCGAGCTCCAGCGCCAGCCCCCATCCGCCGACGGCACCGGCGAGCGTGAGCGCCGCATCGGGGCCGCGCGGGGGAATGCTGTCATAGCCCTTGTCCCGATAGCGCTTGATCGTGGCGAGCGATCCCGCCGGGCCCGAGGCATCGAGCGCATGCACCCGCCCCTTGGGCTCGCGCACGAGCCAGAACCCGTCGCCCCCGAGGCCGTTCATGTGCGGATAGACCACGGCGCAGGTGGCCGCCATGGCGACCATGGCTTCCACGGCATTGCCCCCGGCGGCCAGGATCGTCTGTCCTGTCTCGGCGGCCTGCAGATGGGGGGCCGCGACGGCGGCGGTCGAGAAGACGGGAGTTTCGGACATTTCTTGGCGAATGCGACGGAATGGGAAACCGGGGTAACTTGCACCGGAGGGGGCGTTTAGGGTAGTCCCTTCCGGCAGCGACAAGGAGTACGAAACTGTGGCTCAGGCGAAAAGCACCAACTGGCGCAACGTCATCACCGTGATCAGCATCATGATTCTGGTCGGTGCGGAGGTGTTCGGCGTGGCGATCTCCGCCGGCTGGGCCATCGCGGGCCTGTTCGAGCTCGGTCCGATCGTGGGCTATGGGCTCATAGGCCTCTTCAGCCTGCTCGCCATCTACTTCCTCGTGAACCTCTGGCGCCGCTGCGTCGCCACCGAGCCCCTGGCCGAGTAATTCACGGGTTGTCCCGACAGACCTTCATCACGATCGGGTCGGCATCCGGCGGCACATAGGCCTCCATGGGGCGGCAGCGCCCTTCGATGCAGACCCGCCAATCCGCCGTGGCGCCCGAACGGCGCAGGACGACCTCCGCCAGCGGCGGCAGTTGCGGCGTCCAGGCGTAGGATCCGTTGACGAGCTTCGCCTCGGGCGGCGGCTCCATCCCGGCGCCCGAGCCCTTCACCCGCGCCTCGACGATCTCGAGCCCGGCCGGCGTTGCGCGCCAGTCTTCCTCCCACGCGATCTTTTCGACCGAATGCGTCCAGGCAAGGGTCATCGCGCCCGCCATGAGGGGCGCGACGACCTTGCCTGCGACGAGGCAGATCATCAATGCGCTGCCGCGACGGTCGTCCGGCGCGCGCGCCAGAAATGGAAGCCGAGCACGAGTGCGCAGAGCACGAAGCCGACCTGGTCGGTGACAGGCAGCGCCAACACCAGGAAGGCCGCCGCGATGGCCGCCGCAAGGCGCTCCCACCAGGGCATCTTCGCATTGAGATAACCCACGGAAGCAGCACCCCACAGCAGGACGGCGAGGCCGGTCTTCACCACCATATAGGCGACGCTGCCCCAGAAGGCGGCGCCGGTCAGTCCCTCCACCGGCTGCATCATCAGGGTCGGATCGTAGACGGCCATGTAGGGAATGACGAAGCCGGGCAGCGCGATGCGCAGGGCCTGGAAGCCGATCTTGAAGCCCGACGCCTTCGCGATGGGAGCGGCGGCGAAGGCAGCCAGCGCCACCGGCGGCGTCAGGTCCGCCATGATGCCGAAATAGAAGACGAACATGTGCGATACGATGAGCGGCACGCCGAGCGTCAGCAGCGCGGGAGCCGCCAGCGACGAGGTGATGATGTAGTTCGGGATCGTCGGGATGCCCATGCCGAGGATGAGGCTCACGACCATGGTGAGCACCAGCGACGTGATGAGGGAATCACGGCCGATGGATACCACCCAGTTGCCGAAGATCGTGCCGACGCCGGTGAGCGTCATCGTGCCGATCACGATGCCGACCACGGCGCAGGCCAGACCGACCGGCAGGGCCTGACGGGCGCCGTCGGCCAGGGCGTCGCGGCAGGCCTGCAACGTCTCGGGACCGCCGCGCACGAACAGGCTCATGACGACGAGGATGCCGACCAGCAGCAGCACGAGCGTCACGCCGGCCCAGAGGAAGGCCGCGGCGATCAGGCCGAGGCCGATCCAGAACACGAGGCGCACCGTCTCGTTCACGAGACCCAGCGCCAGTGCGCCCGCAAGGATCAGGACGACGGTGAGGGCAAGGCCGATGGAGCCCGCGAAGAGCGGCGTGTAGCCGGAGAAGAGCAGATAGACGAGAACCGCGAGCGGCAGGATGAGATGCCACTTTTCCTTGAGCGCGCGCGCCGCGCTCGGCAGCTCCGATCTCGCGATCCCGAGCAGGCCCGCCCGGCCCGCTTCGAGATGAACGGCAAGGAACGCGGACGCGTAATAGAGAATGGCCGGGATGATCGCGGCCTTCACGATCTCCACGTAAGGCACGTCGATGGTCTCGGCCATGATGAAGGCCACCGCGCCCATGACCGGCGGCATGATCTGGCCGCCCATGGAGGCGGTCGCCTCGACGCCGCCCGCGAATTCGGGCTTGTAGCCGAAGCGCTTCATGAGCGGAATGGTGAACTGCCCCGTCGAAACCACGTTGGCGACGCCCGAGCCGGAGATCGTGCCCATGAGCGCGGAGGAGAACACGGCCACTTTCGCCGGGCCGCCCCTCGCGCCGCCGAACAGACCCATCGCCACGTCGGTGAAGAGCTGGATCATGCCCGCGCGTTCGAGGAAGGCGCCGAAGAGAATGAAGAGGAAGATGTAGGTGGCGGAGACCAATGTCGGCGTCGCGTAAAGGCCCTCGGTGCCGAAGGACATGTGCTCGATCACCTGCTCGAGCGAATAGCCGCGATGGTCGAAGGGCGCGGGCAGGTAATTTCCAAACAGGCAGTAGGCGAGGAAGATGCCCGCCACGATGGGAAGCGCCGGACCCATGACGCGCCACACGAGATAGAACAGCACGGCGATGGCGGTGATGCCGACGACGAGATCGGCCTGTGTGAGCTCGCCGGCGCGCACCACGAGCTCTTCGTACAGAGCCCAGTGATAGACGCCGATGCCGAAGCCGATGAGGCCGACGATCCAGCCGAGGACCCGCGTGGCGGGGCTGCGCGCCTTGTGATTGGCCAGCATGGCGCCCGCAACGAGGCAGAGGAAGCCTACGTGCAGCGCGCGGACCACCTGGCTCGGCAGGCTGCCGGGGAACTTGAAGATCAGCGCATAGGCGATGGCGAGCGCGATGAGCGCCAACGCGCCATCGATCACGCTGCGGCCCTTCAGGCGGAGAATGACGAGCCATCCGGCCCAGGCGACGAGGGCCGCGCCGACGAGATGGAGCGGCGTGACATTCGCAATGATCGCGTGATCGAGAGGAATGCCGAAGGCCGTGACGATCTGGAAGGCCGAGAACGCCACCGCGATCCAGAAGAGGAACGTGCCTGGAATGCCCTCACCGAAATTCTCCGGCAGGCCGTGCTCGGGATTGGCAGGCGCGGACGGCTGCTCGAGCTCGGCAATCTCGGACGCATTCATGCCCTGGCTCATGGTGGCCTCTCTTCAAAGGATCGTTCTTTTTGTCATGCGAAAGCCGGGGCAGGTGCTCTGCCCCGGCTCGATTGTAAATCCGTCGAAAGGATTAGGGAGCCTTCACGCCCTTCTCGTCGAAGTAGCGCTGCGCACCCGGATGAAGCGGGACCGGCATGCCGGAAAGAGCGTTCTCGAGCTTGATGTCCTTGGCGGCCGCGTGTGCGGCGGCAAGCTCGGGCAGGCTCTCGTAGATGGCTTTGGTCATCTGGTAGACGGTCTCGTCCTTCACGCCGGAATGGGTGACGAGGTAGTTCACGACGGCCGCCGTCGGGACGGGCTCGACCTGGCCCTCATAGGTGCCCGCCGGGATCGTCGCCGTGATGTAAGGCGAGCCGACCTTGGTCACGATGTCGGCGGGAATTTCCACCACGACGATCGGAACGGAGGTGGCGAGATCGCGAATCGAGGATACGCCGAGGCCGGCCGATTGCAGGGTCGCATCAAGCTGGCGGTTCTTCATGAGCTCAACGGACTCGCCGAAGGGCAGGTACTCGACCTTGCCGAGATCCTGATAGGAGAGACCGGCGCCCTGCAGGATCGCCCGGGCGTTGAGCTCCGTGCCGGATTTCGGCGCGCCGACCGAGAGGCGCTTGCCCTTCAGATCGGCCAGCGACTTGATGCCGGATTCCTTGGTGGCCACGATCTGGATGTAGTTGGGATAGATGGCGGTGACGCCGCGTAGCTTGTCGAGCTTACCCTTGAAGCCGGCCTCCGTGTCACCGGTCCAGCCCATGGCGAGGCTGTCGCCGAGGGTGAAGCCGATCTCGCCCTTGCCCTGCTGGAGAAGCGTGAGGTTCTCCACCGAGGCCTTGGTGGCCTGGACGGAAGGACGCGAACCCTGGACCTTTTCCGTGAACACCTTGGAGAGAGCTACGCCCAGCGGGTAGTAGACGCCGGAGGTGCCGCCGGTCAGGATATTGATGAAATCCTGCGCCTGGGCCGGAATGCTTGCGCCGGCGAGGGCCAGGGCCGTGGCCGCACCCACGAGGCGGCGCATGATTTTGCGTTGCATGGCGTATTCCCTTATGTACTACAGTTACAAGTTCTGAGTAGGGCCCTAGTTTTGGCTGCTGACGAAGTTTTCACAAGAGGCTAAGAGGGACTTAATCCTGCCACCTTGGTCGGTAGGGGTCAGTTCTCCACGGATCACAATCGCGTTGCCCATGTTCAACCGCCGCCAGTTTCTTCAAACCGCAACCGCCACGGCCGTCCTGGCAGCCCAGGGCTTTTCAAGCCGTGCCATGGCGCAGCAGGGCCTGAAGATGGGAGCCCAGACCCCGTTCTCGTTCGACGAGCTGAAGAAGCAGGCCGCGACGATGGCCCGCTCCGCCTATGTGGCCCCGCCGAGCCCCTCGCCGGACATCCTCTACCAGATCGACTACGACGCCCACGGCAAGATCAGGTTCAAGAGCGATCTGGCGCTCTGGGCCAACGGCCCGAGCGAGTTCCCGGTCACCTTCTTCCACATGGGCCGCTTCTTCCAGAAACCGGTGCGCATGCACGTGGTCGAGAACGGCCAGGCGCGCGAGATCATCTACGACACCGACTATTTCGAGATGCCGGCGGATTCGCCCGCCCGCAAGCTCCCCGACAACACGGGCTTTGCCGGTTTCCGCTTCCAGGAGGCGAGAGGGGGCAAGCTCGACTGGAAGAAGAACGACTGGGTGGCCTTCCTCGGCGCGTCCTATTTCCGCGCCATCGGCGAGCTCTACCAATACGGCCTCTCCGCCCGCGGCCTCGCCGTCGACGTGGCGGTGCATGACAGGCCCGAGGAGTTCCCGGACTTCACCCATGTCTATTTCGAGACGCCTCAGGCGGGCTCCGACACGGTGACGGTCTATGCGCTCCTCGACGGGCCGAGCGTGGCGGGAGCCTACAAGTTCGTGATGCGGCGCGCCGCCTCGGTCGTCATGGATATCGACACCGCCCTCTTCCTCCGCCGGGACATCGAGCGGCTGGGACTGGCCCCGCTCACCTCCATGTACTGGTACTCGGAGAAGACGAAGGCCACCGCCATCGACTGGCGTCCGGAAATCCACGATTCCGACGGGCTTGCCATGTGGACCGGCACGGGCGAGCGCATCTGGCGCCCGCTCAACAATCCTCCGCGCATCATCACCTCGGCCTTCACGGACGACCACCCGCGCGGATTCGGCCTGCTCCAGCGCGACCGCAACTTCGACCACTATCTCGACGGCGTCTATTACGACCGCCGGCCCTCGCTCTGGATCGAGCCGCAGGGCGCCTGGGGCAAGGGCTCCATCCAGCTCGTCGAGATCCCGACCGACGACGAGATCCACGACAACATCGTGGCCATGTGGGTGCCGGCCGAGCCCGCCCGCGCGGGGCAATCCATGGAGCTGCGCTACTGCCTGCACTGGGCGGCCGACGAGCCCTACCCCACCCCGCTCGCCCGCGTCGTCGCCACCCGCTTCGGCAATGGCGGGCAGGCCGGCACCGTGCGCCCCAAGGGCGTGCGCAAGTTCATGGTGGAGTTCATCGGCGAGCCGCTGAAGGAGCTCCCCAGCGGGGTGATCCCCCAGCCCGTGCTCACCGCCTCGCGCGGCGATTTCTCGAACATCCTCACCGAGGCCGTGCCCAACAACGTGCCCGGGCACTGGCGCACCCAGTTCGACCTCGCGGTCACCGGCACCGAGCCGGTGGAGATGCGCTGCTATCTGCGCAACGAGAACGAGGTGCTGAGCGAGACCTGGCTGTACCAGTACCACCCGACATTCTGAGAATTGTGTTGTAACGCACGGCGTTAACAGGGGCGTATAAAATACTATACGCCCCTGGAAAGAGCCGCCGTTCCCGTCTATGTGTGGGGCATGTCGCACCATCACCACCAGCACGGCCATCATCCCCACGACCATCATGGTCACGGGCACCGGGCGATGGCCGCCACGCCGACCTTTTCGCTGCTTCGCCTCTCCGCCTGGCAGCGTCTGGCGGGCGCGGCCGCGCTCCTGGGCGGGCTGTGGCTGATGGTGTTCGGGGTCATGGGGTAAGCCATGCCAGCGCGTTCCACCGCGATCCGGTTCGAGGAAGTGACCCTCGGCTATGGCCGCAGGCCCGCCGTGCATCACCTCGACGGGGCGATCCCGTCCGGCAGCCTGATGGCCGTGGTCGGGCCCAACGGGGCCGGCAAGTCGACCCTGCTCAAGGGCATCGTCGGCACCCTGACGCCGCTCGAGGGCCACATCCGGCTCGATGGCCCCTCCTCCGAGATCGCCTATCTGCCGCAGGCGGCCGAGATCGACCGCTCCTTCCCGCTCTCCGTCTACGATCTCGTGGCCATGGGCCTCTGGTCCCGGTCCGGGCTCTTCGGCGGCATCTCGGCGAAGGACCGCGCGAGGATCGAGGACGCCCTGGCGGCGGTGGGCCTCGTCGGCTTCGAGCGCCGCCCGATCTCCACCCTGTCCGGCGGGCAGATGCAGCGCGCCCTCTTCGCGCGCCTGCTCCTGCAGGACGCCCCGGTGATCCTGCTCGACGAGCCCTTCACCGCCATCGATGCCAAGACCACCGCCGACCTGCTCGACCTCGTGCGCCGCTGGCACGCGGAATCCCGTACGGTCGTGGCGGTGCTGCACGACCTCGACATGGTCAGGCGCGTGTTTCCGAAGACGCTCCTCATCGCCCGCGAGCCCGTCGCCTGGGGCGAGACGCCCGAGGTGCTGAGCGCCGAGAACCTCCTCAAGGCCCGCCGCATGGTGGAAGCGTATGATCCCCATGCGCATGTCTGCCAGCGCGGCGCCGCATGAAGATCCGTCCGTGATCGATTTCCTTGTCACCCCCTTTTCCGAATTCGAGTTCATGCGGCGCGCCCTCGTGGGCGTGATCGCGATCGCGCTCGGCGGCGGCCCCGTCGGCGTGTTCCTGATGCTGCGGCGCATGAGCCTGACCGGCGATGCGATGGCCCATGCCATCCTGCCCGGCGCAGCGATCGGCTACCTGCTCGCGGGATTGTCGCTGCCGGCGATGACCTTCGGCGGCCTTGCGGCGGGCGTCGTCGTCGCCATGGCGGCGGGCCTCGTCTCGCGCTTCACCGCCCTGAAGGAAGACGCGTCCCTCGCGGCCTTCTACCTCCTGTCGCTGGCGCTCGGCGTCACCATCGTGTCGCTCAGGGGCTCGAACGTCGATCTGCTGCACGTGCTCTTCGGCACGGTGCTCGCCCTCGACGACAGCACGCTGCTGCTTCTCGCCGCGATTTCGACGCTGACGGTGCTCGCCTTGGCTTTGCTCTACCGTCCGCTCGTTCTCGAATGCGTGGACCCGATCTTCCTGCGCTCCGTGAGCCGCGCCGGGACGCCGACCCATCTCATCTTCCTCGGCCTCGTGGTGATGAACCTCGTCGGGGGATTTCATGCCCTCGGCACGCTGCTCGCGGTCGGCATGATGATGCTGCCCGCCGCCGCCTCCCGCTTCTGGACCAGCGACATCACCATGATGATGATCGTCTCCGTCGTCATCGGCATCGCCTCCGGCATCGCGGGGCTGCTGCTCTCGTTCCATGTGGAGCTGCCCGCGGGGCCCGCGATCATTCTCTCGGCGGGCGCGGTCTACGTGGCCTCGCTCCTGGTCGGCCGCGAAGGCGGGCTGTTGTGGCTCGCATGGCCGGGCAAGCATCTGGAAGCGTAAGGATCTCATCATGGCGACGCGAAGAACCGTCCTGTCGTGGCTCGCAAGCGTCCTGGCGCTCGCGGGCGCGCTCATGCCGGCCGCCGCGCAGGCGCCTGAAAAGCTCAAGGTCGTGGCGACCTTCTCGATCCTCGGCGATCTCGTGCGCCAAGTCGGGGGCGAGCGCGTCGAGGTGACGACCCTCGTCGGCCCGAACGGCGACGCCCATGTCTATTCGCCCACGCCCGCGGACGGACGCCGCCTGATGGAAGCGAGGATCGTCTTCACGAACGGGCTGAAATTCGAGGGCTGGATCGACCGTCTCGTGACATCCTCCGGCACCAAGGCCCTGACGGTGGAGGCCGCCAAGGGCGTGGAGGGCCTGGACGCCCGCGAGGCCGATCACGCACATGGCCGTGGCCATGATCACGGCCACGGCAGCCTCGACCCCCATGCCTGGCAATACGTGATGAATGTCAGGGTCTATGTTCAGAACATCCGCGACGCCCTCGTGGCGGCGGATCCCGACGGGAGGGACGTCTACGAGGCCAACGCGGCGGCCTATGACGCCAAGCTCGCGGCGCTCGACCGGGAGATCCGGGATCTCGTGAACGCCATTCCGGCGGAGCGCCGCAAGATCATCACCTCGCACGAGGCCTTCCGCTATTTCGAGATCTACGGGATCCGGTTCATCGCCCCACAGGGCACCTCGACGGATGCGGAGGCCTCCGCCAAGGACGTCGCGATCATCATCCGACAGATCAAGCGGGAGCAGGTTCCGGCCGTCTTCATCGAGAACGTGTCCGACCCGCGCCTCATGGACCGGATCTCCAAGGAGAGCGGCGCGAAGATCGGCGCCAAGGTCTATTCCGACGCGCTCTCGGAGCCGAACGGCCCCGCTGGCACTTACATTGACATGATGAGACACAATATAAGGGCTTTCAGCGCGGCTCTGTCGCGCTGACCTTTTCTCCCCTCCCCGGACCTTGGGGGTTCCCAGGATCCGTGTTCCTCACGCAGACCGGGAACGCCGGTCCGCGTAAGGGGGAGGGTCGCGGGCATCGCGAGCGGGGCGGGGCGGAGACTCCACCGTCCGGTGTTCGCGCTGCCACCCCACCTCGGCCTTCCGGCCGATTCTCCCCGCGAGGGGAGCATGAAAGTTGCGGACCATCCGATGACCGACAAGATCCCCGTTACCGTCCTCACAGGCTATCTCGGCGCCGGGAAGACCACCCTCCTCAACCGCATCCTCACCGAGCCGCACGGCAAGAAATACGCCGTGATCGTGAACGAGTTCGGCGAGATCGGCATCGACAACGAGCTCGTCGTCGGTGCCGACGAGGAAGTGTTCGAGATGAACAACGGCTGCATCTGCTGCACCGTGCGCGGCGACCTGATCCGCATCCTCGACGGCCTGATGAAGCGCAAGGGCAAGTTCGACGCCATCATCGTCGAGACCACGGGCCTTGCCGACCCGGCCCCCGTGGCGCAGACCTTCTTCATGGATCAGGACGTGTCCGACACCGCCCGCCTTGATGCGGTGGTGACCGTGGCCGACGCCAAGTGGCTGTCCGACCGGCTGAAGGACGCGCCCGAGGCGAAGAACCAGATCGCCTTCGCGGACGTGATCATTCTCAACAAGATCGATCTCGTGACGCCCGAGGAGCTCGACGCCGTCGAGGCGCGCATCCGCGCCATCAACCCCTATGCGAAGGTCCATCGCACGCAGAACGCGGCCGTGCCGCTGAACGAGGTCCTCGACCGCAAGGCCTTCGACCTCGACCGTATCATCGAGCTCGAGCCCGACTTCCTCGAGGAGGGCCATCACCACCATCACGACGAGGAGATGCAATCCGTCTCCGTCGCGATCGACGGTGAGGTCGACCCCGAGAGGTTCATGCCGTGGATCTCGAACCTGACCCAGATCGAAGGCCCGAACATCCTGCGGTGCAAGGGCATCGTCGCCTTCCCGAACGAGCCGAAGCGCTTCGTCTTCCAGGGCGTGCACATGATCCTGGACGGCGACGTGCAGAGCGAGTGGAGGCCCGGCGAGAAGCGCACCTCGAAGGTGGTCTTCATCGGCCGCAACCTGAACGAGACGGCGATCCGCGAAGGCTTCCTGGCCTGCGCGGCCTAAGGAAAACCCTTTGCTCAGGGGGCGGGCGGCCCGCCCCCTGACGGCGGCTCAAGAGGAAAAGCCCGCCTTGGTGAGGCACTCCCGGACATAGGCCTTGCGCGTGGCCTTCACCTGCTCGCGCGCTTGCGCGGAAAAGTCGGTCTTGCTGTTCCGGTAGATCAGTCGCGCATCTCTCTCGCAGGCGGCCTTCTGCGTCGCCCGCTGGGAGGGGACAGCGGCTGCTCCGGACTGGCCTGGAAACCCGCTCATGGTCTGCGCCGATGCGCCCATCGACCCGAGCGCCGTCATCACAAAGGCAATCACGCTCAATATCTTCATGCCGCAGCTCCATTCGTCAAACAATGATGATGGGCCTGCCGCATGATGATCGCCACGCCCCAAAAGGCGTACCGCGAAAGCACCCGGGCCGGCTCTTGACCGCCCTATTCCTGCCTTGCCCGCCTTGCCTCCCATCCCCGCAACCATGCTATGGGAAAAACCACTTGAAGGGATTGCTTCGATGAGTTCTGGAACTGCTCCGTCCTTGACCCAAAGCGTGGCGCCCGTTGCCGCCGGCGCCCATGTCACCGCCATCGGCTGGCTGAAGGACATCGCGGCCTTCGGCCTCGGGGATGGCGGCGTGCTGCTGGTGAAGGGCGGCGAGACCCACCGCGTGGAGGCCCATCCCGAAGCCGGAATTCTGGTGGGCGCCAGCGACGGCGCGCGCTTCGTGACCGGCGGCGACGATGGGCGCGTGGCCGTGACCGGCCCCGACGGCGCCACGAAGACCCTTGCCGAGGCCAAGGGCGCCTGGATCGATTCCCTCGCGCTCAGCGCCGGCGGTGCCTTCGCCTATGCCGCCGGCAAGCGCGTCTTCGCCCGCGACGACAAGGGCCGCGAGAAGATGCTCGAGGTCCCCTCCACTGCGCGGGGCCTCACCTTCGCGCCGAAGGGCTATCGCCTCGCGATTGCGCATTACAACGGCGCGACGCTCTGGTTCCCGAACGTGGAGGCCAAGCCCGAGGTGCTCGACTGGAAGGGCTCGCATCTCGACATCACCTGGTCGCCCGATGCGCGCTTCGTGGTGACCTCGATGCAGGAGAACGCGCTGCACGGCTGGCGGCTCATCCCCGACAAGGGCCACATGCGCATGAGCGGCTATCCGTCGAAGACGCGTTCCTTCTCCTGGTCGCATGACGGCAAGTGGCTCGCCACCTCCGGCGCGGAAGCGGCGATCATCTGGCCCTTCGAGGCGAAGGAAGGCCCGATGGGCAAGGCCCCGCGCGAATGCGGCGTGCGGCCCGCCAAGGTGAGCCGCGTCGCATTCCATCCCAACACCTATGTGCTGGCGGTGGCCTACGAGGACGGTTGCATCCTGCTCATCCGCCTCGCCGACGCCTCCGAGCTTCTCGTGCGGCCCGCCGTCAAGGGCAGCGGCGTCACGGCCATGGCCTGGGACAAGGGCGGAAAGCACCTGGCCTTCGGCTGCGAGGACGGCCAGGGCGGCATCCTGACCCTTCCCTCATGAGATCCCCCCTCGCCCTGTTCGGCGCCTTCCTGAGGGGCTCTTTCGGTTTTCCGAAACCCGACCGGGAGGCCGTCGAACGGGTGAAGCACCTGGCCCGCTCCGCTCTTGCCGCAGCGCCGGAGACGAGTTTCGCGGTGAACGAGATCGCCTGCATCGATTCCGGCTGGCCCGCGATCGTAACGGTGATCCTGGTGATGGAGCCCGGCAGGGAGACCCGGACGCTGACGATCGGCAAGCCCCTCGACGAAGTGACGGAACAGGATATCCTGACAGCGCTTACCCCTTGAGGAGGCCCGCTTGTCACGTGTCGTTCGCATCACCGCCTTTGGCTTGGGACTTCTCGGCGGGGTCGCGGCTTCGCAGGGGCCTGAATATTCCCAGCAATACCGCCAGCGCCTCGGCGGCGCGATCGACGAACTGCAGCGGGTGATCGCCCGGTTCGAGGCGGATGCGCAGGCCAACGGCGAGACCCAGGGAACCGCCATCGCGCGCCTTCGCGCCAACCCCGACGAGCTCGTCAACCGTCAGGGCACGGCGATGCAGGGCAATGTGGAACGTCTCGAACGCCTCCGCTCGCATCAGGAAGCCATGATGCAGGCCGGTCCCTTCGCGTGCATCGCCCTGATGCTGCGCGACGGCGATCAGGATGTCATGGAAGCGGTCTACCGCGATTTCGAGCCGGCGATGCCGGTCACGGAAGAGGGCATTCTCTCCGCCGCGGCGGGCTTCGTCGCCGTCTGGGGCGGCATTCTGCTGCTGGCCGGTTTCCTGCGCAGCCTGTTCCGGCGGCCGCGTCGAGCGGCTCCGACGTAACATAGCCATCGCCGTCATGGCCGGGCTTGTCCCGGTGATGACGTGGAGATCGACCGATCAATCCCGTTTCAGCTGTCCCGCTCCGGCTTGCCGGCAAGCACCACGTAGAAGCCCAGCCCGTCATTGGCGGGCAAGGTCTGCAGGCGGTCGATCCAGCCGCGCTTCTTGGCCTCCAGCAGCGCCTTGCCGATGGGCTGGAAGAGCGTTTCGCCGCCGCCTTCCGGCGGCGGATCGAGCCTCACGGCGACCGATTTCGCATGTCCGAAGCGGCTGCGCTCGAGCATGTCCTGGAGCGAGGCGGAAGCCTGCTCGCGGGAGGCCCCGCGCAGGTCGAGCACGGCCTCGGCATCCACCACGCCGAGGCCGCCGCGCAGTTTGTTGGCGTAGAATTCCTCGAAATGAGGCATGGCGATCGCTCCACCTTCGTCATGCCCGGACTCGTTCCGGGCATGCACGCCTTCGCTCGGATGGGAAGACGTCATGGCCGGCTGAAAGCGCCGGCCATGAAGCTATGAATTAACGCACCAGAATGTTCCGGAACTGCCACGGGTCGGAGGTGTCGATATCCTCCGGGAAGAAGCCGGGGCGGTCGTCCAGCGGCGTCCAATCCGTGTAGTAGCCCTTCACCGGTCCGAGATAGGGCATCTGCACTTCGAGGCAGCGGCGGAAATCGATGTCGTCGGCTTCCACGATGCCCGCGTTCGGGTTCTCCAGCGCCCACACCATGCCCGCGAGCACGGCGGAGGTCACCTGAAGGCCGGTGGCGTTCTGATATGGCGCGAGCTTGCGGGTCTCCTCGATGGTGAGCTGCGAGCCGTACCAATAGGCGTTCTTGGCGTGGCCGTAGAGCAGCACGCCGAGCTCATCGATGCCATCGACGATCTCGTCCTCGGTGAGGATGTGCTGCTTGCCCTGGAACTTGCCGGCGGCACCGAACATCTCGTGCATCGACAGCACGGCGTCGTTCGACGGATGATAGGCGTAGTGGCAGGTCGGACGGTAGGCGACCTTGTCGCCCTCGCGCACGGTGAAGTAGTCGGCGATCGAGATCGCCTCGTTATGCGTGACGAGGAAGCCGTATTGCGGGCCGGGCGTCGGGCACCAGGTGCGCACGCGGGTGTTGGCGCCGGGCTGGAGCAGATAGATCGCGGCGCCGCAGCCCTTGTCGTGCGCGCGGGCGTTCTCCGGCATCCATGTCTCGTGCGTGCCCCAGCCGAGTTCCGCCGGCTGCAGACCTTCCGAGACGAAGCCGTCCACCGACCAGGTGTTCACGAACACGCCCATGGGCTTCGGGTTTTCCGCGCGCTGCGTGTCGCGCTCGGCGATGTGGATGCCCTTCACGCCGACGCGCTGCATGAGCTGCGCCCATTCCTCGCGGGACTTCGGCACCTCGACGTCGAGGCCCGTGTCCTTGGCAATGTTGAGCAGCGCCTGCTTGACGAACCAGGACACCATGCCCGGATTGGCGCCGCAGCAATTCACGGCGGTCGGGCCGCCGGGAGACTGGCGGCGCGCATCGAGGATGTTCTCGCGCAGCATGTAGTTGGTGCGGGCTTCCGGACCGGCGCTCTTGTCGAAATAGAAGCCGGCCCAGGGCTCGGCCACGGTGTCGACGTAGAGCGCGCCGAGTTCGCGGGCGAGTTCCATGATATCGCGCGAGGAGGTGTCCACCGACAGGTTCACGCAGAAGCCCTGGCCTCCGCCTTCGGTGAGCAGGGGCGTGAGGATCTCGCGGTAGTTCTCGGGCGTGAGGGCCTTGTGGACGAGGGTGATGCCGCGCACGTCGAGCATGCTGCGGTCCTTGTCATTGGGATCGATGACCGTGAAGCGGTTCTTATCGAACTCGAAATGCCGCTCGATCAGGGGCAGCATGCCTTTGCCGATCGAGCCGAAGCCGATCATGACGATCGGGCCGGTGATGCGGCCATGAACGGGCCAAGTGGTCATCGATGGTTCTCCTTGCGAAAGCGTGAGATGGGAAGAAATGTCTCCGGATGTAACGGTTCCGGGCGCATCTAGGATTGAGGAGCCCCTTGGGTCAATGCCCGCACGCTCCCTGCCTGCCCGGATGATGATTTCTCTGCGGATGACGACCGCAAAATGGCAAGAAAGGCGTCTGCCGCATGGATTTAGGCCTCGACATCCGCAGGCAAGGTCCCATGATGGGCGTGACCCACATCAGCCCCTGACTCGCGCCCGATGAAATTCCATCAACTCCTCATGCGCCACGGGCGTGTGATCGGCCTCGGCTTTGCCCTGACCTTCCTGTCGTCCTTCGGGCAGACCTTCTTCATCTCGCTGTCCGGGCCGAACATCCGCGACGCGTTCGGGCTCACCAATGGCGGCTTCGGGCTCATCTATTCCACGGCCACGCTGTGCTCGGGCCTCCTGATGATCTGGGCCGGCGGCGTGATCGACCGCATCAGCATCCGCCTCTACGCCACCATCGCCCTCGGCGGCCTGGCCGCGGCCGCGCTCGGCCTGTCGCTCGCGCCCAATCTCGTGACGCTGGGATTGAGTCTCTTCACCCTGCGCCTCTTCGGCCAGGGCATGACGAGCCATGCGGGCGTGATGAGCACCGCGCGGCTGCCGGCGGGAATCCGCGGGCGGGCAACAGGCGTCGCAGCGCTGGGGTTTCCGGCGGGCGAAGCGATTCTCCCCGGCATCGCGATCGCGCTGATCGCATTCCTCGGCTGGACCACCACATGGCGCGGCGCGGCCCTGTTCATCCTGGTCTGCCTCTGCCTGGGCTGGGCCCTGCGCTTTCGGCTGGACGGGAAGGCGCCGGAACCCGACGCCATCGTTCAGGCGAGCGGCGCCGTGCAGGCGGGGCCGCGCTGGCTCGACTTGCTGCGCGACTGGCGTTTTCTCGCCCTCGTGCCGACGATGATCGGCTATCCCGCCATCGTCACCGCCTATTTCTTCCATCAGCGACTCATCGCCGAGATCAAGGGCTGGCCGCTGGAGCTGCTGGCGACGAGCATCACCGTGTACGCCCTGGTGTCGGTCACGGTCGCGATGCTGACGGGAAGCCTCGTCGACCGTTTCGGCGCGGTGCGCCTGAGCCACTTCTATCTTCTGGGCCTGACCATCGCCTCGCTCGCCATCGCGGGCTTCAGCGGCCCCGTTCTCGCGCCGGTCTTCTTCGGCCTTGTCGGCCTGTCCGCCGGCGCGACGAACGTGATCATCGCGGCGGTGCTCGCCGAATTGTTCGGCACGGCGCATCTGGGAAAGATCCGCGCGCTGGCCGGCGCGATCATGGTGGTGGCGTCGGCCGCGACGCCGGGCGCCATCGGCCTGCTGTTCGATGCGGGAATCGGTCTCGGCGCGATCGGGCTGGGCTTTGCCGCCTATCTCGTCGCCGCGGCCGGCATCACCTTCGCGCTGCCGGATCCGAGGGCTTCGGCATGAAGCCCTCGGACCGCTGATGCGTGTTTAGAAGGCGGCGTGCATGCGAGGCAGCTGCCCCTGCGCGGCGGCCGCCGCGAGCGCGGCGAGATCGGGCTTCTCCTCGAGCGCGCCCGTCGCTGAGACGAGGCCGCGCGCGCCGTCGAGAGCGCCGTCTTCCAGTTCGAGCGCGAGGAAGCGCTCGCGCTCATAGGGACCCGGCAGCCAGAGCGAACCCGTCTTCTCCGTCGAGAATCCGAAGCGCGCGTAGTACGGCGCATCGCCCACGAGCAGAATCGCCTTGTGACCGCGATCGGCCGCGCGCGTCAGCGCCTCGCGCATGAGCTTGCCGCCGAGGCCGAGGCTCTGCAGCGCGGGATCGATGGCGATGGGCCCGAGCATCAGCGCCGGACGGTTCGCGCCGGCCGAGACGTGCCAAAGGCGCACCGTGCCGACGAGACGGCCGTCGCGCTCGATGACGAGCGAGAGTCCATCGGCGGCCTTGCGGCCTTTGCGCAGGCGCTCGCAGGTCTTCTGGAACCGCGCGGGTCCGAAGCAGGCATCGAGCAGCGCCTCGCGCGCATCGACATCGTGGAAGGTTTCTTCGCGAATCGTGATCATGGCCGTGGCCTCCCAGGACTCATGGGGTGAGCGACAGCCCTCGCACCGATGAGCGTCATCGCTCACCGGCCGTCCGGGACAACTGTGGTGGAGTTGATGTCTGTCTCATTCAGCGAGACAGACGGGACGTGAATCAGATCACGTAGGACTTGAGCGGCGGGAAGCCGTTGAACGCGACCGCCGAGTAGGTGGTCGTGTAGGCGCCGGTTCCCTCGATCAGCACCTTGTCGCCGATCTCCAGCGAGACGGGGAGCAGGTAAGGCTCCTTCTCGTAGAGAACGTCGGCCGAGTCGCAGGTGGGACCGGCGAGCACGCAGGGCACCATGCGATCGTCGTCGCGCTCCGTGCGGATCGGGTAGCGGATCGACTCGTCCATCGTCTCGGCGAGACCGCCGAACTTGCCGATGTCGAGATAGACCCAGCGCACCTCGTCCTCGTCGCGGCTCTTCTTCGAGACGAGAACGACCTCGGCCTCGATGATGCCCGCATTGCCGACCATGCCGCGGCCCGGCTCGATGATCGTTTCCGGAATGCGGTTGCCGAAGTGCTTCGACAGCGCCCGGAAGATCGACTCGCCGTAGGCTTCCACCTGAGGAACCGTCTTCAGGTACTTCGTCGGGAAGCCGCCGCCGAGATTGACCATCGACAGGTGGATGCCACGGTCGGCGCATTCACGGAAGATCGCGGAGGCGGAACCGAGCGCCTGATCCCAGGCCTCCGTGTTGCGCTGCTGCGAACCCACGTGGAACGACACGCCGTAGGCTTCCAGGCCCAGACGATAGGCATGCTCGAGCACGTCGACCGCCATCTCCGGCACGCAGCCGAACTTGCGGGAGAGCGGCCACTCGGCGCCGGCGCCGTCGCACAGGATGCGGCAGAACACCTTCACCTCGGAAGCAGCGACACCCACCGTTTCGGCCGCGCGGGCGATCTTCTCGACCTCGGCTTCGCAATCGACCGCATAGAGGCGCACGCCGATCTCGAGGGCGCGAGCGATGTCGCGCTCCTTCTTGATCGTGTTGCCGAAGGAGATGCGGTCGGGCGTGGCG